>Ga0131853_10000620_pt1 | contig 63867 bp, 43 predicted proteins | sample TergutLab28metaG_FD_92764 | JGI IMG/M metagenome (GOLD analysis project Ga0131853, IMG submission 92764) | Labiotermes labralis P1 segment gut microbial communities from Petit-Saut dam, French Guiana - Lab288 P1 (version 2) (version 2) | ecosystem: Host-associated > Arthropoda: Insects >...
CGAATTACCTCATGAAATAATGGAACACGAATTAGATTTCATTAGCCGCTTTATGGACAAGGATATAAATGACATCAGTTTTTATGATACCGTATACGATACTTTTGATATGCCAACTTATCTTTTGGTAGAGTTTCATTCCGGCGGTTATGCGATTATGCTGCGGACGACGGCAAGGGTAATGGAATGTACATATTCCGGACGGAATCCTTATTGGGATTTTTTAAGTGAGAAAAAAGTTTATGTCGGTGCCAAATTATTTAATAATTATTTTTCCGCGTGTGACATCTCTGTACTTCGCCGCAGGACACGCTTTTGCTCCATGCGAAATCGTTGCGTTACATACGTTTCTTAAATACGAAACCTAGTAACGACGTTTCTCACAGCCCAGCGTAGCTGGGTTTGGCTGCATTGCGAAGTCAGAATGTCACTCACGAAAAAGATAGTTGTGAATGAATTGAATGGTATAACTTGAAAAATAATTAAACAGATAACTTTAAATTGAAAAAAAGAGGTGAAAAGTGAAAAAACACAAAAAGAAAATAATCAAGGATTTAATAATAACTTTAGTAATAGTTTTACTACTCGGAATCAATATTTTTGGCATAGTCTATCGCTACTCCTATGGTTTTACTGAATTTGACCACCCCTCACCAAGGCGGCGTTATTTTGACAGCCTGGAAGAATTAAAAGAAGCAACTAAAGGCAAGTATTTGTTTCCGGATTACATAACCCCGGAAATAGACCCGGCTTTGAATCCAGATATAACAGAGGGATATACATTGTATGCCGGTTATTACTCAGGCCTTGGAGACTATGGATTTGGTTACGTTTTTCCGAATGAATTAATTGAAGAGCTAATAGAGGTTGTAGAGGATTTGAGTATGGTAATATCATTTGCATCAAGAACATATAGATATCCAATAAGAGAAAAAGATGATATAAAAGAGATTGAACTAAGCCGTTCAACAGCTAATTTTTTTTATCAAGATTTTACTGATCGTGATTACAGCTTCCCTTGGAAAAGAATTATTTTAGAATTTATTGGAACTGCTCGAAAGAGTTATGGGAATTACGTAAGTTTCATAGGTCAAGAAGAAAAGCAATATTTTATAAATTTTAGATATATATGTAATAACCCGAAAAATGAAGAAGAATTTATCGAATATTTGGAGAGTGAGTTAATAAAGATTGCAGAGTCAATGCTTGAGCAAGGGTTGCCAGACAGAAAGTGAATAGGAGGATAGTTTTATGTACAAAAGAAAAATCGTTATATCATTAGTATTAATCTTTACCTTGGTGATTGGTAATATATCACCCTTTTATGTGTTAAGTGAAGAAGCAAGTAATCCTCAAATTGAGCTTATTGAAGTTGATAATGATGATTCAGAGCCGGATGATAAATTTACAGATGAAAATTTAGAGACAGATTCTGATTTAGAGTTTGATTATTCATTAGAAGAATCTTCAATTGATAATCTTTTTATCAGCGAAGAAACTTTAGAATTACTTGAATTAAATATTCCGGAAGGTATTTATTATATTCCCGAAAACGAATTACCTCATGAAATAATGGAACACGAATTAGATTTCATTAGCCGCTTTATGGACAAGCAATATGATGATTTGAGTTATTTTGCTATAATATATGATGTTAATGATATGCCAACTTATCTTTTAGTAGAATTTCATTCCGGCGGTTATGCGATTATGCTGCGGACGACGGCAAGGGTGATGGAATGTACATATTCCGGACGGAACCCATATTGGGATTTTTCAAGTGAAAAAAAAGTTTATGTCGGTGCCAAATTATTTAATAATTATTTTTCCGCGTGTGACATCTCTGTACTTCGCCGCAGGACACGCTTTTGCTCCATGAGAAATCGTTGCGTTACATACGGTTTCTTAAATACGAAACCTAGTAACGACGTTTCTCACAGCCCAGCGTAGCTGGGTTTGGCTGCTTGCGAAGTCAGAATGTCACTCACGAAATAGTAGTTGTGAATGAATTGAATGGTATAACTTGAAAAATAATTAAACAGATAGCTTTAAATTGAAAAAAAGAGGTGAAAAGTGAAAAAGCACAAAAAGAAAATAATCAAGGTTTTATTAATAGCTTTAGCAGCAGCTTTGCTGATTGGAATAGTCATTTTTGGTTTGGTATATCGTTACTCCTATGGTTTTACAGAATTTGACCACCCTTCACCAAGGCGGCGTTATTTTGATACCTTGGAAGAATTAAAAGAAGCAACTAAAGGCAAGTATTTATTTCCGGATTATATAACCCCGGAAATAGACCCGGCTTTTAATCCGGATATAAAAGACAGTTATACATTGTATGCCGGTCGTTATTCAGGTCTTGGAAGTTATGTTGTTAGTTATGTACTACCCAATGGATTAGTTGGAGAACTATCAGATACAATTGAAGATTTGTGCATGATAATTTCATTTGCAACATTATCACATGGTTATGCAGTAGGTAAAAAGGATTATGAAAAAGAAATTTTATTAAATAATTCAAAAACTAAATTTTACTACCAAGAATCCTATAATCCTGGTTATGGATTCCGATACAAAAATATTGGTTTGAATTTCATAGAATCAGCACGTAAAAGTTATGGTAATTATGTAAGTTACAATAAATATGAAGAGATACAATACTATTTGCTTTTTAGTTATATATGCAATAACACGAAAAAAGAAGAAGAATTTATTGAATATTTAGAAAATGAATTAATCAAGATAGCGGAATCAATGCTTGAGCATGGGTTGCCAGATAGAAAGTGGTAAATAGAAGGAGAATTGTATGTACAAAAGAAAAATCGTTATTTCATTAGTTTTAATTTTCACCTTGATAATTGGTAATATACCACCTTTTTATGTATTAAGTGAAGAAGCAAGTTATCCTCAAATTGAGCTTATTGAAATTGATAATGATGAATCTGAATCGAATGATGGATTTTCAAATGAAGATTTAGAGATAGATGCAGATTCGGAGGTTGATGATTCATTAGAAGATTATTCAATTGACAATCTATTTATTAGCGAGGAAACTTTAGAATTACTTGAAATAAATGTTCCGGAAGATATTTATTATATCCCCGAAAGCGATTTACCTGATGAAATAATGGAGCACGAGTTAGATTTCATTAGCCGCTTTATGGACAAAGAAATTGATGATATCAGTTTTTATGATACAGTTTATGATGTTCTTGGTATGCCTACCTATCTGTTAGTAGAATTTCATTCCGGTGGTTATGCGATTATGCTGCGGACGACGGCAAGGGTTATGGAATGTACATATTCCGGACGGAATCCATATTGGGATTTTTCAAGTGAAAAAAAAGTTTATGTCGGTGCCCTTAGTTATCTCCTTGAAGTAGATGGTGATATCACCAATTTTGACGGCGAAATAATCAGCGATGAAGTGATTGAGGTTTTGCAAGAATTTCAGGAATTAATCTTGGAAGACAGCTTGGAAGTTGCCGAGGAAGCTTTTGCCGAGTTAATTGAGCAAGCGGAATTTATGCAAGCGCAAATGCCGTTTGCGGAACTAGCGCAGATTTCTTCCGGATTAATGTCAACCAGTGCAACATGTGATAAACCAATTTTCACCCATTCATTTAGTAATACGATTAACCGCGAAACTATCCTTACCCAACCTTTTGGCTATAATACTACAGAGGGTGGACGGTATCAAGGTAGTTGCGGCCCGATAGCATCTTCGATGCTTTTGAATTATTATAGCGAGCAGGTTCATCCCAATTTCGTTGCGGAAAATCATAAACCAACAATTGAGAATCCCGATATTTTACATGAAATTCTTATGAAGCACACTGGAATATCCAATGGCGGTACCTATCCATGGGATGACCGTGATGGTATTAATAGTTATTTGCGCAGTAATTTGATAACTTCGGAATTGGGATTTTATGCAACTACTCATTATTTATTGTCAGCCGGTGGGATGATAAAGGATAAACTAGATGCCGGCAAACCAGCCATAGTATATATTATAAATGTCAAAGATGAAGAAGGCTCTCTTAATCCGGATATTACTGATTTTCATAACCATGCCGTCTTAGCTTATGATTACAAAACTATCGTTGAAACAATCCATTTTTGGGAAGGGCTTTTTCACCCGGTTAATACTTTGGTCAATATTCACAGCGGTTGGCATAGGTATTGCGACGGTTATCAAGACCTTGAGAGACATAAGGGACAGCCACATAACCATCAAGACGACCTCTTCATCAGCGGAATTTTCGGCGGGCCGGTCTGGCTGGAGCAGTGTATAAATCACGACCTTAGCAATGTAATCCTTGATGTTGGCGAAGCAAAGGTTTGTTATCGGTTTACATGTAATAATTGTATTATGTCTTATGATGCCGGGCATGATTTTGTTTTAAGTGACGGTTCATCAGGTTTTCATAACCCGGTTTGCCGGGAATGTGGATATATTGGTTTAGGTTATAATTGGGTTTATCAATTACAGAACAGCCCTTTTAGTGATTATATTGGTTTGCCGATTGTTAAAAGTGAAAATGGCGGGGTTATCGGGACTTCGGGCAAGTCGGTTCTTGCCGGGCGGCCGGGTTATGATGATGTTATTACCGCCGGGAGCAGCGGTGATTTGATTATCGGCGGCCCGGGTAATAATACGCTTAAGGGGGGCGCCGGGCGCGATGTTTTTGTCTTTAATTTAGGTGATGGGCAAGCTACGATTGATTGTTATAGCGAGACAGAGTCCGGCCGGGATATTATTAGTTTTGGTGCCGGGATAAGTTTCAGTGATTTAATTATGGAACCAGTTACCCGTGAAATTGACGGGCAGGAGAGCTATGACCTTGAAATCAAATTTGGTTCCGGCGATGACAGGATATATATTAGCAATTATAGTCTGGGTGATTCCTACCGCCCTTTTGCGATGCACTTCAGTGATGGGATAGTCTTATTACCCAAACCTTTCTTGCGGGATGTCAGGGAAACGTCTTCAACTCCGTCAATGACAAATTACCGCTTGTATTGGGATGCTGTGCCGGGGGCGGCGGGATATGAGGTTTACCGCTCAACTACATATAGTGAAATCTACTCGAAAATCGCCACTTTAAATAACGGTTCTGCAACAACTTACAATGATGCAGTCAGAAAATCAGATATTATCCGTTACAAAATCCGGGCAATTAACGGAGAAAACCATTTTTCCCCTTATTCAAATATTTTTTCTATCGAAATACACGAATACTTCTTGAAGAAAAACTTAAATAATCGCTTTGGCAACAGCATTGAATACGGAAGAAAGAGTTTTGGTATTGCCCGGAGAACCGTTTCCCCGCTTATTATCAATCTGAATGGGACAGGTATTGAAACCCTATCCTTAAACCATGGTGTATATTTTGACCATATGGGCACCGGTTTTATGGTGCAAACCGGCTGGGCCGGGCCAACCGACGGCCTTTTGGTACGCGATATCAATGGCGATGGCCGGATTAACAGTGGCCGCCATTTGTTCGGCGACAATACTATGCTGAAAAATGGGACATTAGCAAGTAATGGTTTTGAAGCACTTAAGGACTTGGATGATAACGATGATGGTATCTTTGATGCCAATGACCCGATGTTCCATGAACTTTATATTTGGATAGACAAAAATAGCAATGGCATTGCCGACCCGGGCGAGCTGATATCCCTTACTGAAGCAGGGATTCAGTCAATTGACTTAAATTATCTGAATATTAATTTCTTTGATGCCAACGGGAACCATCATCAGCAAATCAGTACCGTGACGATGGCTGATGAAACTATTGTTGATATTGTTGATGTCTGGTTCGTCCGCGACTTAACCGATACCGATACCGAAGATAAATTAAGTGTGAGTGAAGATATCGCCAGGCTCCCTGATATTCGTGGATTCGGCAGCGTTCATAGCTTGCATCAAGCAATGGTACGTGATAGTACCGGGCAACTTAAAAACCTTCTTGAGCAATTTGCTGCTGAAAAAAATGATACTGTCCGCCGGAATCTGGTACCGCAGATACTTTATCGGTGGTCGGGCGGAAATACCAATATAAGAGCAATGGAAGCTTTTATCGGCGAGAGATATAACGGCGGCACCGGCCATAATGCAATGGGAGTTCTTAACAATGCCTTCAATCATATCGCAGATACCGTCTATAGTATTTTAATGGCGCAGACCCATTACCGGCATTTGTATGCTGCAATGGTTCCAATTGGCAATGACCATGAGAAAATAATATATGATATGTCAAATGCGGCTTATATGATTATCGCAGAAATAATGAATGACAGTGAATCAGACATCAATTTATTAATTGACTATATGATGAATATATATGACCTTGCATTACGTGAAAACTTTGACTTTAGTGGCTTTCGGGATATTCTTGCTAAAGAAAATGTTTTGTATGGCTATATCGCCGATATGATAAAAAAGAATACTTTTATAGGTACTAGAGGCAATGATACGGTCAGAGGCACTAATGGTAATGATGCGTATTGGTATGAGTTCGGCACAAATACCATTGACGGCGGAAATGGCGATAATACATATTTCTTTGGGAGAAACTTTGGTACAATAAGTATTATTGATACAAGCGGAGACAATACGATTGTATTTTTATCGGGTATTAAACGCGATGATTTATGTATTAACAGAGTTGCGGGCACTACCCATGCTGAAATTACTGTTGATGGGGCATCCGGAAAAATAGTTATCAGAAATGCTAGTAAATTCTATCGCTTAGTTTTTATGGATGGCGATATTTATGACTTGATTGAAGTTTTACCTTATAAGGATATAAATACGGCAGAACAGTTGGATGAAATAAGGCTTGATTTAAGAAATTTTTATCGCCTGACTACTGATATTGATATGGTTGGAACCGATTTCATTCCGCTAGGGACAAATTCATTACCCTTTAGCGGAATATTTAACGGGAATGGGTATACGATAAGCAATTTAAATGTAAACCGCCCCAATTTGAGTTTTAATGGTTTGTTTGGGGTCAGTAATGGAAATATTGTTAATGCGAAACTACAAAATGTTTCAATATCCGGCCGGAATTATAGCGGAAGTTTAGTTGGGCAAAACAATGGTAATATCAGCGGATGCTCAATCAATAATATATTGGTATCTGGTAGTAGCTACATAGGCGGGCTTACAGGAGAAAATACCGGATTTATTGAAAAATCTTCGGTAATAGAAGGCCAGGTGACAGGCACAAGCAATTATGCTGGCGGAATTGCAGGGTTATCAAACGGCATAATCAAGCAAACCGGAACAAATGTTGAGGTGAGAGGTTCTGCTTTTGCGGGTGGTTTTGCCGGAAGGGCAGCTAATGCAATTATCGCCCAATGTTACACAACCGGCAATGTCCAAAGCTCTAACAGTTCTTCCTCGAATATTGGGGGTTTCACCGGCAATGTTTCCGGTGACAGTTTAATACAAAATTCTTATTCACGGGGAAATGTTGTTGCTTCCGGTTCTATCAGTACTTTGGGGGCAGGGTTTGCCGGAAATATAGACAATGGCGTGAGAATTGAAAACTGTTATGCAATATCCTCAAATCCTAATGGATTTAGTTCAAATAATAGAGGCGTTATTAATAACTGTTATTTTTACAATGGGTTTTACTTTGATAATACAGACCCTAAAGGCCGTTCGCTTGAGGAAATGATGATGCCGGGTACATATATTGGCTGGGATACGAATATTTGGTCAATTGAAAAAGGCAGATATCCTGTTCTTTATGCAGTAAAAGATGTTGATTCCGGTTCTAATTATATGGAGATTTCAACAATAGCTGAGCTTAATTCCATTAGAAATAATATGTTTGGGGATTATCGTTTAATTGCCGATATTGACCTTGAAAATATAGAATGGATGCCGATTGGGACAACATCATCGCCATTTACCGGAACATTTGATGGTAATGGCTATACCATCAGCAATTTGAATGTAAACCGCCCCAACTTGGATTTTAATGGTTTGTTTGGGCTTAATAATGGAAGCATCAAAAATTTGAAACTAACGGATGTTACAATTTCCGGCCGGAGCTACACTGGTAGCTTAGCCGGAAGGAATAACGGGGCAATAACCGGTGTCTTAGCCAATAGTATTTCAATATCGGGCAACAGTTACACGGGCGGCCTGGTTGGGGATAATAGCGGTGTTGTGGAGCAATGCCTGGCAGCAAAAGGCCAAGTAACTGGTTTTGATAGATATGTTGGCGGAATAGCCGGAAGATTAAATGGCACAATCCGGCAATCCGGTGCAAATGTAGAAGTAATAGGTTCATCTTATTCCGGCGGTTTTGTCGGGGGTGCCGCGAATGGTAGTTTGATACAAGATTCCTATGCGCGGGGAAATGTTACGGGCTCTGTTTTATCGGCGGCGGGCTTTGCCGGAGCTATAGAACATGATAATGTTAGAATCGAAAATTCTTATGCGATATCTTTTAACTTTAATGGATTTAGTTCAAATGACAGGGGTACTATTACAAATTGTTATTACTATAATGTATTTAACTTATTTAATACCGACCTAAAAAGCCGCTCAATACAGGAAATGAAAACACCGGATACATATATTGATTGGGATACTGATATATGGTTATTTGAAACTGGCAAGCTTCCTACTTTGTATGCGGTTGAAGATACTTATTACAGTGATATCCTTGCCGATAATTATGTGGAAATCTCAACAAGGGCGGAGCTTATTGCTATTAATGATAACTTATTAGGAAATTACCGCCTGATAGCCGATATTGACCTTGGCAATATAGCGTGGACACCGATAGGGACAAACTCATCGCCGTTTGCCGGAATATTTGACGGTAACGGATATACAATCAGCAATTTGAATATAAACCGCCCCAGTTCAAATGATGTTGGTTTGTTTGGGGTTAATAGTGGGGTTATTCTAAATGCAAAACTAATGAATGTTACGATTTCCGGCGGGAATTACGTTGGCAGCTTAGCTGGAAGGAATAACGGCGGTATCGGTTTTTCTTCGGCAAATAATATATCGATATCAGGTAATAATTATCTGGGCGGCCTTATCGGGGACAATGCCGGGGTGGTTGTAAACTCTTTGGCATATTGGGGACAAGTTGTAAGCGGACGGGGAAACCACATCGGCGGATTAGCCGGGAATACCAGCGGAAGGGTTAAACAGTCCGGGGCGAGCGTGAATGTTAGCGGCGCGGCTAGTGTCGGCGGCTTTACCGGAGCGGCAGGAATGAACAGCACTATTGAAGAATGTTATGCAATCGGTAATGTAATAGTGATATCAGCAAACGGAAGTGCCGGCGGTTTTGTTGGAAAAATTGCTAATAATAGCTCGATAAGTAATAGTTATGCGCGGGGTAGTGTTATTGCTGCTGATATTAACTCAAATTCTTCGGCAGCGGGTTTTGCCGGGTTTATTGAGTCAGACATTGTGAAAATTGAAAACTGTTATTCGGCTTCTTCCCATCGCAATGGATTTGCGGTTGAAAACAGAACCGGCATTACAAATTGTTACTTTGATAATGATGTTATAAACGGAGTCAATCCAGATTTAAGAGGGCGTACAACTAATGAAATGAAAACGCCGGATACGTATGTAGGGTGGGACGATAATATTTGGATTTTTGAGCCCGGGCAATATCCGGTTTTGAATGCAGTAACTGAAATAAATATAAAAGACCGGGAATTTATTTCCATCACAACAACAGCACAGCTTATAGCTGTCAGCCAAAATCTTTCCGGTAATTACCGTTTAATGGCAAATATTGACCTTAGAAATACGTCGTGGACACCGATAGGGACGGATACATCGCCATTTACGGGAATATTTGACGGCAATGGGTTTACGATAAGCAATCTTAATGTGAACCGGCCAAATTCCCATTATTCCGGTTTGTTCGGCTTAAATGCCGGCCGGATTGAAAACCTTAAGCTTAATAATGTTGTTATTGTCAGCCGTGAGTCTATGGGAAGCATTGCGGGCGAAAATAAAGGGACGATAAAAAATTGTTCGGTAACTAATGTATCAATAAGCGGAAGCCGGGTTGCGGGCGGCTTGGTTGGGGGCAATAGCGGATTAATCACTAATTGCTTCGTATCCGGCGGCTTAGGCGTAACCGGGACAGGCTTTAACATCGGTGGGTTAACCGGGACAACAACCGGCAGAATCAGGCAATCCGGCACTAATATAAATGTGAGTGGCTCTTATTGGACAGGTGGTTTGGCCGGTCAAATGTCCGGTGCTTTTATTGAACAATGTTATGCAACCGGAAGTGTTAGTGGGGCGGATGCAGGGGGGCTTGTGGGATATGTGGATTCTGACAGCATAATCCGGAATAGTTATGCTTGGATAAATGAGATGGAATTTGTTGGCCGTGTCGAAAGAAATGGTTTTTTATCAATTGAAAATTGCTATTTTATATCCACAAACCCGTATGGATTTTCTTATGACAGCAATATAAATATATCCAATTCTTATTTTGATAATGATGTAATCAGTAATATTAATACAAGTTCAAATGGCCGTTCGACTAAGGAAATGAAAACACCGGAAACATATGCGGGGTGGGATGCGGCAATCTGGTTAATTGAGGCAGGTGCGTATCCAACCTTGATTGCTGTCCCGGATATGGGGCCTGTATATACGGAAATTTCAACAGCGGCACAGCTTAGGGCTGTTAATCAAAATTTGTCCGGAAATTACCGCTTAGTATCAGACATTGATTTAAGAAATGAAGCATGGATACCAATTGGGACAAATACAACGCCATTTTGGGGGATATTTGACGGCAACGGTTACACAATCAGCAACTTATATTACCCTGGTTCTGATAATGCAGGATTATTCGGGGTTAACAGAGGCAGCATTCTTAATTTGAACTTTGATAATGTTGTGATATCCGGGCAGAATAATGCCGGAAGTATTGCCGGTAATAATAGAGGGGCTTTAAGAAACTTAACCGTCAGCAATATAACGATAAGCGGCAGGGATTACGTGGGCGGATTGGTTGGCAACAATGCCGGGCTGATTACGGGTTGTTTGGTAAGATGGGGCCCCGGCGTATCTGGTACCGGCAGTTATATTGGCGGCCTTGCCGGAAATACTAGCGGAAGAATTATGAAGTCCGGTACTAATGTTAATGTGGATGGAGCTAATTATGTTGGTGGTTTTGTCGGTAATGCAACCGGGACAAATGCGATTTTGGAGCAATGTTACGCAACCGGAGATGTCAATGGATTAGATTTTGTTGGCGGTTTTATAGGGTCTGCTTCAAATAGAAGCGTTATGGAGAACTGCTACGCAAAAGGAAATACTGCCGCAAATAATAATACCGGCGGATTTGCCGGATATATAGTTAATAATACTGTTAAGTTTGAAAATTGTTATACAATATCCAATAACCCTAACGGATTTAACTTTAATAATAATGGAATCATAATAAGTTGTTATTTTGATAACGAAGTAATAAATGGAAGCAACAATGATGCAAAAGGCCGTTCGACAAAGGAAATAAAAACACCAAGTACATACATTAACTGGGATGGTAATATTTGGAATTTTTCATCCGGCGAATACCCGGTTTTAAATGCTGTTCCGGAAATAGGTATTCCGCAGATTGAATTTATGACAGTATCAACAGTAGCAGAATTAAGTGCAATTAACCAAAATTTGTCGGGGAATTATCGTTTGATTGCTAATATTAATCTTGCGGATGTGGCCTGGATACCGCTTGGGGCAAGTAATGAGCCATTTATCGGGATATTTGATGGGAATGGGCATACGATAAGTAACTTAGATATAAACCGCCCGGATTTGGATTATGCGGGATTGTTTGGCGTTAGCAATGGCAGCATCTTTGATTTGAAACTTAAAAGCGGCACAATAACCGGCCGGGATTATGTTGGAAGTATCGTCGGAAATAATACGGGTATTGTTGAAAACTGCTCGGTTAATAGTTTATCGGTAAATGGAAGAAACTATGTCGGTGGTTTCGCCGGGAGTACTACCGGGGTAATTAAGCAGTCAAGCACTAATGCTAATGTGAAAGGTTTGAATTACTTCGGCGGCTTTGCCGGGCAGATTACCGGGGCGGTTGTAGAGCAATGTCATGCCGCCGGAAATGTTGGCGGTACGATATCCGGTACGCCTTATGCGGGCGGCTTTGCCGGGCTTGTTACCGAAACTAGTATAATACGAAACAGTTATTCTAAGGGGGTAGTTGTTGGCACTAATTTTTCAGCCGGGTTTGCCGGGTTTATTGACTCGGATGACGTTAAAATTGAAAACTGTTATACGACATCCCCTAATCCAAATGGGTTTAACAGCAATAATCGGGGAACAATTGTTAATTGCTATTTTGATAAGGCTTTAATTGGCGAAGCGAGTACAGACGTAAAGGGGCGTTCGACGAAGGATATGAAAGCACCAGGCACATATGCCGGCTGGGATCAAACGATATGGTTAATCGAAGCCGGTGAATACCCGGCTTTGCGTGCTGTCCCGGAAATAAATAATGAAAATATAATAGATATTGGGGCGGCAGCACAACTTGATGAAATAAGGCATAACCCGGATGGGAATTATCGTTTGGTAGCTGATATCGACCTTGGGGGGACAACATGGGTACCGATAAGTACATTCCATGGAATGTTTGATGGGAATGGGCATACAATCAGCAATATCAAAGTTAATCAGCCATCAAGTAACAATTCCGGTTTGTTTGGGGTAAATAGAGGTGTAATTAAAAATTTAAAACTTCAAAATGTTGAAATGGCCGGTAATAATTATGTCGGCGGTTTAGCGGCATTTAACACAGGCATAATCACAAACTGTTCTGTCGAAGAACTTTCGCTTAGCGGTTCATATTATGTTGGCGGATTGGTTGGGCAAAATTCACGGGGAGTTATTTCAAATTGCCTGGTTAGCAGTCTATCAATAAACCGGGGCGAGTTTGTAGGCGGGATGGTTGGAAATAATGTAAGCGGGGCAATTGCAAATTGTTCAGTATCCGGCGGAACTTTAACGGGTCATTCGAGAATTGGCGGTTTTGTTGGTGCTTCATCTTCAAGCAGCATAATCAGATTATCAAATACCGATGCGGATGTGAGTGGTTCATCTTTTGTAGGCGGCTTTGCCGGGGTACTTAATTCAGGGGTTATTGAACAATGTTTTGCAACCGGAAATGCTGACGGGACAATAAACATAAGCGGTATAGGTGGTTTTGTGGGTTATGCCTTATCAGCGGTGATGCGGAATTGTTATGCGTTAGGTAATGTTACCGGCGGAAATGATACGGCGGGTTTTGTTGGCTTTAATTCAGGCTTTACTTACGAAAATTGTTATTCAGCATCGAATCATTTCAGAGGGTTTAATGCCTCTAGTTTCGGAACTTTCATAAATTGCTATTTCGATAATGAAAAAATCGGCGGAGTCAGTAATGATGCAAAAGGGCGGACCACCGCAGATATGAAACAAATAACCAATACCAGGCCTACTTATGTCGGCTGGGATAGGAATATCTGGTTATTTACCCCCGGTGAGTACCCAACTCTTAGAAATGCCGGATTTAAGTATGTAAGAACTACGCCATTGATTGCTATCAATACGCCATCATTTAGTTTTATAGATAATTCGGTATTATTAAACTCGCCATTGTATATCATCTTTGATGAAGCCAGTGTCGGCGGAATTTGGTTGAAAATTGAAGAGAATTATGCCGATGGCTCGGTAAGGGAAATTATCGGTACTCCGGTTGGCTCGAACGAAGAAAGCGGAGAGTGGACGATGCCGGAGCAAATATACTCAAACGGCGCCCCCGATTTTATAACAATAACAGCTTATAGCGACTCTAAGTTTACAAGGCCGGTTTACCGGGTGGCAGTTTATCCGGTTGTCTTTGGAATGTGAAATCTTTTCGCCCGATACTTGCATAACCATACAATTTCTGGTAATATTTAAAAGTGTAAGAATGGCAGTGATAATTGTAAAAAGGAGAAAATTATGGCTAATTTAAAAGGAACAAAAACTGAAAAAAACTTGATGGAAGCATTTGCCGGTGAAAGCATGGCCCGCAATAAATATACATATTTTGCCGGAAAAGCAAAAAAAGAAGGCTATGAACAAATCGCGGCTTTTTTTGAAGAAACTGCCCTAAATGAAAAAGAACATGCCAAACTTTGGTTCAAATTGTTATGCGGCGGGGAAGTCCCTTCGACAGTCGAAAATTTGACTGCTGCCGCTGACGGCGAAAATGAAGAATGGACTGATATGTACAAGCGCATGGCGGAAGAAGCGCGGGCGGAAGGATTTGATGAAATTGCTTTCTTGTTTGAAGGTGTCGGCAAAATTGAAAAGCATCATGAAGAGCGTTACCGCATTTTGCTGAAAAATGTCGAAGACGGCACCGTCTTTAAGAAAAATCAAAAGAGTGTCTGGATTTGCCGGAACTGCGGCCATCTTGTTGACTTTGAGTGTGCCCCGCCGAAGTGTCCTGTCTGCGCCCACCCCCAAGCTTATTTTGAGCTTAAGGTAATAAACTATTAAAATAGAGTTTGCTACGCAAACTCTTGCGCCGCTTCTTAGAGAATTGCAAGTAATTCTCCATAAATGATTCACTTGGCCCGCGTGTGAGGACAGCATGAAACAATCTATTAGAACCGCTTATTTTTCCCCGAAACAGAAAGGTACTATTGTAGAAGCAAAAAGTGTTTCTTTTAATACCGGTCAGGTCAGCGGGAAAGATAGCGGGGTAATTATATATGACGGCAACAACAATTCTTATCGTTTCCCTTTTTCCGAAAGAGGGAAACGAGGTTGTTTATATGGCTTAAAAGTTTATCTTGAAGTGACGGAAAAACATACCTATCTTTTTTATCAGGGAAATGAAACCTTTGTTGACAAAGATGCCAGAATTATCCATGGGAATGATGTTTGGGGGCAGGATAGTCATGACAAATTGCGGGCGGGGTTTTATCTTGACGATTTTGAGTGGGAAAAGGGGGCGCATGATTCGCATTCATATTCTAATACGGTGATTTATGGCTTGAATGTGCGTGCTTTTACCATGCACCGCAGTTCGCAGGTGAAGAAAAAAGGTACTTTTGCCGGAGTTTGCGAGAAAACCCCTTATTTATGTGATTTAGGCATTACCGCGCTTTTGCTAATGCCGGCTTATGATTTTAATGAATATGAAACAATTATTGACAAAAAAAGCGGCAATGAAATAGTCCGGCTTAATTGCTGGGGGTTCAAAGAAAGTTTTTATTATGCCCCCAAAAGTTCCTTTGCCGGAGATGAGCGCCCGGATTTTGCCTTTAAATCAATGGTAAAAACCCTGCACCAAAATGGCCTTGAAGTTTATATGTATTTTTATTTTCCGCCGGAATTTAACCGGGCGGATATTCTTGATATATTACGTTTTTGGGTAATCGAATATCACCTTGACGGTTTTCATCTTCTTGGGATTGATATCCCGCTTAAGCTGATTACTCAAGATGAGGTTCTTTCGGGGACAAAAATTATCTATAATGAATATGCTTACTGGGAAGAAAAACCCCGTTACAAAAATACCGGTGTTTTCCGCGACCACTTCAAAACTGAAGTACGCCGTTTTTTGAAAGGTGATGAGGATAAAACTAACGCTTTTCTTTATCATCACCGAAATCTTCCTGCCAACCGGGGCAGTATCAATTATTTGGCTAATTATGACGGGTTTTCCCTTTATGATATGACTGCTTATGACCAAAAAAGAAATGAGCCGAATTTGGAAGCAAACCATGACGGCACGAATTATAATTATAGTTGGAATTGCGGGGTTGAAGGGCCAAGCCGCAAAAAATCAATTGTTGCCTTACGGACAAAGCAGCTTAAAAATGCTTTATCGTTGTTACTTCTTTCTCAAGGCACCCCTTTCATTTTTAGCGGCGATGAATTTGGCAATACCCGTAATGGCAATAATAACGCTTACTGTCATGATAATGAGACCGGCTGGGTGAAATGGCCGGCGAATATATTTGGCCGGGAACTTTTAAGTTTTACAAAAGAGTTAATCAGCTTTCGCAAAAAACATCCGCTTCTTCACCTGCCTGCCGAATTAAAGCTGCTTGATTGGAAAAGGTGCGGTTTCCCTGATATTTCATATCATGGCGAAGAGGCTTTTCGCCCCGACCTTAACCCCTATAGCCGGACGGTGGGAATTAAGCTTTGTGGTTTGTATGCCGAGCGGGAAAATAAACAGAAAGATGATTTTATTTTCATTGCAATCAATATGCATTGGCAGATAAAATCACTTGCATTACCAAATCTGCCGAAGGATTTATCATGGTGTTTGGTCTATTCAACTGATGAAAGGGAACCGAAAATCAAGTTATCCGAAACCGTAACTTCAAATAGTAACAAGCTATCAACAAAATCAGAAAATATCGTTATGGGGGAGAGAAGTATATGTGTGCTAATTTCAGCTCCTTCTTTAAACACTTAAAAACGGTTCTTTATCATCGTCACCTCGTTTTGATTGGTTGTTTTAAGATTGGTTTGTTTAAACAAGGGTTGCTCCACGACTTATCAAAATTCAGCCCGGCCGAATTTTGGGTTGGGGTAAAATATTTTCAAGGCACGCAAAGCCCCAACAATGGTGAACGCCGGGATTTAGGTTATTCCAGTGCCTGGCTTCATCACAAAGGCAGGAACAAACACCATTATGAATATTGGATTGATTATTCTACTCGTGTACCCGGGGGAGTGGCTCCGGTGCCGATGCCGCTTAAGTATGTTGCCGAAATGCTGATGGACCGGGTTGCGGCCTGTAAAGTTTACAATCACGGCAATTATACCAATGATACGGCGCTTAAATATTATCAAAGCGGTAAAGACCCGGCCCCAATCCACCAGGACACCCGCAAGCTTTTGGAGTTTTTGTTGCATAAACTTGCGGATGAGGGCGAGAAACAGACTTATATATATCTAAAAAAGATGCTGAAAGCGAAAGCATGTTGCAGAGAGAATATATAGATGCCCGCGCGGAAACACGGAAATAGAGTTGACGAAGTAATTATCAAATGATAAAATTTACAGTGGAGGATTTACAATGATAGACGGAAAAACAGTCCTATTTAGCGGGATGCAAGCGACCGGGAGTGTCCTGCAGTTAGGAAATTATTTGGGTGCGCTCAAAAATTGGGTGACTTTAAGCAAAGAATATGAAAGCTTTTTTTCGGTAGTTGATTTGCATTCGATTACGATTAGGCAGGAGGCGGCCGCACTTAGAAGCGGCGCCCGCAATATCTTGATGCTTTATATTGCTGCCGGCCTTGACCCCGAAAAAGCCTGTATTTATTATCAGTCGCATGTCCCGGCTCATTCAGAATTAGCCTGGATTCTTAATTGCTTTACCTATATGGGTGAACTTAACCGGATGACCCAGTTTAAAGATAAATCGGCAAAACATGAAGCAAATCTTAATGCCGGGCTTTATACCTACCCGATTTTGCAGGCGGCGGATATCTTGCTTTATCAGGCAGACTTGGTCCCGATTGGCAAAGACCAAAAACAGCATATTGAACTTTGCCGTGATATTGCCCAGCGTTTCAATGCAATTTATGGTGATGTATTTACGGTTCCCGAAGCATACTTTGGCAAAGCCGGTGCGAAAATTCAAAGTTTGCAAGAGCCGGAGAAAAAAATGTCCAAATCGGATGAGAATATTAATGCCAGTATTTTCTTGATGGACGACCGTGATACGATAATCCGCAAGTTTAAGAAAGCCGTCACTGACAATTTTGCCGAAATAAAATATGACCCGGAAAATCAACCCGGAATAAGCAACCTTTTAGATATTTATACCCTCTTCAGCGGAAAATCTATCGAAGAAACAGTTGCTCATTTTCAAGGCGGCGGTTATGGTGACTTCAAATTAGCGGTTGGCGAAGCTGTCGCCGATGGCCTCAAACCCCTGCAGGAGCGCTATAATGAACTTAAGGCCGACAAAGAATACATTGACAAAATTATTAAGAACAATGCCGAGAAAGCCTCATACGTAGCAAACAAAACCCTTCGTAAGGTTAAAAAGAAAATCGGCTTCCCGGAACTGATAAGATAAATTATTAAGTAAGTCAGCCAAAAACATCTCACAAGAACGTGAGTAAGTTAGCCAAAAGCATCTCGCAGAAACGTAAGTAAGTCAGCCAAAAGCATCTCGCAGAAACGTAAGTAAGACAGCCAAAACATCTCACAGGAACGTAAGTAAGTCAGCCAAAAACATTTCGCAGGAGCCTTAGGCCGCCTTCTTCCCGAGATAAAATCTATCGCATAAGCCAATTAGGCCATAGCGACGGAGAAAGTTTATTGTCTGACTTACGTAAGAAGTAAAAAAAGTTTATTACCTGACTTACGTAAGAAGTAAAAAAAGTTTATTACCTGACTTACGTAAGAAGTAAAAAAAGTTTATCGTCTTCCTTACGTAAAAAAACAAAATAAAGTATAGAATAAAATTATGGATGAGCAACGCTTCAACTCTGCAAAAGAAAAAATAATCGGCGTAAACCGCGAGCGGCACGGCATTGGTACCCAAAGTGAAAAAACTGTCCATGCCGTATTGAAACACTATTATGCCCCTGATGAAGATATGCACGAGATTTATATCGATTCTTTTATTGCCGACATCTATACCGGCCGGGAAATCATTGAAATTCAAACCTCACAGATGAACCGGATGCGCGGAAAACTGGCCAGCTTTTTACCCCAATACCCTGTTACCATCGTCCACCCGGTCCCCAACCAAAAATGGCTTAGCTGGGTCGACAAAGAAACCGGGGAATGCTCAAAATTGCGAAAAACTCCAAAAACAGGCTCGATTTATCATGTATTTGAGGAACTATACCGCATCAAATATTTTTTGAACCACGAAAATATCCGCCTTTGTTTTCCCTTTATTGATATCGAAGAATACCGGCTGCTTAATGGCTGGAGCTATGACAAAAAGCGGGGCTCGCACCGTTTTGACCGTATACCGGTGGCATTATGCGATGAAGTCCGGATTGATTGTAAAGAGGATTACCTGCAATTTATCCCCTATGACCTACCCGAACCGTTTACCTCACGGGATTTGGCGAAAGCCGTGAAAGTGAATGGTAAATACGCTTGGTTTACCCTTAATATTCTTCATCATCTTGGAGTCGTCGAGCAGGTTGGCAAGAAGGGGCGATGTTTTTTATACAAAGTGAATACATAATGAAAGATTTGAAAGAAAATTTTGAGTCCGCTACTAGCGGACATGGGTATAATATGACACAATTGAACGAAAATTACATAAATATGACCTTGAACGCCCCGGTTAGCGAACCGGAGCGCCAGCATTATTTTATCGGACAGGCAAAAACTTACGTTTCAGCATTAGAAAAAAAATATCACCGCAAACCAACAGCTTGTATCACTACTTTTGGCTGTCAAATGAATGCCCGTGATTCTGAAAAACTAGCCGGAATTTTACTTGCCGCCGGATTTTCGATGATTGATGATGAAAGTGCTGATTTCGTTCTTTTTAATACCTGTACCGTCCGTGACCATGCCAATCAGCGGGTTTATGGGCGGCTTGGCAAACTTAAATCTCTTAAAAAGAAAAATCCGCAGATGAAAATTGCCCTATGCGGCTGTATGATGCAGGAAGATGCGGTTATCGAAAAAATAAAGCAAAGTTACCACTTTGTTGACCTGATTTTTGGCACCCACAATATTTTTAAATTCGCCGAATTGCTTGTTGCAATGTTGAATACCAAAGAAATGGTCATTGATATTTGGCAGGAGACCGACAAAATTGTTGAAGATTTGCCGATTGAACGAAAATACCCCTTTAAATCAGGGATAAATATCATGTTTGGCTGCAATAATTTTTGTACCTACTGTATTGTACCTTATGTCCGGGGGCGGGAGCGAAGCCGTCCGGCAGAAGATATTATCGCTGAAATCAAACGGCTTGTTGCTGACGGCGTTACTGAGATAATGCTGCTAGGCCAAAATGTTAACTCCTATGGATTGACCGAATCATTACAATTCACAGCTAAAGCTGTTCATAGCAACAATGATGCACACAAATCGCACAAAACACCTCGCGGAATAACGGCGGAAAATAGTAATGCCAAATCAATTGATTTCCCCGGTTTGCTCCGGGAAATTGAAAAAATAGATGGTTTAAAGCGAATCCGTTTTATGACCTCGCATCCCAAAGATTTATCCGATGACCTGATTAAAGTGATGAAAGAATCAAGCAAGATTTGCCGGCATCTTCATTTGCCTATCCAAGCCGGTTCAACCCGGATTCTTGAGCTGATGAACCGTGGATATACGAAAGAAGATTATTTGAATCTGATTTTTAAAATCCGCGAAAATATCCCCGATATTGCGATTACTACCGATATTATTGTTGGTTTTCCCGGCGAAACCAGTGCTGATTTTGCCGAAACAATTGACGTTGTTAACAAGGTCAAATTTGACAATGCTTTTACATTTATTTATTCGAAGCGGACCGGCACCCCCGCCGCAACGATGCCGGATCAGGTGCCGGAGGAAGAGGTGAAGGAAAACTTTGCTTACCTTCTAAAAACCGTCCAGGAAATTGCCCGCACCAGGGTAGGCCGTTTAACCGGTGAGACTCATTCGGTTTTAGTTGAAGAAATAAATGACAATGACCCGGAGTTATTAAGCGGGCGTTTGTCAAACAATACCTTGGTTCATTTTAAAGGTGAACCGGATTTAATCGGCACGATTATTGATGTCGAGTTAACTGAAGCAAAAGGATTTTATTACATAGGAAAAATAGCACCATGCCAACCCTAACCCCAATGATGCAACAATATATGGACATCAAGGAACAATACCCCGACTGTATTCTAATGTGCCGTCTCGGTGATTTTTATGAAATGTTTTTTGATGATGCCCTTACGGCGGCCAAGGAATTATCCATTACGCTGACCGGCAAAGCCTGCGGCCTTTTAGAACGCGCCCCGATGTGCGGTGTCCCCCACCATGCGGTTGAGGGATATCTCACCAAGTTGGTAAATAAAGGTTATAAAGTCGCAATCTGTGACCAGGTCGAGGACCCGAAACAGGCAAAAGGAATTGTCAGGCGCGAAGTAACCAGAGTCGTTTCGGCCGGGACTAATTTAAACATTCAAAGCCTTGATGAAGCAAAGAATAATTATATCTGCTGTATTGCTTATTTTGAAGGAAAAACCGGCCTTGCTTTTACCGACATTACGACCGGCGATTTTCATTTAACCGAAGCCGAGGATAACCGTAAGATAACGGATGAAATAGCTAAATATTCACCAACGGAAATTGTTGCTAATGATGCTTTTCTGTTAAGCGGGATTGATATTAATGATTTGAAAAATCGCCAAAATATTATGCTTAATACCCTCGAACCGAAGTTTTTCAGTGATGAATCATGTATAAGGTGTTTAAAAGACCATTTCAAGGTGGCCGATATTAAAGCCCTTTCCCTTGCCGATTATCCGCTTGGTACTATCGCCGCCGGGGCTTTGCTTCTGCATCTTTATGATACGCAAAAAACCTCACTTGGCCATATTTTGCATTTAAACCCTTATCATAGTGCTTCATATATGCTGCTTGATTCTGCTACCAGACGAAATCTCGAATTGACCGAAACCTTGCGTGACAAGCAGAAAAAAGGCTCCCTGCTTTGGGTTTTAGACAAAACCAAAACAGCGATGGGGGCAAGGGCACTGCGAGGTTATTTAGAACAGCCCCTCAAAAAAATTGAATTAATGGAAGAGCGGCTTGATGCAATCGCGGCTTTTTGTGAGAATAGCATGATTCGTGATGAAATCCGCGAATACCTGCATCCGATTTATGACTTGGAAAGGTTGCTGTCAAAAATCAGCTATCAATCAGTTACCCCCCGTGATTTGATTGCTTTCCGCAATTCAATCACGATGCTTGCGCCGATAAAAATCGTGCTTTCCAATCTTGATACCGGGCTTTTGAAGAAATTGTTAAACGATTTAAGTGACCATAAAGATATTTTAGATTTGCTAAATAATGCGATTAATGAAGAAGCCCCGCTTAATACCAAAGAGGGCGGGATTATCAAAAATGGCTTTGACCCCGATATCGACCGGCTCCGCAATGCCAAAAGCGAGGGTAAAACGTGGTTAGCCGAACTTGAAGCAAGCGAGCGGGAGCGGACCGGAATCAAAAATTTAAAGGTCAAATATAATAAAGTTTTTGGTTATTACTTTGAAGTTACTAACTCAAATCTAACGCTGATACCCGATGACTATCAGCGCAAACAAACCTTAGCAAATGCCGAACGTTATACAAACCCGCGTTTAAAAGAGCTGGAGGATTTGATTCTTAATGCTGAAGATAAGCTTTATAGTTTGGAATATGACCGTTTCTGCGAAATTCGTGATTTTATCGCAAATGCGGCCGAGTCGGTTCAAAAAACCGCAAAAAGTGTTGCTGCCCTTGATGCAGTTACGTCTTTAGCTTATATTTCGGAACATAACCGTTTTGTGCGCCCGGTTTTAAATGAAAAAGGCTATATCAATATCAAAAACGGCCGGCATCCGGTGGTTGAACAGATGTTGGATAATGGTTTGTTTATTGAAAATGATACCCATCTTGACAATGACAAAAATTGCATTGCCGTCATCACCGGCCCGAATATGGCGGGTAAATCTACTTATATGCGCCAAACTGCTTTAATTGTTTTGCTGGCGCAAATTGGCTGTTTTGTTCCGGCGGAGAAAGCTGATATCAGTATTGTTGACCGGATTTTTACCCGCGTAGGGGCATCCGATGATTTGGCAAGCGGCCAAAGTACTTTTATGGTTGAAATGAATGAGGTTGCCAATATCCTTAAAAACGCTACCGGCGACAGCTTGCTTATCCTGGATGAAATTGGCCGCGGTACTTCAACTTACGATGGCCTTGCGATTGCCTGGGCGGTCATTGAACATATCTCAAACCGCCGCTTGCTTGGCGCAAAAACCCTCTTTGCCACTCATTATCATGAACTCACCGAATTAGAGGGCAAAATTGATAATGTTAATAATTATTGCATTGCTGTCCGGGAAAAGGGCGACGACATTGTTTTCCTTCGCAAGATAATCAAAGGCGGTGCCGACCGGAGCTATGGCATTCAAGTCGCAAAATTGGCCGGTGTCCCCGATTTAGTCACCGACCGGGCGATAGAAATCGCTGCTTTATTTGATGATAGTGATATAACGAAACGCCTTAAGGATATTACTGTTGAATACAAAAACGATAAAAAAACTTCATTAATTTATGATGAAGTTGATTTGACACAAATGACTTTATTTGATACGGTAAAAGATGAAGATGTATTATCGGAGTTAAAGCAGATTGATGTATCAACTTTGACCCCGCTTGATGCCCTTAATACGATATATCGTTTGCAGAATCTTTTGAATAACCGCTATGGAGGAGGGTGAAGAGATTTTCTAAGAAAATCTAAAGCTTCCCAACCCGAAGCAAGTTCGGGCGGCAAATTTGCCAAGGCGCAAAGTTTGGAGTTATATGAATAATATCAACATATTAGACCAACATACAATTGACCAGATTGCTGCCGGTGAGGTGGTTGAGCGGCCGGTAAGTGTGGTCAAGGAGCTGGTTGAAAACGCGATTGATGCCGGCGCTAAAACGATTACGGTTGAAATAAAGGAAGGCGGTATTTCCTTTATCCGGGTGACAGATGATGGTTGCGGAATTGACAAGGGGCAGCTTAAGAAAGCATTTTTGCGCCATGCAACCAGCAAAATCAGGGATGCCCTTGATTTGATGAACATTCTTAGTCTGGGGTTTCGCGGCGAAGCCCTCTCAAGTATTGCCGCTGTTTCCCGGGTTGAAGTCATCACCAAAACCCGCGATGCCCTAACCGGTATTCATTATATTTTGACTGCCGGCGAAGAAACGGGCTTTAATGAAATCGGCGCCCCGAATGGTTCGACATTTTTGGTGAGAAACTTGTTTTTTAATGTCCCGGTACGGCGCAAATTCTTGAAACAGGCACAAACTGAAGGCAGTTATATCACCGATGTGATTGAGCGCCTTGCCCTTTCGCACCCGGATATATCTTTTAAGTATATTAATAATAACCTTACCCGTTTTCATACTTCCGGAAACGGTGATTTACGAGAAGTAATATATCGTTTATTTGGTAAAGATATCGCTAATAATATTATCCCGATATCGGCATCAGACCTCGGGCTTGGAATCAAAATTGGCGGGTTTCTTGGCCGCCCGTCGCTAAACCGCTCGAACCGCAATTTTGAATTTTTCTTTATTAATGGCCGTTATGTAACAAGCGAGGTTTTGAAAATCGGGCTTGAAGATGGTTATCACCCCTACTTGATGCATCATAAATTTCCCTTTACCGTCTTAACGGTAAGTATTAATACCGGAAAAATTGATGTTAATGTTCATCCCGGTAAATTGGAAGTCCGCTTAACCGATGAAAAAGAAATTATTAAGTTTGTTGCCGATAATGTCAAAAGGACACTTGATGAAGATGAGCATCTTATGTCGACTGAAGTAGTCAATAGGGTAAAACCGCCGGTTTCAAAGAAAAGCGCCCCGGAGCCGTTTGAAGTGGAAAGAATCCGTAGCTTCCGGGGTTTGACCCCTGATTTAGTGGTTAAGGAATATCCTGAATACAAGTTGCAAGATGAGGTGGCCAAGGTGCAAGAAAATCAGCCGGTTTTGCAGGAATCCTTGCAAGATGTTGACTTCACCAGACTTTATTTTGCCGAACAACTAAATATTTTTGAAGAAAAATTCTTATCTAAAGAAGCGCGGGGCAAATATGAAGTTCTTGGCCAGTTATTCAGCACCTATTGGTTAATCGCCATGGGGGAAAAACTCATTTTTATTGACCAGCATGCCGCCCATGAGAAAGTAAAGTATGAAAAACTACTTAAAGAATTAGCGGATAAAAAAATAACATCGCAAAACCTTAACCCGCCGGTAGTAATAGAGCTGTCAGGGCGGGAAGAGGATATCTTAAAGATTCATCAGGAAGTTTTTTCCGGTTTTGGTTTTGAAATCGAAAATTTTGGTGATTCTTCATATACCTTAAGGGCGGTCCCGGCAGATTTATTCGGGCTTACCGAAAAGGGTTTGTTTCATGAAATACTTGATGAACTTAGTGTACTTTCCGGTACGGAAGTCTATGATGTGGTAGAAAAAAAGCTGGCCGGGGCAGCTTGCAAAGCTTCGGTTAAGGCAAATAAAAACTTGAGCCGGGAAGAATTTGCGGCTTTGATTGATGAATTAATCGAATTAGAAAACCCTTATTTTTGTCCGCATGGGCGGCCGACAATGATTACAATGAGTAAACGCGAGATAGAAAAGAAGTTTAAAAGAGTATGAAAAAACCGCTTATAATTTTAACCGGGCCGACAGCGGTTGGAAAAACCGCTTTATCAATTAAGCTGGCGCAAAGAATCGGCGGTGAAATTATTTCGGCGGATTCAATGCAAGTATACCGGAAGATGGATATTGGGACGGCGAAAATTAAAGCATGTGAGATGCAGGGAATCCGGCATCATATGATTGATATTTTGGATGCGGATGAAGAATTTAATGTGGTGGTTTTTCAAAAAAAGGCGCGGGAACATGTGGAAGAAATAAACAGCCGCGGACTGATTCCGATTATCACCGGCGGGACCGGGTTTTACATTCAAGCTTTACTTTATGATATTAACTTTACAAATGAAGCAAGCGATGAAATTTGCGAAAACCCAAGCGGCGGAAACGCGGCCGGAGCGGGCGGTTATCGCGCGGAACTTGAAGCGCTTGCAGCTTTAAAAGGTTCCGAATATTTACACAATTTATTGAAAGGGATTGATGAAGCCGCCGCCGAAGCTATTCATGCAAACAACCACCGGCGTATTATCAGGGCTTTGGAGTATCATCATCAGACCGGCAATCTGATTTCATTGCATAATGAGACTGAAAAACAACGGAAATCACCCTACAATTTTACTTATTTTGTCCTGAATAACGAGCGGGAAAAAATATATGAAAATATCAACCGGCGGGTTGATGAAATGATTGCGGACGGTTTAATAGATGAAGTTAAAAATTTGCGTGAAAGCGGCCTTAGCCGGCTAATGGTTTCAATGCAAGGTTTAGGGTACAAAGAAATTTTTGCTTATCTTGATGGTGAAGTAACTTTGGAAGAAGCTGTTACTTTACTTAAACGCGATACCCGCCGTTTTGCGAAACGGCAATTAACCTGGTTCCGGCGGGAAAAAGAGGTGATTTGGCTTAATAAGGCAGATTATCATAGTGATGATGAGATAGTTGAGGAAATGATGAGGGTGATTTCTGGAAAATTAAAGGTTTAGGTAAGCAAGTCAGGCAATAAACACTCTCCGTTTCTACGGCCTAATAGGTGTAAAATATAAGCTTTTTTTGGGGAAGAAGGCGGCCTAAGGTTCCTGCGAGTTGTTTTTGCCTTCCTTGCTACCTTGGTCGTGAGAGGTCACACGCGGAAATAAATGATTGAAAGGAGTTGTAAAAATGAAAAAAGCAACCGTATTTATTGACAAACACTTTATCGTGGGGGATATCGATAAACGAATCTATGGTTCATTTATTGAACACTTAGGCCGGGCTGTTTATGAAGGGATTTACCAACCGGGGAACCCCTTCGCCGATGAGCAGGGGTTTAGGAAAGATGTCCTTAACCTGATTAATACCCTTAATGTCCCGACTGTCCGTTACCCCGGCGGCAACTTTGTCTCCGGTTACAATTGGGAAGATGGGGTTGGGCCTAAAAATGAAAGGCCGGAAAAAACCGATCTTGCCTGGGGTGTGATTGAAAGTAACCAGTTCGGTTTTAATGAATTTGTTGATTGGTGCAAAAAAGCCGAAACAGAACCGATGATGGCAGTTAATCTTGGTACAAGAGGGGTAACTGAAGCTCAAAATATCCTCGAATACAGCAATCTTCCATGTAATAATTATTATAGCAATCTTCGTAAAAAGCACGGTTATGAAAAACCCCATGATATTAAACTATGGTGTTTAGGTAATGAAATGGACGGCCCGTGGCAAATCGGCCACAAAACCGCTTATGAATATGGCCGGATTGCCGCCGAAGCCGGGCGGGTTATGAAAATGGTTGACCCCACAATCGAACTTGTTGCCTGTGGAAGTTCCGGCCTTGATATGCCTACTTTCGGCGAATGGGAAGATACGGTATTAACCGAAGCATATGACCAAACCGATTATATTTCGTTGCATCAGTATTATGGCAACCGTGACAATAATACTCCTGATTTTCTTGCTAATACAGTAGCGATGGATAAATTTATCAGTTCTGTTATCTCGATTTGTGATGCGGTTAAGGCAAAAAAGCGTAAGCAAAAATCGATTAACCTTTCCTTTGATGAATGGAATGTCTGGTATCACTCCAATGAAGCCGATACCAAGGTAGAACGTTGGAGTAAAGTGCCCCGCCAGCTTGAAGATATTTACAATTTTGAAGATGCCCTGTTAGTTGCCGGCATGATGATAACCATGCTTCGCCATGCCGGCCGGGTCAAAATCGCTTGCATGGCCCAGTTGGTTAACGTTATTGCCCCGATTATGACCTCCGATACGGGGGCCTGGAAACAGACTATTTATCATCCTTTTGAAATGATTAGCAATTATGGGCGCGGTAAAGTACTTAATACCATTTGCAAAACGCCGGTATATGAAAGCAAACATGGCGATGCACCTTATTTGGATGCGATCTTTATCCTGAATGAAGAAAAAGAAGAATTGGTATTGTTCGCGGTTAACAAGGATTTGGAAGAAGCGATGGAACTTGATTGTGACCTGCGCCAGTTTGCCGGTTATCAGGTGAAAGAACATCGTATTTTGCGCCATGATGACGTAAAAGCGGTTAATACTGAAGCAAATCCGGATAATGTCGCCCCGGTTAAGGGAAATTGCAAATTAGAAGACGGCAAGCTAAGTGCCAGACTGGAAGATAAAAGTTTCCATATGATAGTGTTGGGGAAATCTTGCTGACTATTGCACAATTATTGCGTGGATATGCCATTTTAATTGTAATTTACATGGTTGTTAAGTAAAATATATTATAAAAAGCACTATTGGAGGTTATATATGCAAAAGATACTAAAAAGAGCATTTTTAGCAAGGGCCGTTTCCTTACTAATGGTTTTACTTTTGTTGCTTGCCCCCGGTTTGAATGGGCCGTGGGCCTTAAAAGCCCAGGCAGAACCGGCGGCAGAAGCGGAAGATATCAGCATTACTTTTGCCTCGGATGAAAGTTTTAGTTTATTTCCGGGTAAAAGCACAAACCCGAATAATTTTTTCAAAGCTAACGGCCACAGTGTTGCCGTTGAAGAAGCCAACGACTTTGGCCGGACTGATTCAACATCTTTGAAAATAACCAGGATTGCCCCGGTCGAAAGTTATCATCATTGGGTCAGAATGGGGCATATAGCCGATTGGGCAACTCCCGGTGATGAGCAGTTAGGGTTGCCAAGAGGTGCAAGTTATACGATTACAGCTTGGTTCTATGTCCCCTCGGAAGCAGCGGGGGACAAAACTATCTCCGGGCCGCAGATATTCCTGAATAACAATGCGGCGGGAGCCTTTCCAATGTTTCCGGACCCGATACAAACCGATACATGGACAGAAGTAGTATTTGAAACAGCAGAATTATTCGGCAATCTTGACAGTATCTCCTTTAGATTGCACGCTGAAAATGACAGTACGTACCCTGATTACTGGTATATAGATGATATTACTGTCGTCCGTACCGGCGGAGGGGCCCTCAAACCGCCCGTATGGGATTTGCGCCTTGCTTCCCTTAAAGAAGTTTATCAGGATTATTTCCAAATCGGTAATATTATTGCCGGGCCTTCACAGATTGATGATAGTGAAACAGCCCTTGAAACACAAGCAATGTTTAAGCATCATTATAATTCACTAACTGCTGAAAATCATAATAAACCCTCAAGTGTTATCAATGCCCAGGGGCAGTATACCGGTTTGGATACCGTTAAGAGAATGATTGATTTTTGCCTGGAAAATGATTTTACTTATATCGGGCATACTTTAGTTTGGCATTCGCAGTCTTCAGCATGGCTGCATGGCACTGTCAGTGAGCCATTAACCCGTGCGGAAGCAAAAAAACGGATGGAAGACTATATCAAAAGGGTCGCCGGTGCCGATGGGGTGCGGGGTAATGTTTATGCCTGGGACGTCGTAAATGAAGCATTTCTTCCGGGTGTTGGCGTATACAGCGGTGATTGGAGAGAACATCTCCGTACCGGTGAAACCGAGGGAAATGAGGCTTCTCCATGGTATGCCTCTTATGAAAACGGGGCGGCCGAGGGAGAAAGTGGTGCCGACTTTATCTATGATGCATTTGTTTTTACCCGCTTAGCGGACCCGGATGCGATTCTTTACTATAATGATTTTAATGATGAGCAGCGTGGTAAAAGTTTAGCTATCGCTGCGATGGTCAAAGATTTGAATCAAAAATGGACCGAAGATGACCGCTATGACAATCGTTTGTTAATCGAAGGGATTGGTTTGCAAGCCCATTATAATACGAATATTTCCACGGCAATGATAGAAACGGCGATTTTGCATTATATTACGGAAAATCCCGGGGTCAAGCTTAGTGTTACCGAACTTGATATTACAATTGCCGGGACTGATCAGACAACACCACCAACCGAAGAGCAGTATACGCAGCAAGCCCTGATGTATGCGGAACTTTTCGAAATTTACAAAAAATACGCTGCCGGGCCAGCGAACGATTCCGGCAATCCCAAGGTGATTGAACGGGTAACTTTATGGGGTACCAACGATGGCGAAAGTTGGCGTTCATTTGGCCAAAATGGCGGGACCGGCGGTTATCCAACTTTATTTAATGCCGATTACAGCGCCAAAGAAGCCTTTAGAGCTGTTATTGACCCAATTACCTTTATTGAAGCTAATCAACCGCCTGAATTTGAAGCAAAAGAAGGGCAGGCGGCTTACGCCGATTCCGCCCCGGTACTTGACGGAAAAAGTGACCTTTGGGATATTGCCGCGCCGATAATAGTAGACCAACAAGCAGTTGGCAAAACCGATTTAACTGCCGTAATGAAGCTGCTTTGGGACAATGAAAATTTATATGTCCGTGTTGAGGTAAAAGACAGTGAAATTAGTTTGTCATCTGAAAATGCCTGGGAAAGGGATTCGGTTGAGTTTTTCATAAGTGAAACCAATTTCCGCGGTTCATATGATATCTCACAAGGAAAACAATATCGTATTGATGCCGGCGGGGCGCAAACGGCAAAAGAAAATTATGGTGCCTGGCAAGGTTTTGCCGAATTAACTGATGATGGTTATTTGGTAGAAGTTGCGCTTCCATGGGATAATGAGCGTTCATCCGGTGATGTAATTGGATTTGATATTCAGATTAATGACCCGCCGCCAGCCGCAAACCGGCCGCAAGTTACCTGGAGTGACCCTAATGCAAGCGGTTTCAATTCTTCCGATAATTGGGGCCTGATTACCCTTACCGGCGAGGTTGTACCGGTGGTTGAGGAAATTGAGGTGGTTGAAGAGGCAGAGGTTGTTGAAGTAGAAGAGGACGGAGAAAGGTCTTATCTAGTGCCGATAATACTTGGGGTTATTGCGGTAGTTATTGTTGGTGTAGTGGTGGTGATGAAGAAGAGGAAAGCATAACGTAATTGCGATTATCATACAATCGTCTGGTTTAAGGAATGCAATGATAGATTATAAATACTAATAACTTAAAGGGTTTCCATTACGGAAGCCCTTTAATAAGTTCTATAATCCAAGCAAATCAGCGTGGGTGCCTGTTCCAATAAGATAGAGAATCATTTCAGTTTCCCGCTTTTCATATATAAGCAGCCAATCACCGGAACCGCCGATATGACATTCACGAAAACGCTTCAAATTTCCCTTTAACTGATGGTCTTTCCAATTCAGGGGCAAAGGGATATCTCGCTCTAATTGAGCAACAGCCCAAGAAAGTAAAGATAAATCTTTTCCTTGTTTTTTTGCGAGCTTAAATCCCTTTCTAAATTTTGCGGTTCTTATGATACTATATTTTGGCTCAATCATTCTTCATCATCCTCTGCCTCTAAATCAGCAAACATTTCAGCGGAATTTCTGTATAATTTAGCAGTTCCATTTGTAATAGCTTCATAAGACTTTTCCGCTTCGGCAAGAACTTCCGCTTCAAATTCAGGGGTATAACCGTTTTCGGTTAGTTGTATTGCGGATAATTCAAATGGAATCTTGCGTTTCAGATATATTTGATTAAGCATTAGATTAAAAGCATCACTGAAAGATAAGCCAATTGCGGCAAGAATCGGCTCAACATTTGCTTTTATTTCAGGGTTAACTCTAATGTGCATACCGCTTGATCTTGTATTAGCCATATTTTATTCCTCCTGACTCAAGCGGACATATTTATATATCCATTTGAGACTAAACATAGAGCGAGAAATTTATATTTCTCTCTAATTATATTTATTAGTAGTATACACAAAAAGACCACAAATGTCAAAGGAAAAATTTGGATGCTAAAAAAGGGCTTCCATTACGGAAGCCCTTTCAATAAAGCTATTACATTAATCGTTTAAGGAGAATTGCTTGTAATTCTCTTAGAATTGTCGCCGCCGGGCGACAATTTTTTATTCTTTAACCCCGCCTAACATCAATCCGTTAACGAAATATCTTTGCAGGAACGGATAAACGACTAGAATCGGCAGAGCGGTAACAACGGTAATTGTAGAACGAATCGACATCGGTGTTACTTGCTGGCCAAATCCGGCCTGAGCGGCTTGGGTTGCAGCGGCGGCGGCACCACCGGCCGATGCGGTATTAGAGAGCAGCTTCTGTAATTCAAATTGAAGGGTAGTTAAATGTGCTGCCCCAGGGTTGTAAAGGAAGTTTGTAAACCAGTCGTTCCAGCTTCCGACAGCGACAAAGAGCGTAATCGTCGCAAGTACCGGCATACAAAGCGGGGTGACAATCTGGGCAAAAATCCGAAACTCGCTTGCCCCGTCAATCTTGGCCGATTCAATCAATGATTCGGACAATGAACGGATATAAGTCCGGATAACGATGAGGTTAAAAGCAGAAATCATTCCCGGAAGCCAATAGACCGTAAAGGTGTTAAGTAACCCTAATTGCTGCATGAAAATATAGTTCGGAATCATACCGGCATTAAAATACATCGTTACAACGAAAACGATTGTAATCGGCTTATTGAAAAGGTAATGACGGCGGGAGAGTACATAAGCAAGCATCGTCGTAGGGATGAGGTTGGTTATAACCGTCACAATAAGCCGGGCGACACTGACATAAAAAGCGGTAAGAATCGTTGGCATATTTAATACAATTTCATAGTTCCTAAGTGTCCATGCCCGCGGCCACAAATAAATGCCGCCCCGTGTTGTGTCAACTGCTTCGTTAAAGGAGACAGCAAGGACATTCAACATCGGATAGACCATGACAGCAGCCAGAATAATTAAAAAGGATGTGTTTAATGTTGTAAAAACAACATTCTCTAATGAAAGATTAGCTCTTCTTTTATTAACGAGGACAACCGTTCCATCTTCGCGTTTTATTTTTACTTGTTTGAATTTTATCTTTTTTTCACTCATGATGGTTTCCTCCTATACTAATCTTTCTGAGCCAAGAATTTTGGCAAGCCAGTTGGCCGATGCAACAAAGAAAATGGCAACTATCGTTTTCATAATCCCGGCAACGGTACCAAGATGGAATTGCGCACGCAACTGGATACCATATCTAAGGATAAAGATATCGATATTTTCGGCTACTTCTTTATTGACACCTGCGCCTAAGAAATACTGGATTTCAAAGCCGGATTCAAGCATATAACCGGTTGACATGATTAGGAGGATAACAATTGTTGCTTTGATGCTTGGCAGGGTAATATGCCACATTTTCCGCCAACGGTTCGCCCCGTCGATTTCCGCCGCTTCATAAAGCTGCGGGTCGATTGCGGTCATCGCGGCAAGATAGATGATTGTATTCCAGCCGAGACTCTTCCAAAGCTGCCCGCCGGCAACGATTCCCCAAAAATATTTCGGATGATTGAGGAATGCAATCGGTTCTTTTAGGATGCCTAACCAATCATGAAGCACGATATTGATAAAACCGCCGGACTGCGGCAGTGAAAGGGCGGTAGCAATCATACCGGTTGCGATAATCCAGCTTAGGAAATGGGGCATATAGGACAGGTTCTGGATAATACGTTTAAAACCTACACTTCTCACTTCGTTAAGTAATAACGAAAGGCCGATTGCACAAACAAAACCTAATACCATTGAAAGGATACTTTGGCCGAAGGTATTGCGGACCGAACGTAAAAAAGTCTGGCCATAGAGGGTATTCATATTCAGCAGGTTCTGGAAATTTGCAAAACCGACCCATTCCTGATCCCATACATTTCTAATCGCCGGCTTGTAATTTTGGAACGCCATTGCCCAACCGGTAATCGGGACGTAGCGGAAAAAAATCATATATAATAATAGCGGAACACTCATGATAATCAGTTCTCGCTGAAGCCAGATGTTCCGCCATGTCATTTGCGGTTTTGGTCGGTGAAGATGCTCTTCATTAAATTTCACTCGTTTAGGTTTCTTTTCCTTGGTTTTCATGGATTCACGTCCTTTACTTGATAAATTGGGGGACAGATAAATCTGCCCCCCATGGGTAATACCGGTTATAGATTATTCATTTGCAACGATGTCATCAATAAGGGCATTGATTTCATCAAGATACAATTGGGTGTCAATTAAAGCTACTTGGGCAAGGAAATCATCCCATAAGCCATCAAATGTATCAGGAGTAGCTAATGCTAAACGGGCGAAAGCAGGATACTGTACTTCATCAAGCTGGACGTTAGCAAGGTTTGCATCATTTGATAACATACCGTGTAACTGCCAAATCGGATAATATGAAGGGGTCGGATAAGCATCATTAAAGAAATCTGCCCAAACCAGTTTGTTATAAGATTTCAGGAAATTTTGCTCGTATTCGGTTAAACCGGCAAAGAATTCACTACGTTGGAAACCAGCGGAATCAGCGTTGCCGTCCGGCCATAAACCTTGACGTTTCGGAAGGTTATCACGGAAAGCGCGTGCTTGGTTAGCTTGCTGCCAAATCGGGTCATGCTGTTCATCACGCATGTCTTGAGTACGGTAGTAAAGACCGTCATCACCGACAAGGTAATCTTGGCCTTCAATACCCCAGAAGAGGATTTTCTGCCATTTTTCTGTCATCATTAATTCTAAGAAGTCAAGTAACATTTCAGTTCTTCCGGCAGCGGCGGCATCAACAGAGATACCATAACCCTGGTGGATGTTCATTAACTGACCGGTTGAGTAATGAGGGGGGATATTGTCAAAAGTAGGCATAACCGGAACGTAAGTACGTTCACGTCTGTCTTCAGCTCTAAGTGAATCTTGTGCCTGGCTGAATGCCCAACGCTGATGAGGGAAACCTAAGACAGCACCACTGGCAAGCCTTGATTGGAATTGGTCAGCAGTAGCAGTAAAACATTCGGGGTCAAGAAGGCCTTTTTGATTGATTTCCATCAATTTGTGTGCCCATCTTCTAGCATAATCATCAGTAATGTAGTGACGAACTTCTCCGGTGTGAAGATCCGGGAAAGCTCCGCCCCAGTTTGCTCCGCCCTGTAATTGAAGAGCGTTGTTGGTAACTGACCATTGACGTCCTTCAGAGAAGTCAAGGGTAAAACCAATCGTCGGGACACCGTCGATAGTCGGATATTTCGCGGCATAGTTTTCGATTAATTCAAAATATTCATCAAGAGAAATTCCATCAAGACTCGGATAACCGGCATCTTCTAAAACAGCCATTTGAATCCAGAATGCCGGGGCACTCCAGTCTTCCATCTTGATTTCCGGGCCATACCAACGGTTATAGTTCGGGAATTGATAGAAACCGTCTTCAACTTCACCGGCGCGGTAGCTTAATCTTCTAAGGTGAGGCTCAACGTGTTCTCTAAGAAGAGGCCAGTTGCCGCTTGCAAGATAATCGTCAAGGCGAAGATATGCACCACCTGCGGTCATAAGGGCATCATTGTGGGTGCTTCCGATAAGGTCAGGATATACACCACCGGCGAGCATTGTGCTGATACGCATGTCTTGGTTGTCGGTAGTAGTCATTTCCATGTCCAACGTAACACCAAGTTCGTCTAATAATAACTGGTGAATAATGTTGTCGGCAGAGGGTGCACCACTGTTGGTAACAGTCCAGATTGAAATGGTAACAGGGTTGTCAGGTGAGAAATTCCATGGTACATAACCAGTGGTAATTTCTTCAACAGCTGCTTCATCAACAGTACCGACTGATGTGGTATCTGTTGAAGGGGTAGAAGGCGTAGTAGCAGCGCCGTCATTGTTGCTTCCGCAAGCTGCTAAAATACTAACAGACATAACTGAAGCTAACAGTAGAGCAATAACTTTTTTTAGTTTCATTTTTTTCCTCCCATTATTTGGTTTTGTAGGTTTAATAATATATTCCTACTATTTTGATACTATTTGTATTTTAACATGCACCTTTATAACCGGCATTATAATTATTGCGAATCGACTGCTGATTCTTGCTATTTTTATAGTAATTATAGGAAAATTCATATAATTATTGCTTTTTTGCACAAACTTTGTATAATAAACATATGGAAAATTATGAAAAAAAATGGACAAATTTGTGGTTGAAGTATGAAAAAAGAGCAGATGCTGGTAATTTTTGCTTTTGCGAAATGGTTTGTGTTCAAGGTTTTGATGAACATAACACAATTATTAGCAACGCTTTAAAAGAGTTTGCAAAGGGTATCAAAGGAATGTTAGGGATAACCCCCGCTGTTGTTACCGGAATACCTGCAAAAGGAATTTGGATCGCAAAAGTTGCTGATGCAATCGTTCCAAATGAAGGGTTTCATCTAAAAACAGAAGCGGAACGTATTGTTATGGAAGCTTCTGATGAAAACGGTGTCCTTTATGGCATATTTTACCTGCTTAGGCAAATTGCAATGGAAAAATCATTAGCCGGGCTAAATATTAAAGAAAGGCCGGCAATAAAAAACCGGATGTTAAACCATTGGGACAATCTCGACGGAAGTGTCGAACGGGGATATTCCGGACATTCATTCTATTTTGACAATAATAAGATTCTCATAAGTGAACGTACGGTTGATTATGCCCGCTTTATTGCAAGTATCGGGATAAACGGGGTTGTTATCAATAATGTTAATGTTAAAGATGCTGCTACATATTTGATAACGCCAACGTATTTTAATGAAGTAAGACAACTTAAAGAGATATTTGCCGGTTATGGGGTTAAATTATTCTTAAGCCTCAATTTCGCCGCCCCGCTTGAGTTGGGCGGCCCTGATAGTGCCGACCCGTTTGATGAAGATGTTATTTCGTGGTGGCGCGGACAAATTGCATTAGTATATGAAGCTCTTCCTGATCTGGGCGGTTTTTTAGTTAAAGCCGATTCCGAAGGCCGGCCCGGCCCTTTTACTTACGGGCGGACCCAGGCCGACGGGGCAAATATGCTGGCGCGGCTGCTTGATGTACATGGCGGGATGTTGATTTGGCGCTGTTTTGTTTATAATTGTACCCAGGACTGGCGGGACCGGAAGACCGACCGCGCCAGAGCCGGATATGACAATTTTATTCAATCTGACGGTGATTATCATCCTAATGTTATTTTACAAATCAAAAACGGGCCGATGGATTTTCAAATCCGTGAACCGGTTTCACCATTAATCGGCGGGCTTAAGAAAACAAATCAAATGCTGGAAGTGCAAATTGCCCAGGAATATACCGGCCAGCAGATTGATGTTTGTTACTTGATTCCGATGTTTAAAGAAGTGCTTGACTTTAAATATTGCGGTTCTTCAGAAAAAATCTTTGATGTTATCAAAAATATTGGTTTTGTAGCAGTTACTAATACCGGTGACGACGAAAACTGGACCGGTAATGACTTGGCCGCCGCGAATTTGTATGGTTTTGGCCGTCTTGCGTGGTCGGTTTCTTTATCCGCCGAAGAAATCGCCGAAGAATGGATTCGGCAGACTTTATCATGTGATGAAGAAGTTATTGCGGTAGTGAAGAAGATTTTGTTATCATCGCGGGACACATTTGAAAAATATACCTGCCCGCTGGGGATTGGCTGGATGGTTACTCCCCATTATCATTATGGGCCGAGCGTGGATGGTTATGAATACTCACAGTGGGGCACATATCACCGGGCTGATCATTTAGGTATCGGCGTTGACCGGACGGATAAGGGAACCGGTTATACCGGCCAATACCAGGAGCCTCATAAATCTATTTATAATAATATTGAAACTTGCCCGGAAGAATTGCTCTTGTTTTTCCACTATGTCCCTTATAAATATATACTTAAAAGCGGCAAGACTTTGATTCAGCATATTTATGACACTCATTTTGAAGGTGTTATGGAAGTGGAAGAGATGATTAAAGCATGGAACCGGATTGAAGCAAAACTACCTGCCGATGTTTTTGCCGTAGTAACCGGGCGGTTTGAACAGCAGCTTAATAATGCAAAAGAGTGGCGGGATCATATTAATTCCTATTTTTACCGGAAAAGCGGAATCGCTGATGAGAAAGGGCGGAAATTTTATTAATGAAAAATCAATGTGTAAATCCTTTTTTACCCTCATGGGAATATATTCCTGATGGTGAACCGCATGTTTTTGACGGCCGTGTTTATGTTTACGGTTCGCATGACCGCGCCGGCGGCTGGGTTTTTTGCCTTAATGATTATGTCTGCTGGTCAGCGCCGGTTGATGATTTGAGCGATTGGCGTTACGAGGGGATTATTTATAAAAAAACCAATGACCCGTTAAATACCGACGGTCATATGTGCCTTTATGCCCCCGATGTTTCATGCGGGCCGGACGGGCGTTATTATCTTTATTATGTCCTGGACAAAGTAAATATTGTCTCGGTTGCCGTTTGTGATTATCCGGCCGGGCAGTATGAATTTTATGGTTATGTCCGTTATCCCGACGGCACCCGCTTAGGTGAGCGTGAGGGAGATGAGCCGCAGTTTGACCCGGGGGTATTAACCGAAGGAGATATCACTTATATGTATACCGGTTTTTGCGGCCATGGTGACAAGTCACGTTCCGGTTGTATGGCGACAGTGCTTGAAAAGGATATGCTGACAATTAAAGAAGAGCCGAAAATCATTATCCCGGGTAATTGTTATGGTGAAGGCACTGGTTTTGAAAAGCATGAATATTTTGAAGCGGCTTCAATCCGCAAAGTGAATGATTTGTATTATTTGATTTATTCGGCTACCCCAATGACCGAATTGTGTTATGCGGTCAGCAAATATCCGACTCATGGTTTTACTTATGGCGGAGTGATTGTCAGTAATTGTGATTTGTATATTGATACTTACAAACCGGCCAAAAAGCATGCTTATATGCTGGGGAATAATCACGGAAGTATCGCGATGATAAAAGATAAGTGGTATATTTTTTATCATCGGATGTCTAATGGGACTTGGTTTTCAAGACAGGCTTGTATGGAAGAAATCAAGGTGACAGCCGAAGGTGAAATTCCCCAGGTAGAAATGACGTCGCTCGGTGGAAACGGGAAGCCGCTGGCAGGCCAGGGTGAATATCCGGCTTACATCGCCTGTAATTTGTATCATGAAGAAAATGATGATTATTTTCCCCGCGTTACCCAAGATGGGGGGGATGGTGATACTGACCTTGCTTATATTACCGGAATCACTGACGGTTGTGTGGTTGGGTTTAAGTATTTTGATTTTAAAGGTTTAAAGAAAATAACGATTTTTACCCGTGGTTATAACCGCGGGACTTTTGAGATATACTTGACTCCAAACGGGGAATGTTGCGGAACAATTCCGATTGTTAGTTCAAATGTCTGGAAGGAGTTTTCTACTGCTGTCACGATTCCGGACGGGGTTAGTGGGTTGTATTTTAAATATAAGAGTGAGTCGGAGAATGGGGCAAGTGTGAGGGTGGTGCGGTTTGAGTAGGATGTATAACCACAAATCAAATGGATAAAATAATTATAGTTGACTAACAATTGTGTTAATGTTATTATAATGTTAACAAGGGAATACATCGTTAGTATCGGTTAACCCGGAAAACAAGTTAAGCCGCTACTCTTCGGAGTGGCGGCTTGTTTTTAGCTTGCGTATAACGATGGAGAATGAATAATTTGTTACTTTTCACGGTCAACTATTTCCGCGTGTGACTTCATACCGCCCCCGGTACCCGTTCTTTCCGGAAACCCCTGTCACATTGCGGGACAATTTTTTGTAATTCAAAATAGCAAACGGCATTCGCACTCAAATTAAGCGTGGTAGAAAATAATTCATCTTTGACTTCGCTTTGTTTTGTCGTAATCAAGGGTTTGGCGCACTCGCGCAGCAGTTTGATTTGTTGCTTCGACGGGTAAGCGGGCGAACCCATATCAATCCAGTTTTTAAGTGGGTTGCAATGATTTTCATCTACGGTTTTAGTTAGTAAAAAGTAGGTGCCATTTGATACATCGATTGTTAAATCTATTATGATGCTGTTATGTGAATCATTTAAGGAGAATTGCGAAAACTCATGCTTCGTTGAATTTGTAGTTTTTTCAGAACTATTGCCGCCGGGCGATAGTTTATTTTCCAACACCAAGTTCCAGGCGATTCCCCGTAAATCACCATTTTCGGCTTTTGTAATAATGAAATTTTCACTTTTTGCGACCGCTTTTTCATACAAATTTTTGTAGAAAACATATGTAAAATAGGTGGGTTTGGGAATCGAACCATTAGTAAGAAGGCCGAAACAACCCGAAAAAGGTGTAAAAGCAACGCCGGCTTCTTCGAAAACGTCACCGAAAGTCCAATAAGAATAGGAAGCACAACTATCACCTAACTCACTTAAGAGCCGGGCGACATAAGCAGCATTTTGATTCGTATCGTGAACCGGGTTAAGCGGGCTATAAGAGGTATTGAACTCGGTTATGTGCATTTCCATATCTTTGTATTCGGGAAAGCTATCGATAATAGCCCGGCTGCCTAAGGGTTCAAGCATAAATTCCTCGGGTTTCCGTAATTGCTGGTAAACATAGTGGCCGTCTGCTTCCGGCATCTCCGTACCATAAGCATGTCTGGTGACAAAATCTAACGGAACGTTATTTTCTTTACAGTATTGTAAAAACATTCGCATCCATAATTCATCGTTAACTCCGCAAATTGCCGGGCCGCCGACTTTAAGCCCGGGATGGCAGCTTTTAACCGCCCGCGCGGTGACATCATATAACTTAAAATACTCCGGCATATCAGCATCCTGCCAAAAAACCTTAAGGTTCGGTTCATTCCATACTTCGAAAGGCCATGTTTTCACTTCGTCTAAACCATAACGGTTAATCCAATGCTTAATCGCCGCGCATACTAAGCGCGCCCATTTATCATAATCAGACGGTGGGGTGACATTTCCTTTCCACCAAAAAACAGTTTGCGCACCGGAAGCCATTTGCTTTGGCATAAAACCCAATTCAACGAAAGGTTTGAGCCCAAGTGCGAGGTAATCGTCAAAAACCAAATCGATATAAGTAAAATTGTATTCCTCTTTTTCGAAGCCGTCTTCCGAACCGGCTATCCCGTCGGTTTTATATGTATGATAAACCGCCATATCATCATGAAAAAGGCCGTGGCCGCGGATATATGAAAAACCGATTTCTTTTTGCACCTTTTTAAGCTGCTTGTGATACTCATGTCTTAAAGCCAGGTTCATCCGCCCTGTCCCAATGCAAAAAGCGGCATTGTTTTTGAACGGGGCGGTGTCACCTGCTTTGATATGATGGCTAAGTTTGTTCATGTTTTTCCTATCATTCATAGTCTTCAACTCATTTCCTTTATTTTTATTAGCATAAAAACATCCTCTAAATCTTTATCATCCTTGACATAAATGAAAAACGAATGCCCCATTGCGCAAATATCGGCATCACGAATTTCCTTTTTAGCTTTTTCGGAAACAGGTGAATTTATCGCCGTTTCCACAGCTTTTTCCCCCAACACAAAAGCAATAATAAAGTAGCTTTCGCAGGGAACAAAATAAAACAGTGTCCGTTTTTTCTGCTTGAAAACAAGACTCCAGCCTGTTTTTTTGCTGTACATTTTCCATTCGCTGTCAAGACCTTGGTAATTTTCTGAAATATGGTATTGCAACTTATCCCACAACGGCTTTTTATCAGCAAGAGCCGTGTTTACCATATCTTCGTTCGGAATCACCGCTTTATCGGCAAAAATGCTCGTAGCCATTATTGTCCCTCCGCCCACTTCCGGCATTGTTCAACCCGCGCGCCGTCAATCCCGCGCCTTGATTTAATTTCATTCATACAACATTGTACCTTTCGATTTTTTCGGCCGTTTAATGCCGTACCATGACTTGCCAATTCACTCCGAACCGGTCGATGACATATCCATACAAGTCCGACCAAAACACTTTTGCCAGCGGCTCAACAATCTTGCCGCCAACTGCAAGTTTTTCAAAAGCAGCCTTAACTTCTTCGTGGGTATTGAGGGTAATTAAAAACGAGATATGTTCGTCTGTTAGCGGAACTTCACTTCCGTCCGTCAACGAAAAATTCATGCCGTAAATTATTACTTCCGAGTGCATAACACTATTTGGCGGTAAAGATTCCGTATTGAAGTCCGGGGCATCTTTGGCGTAAAAAACCGTTTTGACTTCCGCACCTAATGCTTCTTTGTAAAAATTGATTGCTTCATTACAATTGCCTTGAAAGTGGATACATGGTGTAATCATAATTTTTCTTCCTTTCGGTTTTTGATATTTTAAATAAATTTGCTTCTTCAATACGTGCATCATAATCCAAGTATAGCATATCGAGAGATGATTTTCGATATCAAATTCACGAAACGGAATTTAATATTTGGATTATGCCCTACATAAGTTAGCTTATTTAAAAAAGTACTTGCTTTTCCTGTGAAAATAAATCTATAATTGTTTTATAAGGAGCTTAGTATGACAAATGAAATTTATATCTTACGTGACCAAATAATTGAAGCAAGCCCAAACGGCGACAGCTTCACCGAAGCCTATTATTTAAATGGCAGAATAACCGAACAAGCAAAGATGATGACTCCCGCACTTAGTCTTGATTATTTAAAGCAGTTGGAGAGTATCGGCACATTTGTGAATTTGGCTGATGGCATAAATGTCAGGATTATAACTGATAATGTGGTTGAAGCCAAATTATCAGATAGTCATGTTTCGGCCGAATTTTCTCTGCAAATCAGTGACAGTAAAGGATATCACAAAAAATGGGCAAAAACCGTACCATTAAACGGAGATGTTATAAATATCCCTGTTGACTTAAATGATGACGATGCTGAAGCAAAACTTGCTTCTTTTCAGATAGATTTTCCTTGTTATATGCTGGCGGTGATTTCTGTTTCATTTCATTTGCGTGAAAGCTTACCGATAGCGCCGATGCCGCCGGATAAACCAGTTGATTTTGCTGCCCCTGCTTATCAGGAGATGCTAAAAAGGTCGTTATTATCAACGGGGAACCTTAACCGTTTGCAAAAAGCTATTGCTAAAGCAAAAGCCGGTGAAGATGTAACGATTGCTTATATCGGCGGTTCAATTACGCAGGGGGCGGGGGCAAAGCCAATAAATAACAGGTGTTATGCAAAGGTGTCATGTGAATCGTTTATTAAAAGATTTGCTAAAGATAAAAACAAAGTCCACTTTGTAAAAGCCGGAATCGGCGGGACCCCGTCACAACTGGGTATCGCAAGATACCATCGTGATATTCTTGCCCCGGAAAACCGGTTGCCGGATATTGTTATCATTGAGTTTGCGGTTAATGATTATGCCGATGAAACGCAGGGGGTTTGTTATGAGAGCCTGTGCCTGATGGCCTATGAGGGGGCTGGCAACCCGGCGGTAATTCTGATGTTTTCGGTTTTTGCCAACGACCAGAATCTTGAAGAACGGTTGGATAAAGTAGGTTATCACTATGGTTTCCCGATGGTCAGTGTAAAACAAGCGGTGGTACCGCAATACGATTGTGAGGATGCAGTTCTTTCCCGCCGGCAATATTTTCACGACATCCTCCATCCAAGTAATACCGGCCATCAAATTATGGCTGACAGCCTGGATTATCTTTGGAAAGCGGCTGATGAATTACTATTAACTACTTCGCAGCAAATCGCAACAGATTGCCCGCAAACCGCTGATAAACACGATTTCGCGCTTAAAAATCCTGTTATCGGCGACCGCTACAAAAATTTAAAACTAATCACCCGTAACAATATTTCCGGACATCAGGCTATTAGCCACTATGAACCCGGCGGTTTTACGGAAGTTGACATGATTTTGCAAAGTGTTGAACGTAATGATGATGCTTTCGCAACACCCCAGTTCACTGATAATTGGCATTGTAATAAAGCGAGCAAACTCGCTTCAGAAAGAATTGCGGAGCAATTCCCCTTAATTGATTCACCTGATTGCTTTAGTTTCAAAATGACGATAGAATGCCGGGATTTGCTGCTTTTGTATAAAGATGCCGACTCACCTCATTTTGCCCCGGCCGAGATAATCATTGATGGTGTATGCGTTCGCACCCTCGACCCCTGTGTAGCCGGCTGGACACATTGCGGTACAACTTTTATTTTAAATAGTGATGAAAAAACAAGTCGTACGATTGAAATAAAACCTAAAACGACCGAAACAAAAAATGCGTTTACTATTTTGGGCTTTGGTTATACTGATTAGAAACCAAAATAAGCTTTTACATTATTATAACTGACATCACTAACAAGTTTGCCCAATACTTCAATATCGTTTGGACATTCACCTTTTTCCGCCCATAGGCCGACCATATTACATAAAATCCGGCGGAAATATTCATGGCGGGTATAGGATAAAAAACTACGGGAATCGGTCAGCATCCCAACAAATCCCCCCAGCAGCCCCCGGCTGGCCAAGTTGGTTAATTGGGCTTCCATTCCCGGTTTGGTATCATTAAACCACCACGCACTTCCTTGCTGCACTTTTCCAAGAATACCTTGGCCGGGGAAACAGGCGGCGATAGTTTGAAGCATTGCATCATCATTGGGGTTTAATGAATAAAGAATTGTTTTCGGTAATTCGTTTGTTTTTTCCAGTTCGTTCAAAAAGGCCGCAATATTGTGGCTGCATTCAAAACTGCTAATTGCATCATAACCGGAATCAGGCCCGGTTAACGCCATTTTTTGCTGATTATTATTTCGTAAGGCGCCGTAATGCAACTGCATAATAAAGCCCCGTTTTGCATATTGGCGGCCAAAAAATAATAATAGGGCAGTTTTGTATTGCTGAACCTCAAAATCGGATAGAAGAGTACCGGCTAAAGCTTTGGAGAAAATGACAGGAGTGTCATTTTCGGCATTTCGGGCATAAGGAATATAATCAAGGCCGTGGTCGGCTGTGACTGCCCCCAATTGTGCAAAAAAATCAAGGCGGTTTTCCAAGGCGGAAAAAAGGTCATCGATTGAATTAATTGGCATTTGGCAAACCGCAGAAAGTTGTTTAATGTAATCACCAAAATCTGCTTTTTCGATATTTACAGCTTTGTCAGGGCGGAAGCCGGGCAGGACTTTGGCAGTGAAACTTGGGTCATCTTTAATTGCCTTGTGCCATTCAAGCGAATCAACCGGGTCGTCAGTGGTTACGATAACTTCGACTTTTGATTTTTCAATAATTCCCCGTACTGACATGTCGGCAGAATTGAGTTTTTGGTTACAGATATCCCATATTTCTTTGGCGTTTTGCTCTGACAGGGCTAAATCACAATCGAAATAACGTTTTAGCTCAAGATGCGCCCAGTGGTAGACGGGGTTCCCGATTGCTTTTGGCATTATTTTTGCAAAGGCAAGGAACTTTTCATAATCATGCGTAGTATTATTGCTAAGTGAAGTATCGTTTATCTTTGGTGCCGGAACTTCGTTCGATGCCTTAGATAAGTTCGTGATTTTATTACCGGTGACATATTTTTCATCTTCGCCATTAGCCCGCATTAAACGCCATTTATAGTGGTCGGCTTCAAGCCAGACTTGGGTAATGTTGGTATAACGGCGGTTGGCCGCGATTTCCTGGGGGTTGATATGGCAATGATAGTCTATCACGGGCATTTGTTTTGCGAAATCGTGATAAAGGGTTTTGGCGGTTTCGTTATTTAGTAAAAAATCGTTGTCCATAAATTTTTTCATAATGCTCCTTATATCCGCGTGTGAGTATTCTTTGTACTTTGCTACAAAACACGTTTTCACTCGATGTAAAACGTTGCGTTACTAATGCGTTCAAATACACCGCATAAGTAACGACGTTTTACAACGGTTTTGCTACAAAATCAAAAATACTCACTCACGACAAATATCACACGCCAGAATAGGCCAAAAATCCGCCGTCGACCGGGATTGTCACGCCGGTAATAAAGCCAGACATTGAGTCGTCGCACAGCCACAGTAAAGTACCTAATAAATCTTCAACTTCACCGAAACGTCCCATCGGGGTATGGCTGATGATTTTTTCGGAGCGGGCGGTTAATGAACCGTCAGGTTTTATCAGCAAATCGTGATTTTGATTTGTCAGGAAAAAGCCCGGTGCAATCGCATTAACCCGCAAACCGGTTTTGGCAAAATGAACGGCAGTCCACTTGGTAAAATTGTCAATCGCTGCTTTGGCGGCGCTATAAGCGGGTACTTTTGTCATCGGAAACGGTGAACTCATGCTGGACATATTAATAATTGAAGCACCTTTAACATTAATCAGTTTCCGGGCAAAAACTTGGGTCGGGATAAAAGAACCCATGAAATTAAGTGAGAAAACCGAGGAAAAACCATCAATACTTAAATCAAAAAATGAGATAATATCGGGGTTTTCAACATCTGCTTCATCATAATACTCATTAGTAGTATTGGCTTTCGGATTATTACCGCCGGCGCCATTAATAAGAATATGATAGGTGCCAAAGTAAGTACTGATTTCCTGCTCACATTTAATTACGCTTTCTTTATCCAAAACATTACAGCTAAATTCTTTTGCATTTCCGCCGGCTTCATTAATTTGAGCGGCAATTTTCTGTGCTGCCTCCAGATTTAAGTCAACAACGGCGATTTTTACCCCGTATTTTGCAAGCTCATGGGCAAACGCCCCGCACAGAACACCACCGGCACCGGTGATAACCGCAGTTTTTCCTTTTAGATTTGATATATTCATAGTAAACTCCTTCTAACACCTCATTGTTTTTCGATTGCTTCATAAAGGCCATTTAGGTACGCTGCCCCAAGGGCACGGTCATAAAGGCCATAACCGGGGCGGCCGGTTTCGCCCCAAATCATCCGGCCATGATCCGGACGGACATAAGATTCAGGGCAGGTATCGTACATTGCTTTAACGATCGCAAACATATCTAAATCACCGTCACTGGATAGATGGCTCGATTCACGGAAACGCCGGTATCCCATATGCTTCAAATTGCGGATATGGAGGCAGGCGATACGGCCCATTCCGCCAAAATGTACAATAATGTCGGGAATATTATTGGAAAGATTTGTCCCTAAAGAACCACTGCAGATACAAAGTGAATGGCGGGGTGAATCATGAAGCTTGATGATTTTCTCAAAATCTTCAAAGCTATGGGCGATTCTGGGCAAACCGAAAATCGGCCAGGCCGGGTCATCCGGATGGCAAGCCATTATAATATCACATTCTTCACAAACCGGGATAATCGCATCAAGAAAATATTTGTAGTTTTCGCGCAATTTGTCCGGGGTTACATCGGCATAATGAGCCAAAGTGGTTTCAAGTTCTTTAAGCCGTTCCGGTTCCCAGCCGGGCATTGAAAAACCTTTGCTGCCATCGGCGGTTCTTTTAACCAGTTCAAGAGGGCTTATTCCCTCAAGTTCGGCTTCATCATAAAACATGCTTTCAGAATTGTCATCAGGGTTAAGATAGGATAAATCAGTCCTAAGCCAATCCAGGACCGGCATAAAATTATAAACAATAACTTTAACCCCGAAAGAAGCAAGGTTGCGGATTGTTGTTTTATAATTTTCGATGTATTCATCACGCTTGTTGATGCCCATTTTGATATCTTCATGGACATTAACGCTTTCGATTACTTCACAAGCCAAACCGGCAGAATGAATTGGGGTTATATATTTTTCTATTTCTTCCTTTTCCCATACTTCACCGGCGGCTTTGTAATCAAGAAAGCCCATTAGCCCGGTTATCCCGGGAATCTGTCTGATTTGTTCTAAGGTTACGGTATCGCTTTTTTCACCGAACCAGCGGAAAGTCATCTTCATTTTCGTTCTCCTTGTTATTTATTTAATGACCGCTTCGCGGCCGCTTATTTTCCTGCTGATTTTCATTATAACATGACATAAGATAAACCTCATCTTAAAAAAAGCAAATAGCAAGAATTAATATAATAAAAGCAAGTTTTATCAAGCCAAAAATACTTTATTTTGATATAGTGGTAACTACCCGAAATATAGTTAAAAATAGTTTCAGGTAGTTTTTTATATTAAAAAAGTATGAAGGAGTATGTAAATGGAATTAGTAAGAAATAAAGAAAAAGTCGCCGCTTTTCGTGAGCGGGCGAAAGAGTTAGTTAGTAAAATGACACTTCAGGAGAAAGTTGACCAGACCCTTCATACGGCTCCGGCGATTCCACGTCTCGGAGTCAAAGCGTATAACTGGTGGAATGAAGCCCTTCACGGGGTTGCCCGTGCCGGGATTGCGACCGTTTTTCCGCAAGCGATTGGACTAGCCGCCACTTTTGATGAGGATTTCCTTGAAGAAATAGCTGATGCTATCGCAACGGAAGGCCGGGCAAAATTCAATATGCAACAACAACACGGTGATACCGATATTTATAAAGGCCTTACCTTTTGGTCGCCTAATGTTAATATATTCCGTGACCCCCGCTGGGGCCGCGGCCATGAGACTTACGGTGAAGACCCATATTTAAGCGGCCGTCTTGGCACCAGGTTTATCTGGGGCCTGCAAGGGCATGATGAAAATTATATGAAATCGGCCGCTTGCGCAAAACATTATGCCGTTCATTCCGGGCCTGAAGATGTCCGTCATAGTTTTAATGCTATTGCAACAAAGCAGGATATGTATGAAACTTATCTTCCGGCTTTCAAAGCTTGTGTTCAAGAAGGTTTGGTTGAGGCGATAATGGGGGCTTATAACCGGACAAACGGCGAGCCGTGCTGCGGCAGTGTCGAATTATTACAAAAAATACTTCGCGCAGAATGGGGCTTTGAGGGCCATGTTGTCAGCGATTGCTGGGCAATCAAGGACTTCCATGAAGGCCATTTCGTCACTTCGACACCGGTTGAATCGGTATCAATGGCGATGAATAATGGTTGTGACCTTAACTGCGGCAATCTTTTCCATTATTTGAAGCAAGCCGTCGAAGAGGGGCGTGTCTCCGAAGAACGTCTTGATGAAGCTTTAGTTAATCTTTTTACTGCCCGGATGAAGCTTGGTGTCTTTGATGAAAAAGGCAAAAACCCTTATGATGATATTACATATGATGAAGTAGATTCACCGGCAATGAGGGCACTTAACTTGAAAGCGGCATTAAAGAGTGTCGTATTACTTAAAAATGACGGTATTTTACCGCTTGACAAAAGTAAATTAAAAACTATTGGTGTCATCGGCCCTAATGCCAATAGCCGGGCGGCCCTTGTCGGAAATTACGAGGGTACTTCCAGCCGTTATATTACTGTCCTTGAAGGGATTCAAGATTATGTAGGTGATGATGTCCGTGTCCTTACTTCGGAAGGCTGTCATTTGTATATGCCCAAAACCAGTAATCTTGCTCTGGAAAACAACCGTCTTTCCGAAGTACAGGAAATTTGCAAGTTGAGTGATATAGTTATCGCTTGTATGGGGCTTGATGCAACTTTGGAAGGTGAAGAGGGTGATACCGGCAATGAATATGGCAGCGGTGACAAACCTAATCTTGACTTGCCAGGTTTACAGCAAGATATACTTGAAGAGATTATTAAAAGCGGAAAGCCGACGATTTTGGTGCTTTTGACTGGTAGTGCGATGGCAATTAATTTTGCTGACGAACATGCGGCAGCGGTTCTGCAAGGCTGGTATCCCGGGGCCCAGGGCGGAAAAGCGATTGCGAAGATTTTGTTTGGCGAAAACAGTCCCGAGGGTAAATTGCCGGTGACGTTCTATCGTTCGCTTGATGAACTGCCTGATTTTACTGATTACAATATGAAGGGGCGTACCTATCGTTATATGACCGGCGATGCCCTTTATCCCTTTGGTTATGGTTTGTCTTATACTGATTTTGCGTTTGAAGATGTCAAAGCCTTAGAGGAAAATGTAACTGCTGATGGTGTGAATATCAGCTTAACCGTCCGTAATAATGGTAAAATTGCGGCGGCAGAAACTGTTCAGGCTTATGTTAAGGTTTGCCGTGAAGGCGCCCCTAACTTCCAGCTTAAAGGAATCAAAAAGGTATACCTGGAAGCCGGCGAAGCAAAAGAAGTGAAAATTTATCTGCCGAAGCAAGCATTTGGCCTCTTTAATGAGGATGGCAAATTGGAAATTAAAAAAGGCGAGGTCTGCGTTTATATCGGCGGGCAAGCCCCTAACCGCCGTAGTGAAGAGCTGACCGGGCGCAAAGTTACCGAACTTCGGTTGGCGGTTTTGGAAGATTATTAATTTGTTTGTGAATGAGATAAGCAAGGGGGCAAAAACAACTCGCAGGAACCTTAGGCCGCCTTCTTCCCGGGATTAAAACTAAACGGGAGAACGTGACGAAGAGTGTTTATTGCCCTTCTTGCATATTTAATTAAGGAGAAAACCATGCAATATCGTAAATTAGGCAATACCGGACTCGACATCTCAATCCTCGGTTTTGGCGCAATGCGCCTTCCGGAAATACAAAAGGGTGATGATTTTTATATTGATGAGGATAAAGCATTCCCCTTAATGCAAAGGGCGCAAGAGTTAGGCATAAATTTCTTTGATTCGGCACCGTATTACTGCCATAAAAATAGTGAGGCGGCGATGGGGCGGGCGCTTAAGGCAGTACGGGACAAGGTTTACCTTTCCACAAAACTGCCCTACGAAGAATACAAGCAAAAAGGCGACCTTCGCCGGGCTTTGGAACGAAGCCTTACCAGGATGGAAACCGATTATATTGATTTCTATCATTTCTGGGGTATCAATAAAGGGACAGCCGAAACGATTATCAAAGAAAATATCATGGACGAAGTACGTGAGTGTAAAGAACAAGGTTTGCTTCGATATATTTCATTTAGTTTTCATGATGCTCCGGAAAACATGAAATATATTATTGATAACATTGATTTTGCCTCTGTTTTGTGCCAATATAACTTGCTTGACCGCTCACATGAAGAAGTGATTAAATATGCAAATGAAAGAGGCGTTGGCACGGTTATCATGGGGCCGGTAGGAGGCGGGCGTTTATCACCGCCGACTGATCTTTATGAGAAATTAACCGGGAAAAAATCCAGTGCGACTTATGAAATTGCGCTTCGTTTTGTGATGGGCAACCCTCATGTTTCCTGTGCCCTTTCGGGAATGGAAAACATGGATATGTTAGAGAAAAATGTTGCGATTGCCAATAATGCCGGTGAAATTACGGAAAGTGAATGGGATAAAATTAAGGAAGCATTGGGAGAAGTCATAAAATTACGTGATTTATACTGTACCGGCTGCAATTATTGTATGCCATGCCCGGCTGATATTGAAATCCCCAAACTATTTGAATATTATATCCATGCTAATGTGTTCGGGCTTGGTGACGGAATCAAGGGTGCATACAAATGGTACAAAAAAAGTCCCTGGGGTGAAGGAAAAGTTTTCGAACATTGTACCGATTGCGGTTTGTGCGAAAAGAAATGCCCGCAAAAGCTTAATATCCGCAAAGAGTTAGAACGTGTCTGCGCGGCACTTGATGCTTTATAAAACGAAGAGATTTTCTAAATTTGCATTCATTGGAACGCAAACAAAGAAAATCTAAAGCTTCGTTTCTAAGAGAACGCTGCAATCCTTGCGAAGCAAGGATTTGTTCTCCTTAAATGATATATATATAGGAGCAATTTACTATTGAATATAAAAGCCGTTTATCATGACCTCGGAATAAGCGAAGCGGTTTTCAATTATGGCGAGAAAATTCTAGCCGGGTTAGCGGAACGTTTCCGTGAAATTGATGAAGTCACCGAAATAAACCAACTGAAAATTTTAAGCGCTTTCCAAAATAATCAGGTCAGTGAAGCCCACTTAAATGGCACTACCGGTTATGGATATAATGATATTGGCCGTGATGCCTTAGAGAGAGTTTACGCCGATATTTTTCATACCGAGGATGCGTTGGTGCGCCCGCAAATCACTTGCGGTACTCATGCACTTGCAGTTGCTTTAATGAGTAATTTACGTCCCGGTGACGAATTGCTTTCACCGGTTGGCAAACCTTATGATACCTTGGAAAAAGTGATTGGTATCCGGGAAGCCCCCGGTTCACTAAAGGAGTATGGCATTACTTACCGGCAGGTTGACTTACTTCCTGATGGCGGGTTTGATTTTCCCGAGATAAGTAAAGCGCTTAATCAAAAAACGAAAATGGTAACGATTCAGCGTTCACGCGGTTATCAGACTCGTCCTTCTTTATCCATTCAGTCAATCGGAGAATTAATCAGTTTTATCAAAAATATTAATCCTGACGTTATTTGTATGGTTGACAATTGTTATGGTGAATTTGTTGAAACTATTGAGCCTACTGACGTTGGTGCTGATTTGTGCGTTGGTTCATTAATTAAGAATCCCGGCGGCGGGCTTGCGCCATTAGGCGGCTATATCGCCGGCCGGAGTGAGTATGTCGAACAAGCGGCATATCGTTTGATTTCCCCGGGCCTTGGCAAGGAAGTTGGGGCTTCGCTTGATGTCCTTCGTTCATTTTATCAAGGTTTATTTCTTGCCCCGACTGTAACTGCTGCTGCTTTAAAAGGTGCGATTTTTGCTGCTCGGATTTATGAAAAGGCCGGTTTCATTACCCGCCCTTTATCCCATGAAACATATCATGATATTATTCAAGCAATTATTTTTGAGGATGCCGAGGGGGTTATCGCTTTTTGTCAAGCTATTCAAGCCGCCGCCCCGGTTGACAGTCATGTGACCCCGATACCGGCGCCGATGCCCGGTTACGAGTGTCCGGTGATTATGGCGTCAGGTTCTTTTATATCCGGTTCATCAATCGAGTTAAGCGCTGACGGCCCGATTCGCCCGCCTTATGCGGTTTATTTTCAAGGCGGCTTAACTTTCCCGCATGTGAAGTTTGGGATTTTGAAAACGTTGCAGAATTTGGTGGATAAGGGGATTGTTGATAAGGGATTTCGTCGTGTTAGCAGTAAGGAAGATAAAAACATCTCTAAGTTGCCTTAGGTCGCTTTCTTCCCGAGAGAAAATATAAATTAGAATCAATTAGACCGCAGCAACGAAGAGAGTTTATTATCTTCCTTACTATTTTCAGAAAAAACCCATATACACATCCCCATCTTTATGGTAAACTATTTTTACTATATAGAAAACTGCTTCGCATTTTCTATGCAGTAAAAGCCTCCGGCGGATGCGCACTCGCACGTTTTGAGTTATGTCGCTATGAGACCGCACTTGGCGCGAGAGTTTGCAAAGCAAACTCTGTCATACTCCTAATCGGGTTTTGAGAGAACGCCGGATAGGAAGATTAATGATAGAAAAGAAACGTAGTTACGAAAACGGGCCGTATGATAAGTTTTTATCCGATGGTCCTGCGAGTTTGTCAAAAGCCGAACTCCTTGCCATTATTTTGCGGACCGGAACAAAAGAATATTCGACGGTTGAGTTAGGTGAGCAAATTCTGAATCTGGCCGGTGATAAGAGTTCCGGGTTAAACGGTTTGCACCATATCACCCTTGATGAACTGATGGGCATTAAAGGGATTGGCCGGATTAAAGCAATCAAAATCTTATGCCTTACGGAATTTGCCATGCGGATGGCAAAAGAATGTGCGGCCAAGCGGCTTTCATTTGACAGCCCGGAGACGGTAGCCGATTATTACAAAGAATCGCTAAGGCATAGCGAACGGGAGACCGTATTATTATTACTTTTGGATAACAGATTACATTTATTAGAAGAATATACTTTGTCCGTCGGCACCATAAATGCTTCATTACTTTCGCCGCGGGAAGTATTTGTCAAAGCGGTAAAAGAAAAAGCTGTCTATGTAATGCTTCTGCACAATCACCCGAGCGGTGAGGCAAGGCCAAGCGGGAATGATATGAAAATAACCGGACAAATTAAAGCGGCCGGTGAACTTCTGGATATCCCCTTAATCGACCATATTATCATTGGGGATAATAATTTTTACAGTTTTAAAGAAAATGGACTTTTATAGAAAGCATGGAGATAAAAAATGGCTAACTTTGCATATGGTATCGACCTTGGTACCAGCAACATTAAAATTTACTCAAAGTCGGATGACGTAATCCTGGTTGAGAAAAACATGATTGCGATCGAGAATAAGGATAACGTTTTTGCTTATGGCGATTCGGCTTTTGATATGTATGAGAAAGCTCCGGGTAATATCCGGATTTCCTATCCTTTATGTAATGGTGTTATTGCTGATATTAAGAATATGGAAGTTTTGATTCGTTATTTCATCAGTGATTTGGCGAAAGGTAATATCCGCCCTAGTGATTATTTTATCGCGGTACCGACGGACATAACCGAGGTGGAAAAGCGTGCGTTCAAAGACCTTGTCAACAAAGCCGGGGTAAAAGCAAAGCGGATTATGGTTGTCGAAAAAGCGATTGCTGATGGCCTCGGCCTTGGAATAGATGTCAAAAATTCACAAGGGGTCATGATGGTTAATGTCGGTTATGATACTACCGAAATTTCTATTTTGTCGCTTGGCGGTATTGTCCTTTCACGCCTGATTAAAACCGGCGGGCTTAAGTTTGACGATGCAATCCGTGGTGTAATCCGCAAGGAATTTAGTTTGATAGTGGGTGGGAAAACTGCCGAAAATGTCAAGATTTACTTGCGTGATTTGCAAAAAGAGGGCAAGCCGGCAGTAGTTTACGGCCGTGATATCGTAACCGGCTTACCGGTTGAACGGGAGATTCCAACCGAATTAATTGATGAAACCTTGACCGAAAGTTTTAATATGATTATTGACAATGTTAAAGTTATCCTGGAGCGGACCCCGCCGGAGCTGGCGGCCGATATTTACCGGCATGGCGTATATTTAACCGGCGGCGCTTCGCAGGTGAACCGTTTAGCCGAATTAATGCGGAAAGGGACCGGGCTTGGGGTAAATGTTTCCGAAAACCCGATTACCAGTGTTGCCGTCGGGCTTTCGAAGATTATTAAAGATGACAACTATAAATCCGTAGCATATGCTATTGAAGGAATGAGTAGATGAGTCCTATTGTCAAAAGAAAGGGAGAAAAGTTTACACTTCCCGGTAAATATCTCCTCTTTATTTTAACAATCCTCTGTACCGGTTTAATCGTTCTGACTCTTTATACTGATTATGTCAGTAGGCCGCTTGGAGTTATTGCCGGACGGATTTTGGTGCCAATGCAGACCGGTATCAGCGAAGCCGGAAGTTATTTAAGCGGCCGTTCGGAAGAACTCGTACATATCAGAGATTTGCTGGCGGAAAATGAGCGCCTGCGAAGTCAAATTGACCAACTTACGATCGAAAATACGATGTACAAGCAAGACCGTTATGAGCTTAATAATTTGCGTGAGCTTTTTGTGCTTGCCGCCCAGTACGATGAGTATGAAAAAGTCGGGGCGCGGGTTATTTCCCGGGACCCGGGTAACTGGTTTCATTCCTTTACTATCAATAAAGGGTACGATGATGGCTTGCTGGTTAACATGAATGTTATCGCCGGAAGCGGCCTGGTTGGAAGAATTGTAGGTATCGGCCCTAACTGGGCTAAGGTAATGTCAATAATTGCTGATAATGCTCATGTCAGCGGACAAGTCCTCTCAACTGAAGATAATTTGATTGTTAAGGGTAATCTTGAACTTTTTGCCGACGGGTTAGTTGAATTTGAACAATTAATTGATAAAGCGGACCGGGTTGTCGTTGGCGACAAGGTGGTTACATCTTATATCAGCGACCACTATTTGCCTAATATTTTAATTGGTTATATTTACAGCATCCATGGTGATGCAAACAACCTGACAAAATCCGGACGTTTGACCCCGGCAGTAGATTTTGAACGGCTTAATGAAGTATTAGTAATTATGCAGTTAAAACAAATCATAGAAGATGAGTAGATGAAAAGATTTATCACTTATGCTATTTTAATTATATTTTGTTTCGTACTCCAGTCCACAGTTTTTCGCGGGATTAGTTTTGGCGGTATCGTCCCTAATCTTTTAATTGTCGTAACCGCTTCGTTAGGATTTATGCGCGGCGACCGGACTGGATTAATTGCCGGTTTGTTTTGCGGCTTGCTGATTGATATTTTTTTCGGTGATGTGATTGGCCTTTATGCAATGATATATATGTATATCGGTTATCTGAATGGTAAATTCAGCGGAATTTTTTATCCCGAAAATATCAAGCTTCCGCTGATATTGATTTCTTTCAGCAATTTATTTTATGGAATTTTCACTTATTTATTATTATTTATGATGAGAAGCCGGTTTAATTTTGAGTTTTATTTTAAGAATATAATTTTTCCGGAAGTAATTTATACTTTATTAGTTGCTTTAGTATTGTACCCTTTGATTCTTTTCCTCCATTACTTATTGGAAGGCCGGAGTTTTAAGAGGACGGAAGAAAATGTTTGATGATTTTAAAGAAAATTTTTTCAATATGGTGACTTCGCGGATTTTTATCCTGCTGCTTTTATTTATTGCGGCCGGATTTATTATGATTCATCGTATTTTTGATTTGCAGATTGTCCAAGGAGCCGATTTTTCCGATGCTTTTGAGCTGAAAATCAGAAAAGAGCGCAGTATCCCGGCAACAAGGGGTAATATCTATGACCGTAACGGGAATTTATTAGCATATAATGATTTGTCTTATTCGGTGACAATTGAAGATGTTTTCGAGTCGGTTAGGGGTAAAAACGCCGCCCTTAATGCGACGATTTTCAATTTGATTCAGTTAATTGAAAGGTGTGGTGACAAAACTGTCAGCGACTTTTTTATTATTCTTGACCAGGACAACAATTATGCTTTTACGACCGATGACCGGGAAAACCGGCATTTGCGCCGTTTCCTTGCCGATGCTTACGGAAAAAGAAGATTTGATGACCTTGATTACCGGGAGCAATCCGCAACCGCCGAAGAAGTTATCGAATTTCTTGGCGGTACTTCACGATTCGGGATTGGCGGGTTTGAAACATATGAAGATGAAGAAGGAAAAGAACGGGAGCGGTTTGTTGTCGGCCTTGGTTTTTCAAAAGAAGATGTCCTTAAAATCATGACTATCCGTTATGATATGAGTAATAACAGTTTTCAGCGTTATATTGCGACCACCGTTGCGACTAATGTCAGTGAAAAAACGGTGGCCGTCGTGATGGAAAACAGTGATATTCTGCGCGGGGTACAGATAACTGAAGCTTCGGTAAGAAGATATGTTGACAGTATTTATTTTGCCCATATTATCGGTTATACCGGCAAGATTTCTCAAGAAGAGCTTGAGAGTTTCCGAAATTCACCCGATGGAAGCCAGTATGATATGAATGATACAATTGGAAAACTTGGTATTGAGCAGTCGCAGGAACATATATTGCAAGGAAGTAAGGGAAATGAAGTAGTTTTTGTAAATAATGTCGGTAAAGTTATTGATACAAGTGATTATGTCGAGCCGATTGCCGGAAATGATGTTTATCTTAGTATTGATAAAGATTTGCAAATTGCCTTATATCATATCCTTGAAGAAAAAATAGCGAGTATTGTTTATACAAAGCTGCGGGATATCCGGGAGTACCGGCCGGCGGAAAATGCCAGCTCAATTGATATTGTTATCCCTATTTATGATGTTTATTATGCTTTAATAAATAACAATATAATCAATATTGACCGACTCGGTCAATATGATGCCGGTGAAAATGAAAAAGAAGTATATGAGATTTTCGTAAACCGCAAAGCAGAAATTATAGAAGCTTTATTATTTGAATTAATTGACGAGAAAACCCCTTACAATCAACTTAAGTTAGAATATCAGGTTTATCAAAGTTTGATTGCCGAACTTTTGTATCAACGGGGGATTATCAGCCGTAATCTTGTGAATACCAATGATGCGACATTCCGGGCTTGGACAAATGAAGAAACAATCAGCCTTAATGAGTATATTCATTATTGTATTTCGATGAACTGGGTTGATATCACTAAATTAGTCCTTCATAATCAATATTCTAATGCTACGGAAATCTACCGGGAAATTGTCAATTTTATTATTGAAGCTTTGGCTAATAATACGGAATTTGATAAAAGAATTTTCCGCTTTATGATTCAAAATGATTTGGTCAGGGGCCGCCAGTTATGTTTGATTTTACTGGAGCAGGAGGCAATCAAAATAAGTGAAGAAGAAGAGCTTATATTTGTTGAGGGAAGGGTCAGCCCTTACCGTTTTCTCCGCGACCGGATTGTCAATCTGGATATTACCCCGGCGCAACTGGCCCTTGACCCTTTTAGCGGCTCGGTTGTTATTACTGATGTAAATACCGGGGCCGTCCGGGCTTTGGTATCATATCCAAGTTATGACAATAATAAAATGGCGAACGGTGTTGATGCTGCTTATTATTCTTCTTTGCTTAATGATTTGTCAAAACCGCTGATTAATTATGCAACCCAGCAAAGGACCGCCCCCGGTTCGACATTTAAAGTGGTAACAGCGGCTGGTGCTTTATTAGAAGGAATTGTTAACAGTAATAGTACGATTTCCTGTCAGGGAATTTTTGAAGCAATTACCCCGCCGCCCCGTTGCTGGATTTTCCCCCGGGGTATTCATGGTTCACTAAATTTGACTAGCGCGATACGTGACTCTTGTAATGTTTACTTTTATGAAGTAGGCTATCAGATGGGGGTACTTGATGGTGTTTATTCCGCAAGTGAAGGAATTAATGTCCTTGGGAAATATGCCGCTATGTTTGGGCTTGATGCGCCGACGGGTATCGAAATAGATGAAGCAATGCCGCAAATAGCCACTAATGACCCTGTCCGGGCGGCGATTGGACAAGCTAATTCAAACTATACCACTGTTTCCCTTGCCCGTTATGTCAGCGCAGTGGCAAACAGCGGGAACTGTTATGACTTGACTTTAATTGACAAGATAACTGACCGCGGTGGGAATTTGTTATATGAAAACCATGCGGAAATCCGTAATACCATTACTTTGGCCGAATCGGAGTGGAGTGCAATCAAGCTTGGGATGAGAAGAATGGTCGAAAAGAAAACTTATTTCAATGACCTTGCCGTGCTTGTCGCTGGCAAAACCGGGACTGCACAGGAAAATCTTAATCGTCCGAGCCATGCTTTATTTGTCGGTTACGCACCTTATGAAGAGCCGGAAATCGGGCTGGCTGTCAGGGTTGCTTTTGGTTATAGTTCCGATTATGCGACACAGATTGCGCGTGATGTTATCAGGTATTATTATGGCCTTGCCGACCGCGAAGAGATAATTACCGGTACGGCAAGTACGCTGCACGGCGGAACGATGGCGGTAGACTGATATTATTTACCGCGTGGACAATCTATATAATCTCACCGCAACACGCTTTCGCTCCGAGAAAAACGTTGCGTTACATAAGCCGGCAAAAAACACCGTCTAAGTAACGACGTTTTTCAAGGGTTGCTATGAGAATATATAATTGCCCTCACGAAAAAACCTAACAATATAAATCAAGGAGTAAAAATGAAAAGTTCAGTCGTAATCAAAAGCTTTCAAAACGGTATTTCCCTTCATTTGGATGATGAATTATCCTTTGAAGAATTACTTGGGGAAATAAGTTTGAAATTCAGGGAATCAGCCGGTTTTTTCAAGAATGCCAAGATGGCGCTTTCATTTGAAGGCCGTGAATTATCTGAAGAAGAAGAAAAGATAGTCGCGGAAACGATTACTGCAAGTTCAGATATCAATATCGTCTGTTTGGTTGGAAAGGATAATAATACCAATCAAAATTATTTAAAAGCTTTGCAGATGTTTAATCATGATAATGGAAATGAGGGGCAATTTTACCGTGGCACCCTGAAAAAAGGGCAAGTCCTCGAAACAGAATCAAGCATTGTTATTATTGGTGATGTTAATCCCGGGGCAACGATTATTTCAATTCGTGATATCATTATTTTAGGCGGCCTTTACGGCGAAGCTTATGCCGGTGCCGACGGAAGTGACGGCCATTTTGTCGTCGCTTTAGAAATGTCACCCGAGAAGCTCACCATTGGTGATTTCAAATATAGGGCTAAAGATAAAAGTTCGCGCTGGTCAATCAAACTAAAAATACAACCGAAGATTGCCTATGTAAAAACAGAAACAATCGTAATAGAACCGATTACTAAAGAATTACTGAGCGGGATACCTTTGTAGCTTTTGCTCAGTACGACGGCAAATATAAAAATCTCAACTCAAAAGGAGGACAAAAATGAGTGAAGTAATTGTCGTCACATCAGGAAAAGGCGGTGTAGGAAAAACCACTACATCAGCAAATGTCGGTACAGGGCTGGCCGCGATGGGAAAACGCGTTGTCTTAATTGATACCGATATCGGTCTGCGGAACCTCGATGTTGTGATGGGGTTAGAAAGCCGGATAGTTTACAATCTGGTTGATGTTTGTGAAGGTAAATGCCGGATTAAACAAGCCCTTATCAGGGACAAGCGGCATCCGAACCTTTATTTGATGCCATCAGCACAAACAAAAGATAAAACAGCAATCCGCCCGGAGCAAATGGTGCGGATGGTCGCACAGCTTAAGGAGCAATTTGATTACATAATTTTGGATTGCCCCGCCGGGATTGAACAGGGTTTTAAGAATGCCATCGCCGGGGCCGACCGTGCTTTTGTTGTTACGACACCTGAAGTATCGGCTATCCGTGATGCCGACCGGATTATCGGCTTGCTTGAAGCCGAAGAGTTCAAGCGGATCGACCTGATTATTAACCGGATGCGGCCGGACATGGTGCGCCGCGGTGATATGATGAGTGCGAATGACGTTGTTGATATTCTCGCCCTTGGTTTGATTGGTATTATCCCCGATGATGAGAGTGTTGTTATTGCGGCTAATCAAGGTGAACCGATTGTCGGAAATAACTCGCTTGCGGGACGGGCTTATCATGATATCTGTCTCCGCATCCTTGGAAAAGAAGTGCCCTTTATGGAATTTGACCGCAGTATTTCTTTTTGGACAAAAGTATCAGGAATCTTTACCAAAAAATAAAAACCGGAAGGATAGAAGGTTGAAAGAAAACACTTTCAACTATTGAAATTGAATCCGCCGAAAGCAAAGAAGGGTATATTATGAAAATAAAAAATCTTCTACGCCGGAAAAAATCTAATGAAATTGCCAAAGACCGCTTAAAAATCCTTTTGATTTCCGACCGGGTAAATTGCTCGCAGGAAATGTTGGAAATGATTAAGCAGGATATTGCAAAAGTTATTTCGAAGTACATGAAAATAGATACAAAAAGTATGGAAATTCAGATTTCAAAAACAGAAACTAAAGGGCGGAATGCAAAAAACCCCTCCCTTTATGCGAATATACCAATCCTTGATTTGAACAAAGGAAGTTAAAGTTCATGAGTCACTATTCCGCGAAGCAAATTGCTCTTTGCGCAATTTACAAGGGGCCGCACGCGCCAAAATGTTGTTTTACATTTTGTGCGCATATTGTTACTGTTAACGGCAAGCCGTTAACAGTAACCAAAGGAAGTTAATAAATGCTAAAGAATTACCGAGTCCGTGATTACAACTTCAAACTAGTGATATATGTTTTAACTTTGACCATCATCGGGATAATGGCAATTGGAAGTGCCGATGAATCCTTGCAAAGCAGACAGCTTTATGGCTTTCTTACCGCGTTATTTCTGATGGTGGTTATATCACTGTTTGATTATTCACTGCTAATTAGTTTTCACTGGGTCTTATATATTGTGAATGTTATCTTGCTGTTATTGGTATTTTTTATTGGTGAAACTATAAATAATGCCCAAAGGTGGCTGATTTTATTTGATATTCAGTTTCAACCTTCGGAAACAGCAAAAATTTTGTTGATTTTATTCTATGCACAGTTTATCATGAAGTGTAAGGAGAGGTTTAATTCCTTACAAAATTTATTATTGTGCATTGCCCTTTTTGCCCTGCCTTTTTATTTAATTTTCCGCCAGCCGGATTTATCAACAAGTATTATCATCGCTTCGATATTTTGTGTGATGGTTTATATCGGCGGGTTGAACTGGAAGATTATCGCCGGGATTTTCGCCGTAGTTGTGCCGGCGGCCATTATTTTTCTTGCGATTGTCACCAATCCGGAGTCGGAATTGTTAAAGGGTTATCAGCAAAACCGGATTGTCGCCTTTTTTGATAAGGAAGCATACTCGCTTCGCGAAGGTTATCAGCAGGAAAATTCGGTAATGGCAATCGGCTCGGGCCAGCTTTATGGCAAGGGTTACAAGAATAACCTGTTAAGTTCAGTGAAAAACGCCAACTATATTGCCGAGCAGGAGACTGACTTTATTTATGCGATAATCGGTGAAGAATTTGGTTTTATCGGGGCAGCGGCAGTTATAATTCTACTGATGCTGATTACGATAGAATGTTTGTTAATTGCGAGGCGGGCAAAGGATATTGCCGGGACGATTATTGCTACCGCGGTTGGTAGTATGGTTGGTATCCAGGGATTTATTAATATTGGCGTTGCGACCTATATTTTGCCGAATACGGGCTTACCGCTGCCATTTGTCAGTTATGGCCTTACCTCTTTGGTCAGTGCTTATATCGGAATGGGGTTTGTCCTGAATGTCGGCTTGCAACGGGAACAAAAAATGACCTGATGTTATTAATGGTAACGGCATTACATTTAAGAGAGGGAAAGTATGAATATTGCTTTGATTGCCCATGACTCAAAGAAGAAATTGATGCAGAACTTCTGCATTGCTTATCGCGGCATTTTGTCCAAACATGATTTGTTTGCTACCGGTACTACCGGGCGGTTGGTCGAAGATGTAACTAATCTTTCAATCCATAAATATCTTGCCGGGCACTTAGGCGGTGAGCAGCAAATCGGCGCCCAAATCGAACACAATTATATTGATTTGGTTATTTTTCTGCGTGACCCGCTCGGCCCGAAAAAGCATGAACCGGATGTAAATAATGTCGTGCGTTTATGTGATATGCATAATATCCCCTTAGCAACGAATCTTGCAACCGCCGAGTTATTGATAAAATCACTTGACAGAGGAGATATGGAGTGGCGTGAAATTTATAAATAATAAACTGATGCCCGGCGGCATCAATTCAAAGATAAGGCGAAGTTTTCTCCATAATTGTGATAATTGGCGCGCGCGAAAGAAGATATTTTTGGTTCTTCTTCCGGCCCTGGTTCTTTGTGCCTGCGGTAACCGGACTATCCCGATGGCTTATCAAGTGAGCAATGAATATGCTGCTTTCAAAATGTTTGACATTCTTGATGAAATGCCGACGGCCCGCCCTTTTGCCGCCGACCTTGTGGTAGTCCCCGGTGATTATTTCGGGGAAGTAAATCAAGAGATGATGGAAGCAACCGGGGCAGCTATCTTCGGGACTGACGATAAAAGTATCCTTTATGCGAAAAATATCTATGAGCAGCTTTCCCCGGCTAGTTTGACGAAGATAATGACCGCGCTGGTGGCCCTTAAATATGGCATTATTGATACTTTTATAACTGCAAGCGGTAATGTTTCGATTAGTGAAGCCCGGGCCCAGACGGTAGGGCTTGAGAGGGGCGACCAGCTTACTTTGTCCCAGGCTTTGCATTTATCTTTAATTAATTCGGCCAATGATGCGGCAATCGTAGTTGCGGAAGGTGTTGCCGGCACGGTTGAGGAATTTGTCCTGCTGATGAACCGCGAAGCAAGGGCCCTTGGCGCAACTAATACTAATTTCATGAATCCCCATGGCCTTACCCACGAAAATCAGTATTCAACGATATACGACATGTATTTGATTCTTAATGCGGCGGTGAAATATGATTTATTTAACCATATTATTTCGCTGCCTAGTTATACAACTACATATGTCAGGGCTAACGGGGATACGCGGGAGCTTAGTATCCAAAATACAAATCAATATCTGCAGGGTTCACAGGATTATCCGGAAAATATAGTTATCATCGGCGGCAAAACCGGAACGACACAAGCGGCGGGGCATTGTCTTGCGATTGTGGCAAAAAATAACGAAGGAAAAACATTTTTATCGGTTATTATGCGTGCCGATACCCGCGAGAGCGTGTACGACCAGACGACAGAATTGTTACGGCAAATTAGGTGAGGTCTTTACTAATAGCAATGAATAGTGTTTATTACTGTTCAGACGTCACTATTCCGCGAGGTGTTTTGCGCGTATTTTGCGCAAAATCCCGAGTTGTGATAGCGCCAAATCGCGTTTTTGCGATTTGTGTGCACATTTGTTGCTGTTTACGGC
>Ga0131853_10000621_pt1 | contig 63850 bp, 37 predicted proteins | sample TergutLab28metaG_FD_92764 | JGI IMG/M metagenome (GOLD analysis project Ga0131853, IMG submission 92764) | Labiotermes labralis P1 segment gut microbial communities from Petit-Saut dam, French Guiana - Lab288 P1 (version 2) (version 2) | ecosystem: Host-associated > Arthropoda: Insects >...
AAAAACCCACATAAGATGGGGGGGCCCGGGCCGAGTGGGGAGCTGTCACGGGGGGGGGGGAAGCAATTGTGGATTGATCATATGGAAAAAAAAATTAAGTACCCTGAGAAAACACCTGTGCCAGTACAACATACACTTTACTGCTGCACAATAAGTACAAATTCTGCCCCTTTCATATAATTCTTAGACCTGTAATAATTTTTGTTGTCAGAATTTTTTGTGAGATACAAGTTTTCACATTAAAAAATGTCTGAGAAATACTGAACAGTAGCACATTTCTACATAACTGGAGATGCAGAACTGAGTCCGAGTCATTTCAGTCTCTCAAAAATCCATCCCTACATGCTAATTCTATCTTATTTGATGGCAATAAGACACTATTCTGAATTGGGATCACCAAATTACAACATGAATGAAGTACAAGTCCTTATGAATTTAACAGCTTCTCAGTGAGACAAAATGTCATTATATGATCATGTTCATCCCCACATTGCAGTCATGAATTAAATAATTTTAATAAGGAAAGCACTGTAGGTGACAGTCCAGCCCAAGACATACATTATAAACAGTAGATATACAGCAGCCTCTTATGTTTTCATTTACTGTGTTTGAAAAGGAACATAAAGAATAGGTATGCTTTTAATTTGTTGCCACTAAACCTACAGACAACTATGTTAAAGATACACTATGTACTGTAAAATACAACACCTGTGCTATACTTACCTTAAATTCAAAATCTCGGAACTGTGGAGAGGAGTCTTTTCTGTCAAGCATTAGTCCTCTACAGAGAGCTGATATGTTGATATCATGTCTCAACACACGAACAATCTCCCTTAAAAGAGCACGAATAGGGCGAAGATAATCTTCACGATTCATCAGCAAATCCTGTAAAGAAATTCTTCATAATATTTCCAAATATCAATCACATACAGCCAAACACACAACACTGTGGCCATTGATGAAATGTATCCACAACCAGAACTTCTATACACATACTTCTGTCACTACAAACAATTGTAGGATCTTGTATTATATAGTGCTAGTGTCACATCCATCACAGGTATGCGCAGTCACCACGCTGGTGTTCTGAATGCCAATGAACTATGACAGAAGAACTGGGCCTCCAACAGCATGCTATGCACATCAGTTTTCAAAATGGAAGAGTTATTATGAGCAAACACATAAAAAAGATGATGTCCATATCAATGCTTTTTTGTATAAAAGAAGTGGACTGAACAGTTATTTATATACAGTAAGTGTTTAGAATAATACATCCTGTATGTTATTACATGTAAAGCTAACACTAACATGTCCAGCAATTTGTAAAGGTATGTAATCTGTAACACTTTACAATATCATAGACTATATTGCGAAACTAAGTTCATTTTTTACCCACTTAAAAATCCTCCATCCTAAGAAGTCAGAATAATTTAGTACCAAAATCTTCCCATTTGACTAACACATGCACTGCCATGTTAATATGTTCCTGCTTAGAAGGATTTCCTGCCTAAGGAATATGAACACTTCATAATGCAACAAATTTTTCACCCATTTAACACATTTTCACATCAAAATCTTAAACAACAACCTGTGCATTGAATATGTTACCAACACAATTTGGTGAATTAATACTCTTAGTTTATAAAAGTTCAACTTTATGGTCATTTCTACCACAGACCAAAAGTGATGATGTTAAATTTTAGACAACAAATTTAAATGACAAGTTTATCGCATGATGGCCAGAGTTTTTCTGACTGAGCATGGACGGTGGAATTTCTGACATGCTGTACAGAGTGACCAGCATTTGGCTCACTAGGACATTTGCCAGTACATTTACAGGAACAACATATAGTCACTTAGGATGATACATATTGACCTGTTGAAATGTGGTGGAAAATGATGTCACATACTGAGTGTGCAGCCATCTACTTTCATATGTGCATTTCACATTAAACACCTTAATAACCAGTACATTAATGTTTAAGTCATCCTGTAGTCACCAGTTTTCTGAAGACAGACAAAAACATACCTGGAATATCTCAGCAAGGAGAGTTGCAGCTACATCAGGAGCAGACTGAAACATCAAAGAGATCATTGCCATGTTGTTGGGATTACGAGCAGTTGACAGTTCATTGTAGATAGTGTGCTTCAGCACTGTCGCCAAGTTGTCTGGATGTGCATTTATCAGCTCCCTAACAACACACCACAAAGATACAACACACCTTCTGTACACACTATTCAACTTGTCATACAGAGACATGGTCTGCATTGGATCAAGGACTGCAGTCATGTTGGAACATTTACTGCCACAAATTAGAGTCTTGCCTCTAATTATACTTTGCATTTGAAATATAATTTATATTCAAATGTGTTATAATAGCATATATACAGTGTCTACAATGTAATAGAAAATTCACATATTTTATTCAAATACTAAATGGTATTAACAACAGAATTTACAGAATGTTCTAAAATTCACAGACATATTTCAGGTTCCTACAGACGGTTTTAAGCTCGGTATATACTCCCTGAAGATGGTACTGTCATGCCGAAGCACGCTGAAGTGACTCTAAAGGCATGTATTACAAGCGCCTTTAGTTGGTACACTGAATGAAAATAATGATTCAAAATGCAGGTTGGAAATAGTTTTAAAATAGAACATGCATAATTAAACAAACACACAAGTGCATTAAAACCGAGGGTCTAAAAGGGAAAAAAAATATGCAAAGAATGCAATATCATATTGCTGGTCAGACATCAGTCATATAATGGCACTGTCATATTCAAAGATCAGAATATGTGGATGGAATGAGATTTTTTTTTTATTAATTCAATACATTGAGAACTAGCACAGGGAAATAGCAGTTCAAAGACAGGTTTCAAACAATAGAAACCAATAATTATTTCAGAGCCTTCTCAGACTGTCCCATATATCAATTCAATGACTTGGTATATGATATTTTCATACCTGTACATGTTACAAGAAAACAATTCATAAGCAACTGTCAACCTCAGTTTTGACGAACTTGTATCCTTGTATACATGGTAACAACAACAAAATCCACTTGTGGTTATGATCCAGGGCCTTGAAACAAAATGTAACACAAAGCTGATTGTGCACACAAAGCCCCTAAGTTTTATATGTGGCTTACAGCATTGATATCATAATTACAGTGGATATCAAATAATGAAAATCAGGTGGCTAAGATCAACGAGAAGACCTTTTACGAAAATTAGTAAATTCTTTTCTTGTGGGCTATTGAACGATTCTGTGAATAGTTCAGATTATGTCGCTGTGAAGACAGGATGAATGGTAAATAATAAAATGGAAGGCATGTACAATAAACTGATCATTGTATAATTGGAGGTACTATCTTAGCATTTCCATTAGAGTACTGAATTAAACCACAAAAAACTGTAATTAGGAAAGCCATTCTCCAGACTCATATCTGAACATGGGACCTGCTGGATAAAAAGCACAAGTACCATCCCACTTGGCCATGACATATGAGTCAAAACTTGGGTATAATGGAACTTCTACAATACAGTACAAAAGTCTCTCAAGGGGAACTTAGATTTCAAATTTATTCTTCTCCTAGAGTAGGAGATGTTATTTTGTGACCAATAAACCAATGATCAGAGCTTACCTTCATGTACAAGCATCTGTCATAACATTTTAAATAATAATTAATAGAAAAGTAAAAGTTTCTGAATAAAGGAATGTGAACTCCAGTTTTATTCTCCTCTTAAATTTCCTGCTGAACCCCCATCTCTACCACTTTTACATCCAGTCTCTAAATATATGAACATTCAAATAAACATAATAATTAATTAAGAATTAATCAGCCCTTTTACAAAGAGTTCCTTAAGTCACAGTACAATAACATCAAGATGAACTGTTAATATGCAAGGGCACATTTGCACTTGGATTATTACAATTACCACCATTCTCTCCCTGCACACAAAATGAAATTAATTTTGCTACACCTACTTTGGAGCAGCAACAGAATATATTTATGAGAGTGTGAACATTGCTAAGGCTGAAAACCACCATAAACACGTTATGCACAACTGTCCTCAGGATTTATGTGACCTATACTGCTTGCAATTTGCACCGCCACAGCTATATGCAATCAATGCAGCCATTTTCCACACTTTCATATACAAAAATATGCCATATGGTACAAAAGCAATGTCTTATATTTTTTTCTCAGAAACTATAATGACAATTACAACAAAATTCACATCCTTTACAAATTTGAGATTATTTTTACACGACAGCTCCTTCATTATCAACACACTCTTTCCACCTTTGCATCAGATGCTGTAGGCCAGTTGCACAGAACTCCTTGTTGATATGTCAGTGTTCTTCACACACACACACACACACACACACACACACTGTATTTCAGCTTCTCCTCTGCAATAGTGTCCTTTGAGTGACTCCTTCAGGGGGACAAGAACACAGCAGTCAGAGGGTGCTAAATCAGGACTGTAAAGAGAATGAAGGAGAATAGTCTGGCCCATTGCTGCAATATCTTCCCTTCTACACAGACAGGTGAGCAGTCCGGTGTTATCATGCAGGAGGATCACTTGATTCATCTTCCTTTTTTTTCAGCCAGATCCTTGGAATTCATTGTTTATAATTTCTTTACAGTCTGCACATATTGCTCTGAATTGACTGTAGCACCTCTCTTCAGAAATTCTACAAACAAAATTCCTTCACTGTCCAGAAGACACGAGCCATGCCTTTACTTCCATTAGCCTGCACCTTCAATTTGTTTTTCTTCCTCCTCCCCACAGTCCTCATTAAGCACCTTCTGATTTGCATCATTTTGGTTCCCTACAGGATGCGCTCCAAGTAGACCATTTTATGGAGAAAGACATCCTCAAACACAGGCTGCCTGAAGAGCTCCAATGCTTCAGTACAGTTTCATGTAAATGGCAAACAGTGTCTCATGCAAAGATGGAAAAAAATGTGTTGAAAATGAAAAAGACTGTGGAAAAAATAATCTCAACTCTGTCAAGGATGTGCCTATGGTATACATAATTTTCATTGTAACCAAAATTATAGTTTCCGAGAAAAAAAAAAAGAGACATTGCTTTTGTACCTACATTTGTAAATAATAAGATATAACTGTTTACTACATCATATTTAATAACTCTGCTCATACCTCTCACAGAACATACTATCACCCCATTACAAAGGCCGACAGGCTAATGCTGCTTAACCCGAAATAATGTTGTCTTTTCTGATGATAAAAGGCAAGGTTTCTTAATTTCAAGTCAAGCAAAGAAGTTTATCACTTTATCATTTGATACACACTGGCAAATGTTATTACAATAAATTAACATAGGCCACAATGACTTTATTTCCTCTCTGTATGTCCATCTCTCAGTACCTCTACTACAATACTATCCTGTATGTAACATGTGAGGTATTTCTTTCAATACAGTATCACTGTACCTGATACAGGAGAGGTAGAGATTGATGAGAGCTTTGGTTTTCAGCCTTATTTTTACAAGATGTGAAATAACTTCAACATCTCTTTGTGTATGTGAACTGCAGTTCACACAGACAGACATGAGCAGTTCTTGAGCTGGACGCATCACTTTTGGATTCTGCAACCACATCTCTAGCCGCGTAGCAGACGCCACACGAACCTGCAACAGCATACAAAGACTTACGTAACATGGGACAAAGTGAAGTCAAAGCACTATAACTGCAGTCACACAGTTGAGGATAAAAAAATCACCCACAAGATCAAGAAGTCTATACCTAGGAACAGCACACTATGCACTAAAAATCTTCAGCAACTGACTCAAAAAAGAATTATACATAACCACAACCAAATTTAAAACTGTCTGGAGATGTTTGCAAAGATTTTTAAAAATGTACTGGATGAAAATTACGTGAAACCTCAACGAAGAAAGCAATAGTGAAAACTGCACTCCTCACATTTAAACTATAGGTGTGCCTAATTCTACAGCTGTCCTGTAGACATAAATATTATAAAAATTAAATTCTTCAGAACCTGAAAGTAACCACCATTGAAAGTGAAATCACAAATTAAATAATTCTAATATAGCCTTAACTTCCAGTATGATTACCCTTTGAAGTCAAAGGACAACCACAGTCAGTGTACAGAGTGATTCTTAGAAAACTGAACATCACGTACAGTCATCAGCCAAGAACATGCTATGTTATGGGTAGTCATTTAAATCCCAGGTCTTTGTAGAGTTCACTCGGCACTCAATTTTGGCTCCAAAGGGTTAATATCACAATACTATTCCCTGATCAACAAAGAAGAAAGAATATAAGGATTATATTCCAGGTTTCAATCAATATACCTCAACTAAACCACAAGATGAAGACAGCAGTCGCAGGAAGTTGCGGGTTATATTTTCTGCAGGCTGTCTTCTATTCAACTGTTCTCTTACTGCATCCATAACTATCTGCTGCACTGTCTCTTGTGCACCTTCATACCTAAACACATGAAACAAGTGATGCTCAGCTTTTCAGGTTTCATACAAACATTTCAACAGGGAATACTGAATGTGTTTATGGGCATTGCATGCCAAATAAATACAAAAATGTGTGATCCTACAGTTATAAAAGAGACTGTCCACAGCATACAGAAAATGAACAGCTGAATAATAGCACAATGGCACAGAAGAAAGAATCAAGACTTAACTGAACAACAGTAAAACAAATGTCACAGCATTTATAATTTCAACCTTAATCCACTTTCAATGTTATTCACTCCACTGTGCAAATACATAGTAATCAGCCCACATATCTGTAAACACCTGATACAAAAAATGTTGAAGATGCAACTCCTGTGGGATGTTATGCAGCCACACAGCACAACATCCCAATGACATAAATCTTCAGCAACACTGATATGAGGGACTCACTCACACAGATCAGAGGTTTTCAGTACATCTAAGATCAACTGGCTATCCCTAATGCCTTACACTTAACAGTCAGTAAAAGGCAAAGGGAAATGGATTTACAGTCACAGTGCATTCCCACAAAACCAGCCTACTATCTTCTTATGTTATTTCTTCTTGATATTATAATTAATGATGATGCAATGCTGACTTAAGAAGTTATTATGCATCATAATTCTTCTGTTCCATGCTCCTATTTCCTGTATTTAATTTGATACTGTAAGCATGTGAATACTTAGAAATGGACTGAGAAACTACCACTTGCCTTGGTACAATAGGAATATCCATTTTTTCCTTTATATCAGCAGACATTCCTGTCTCCCCACTTCCTGCAGATCCTTCACCTCCCTCCTCATCTATTACCACAGTAGATGGAGAAGGGCATGATTCCCCTCTTGAACCAGGCAGTCCTACCAAGTCAGGTTGCAGCATTGATCGAGGCAGAATACGACTGTTGATAGCTGTTAAAATGTTGTTCACAAAGCCTGCACAATCTTCATGATCAACCCATACCCGATCTCCAAGTGAATCTTCTACATATAACTGAAAATACATACAAAAAAGCAAACACTTTGCTCTTAATTTCAGCATCCTTCCTGCTTAAAGTCACAAAAATTCTACCATTACCAAACCTGACCTTCTTTAACATACAATCTAGGTAAAATAAAAAAATACAATAGAAAAAGCTGACATAATGTCAAAGAGTTTAAAATTAATGCTCAGTGTAGAGCTTCATTACCAGAACACATTCTTACAATTACTTCCTACCAATAATGGCTGCATACAATAACTTCAACTTTACCTTCAAGAAGACATCAGGCCAAATTTTCTTATCTTGAAATCCTCGAAGAAGTAGGTTGGCTGAAAGGACAGGAACCAAAGGATTTCCTTTGCCTTTAAAGTTATGTGATGGATCTCGTCGCAGTAAGCTGCATAAAGCATGCAAAATACAGTCCCCAGAAAACAATGATGGTCGCAGTTTTGCAAGATACAGCAAGCCAAGGTACAAAACTGAATCTGGTTTCCACCGCTGACTTCGCAGAGTTCTAATTGCACCACACAAAAGGCCAATCTAAAACAAAATATTTCAAATCAGCCAACAATTAAATAATGTCAAAATTCAAAACAATAAAATGTCTATTAACCTTAAGAACCCTGGTCCCTAAAAATGCTACAATTAAATTTAACAACACTAAACTTTAGGACCAGATATGCCCTCATTTATGTCTTAAGCCTCTCACCATGTAATACACACACACATATATATATGTGTGTGTGTGTACATATGTATGTATGTATGTATGTATGTACATATCTAGTAATCTGGTTACAATAAAAACAAAAACAATGATGGTGCCGATGATGTTGATAACAAGAACAAGAACAACAAGAACAACATTCTCACAAGTATGACTAACACTTTTCTAAACTAAGTGGCATATTGCAATATAACACTGCACTTTTTATCATAAACTATCACCTTACATTCAAGCATGTACAAATAGCCATAAAATGCAACAAATGAAAAGATAAGCAAAATTACTTTCCTCACTGGTTCCTCAGAATGCCCCCCATAAACATGACCCTTTAGCAACTGTCATCTGCATTCAAACCAACTTCTCTAAGACTCAATTTATGGTCATTCCATCCACCAATCCCTCTCGGCTTCCCAGTTGGCAAATTTCCAAGAGGGTTCCTTACCAAAACTCTGAATATATTTCATGTATTTTCCTAGTTATGTGTTGTCTCCATCTTGACCTCCTTTATTTCAGTAACACAGTAACACTAGTGAAAAGTATAAATATGAAGCTCTGTCACATGTACTATCCTCCAAATCTGCCTTCTGTTAACCCTTTCAGATCCTAAGACCCCTTTGTATTTTATTCCCAAGCATTTGTAATTTATGTTCTAAGTACAAATCTTATTCTTTATATCCACACAAAACAAGGACAAAATTTCTGCTTCGTAAACTCCTCATGTGTGGCATTTTGGAAAACATAAAAAACAGTAACCCATGGTTACAGACAGGAGAAGATGAACTATGATGTGGAGAGTGGGTAGGAATGCGCACGTTGCAATTAGAAGTTGCAAAGAGCTGGTTGGAGTGGCCATCCACCAAATCAGGGGTTGTGAATGGTGCTTAAAACTCCTTACCATCAGGAAAAAATGCATTATAGATTTAAACAGAATGCCTCAGACTTGGACAGAATATTTTATAAATCTCCACAATGCAGATTCAGTGATATTGGCAGCAAGACTATAAGTTACTGTGAGTCCTTCTGCAAAATGTATAAATTACCTCCTTATCACCTTCATCCAAGTTGCAAGCTTCAAGTACTGCTGGTACAAGTTCTGCTGGCTCACATTCTACTGCCACCATCTCCCATGCTTCTGCACCACCACTACCACCACTCCCACCAGCTCGACCTAATATTGATGTTGTACCAACTTTTGCCTTCTTCGAAGCAATAGGTGGCAAAGGTCCACCTACATTTTCTCTTTTCCTGTCTGTACCTAAAAATATGGAATACACATTCTTAAAGCCACATTCCAGATAAGAACTATGACAAACACAATTACTGAACAAGAGAGAAAACTTGTAATCTCAAGCTAATAATAAGCCAATCAATTTAATAAAATTGAAGTTCCTTCAAACACATCACTATCATAATAGTTCACAATTTCTTCATACACTGATTTCCAAACACAGTTCTATACTTAACCGGGAATGAAAAAATCTTCTCAAATTATAAATAAAATATCTGTTTCTTTGTATGAACAGCCTACCTACAGTATTTAACTGGTAAAACAGAAAATAAATGAATGGAAATGGAAATTATTGCAAGGAGGAAATTTTATACATCTGGTTTCTAACCACAGTACAGTCTCAATGTTCATAATGACCTGGGACTGATAAAACCATTCAAACAAGGAATCACAAATAACAGAATCACTTTTCAATATGAAACAACATTTGATTCTCATAACTTATAAAATATGAGTACTGAAATGTAAAATAACCTCAAGAAATATAAAATGAATGATGGTGTATTGTAATAATATACAAACACTTTTTTAAAACAAAATACAATACACAATTGATGGAGAGTCAAATTTCGCAAGCACAAAAGCAATCAACCTGATTTACTATAAGACAAAGCCTGACTGAGCTGAGGGTGATCTGCACAATAACAGAAGGGAGGGAAGCCTAGTTGCCAGGCACCTTGTCTCATCTCAACAGTCAGAAACAATTACAAAAGGTTAAAACAATGGTACTGCAATGAGTGGTCACAAGCTATCAAATTCCCAACTTTGAAGCTCATGAACTTCAAGACTCTACTGTATTCTGTACTTCCCTACTTCCTTCAAAATGTCAGGAACTACTCACCCAATGGCAGAGCAGCACATCCTAGAATACCTGAATCTTCTGCTTTCTTTTTCTTTTGGCAAAACACACTGCACTTAGAGTGTGTACCTCGTTCAGATTTCAACCAAAATTTCATACTCATACTACTTACATTTGGCACTTCAAATCTGATTGAAATGTATTTTGGTACAACTGATACATAAAACAATTTACAGTGCCAATGTTTCACACAGATATACTGTTTAAAAACTGGTTAATAACTCAACTGGTCAAGCCATCTGAGCAAGACACCCAGAAGCAAACATAATTTACTAATAAAAAGACAACTAGACCAACCTGGTTAAGACAGAAGAAATGATGAAGAATTCTTATAAGTAACTTCAAGAGTTGGAAATCGAAATTAACAGTCAGAAAACAAGTAAATTTATTAAAGTTTTGACCATAAAAACCATAAACAATTTGCAGCCTGGAAAGCAGACAAATTTCTGAAAAAAATAAACTCTTAAATTCTACAGATGATTTTGTGGAGCTATTCAATTTCAATAATTTCAACTATAAACTGCAATGACAAGCAGTAATAGCAAGTTATGTGGATAAAACTTACTACAAGAGCTATAACACTACACACAGGCATACAAACACACACGTATACATTCATGCATATATTTTTAAATGGTAGGATCCCTACCTGAAAATGAGTGGGAGCTCCCTGGTTTACCATGTACCACTCCGACGCGCTTGGCTTCACCACCTTCAATTCTGGACGACTTGGAACCCAACGCAAAGAGATCAGCTGGATATTGTTGAGTTTTGGTTTTGGCACCACGCCCTTGAGATACTTTTCCTCTGTCCATTTTCCCAGTTTCTTTTTTTTTTTACATCTGTTAACGGCACAATCGTATTTTCGGCAATCCTTGAATGAGATGACCACTCATCAAGATGACACACACCAGACTGAGTGAAGTGGCATATAATGTGGTTCCAAACACCATACCGTCACCAGCAGCGTTCAGATGTAGTTACCAGTTGCGGTTAATTCATCCTTTTAATACAATGCATCACGCGTAGTTTAAAGCCTGTATGTTACTTAATGCACATCTGAGCCCTGCAATAAACCTGCCGTTCCAACATTACAAAATTCTACCTTCTGTCCACACAGCGAATTTTCGTATTTTGAATGGATCTTAGACAAAACAGCGATTATTTCCCTATACAGCTGGTTTTTATAACGGAGACGGAGAGTGTTTACTGCACGATCCGAATCCCACGTGCGAATATAATTCAGGTTATCCTAGTACTACTTGAGAGGGTACTACCTTCGCGACCAAACAATTACTAACTTAGCACGACTACTACGTACTCTGGCACACAGATTAAAGCTTCACATCCACAGATTACTACTTATGTTCACATCGATGCCTGCATATTGAGTGTTATGCCATCTACCACAGAATTGCAAATGACTAAAGCCATGAGCACGGATGATGAACTGAGCCACATAAGAACGTGTGATCCCCTGCAATCGAGTGTTGAGCGTCGTGGGTAGGGTAGACATGAGGGAACCAGCACGGATTATCTACAACCAATATTGAGTAGTCATGACGGTTCGCCGCAGCGGCGCGATTTATCACCAAATTCAAACTATAATGTCAGGCCGATAATTGGTTTGGTGTGACTGAACTGTTAAATGGGTGAAGGGAAAGGAACACAACTTATAATGGGACTTTAAAAGAAAATAAAACAGGAAATTCCTGAAGAGTTTTTGAAACTGAAAACAAAGGAAGCGTATTTCACCACAGGCAATTTAGATTCACACAAGCAATAGAACTGTCGTTTCAATGTCACCAGTGTCTCAATTGAACAGTGCATGCAGTATCTGGCAAAATAAAAATAATGTCTTATTACAGCTGGAAAAATGGTACTGTAAATGCACAAGATGAACAATGCTCGGATAATTGCCGTGATCATTGGGCTCAACAAAGGTCTGTGGCCACTTCCTTTAGGATTTTGCAATGCAGATGAAATATTTTATTCTCACTCATAGAAGAATAATTCACATCCTCCTAGATTTGAATTCACAAGAAGCCAGTGGGACTTTACATGTGGGTGAAAGTCTAAAATTACCCAAACAGTGCCCTTTTATCTTCTAAGTGAAAAGTTCTAAGAATTATGAAAGAACACCAGAAAAAAATCAGCTGAGGAAAATGCAATATACTTGTGACCCAATATAGAAAATTCATATCATTTGTTAAAAAAAAAGGACTAAATGAATTGAAAAACAAATGAGAACATGAAACAGGATTCAAGCACACTTTACCATGCTTCGTGTATAGCAAAATTGTATACATGTAATTATCAGGCTGGCAGAAGCCTGAAGCACAACATAATCTGAATGTATAACAAGTATTGTATATGATTCAGTGTATCACTTTAATATTTCAGATTTAAAAATATAATCACATTTGTGCCATGCATTAATTATATCAAAAAATAAATATTCTTGTATAACTTTGTGCATGGGTGTAGCTAGGGTGGGGAAAAAATGATTAGTGGTCTCTCAAACTGGACATGGATAACTGTGCCTCCAATACACAAATGGAATACTGAAGAGTTAAAGGCATTTGTGTACTGGATGCTGGGAAAAATAATGGAAAGAAGGCAAAAATCAGTGAATACAGATCTTCATCATTTTGTAAACTTTGCCAAATATCAATCAGTAACCTAATCAAATATGACACCTGCAAGGCATGTAGAATGTGTTTGAGGGATAAAACGTGTATGTAAAATTGTTATAAAAAATTTGGAGATAGGAGATTAGTTGGGGGACCTAGGTGTAGCTAGCAAACTAATCAACCAACCAACCAACTCCATGGAGCAGAGTTCTTCAGAAAGTAATAATTCCTTAGCTAGTCACGAAATTCCCCACATATCATGGAATCACAGTTCAAAGAGCCCACTACTTGTCTTTATTCTGAGCCAGATTAATCCATTCAAAAACCTACCATCATTTTTCTTTAGAAACCATTTAATATTATTCACACATTTATTCCTAGATCATCAAAGTGTTGTCTTTCATTCAGGTTTCCTCATCAAAACCATGCATGCATTTCTGTTTTTCCCCCATACATGCCATGTCTATGCATAGGTGTAAATGGGAAGGATAATGTTATGCAGGATCCTAATGTCTGAAGATGTGGAGTGGATTGAATTGGCTCAGGTTAAGGTCCAGTGGTGGGGCTCTGTGACATTGTAAACAAATCTTTGGGTACCTCAGTTTCTTTATCAGCTGAGTGAATATGGCCCTCTGAAGAAGGCAAATTACATATTTCACTTAACAAAATTTCTTATATGAATAGGTTGCGCCATGGCTCAGGCAGTTAGTCATTGGTCCCTTGTAATGCTGGGACAGGTTTTCTAGTGAGTAATTTAGTCTTCCCTTGTCAGGATAATTCCAAAGCTCCATACTTTTATTTCATTCATGCAATGACACTATTTAATCCTAGCAATTGACAAAGTTGTTCAATGAAACACCTCTCTATGTGTCCTATCACCATGGAGGCTTGGGTTCAATACCAGAACAATCTGTGTAGCATTTTGGTGGACAAGTGGCAATGAGGCAGGTTCTTCTCTGGGTACTTCAGGTTTCTATCATCTAAATAGTTCTATCAGTATTATATATTTATATTTCATTCATCTACCAGTGATGTTGTATAATCTTAGCAAATGACAGCACCATTAATTAAAATACTCCTATCTTACATGAATGTAATACAATACTGAGTCTATACACAGTTGCTGTAAATGCCTTGTAACACAATATACTGTATTTGAACTACTGATCAGACTATGCTCATCATCCCATGTTTAAAAAAAAATAAACATGGGATGACATACAATATCAAAACAATGAACAGTTTCAAACGCAATGTACCATTATCAGAATCCTACAGAAAATCCTGTGTGTCTATTACCATCACATTTATTTGCTTGTGCTGAAGCCCCTGATGTGTTCTGGTATATTCTTGCCCTTACCATAGCTCAACATTTGTGTATATACAAACAGCTTTTTCAGTGGGTAAGGAAAGTTAAAGTTGTCCATGTGCCTGGATAAACACAATGTCATGAAGACATAGGAGGAAAGGAGGTAGAGCTGTACACATTGTTAATTTTAGCATTAGACAGAGGTGAGTGGTATATTCATGCCCTGCCTGATGTTCCTCAGAACAAGAGCCTTTAGTACCCACTGAGGAGACTGGTCGGGCCCCAAGGCTGGTTTGAATGCTTTAGAGATGTGAAAGATTTCTTACGCCTACCGGAAATCAAACCATGATTTGTTGGCCAGCCAGTGGCCCAGCTGCTGTACTGACTGAGTTGTCCTGGCTCAGAGGGTGGGTAAGCCATGTTAAAAACCTAGTCACAATGATTCAGACTTAGAGAATGAAGTGGAAGTGCATGTTCCTTTCAGCTGATTGAGGGAAAGATGACAAAATGTGGGTAACCGTACTGACCGATGTAGGGTTCACCAGATGTTTAACTCCTTGAGACTTTAAGTGACATTTTCAACGGATTTGTAATTGTATTTATATACATCAGAGTGAAACCACCTGTAAATGTTTGAGTCAGACTTGTGAGGAGTTGGCCTTTCACCATGCCCACAAGTAAGGCTTCTAATTAACACACAACACTTGAAATGAGGTTTGGCCACAGTATTAATTAAAATATTGTTGTAATTAACTACTGGTAGAATTACAAAAAAATATTGCATTTACCATAATTACTAAAATCCTCACAAATTCTCTGTGACTTTATTACACTTTAACTTCAGCACTTAGCTCATAATTTTTTTACAACTGACTCAGGCAGTACAGTATAAACTAGGATTGCCATTTATAAGACGCAAGTATAAAATAATAGCTTGAATAATACAATCACTGTGTTTTATCCATCATTCTATATGCTATGGCCAGAAATTAATCCTGTTCAACAAGATTTTCATTTCCAAATAGTTAATGGAATTGAAGATCTGCTCTACAGAAGTATGTACTCTCAATTGTGAAATTCATTGCATCATATTGCCTACTACATATTAACCTACATGCACAAAACACACACACACATGCATGCACACACGCACAAACCAGTATGTCTAAACAGTACTGTCAGTGTAGTCTAACAAGGGCTGGCTAAAGATATTTCTAGGCCAAAAGCAAAAGTGAATTTGGGGGGACCTAGGGTGTAGGGTATCTCAACTTCAGTTTATATATACTATGTAAGAATTTACAAAAAATGTTTGACGCAAAATCTAAAATACAGCCAGGCTTTTTGGGGTGCAGCCACATAGACTGCAATAGCCTTAACCTGGCCCTGTCTTAACACATGTTCACACAACCAGTTTTTACACACACATCACCCCGCTTTATGTGACATGCACACAGCATATAAATATCACAAAATTGCACATTGCAAGAGCCAAATAAAATATTTATAAAAATAATGATTAATTGTATCTGACATTTGATCTGGGGGTAAGATGAGCAAGAAATATATTTGTCACCATACATGTAAATGACTATGAAATACAACAAGCAGACCACCTTGACATTTCTTAATCTAACATGACGCAAATCTTAACTTAGGAAGATGACATAATGATGTACAATGTTTTCAATAAAACTTAATGTGGGCAGTTTTTACATTACTAATGTATTCACAACATTCTAATTATTGTGAATATGATATGGCTACACGTGCTGTATTTTACACATTAATCCTCTGTCATGATATATGAGATATGTTTAAAGCTATTACTGGCACAAATGTTATCACAGTATTTCTGGCAGTGTTCAGGAACATGAATTTAAGAAATTCTTAGGAAACATAATATAATTTATACTTCTCATCATATACTTTCAGACTGGGTACATTTCCATTGCATAGGTTGGTGACTGTCATGCAGTAACATCAGGGGGAGGGGGAATCTCTGGGAACTTGGAGGTGACAAGTATGATCATTGACAGCTGTTGTCTTCTGGAACGTGACACTGCATTGATTCATAAACACGTCACCTCCATCTTCACTTAAGGGTGGAAGAGTCCACTATACCCTGAAGATGGAGGGAGTGTTTCTCTGAAACACTGATATTTATCTACAAAACTACACACTGTCAAATCCCAAAAGACAACCATCTTCATAGTTAGTGCTGTGAGAATGAATGATCTCAGGTATGGTTACCAATGTGGTTCAGGACTTGATGTACCACCAGTGATTTGCATATCACCAGTTGAAAAGTATTGCTATAACACATAGGAAATATCCCAGCTAAGTGTGCAAATATTAAATTTTCAAGAACAACTGCTCTGTTGATTTTGTTTAGTTGTACTGACTGTGTTCATTGACTGTGCATAAGTATACATATGTGCAATAAGCACAGAAATGGCAAAGTATGCAGAGGCTTCAGATACCTGAAAATGTGATATTTCAAGCTAGATCAAAATACAGGAACTCTTTATAGCATGAAATACATATGGGATAAGAAAAGAAAATGCCACAATGCCGTGTACTATGTAATAATCATATATAATGAAAGGAGATCGCTGAGTGCTTCAGTGCATAATAAAGAAGTCCATTAATTAAGGGTTTTGGCTTTAAAGCAAATGTGATGAAAAGAAGATGCCATTGAGTACACCCATATATATACAGTACAAACTGAATGAACAAAGAACTTATGCTCTGAAATACATATCAACAAACATCAGAGCAAACATAAGGGATAAATAAACACTGTACACTTACACTATCCGGTAAAGAACACATTACAGGATAGAGTTAATACACAAAACTGTAAATATCAGCAGCTTCCACATAAATCTGTCTACCACAAGAAATTAGGTGTTTTTAAACACTCCTGGGTTGGCAGCCAAATTTTAACTGTTGGCATTAATATTAGAACCGATAGAGACCACATACATGTACTCTTGCAGGAATGCAACATACGACAGATAAAGGTGAAGTACATGGACAAATAAGAGCCTGAGAATAAAAGGCTTAGGACAAAAAAGTTCGGTCATACTACTTCAAGGTGGCCTGTGGTCAGAAGGTTAGAGCATTTGGAGAAAACAGACTACCAAGGTCTATCTTCAGCAAGCAAGGCACTGGCAGTGTAGTTATGGAAATGCTGGGACAAATTAATCATTTATTGACATAATATTATGCAGGACATTCAATGCTGAAGCACTGTGGCTATGGTTGTCCAATGCATGCAATAGTGTGCATAATTTTTCCTCATAATTTGACTAGTACAGGCAGCATAAAACAAGCAGTGTTCTTCTTATGCTTGATTGTTGCCTTGGATTAACACATCCACCAAATGGACCACAGACTTCTAAAAGAGTATAGCAGAACTCTCCCTGTTGACACCATGAAGGCATATGGAGAAGTACAGATAGAGCTCCATGTACTCACCACTCCATCTCAACACCCAATCATCATGTAAACATGATAGGTTAATTAGTAACACCACAATTGGAGATTTTATAACATCTTTAGGTCTCTGGGAATGGAACCACCTAGTAACACATGAGTCTATATTGACTTTTGTACACATTTCCATTAACAACTTATGTAAAAAAGTAGGGGTTGCCTGTTATGAAGACTGTTGCAGAGTACTAAATTCAAGAATTAGGAATACATATGGGTAATCTACAGAAATTGTGGTTAGAGAGAATTAAAGTAATTGACAAAAGATGCATTTCATGGTTGAGGAGTTACATGATAAAGGTAAATGTGGACAAGTCAGCAATGAAAGAGGATGATAATGGAAATAATTTCATATAAACAGGTATGATGGAAAATGCACATGTATAATATTGCTCTGCATGGGGTCTGAATGCACACTTGGCTGGTAAGGCTTTGAATTGTAAGTACTGTAGAACATTTTTAGGGGACAAGATGATAACTCAAAACTCAAAGCACTAGGCATCAAAATGACAGCCTAATGGTATGCAAACACACACATACACGCGAGCATGAAGATGTGACAGTGCTCTGGAATCAAAGGGTGCACACAGATACAGAAGTTATGGCAAATAGGCAACATATAATAATTAAAAACAAAAAAAGAGAAAACATGCATACTGATAGATGTGGCAAAACCAGTGAACAAAAATGTCACATAAAAGGAAGCAGAAAAGAAACTACAATACAAGAGTTTATGTACACAGATGCAACAAATGTGGAATACAAAATGTATGATTATACCAGTAACAAATGGAGCCAACAGAATAGTATCAAAGGGTTCAAGGAAAAATTTGGAAGCCGTACAAGGAAAACATTCAATAGATTTACTACAAAAGACAGCTGTACTTGAAACATCACACATGATATAGAAAGTACTGCAAACTGAAATTTAAGTCTGTGCACAGGTGATCACCAATGGTTCAAGAAAAGTACCAGGGAGAAAAAGCCAGTGACAAGAGATGACGACAATGATGATGATGATGACGACAACAACAAACAACAACAACATAATAATAAACTTATAAAACAGGCCTATGAAGAATCTGGAATGTTACCACAAAGGTGTATCTTGCCCTGGAGATGGATTATCCTGAGATTTTGTCAGGATAATCCAGATAAATGCTAGGGTAATACCTTAATTTGGCCATGGAAACTTTGTTCGAAATACATTCATACACAGCATTCACCAAAAATCCTATAATTGACATTACACATAAAAACGCACGAGAACTAAGACAGTAAAATAACAACAACAAAGTAACAACTGCATACACAGAGCACACATTTTGTAATAATTATAATACATATTTTGATGCAGTTTAAATATTTCCCTAACCTTGACTGGTTCTGATCAAAGACACCTTACTTTAAGGTAAACTATTCAGCTGTTAAGATACAGCAAAAAATTTTCATCAATAATGAACATGTTATGCAATGGACCTGGGTTCAACCTGTATCGCAAGACTCTGGGCTCAGACACATGTACTATAATATGACAGTTTGCTCAGCTCTCATTTTTAGCCTTTGTACACATTAATACAGGTCTCCTCCTTGTTAGAAATTGTATCTAAGACTACAACAATAAAGTGGTTGAAGAACACATTTTTTTCCACAACACAATTCATTTTAATATGTACAACTTCCATATCATACACAAAATCACCCACAAGCATTATAATATTTGTTATAAAAATAAAAATTGACAAACAGTAGTGTGCCTATGCACTTATATGTGAAGTTCATCATAGGAATTTAACACAAGACTTCAAGAATTGCTGGAGCTCAGCCATCTCTACTTTATGGTTTTCATTTTTTACACTTGTGGTTTAACTGCATTTATTCTGAATTTCATTTGCTGTTTTCAATGGTGTAATAGTTCAAAATGTCAATGGCCTTTTCAAAAATAAATGACTTGTATTAGAGTATTTCATGAACCTGAGACTTTATGAAAGAGATCCGTTTTCCAAAGACAGAATATAATAGGTGACACAAATAAACATCAGACTTTCTTCATATTAATGGTAGTGGATTGCTGGTTGTTAGATATTAAAGCACTACATAATAATAAATATCCAACCAACAAATTACTGCTAGAGATATCAATAAAATAATTTTAATAAAGTTTGAAGATGAAAACAAAGACAGGAGAAATTAAAGGATGACAGCATGCGTTCATTTTTAAAGATACAGACAGATTCAGACATTTGACACCTCAGCTCCCTAAGACTGCACAGTGCTGTAATCAGCACTGTTTAGTCATTCCTGGCTGGTGGCAAATGACCAGTCAACATTATACCTTGCCAGAAACATTTACTGTGATTGGAGTACAATGTCTACTGCAATGTGTTGTTGGGTCCCAGCATAAAACTGCTAAAACAGTCAATAAAGCAAGGAAGATTGTACAGCCAATCCCACTTCACTCTGTTGTTTAAAAGTAACTGAAGAGTCCTGCAGGTGACTTATAACTGCAGATATTCTAGACGAACTAAATACTGTTGACAACTAACAAAACAAGAATGGTTCATTCACACATATGAGAATGTCTTATTCTATGAACTAAAGTTATGGAGAAGTTAATAAAGAGTTTTGGTCAGGAAATCTGAAAGAAAGAGATCATGTGGAAGATCTAGGTGTAAATGGAAGGATAAGATTAGAATGGATCTTAAGGAAAGAAATCAGGTGGGAAGACATGGACTAGATCGGAGGGCAGAGAAAAGTGGCAGGCTCTAATGACCATGGAAATGAACCTTCGGGATCCATAAAATGCAAGGAATTTGTTGCCGGAAGAAATATTAGCTTCTCAAGGAGTTAGTTTGTTGCTTGGTTAAAGCACTGTCATCAAGAGTGGTTTATGTTACCCCCTCCCCCCAAGAAGACTATAGTAAACTCAACTATGTGATTCAAAGATTAGTGCAGCTTGTTGCATATTTTTTGGAATTGAAATAAAAATCCCCAGATTCCCAGACTGTTCCACCTAAACAAAAAGTGTTTCAATATAGGTTATTTATCTTTTCATTAACAAGTTACTATTCAATAGAAATTTAATGAAACATGCCTAGTGTATTTCACATACAACTTGAAGCAAAATGGTAAAATTAAATGACCAGTGTGGCCCAAAATAAACAGTTTCACATGTACAAGTTTTCCAACCCCAGTTCAAATACATGCACAATATAACACAACACACTCACACAGTTTTTTTGACACAAAGAAGCATGCAGAAGCCAATAAACATCCACAGGCAGAACTATTAGCAGGTGATACAGAAAGTAACAACATGTCCATACTTCACACAATGCCATCAATGTTCTTGCCACCAGTTCAGTGCATAAAAAAGTAAACTGAGCTTACATATTACAAGTTTAGGTGAAGGCAATATGAATACCAAGAAGGAACATAAGTTTGGCAGTGCACTGAGTTACTTGTCAAATTTCAGTCCAGTCTCCACAATTTGCAAATTCAGTGAAGTATATCATACAACAGTTTTACTTCTTCAAATATTACTGGAACAATGCTGCTACAGTCACGGCAAATGGTCTCTAAGTGCCCACAAAGTACGTTTCTTGCTGTAGTGGTATATGGCTGAATTCCCATTGCTTACATAAATGTTTAGTTGTTTGTATGTTTTTCCAGCCATAATATATTACATCAATCAATACTACAAGGTGTAAACTTATGTCAACAAATAACGGTAACAGTAAAATCTATGTAAAAATAAATTTAAACACAACATAAGGCCTATTTCTATTATCAGACATTGAAGGGACCTTACTTCCCAAAAGATCTTGAATGGATTTTTGAATAGCCACTTTAAGATTCATATATTTTTTTACACTCTCACAACAAACCATTAATGTCCTTACAATTAAACCATCTTTGTGTCTGTATACTTTCAACATTTTCCAATACTGCATGATAAGGAATTCAATCACATCCTTTATCAGATGCTTTTGTTGGTGTTGAGGATACAATGTGCATTGAGCCTGGAAGCCACAGGCTGTTATCCTGCAGTGCCACAGTTAAGTCTCTGTTGGCAACATTATATTTATTGTTACCAAATTCATCATTGGATAAACCAACACGCTTATCTCCTACTGATTTCAAATGCATGCTGTTCCAATTGTTGGAAACAGACATAAGGGATGAGAATGCAGAAGTGGCCCCACCATTTATACTGGTCATATTACAGCTTACACTACTAGTCTGATAACCTGTGTCATGGCTGTGCATATTGCTACCATTTGACAGTGAATTTTCTGTTGAATGTGAGGTAAAGCTATTCAGATTTGTTAAATCTCCCTCTTTTATATGATTATCAGCATTATCAAACTCTCTTAGTTTCTTCTGAAGCTGTGCAAAATAAAGATTTTCCATGGAAATATCTTCAGTAGTTGGAAGACACTTTCCTTTGATGGGTGTAGATGTTTCTGATGTAATCATCGCTGAAGTAGAGTTCAAGGATTCTGTTTCTCCTTTAACTGGTGAAGAGGTTTCCAGTGTTACCACAGCAGAGGAGGAGCTGGGTAGGAGAAAATGCGTGTAATTCTGACTAGGACAGCAATCATCCTCCTGTTGAATAGGAACTGTACCTGATACAATAAAGACAGATTAATCACACTTCACTTCCTGCAACAGAAAACAAGCTCCACAAAAAACAATTACAGTCCACACTGTAGCTGACTCATGTTGCTACATACTATAATATCGCATGTGAGTCATGCCCTTGCTGTAAGTGATTCGTACCCTGGTTGCCATGGGGACTGGGTGTGTTCACTGTGAGGTGCAGGATGAGGCAGGAGAAACAGATGAACACTGAGCATATAATACAACTTAGCAGAACCAAATGGCAGCACCTCTATAAATGGGATTAATACAATTTATGAAAGAGGTTGTGGAATAGTGCATCAATATTACAGTGGCTCATCACATGACAGGTTATCCAAAGCATTCTTTGTGAGGCATGAGCTAAGAAGAAACAGTCAAGCATCCGGCACGGTTGCCATGATTACCAGGTGAGGATGAAGGCAAACAGATATGCTGCCATGGTACAATGAATCACAATTCACCATAAAGCTGTTGTCATGAAACAGAGAAATATTTTTGTGAGTAATGAGTGACAATGATTTCTCATGACAAAAATGACTTAACCATCAAATTCCTTAATCAGCAATGCCATCTATAATGGGACTCCACCTAATGAAGCTAAAAGTGGGTCCTTTTATCATGTTGCTGAATAATATGGACTTGTTAAATGGAACAAGGTTGGTAGTCAAAGGACTGCAAGCACATTTCACTGATGCTGGAGTAACAACTAGCAGTGAGAAAGGTGAATGAATTTTCATTCCCTAAATTAACTTGGAACCAGGTAAAACTCCCTTCCTTTCATACGAAACATCACCAGCATCCCATGTTGTTTCTGTCTTCACAATGACAATCAATAAATTAAAAGGACAATCATTTTGACACATGGTGTTTAACTGCTCCAAAATGTTAAGGTTTATGTTAAAGATAGGCCACATAAAGGAAGTTTTGTCAGATGACTGAATATTTATGAAAAATGTTGTAATAAAGTTACTGAACACCTACAGAAAAATATAGTTTTTCATTTAATGAGATGTGTGGGTCAGTTTTCTGAAGTAACAGACAGGCAATGTACATATAATGTACCACTGACATGTACTTGTCTAAACATTGTTGCAGTGGAAGAGCAGTAAGTATTGCATATTCTGAGTGTGTGTTTGCAACCTTAGATATCCAACATGCAAAGCGCATTACTGTATTGTCATCTGTGGCCTGTCCAGCTCTTAAATATTTCTCCACATTATTGTATAAAGAGCATGATTTTTGGAAAAAGTGGAAAGATAAACATAAAGTTCACCCTAGAATAGGCCACAAAGGCCCAAAGGGGAAGTAAAGGTATAGATATACACTTTCTTTAACTTTGGCACTGGATGCGGGTGGGTGGTTGCCACACCCCAGCTGCTTTACCCCCAGGAATGACCCAGTAGCCATTGTATAGGAGGCTGGATGGGCCTCATGGGCCGGTCTGAATGCGTGTGGAAAATCTTGCCCCCACTGGGATTTGATCTCTGGACCACCCAGGCTGTAGAAAATTGCTATACCAACTATGCTATCTCGGCCCACTTCAGAAAAAGTTATTGAACATAAAATGTGTTTTTTGAGTTTCTCTACAAACTTTGAAACATTTCGCATTCTACGAAGAACTGAGAAAGGTATGATCAAAAATGTATATTGGTCTTCATGTAAAGAACATGTTATTTCTGCCAGATTTTGATGAAACTTGAATTTTCTTGACAGATTTTCTAAAAACACTTCAATACCTAATTTCATGAAAATCTGCCTAGTGAGAGCAGAGTTCTTGCATGCAGACGGTGGACATACAGACATGATACGACTAATGGTCGTGTTTCACAATTTTGTTAACATGCCTAAAAAATGAGAGCATTCAGGTACCTTGAAAATACTTCCATACTTTTCTGGATTGAAGAAATATTAGTATGAATTACATATGTGTAGAAAAATCTCTTGGGCCATGATATTACCCACTGAAACTCAGTAAGCTTTATACAAGTTAAGAACATTATAAATTTTATAACTGAAACAAATGTTAATATATTATTTAAAATGAAGGACAGGAGTGATGTAATTCCTTTGTAAAAGAATGTCCTCTGTGAAAGTACCTGCAAGGGGACATTTTGGGTATGCAAAATACAAATTTATTATGCAAAAATATTACTTAGGGACACAACCTACTCTGTTCCAGCGCTGGAACGAGTAGTGTATCAGCATAAACATTCACACTTACCCAGAGGAGAAACAGAAGGTCTAAATGATGGTGAACTGTCCATTAACATCATTCTTTCACTGAAGCTCAGGCGTGTAATGGATTTATTTTGCTGAACACTACCAATTGGTGACACTTCTGGTGATGTAATAAGCTTGGAACCTGAGTGTGGGGTCCCATACGTTCGATTACGAATTAATGGAGCAGAAGGGCTTAGAATCTAATAAAATAATAATAAAAAAAAATAATAAAAAAAAGAAATTGATAAAGAAACAGAATTTACTCATGGTTGCAATCAGAGACCTCAAAAACATGGGTCAGTAGTAGTAATGGCCTCTCAACACTGTAACATATAATCAAGAATTTCATCACTTAAAGTAGTTTGTTGCAAACAACTGTAAATTATGTGTTAAATGCTAAAGGGTAACAAAGCTCTAGTTACCATACAGTGGCACGAGATTTGAACAGGTAGGCAGAAATGATATTCAAATGATCATAAAACAGTATTTAACAGTGTTTCTGAAGTACTATGACTACTAGAAATCCATGTTACATGATGCTGTTGACATAAAATGACACCGCAAACCACACTAGAAATTACTCTGACATCTATACAATGAGAAATGCTATTCATATATATCTTTGATATTTACCCTGGAGGATGTTGGTAGCAAGAGACCACTTTGTGCTGGACTACTGATTTGGCATTCTACTTGCATGGAAAAGGGTGAAGATCTACCAGGAGACAATGACATCTTTTGATTGTTCTCTTCATGGAAAAACAACTTTCTTCTCAATGTTGTTGCACTCAGGTTGGCTTCATCTGTGCCTTCATAGGGATCCTACAACATGTACTGAATCATAAACAACAGGGTCCGTTTCTGTGCCATGCACCCTTATTGCGTGGGATAAAAACATAGTTACACAGAAATTCTGAATTCACGAATAGTGGATCCTTGACTTAATGGACCCCCATTTAATATATTTTAAATTTCATGGACCAAATTCTGAGGCTGGATTTTTTTGCACATACTTGACCAGCCTGGAAGAGAACCAAAGAGGCTGGTAAAGATTTACCAATTGGGAGATAAATGTGAACTTTCTCCCTATTTATTTTCTTAAAATTTGTTGACTATATATATATATATATATATATACACACATACACATATACATTTTTTTTAAAATTGCATGATTACCACCTCTGCAAATGTGAGCTTTTGTAAAGCTCCACACTACTATGTCAGACATATTAACTGTTACTGTCTGACCATTACATCACAATGTAGCTGCTGATTGCCAGGGTTATTTTTGTTTTAAATGTCCATGCCAGCACCTGAGTAGGACAATGTTTTCCCTTTCATCCAGTAAGAGTTACATGTAATTACAAAATAATTTCCCATTCAGACATTAAAGGTCTACCTCTAAGTGGAAAGAAGAAGGCGAATGGGCACCAAATAGACAAACGTCTTTGATTATTGTTCCAATCTAATGAAGCTGAGGTTGCAGTGTCCACATTTACTGAATGTTTGGAATCAATGTCTTGCCATACCACACTATGAGGATGGAACAGCATATCATACCTCAGTAAATGTGAAGTATGGCTTCAGAGCACTTTCCAAAACTGGTGGCAATTCTGGTGGTAATGTTAACACAGTTTGGGTTGATGCTGCAAAACATAACACACAAGAGTCTTCTTACATGAACTGAAAGAGAATCACTGAAAATTGCTCATTTGCATTTGTTGGTCTGGATAATAAACTTTACAAGATGCACGGAACATACATCAAAATAGTGGAATAGGAATCTACATTTATACATGCAAAATGATGATTACCAGCACATGACTACTGGCATTGTTCAAGGTAAAGTTAGTCCCTCAACACATCAATAAGGCATATGGGATAGTGTTGTATAAAGCCATTTTTTTTTTCACCTCAGCCCGACACAGAGGCAAGTGGTATGTTTCACACTGTGGGAAAAGAGCTGCTGGTACCCACTAAATACAGGGCTGGAGGGCCCCAGAGCCATTCTAGATGCTGAGGAGAGAAAGAAAAATCTCTCACCCCAGCAGGGGAATGAACCATGATTCCTTGATTGTCCAGCTTATAGCCTAGTCACTATACTTACTATGCTATCAAGGTTCCAATAACCTGTTAGTCTTATACAATCTAAGGGATCTTCTCAAAGAAAATCAAACTGAAATTAAGTGCAAACACAAATGTTTAAGTTCAAATTTAAACATAAATATATGTTTCTTTATGCATATCAATCAATACACATTAAATATAACCAACAAGAACTTTGTTTAACCCTTTTTCACTGGAATTAAATGCCTGGTGCACTTTGAAAAGACAAGAATATGATGGCTGCCATTACTATGCGTGTTACTGGCTATGGCTTCAGCAGACTTTGCAAAAGGGTTAATGATACAGTTGGAAGTTTGAGTTACAAAGCAGCAAGGGGTGACAGGATTGAGATTAGTGAATGGGGAAGGACATGGAAGGAAGTGATCATGGTTTATGTTGAGGTAAAATCTCAGCATCTGCCTAGAGGAACTGAGAAAAACCATGAACACATGTCAGCATAACCAGTGTCCGGACAAAATATAAAATCAAACTGTAAATTAGATTAGAAATAATACAAAATGGCACACACTGAATGATATATTTTTCCACTTTAGGGCCAAAATATGTATATTTGTCATGGTGAAAGTAGGATAAATTTGTTCAGCTCAGCCAGTGATCATATGCAAGAAATAGCCATTCTTATCAATAATGTGATTCACCTTCTTTCTTTACAGACACACTGCAGCTGATGTCTCCAGATACTGCTTCCTCTCCATTATCATCCCTGCTATTTAATGGTGTCTGTTTATCTGAACTGTAATGGCCGTTTGTATCCACCAATAATGATGATGTCTTCTCTGGTGCCTGTGGCCCCCAAGGACTACAGACAACGTGAGTGTTGCAGAAATAACTGAAGAAGAAATTATAGTATTTAGAGATTTCAATATTATGCAATGAAAGTGTACTAAATAATGATTTCAAAATTCAGATTACAAACACACAATATGTCCAAACTGTCCAAATTCATGGAAGAAAATGAATAGAGTAAGACATTCTGCAGGGAAATGAGTATTATCGTGGCATCTAAAGTCTTGGGTTTATGCTACAGTAATCAATAACATCCAGGACTTGCAACAAGGAATACAGGATGGATTTTGGATAATTCCTATGACACTTAGAATTTTCCAGCGAGTCAGGCAATCACTGTTCACAAGTGCAACATCCAACAGCTCAAGATGGGAATTGTGAGCACTTTTTTAATCTGCAGGAAACCATGCCACAGAGGATCTACACTCATATAATATAATTTTATTTACTGTAGTGTAGATTCATCCCCTGAAGTAAGTCTGGCCATGCACTGTCATTAACCCTGCATGTCAAAGCCATTTTGTTCGGCATACTGTTATAAAACAGAGCAAATTACTCGAAGAACTAAAGTAAGAAACAATTATGGTCATCTTCGGCCTTCTTTCTCCCAACATGTACGTCTCAAATCCTGAAACATTACTTCCTACAATACTAAAAACCCCAAAAGTAACAAATCAAGAGAGAATCTATTAAAATAAAAGCCCTGGGATAATAGGTGCATAATGAACTGGACACAATAAAGCTTGAATATTACATATCCTTACTGATCAATTGCTTCTTGTGCCTTCAATTCTGTCTCTGAATCAACAGCCTGTTCATACTGTTGCAGTTGATATTCTTCAATTGGTGCTGGCTGAATCTTTGCTACATCTTCAATGGTCCAGGAAAACTGCTGGGTATCCTACAATATCATACAAAACACACATTACAGCTGAAATGTACTGATTATCATGGTGGGTTGTTGAGACATGCAATTCCACTGTTGGATAATGACACAATTTTGTGGAAAGCTGGGTGGTTTGCCACACTTTCACAAAAATAAAGTCTTCGTATTTGACAAAGAAGTGATTGAACTTTGCAAGAAAACATGAGTACATCACCCAACACTTACAAGTTATAAGCCTAAACTATTCTTAATATTGGATATTTGTGCATACTTGATAACAAAAAGTGAAAAAAGTGTTTTAGTCCATAATAGCAATACTTACAATTAGTATTAATTAATTAAACAGATCTCAAGCAAGCAGGCAAGTAAGGTGCTCAATCATACATATGACTGTGAAATCTTGAGTTGAACTGCTCAGCCTCACATAAAAAAATTACAAATAACTGAAATCTTTACAGTTGCTTGGGGTATCTAAACCTACTAAGTTATCAATAAAATAGAAAGTCGAATGAACAGTCCATAACTGTCAACAAGGAAAACTGAATATGATTCACCTCATGAAAATAACAAAACATGTTTGCTGTAAGCAAAATTAAACCTTCAGAAACAATCACAAAGACATAAATAATAATCATGTTCAAACACATTGATCAGCAGACACTATGTTAGCACTTTTCATTACAACACATGTGCTGTTTTACTTAAAAGCAAAAATCATTTTATTGAACATGATTTATTTTGTGTTTCAATCACTGAAAGAAAAAACTCCTAATATTTCTCAACAGTTCAAGGTCCATGGCTTTTCAGGAACAAAAATTATATGTTATCAAGAAAATATTCCAACAGCAGATGCTCCTTTAAACAAAAATTATCACAGAAGGGATTAATATACAGCACATGGAAAAAAACCTGATAAAAAATAAATAGTAAATAAGCAAAACTGAATGCCATGTTTGAATAGTTAGTACTCATGCACCATATGACAGAAGCCTCAGATTCACATCTCAGTCCCAAGACCAACTACTCTGAGTGTTTCTGTAATTGCTGTCAGTCCATAAATGCAAAATGTGGGAGAGTATCTTAAAAAAAATACACTATGCCTGCTATTTACATAACCTTAATTCATTATTCACAATAATCCCACCACACATAACATGCACATTTGATTAGCTATAACCCACAAATCAATCACAATTACATAAAAAGATTTAACATTCAACCACAGCATGTGACAGGTATCAAATATGACATGAATAATTTAAAATGTCAGAAATTTAAACACAAGAACAGAATAGGATAACATATAGTTTATTTCAATACACATAACCTTCATTGAACTAACCCAAGGATGCAAAACATGTTACAATAAACACACCTGTCTCTGCATAATAACTATTTACAGTGTTAAAGTACTCATATCAGAAACAAACATAAAGCATGTTCAATACCTATTTAATGTTATGGCAACAGGACTTTTTTTTAACATGGAACTATTACCATCTCTCTTGCATGCTTTTAAGACAGTTTAGAATAATCATTTCAGGTAAATTCTTGTACACAGTAAAAATGATTTATGTACTTTATGTTGTGACTTAAATGCTACTGAGTAGAGGAAGGTTACTGAATAACTTGATTTCAGTATGATAAATTATGTTTTGATACTTACTAAGGACAGTCCTTGGAGAATGCTGTGCTTATATTGGGTATATATGAATTAGCTTGGAAACTTTCTTTGTTGTCCCCAACACATATTAATATTGAGAGTAAGAATTCACTGACAAGAGGAAGAATATAAAACTTCCAAGTTCCAAAAGGGAGTGTACTACTCAGCAATTAAAATTTTTAACAACCTTCCTCACAACATCAAAGACTTAGCTAATGAGATAGTACCATTTCAGAATGCTTTAAAGAGGTTTTTACTCATAAATTCCTTTTATAACAGTAAAGAATATTTTAATTATCAGAGATATTCCATTGAAAATTGTATTGACAATTGGTTTTAGGTGTTTTACTATTGTACTTTATTTATAGCTAAGATTCTTCCAACAGTATGTATATTATGTTAGTATGTATGTGACAATGTCTATATCCACAGGATTGTATCCTAATTTGGATTTATAGAACGCAAATAAATTACATTACATTACTTCGGAAATAATTCCCTACAAGTTACTTTCCGTAAGCGCCTGCAGTTATTCTAACAATTTTCTTTTTGAGTGTAAAATACCTTCCTGGTATCTGTTAAATTTTCCCAAAAGATTGTTCCATAGATTGTGATGGAATGAAAATCAGCCCCCCCCCAAATTAGATTTCCTATTTTTATGGAAGCTCTGAATGTCCTCACTACACAGCATGCACCCCTTGAATGAGGAAACATATATTCAATGTGTGCTTTCAAATTTAAATTTGTGCTTTCCAGTTTAAATGATATGACACAGAACAGTAAAGTTCTGGGACTGTCTACAATAATAGACAATATGCATGAAATAAGAGGAACATGTATTCCTTCAAATGTGACACACTTGTAATATCTCTCTACAACTTCTACAAAACAGTCATTAAAGGTGTCCAAAGAACTGAATTTATTGTAAGAGCTATATTCTTACTGATGTCCTTGATATCTGCAAATTTTCTTCCTCTGGGGGCAGTTTTCACTTCAGGAAAACAAAAACAATGCCTAGTGTGAGGTCAAGTGTGTAAGCTGAATGGCAGATCTGCACCACAAACTTATTTGCCAGGAAAGCCTTCCAAAAGAAATCGACAGCTTTTCTTTCAGAGCTGTGGCCTCACTCCTAAAGTCCCCATCAATAATCTTTCCAGCAACTGTATATTGAATTCACTTATCACTGTTTATTTGTCAGCACTGATTCCCTGTGTGCCACACCCTGTGTATATAAAAGGCTATCAATATCATTCAGATCCTCGACTTTTGAAAGCAAAATTTGTTGTGCCCCGATGAGGATTCTGTTACTCATTACATGCTCCAAAGTTCTCTTGCTAGATAACATTGCAATTGAGGAAGTGTATGTTGGTATGATAGGTACAGATGAAGACTTCACATGTTGCAGCTGTGCTCCTTTCATTCACCTGTAAAACTGTGTGGAACAAACTTCGCACGGATCTTCCTCTTTCACAAAATTCATAAAGAATATTACAAATAATATCTCAGTTAATGTGCCTTGATCCTCCATAAACGTTATGGTAATTCCACAATACTTGATCACCATTTCAAACGTCTGCATCAATCCCCAGATTTTGAGGAGTTAACAGTTGAACAGTCCTTTGATAATCTTCAAAGTCATGTACCCCTCCAATCTCTTAAACCATTCAAACACATGCATACAAGATACACCTTCATTCCATAAACAGATTCAAGAATTTTGTGCATTTCTGTAGCTGTTTTACTCAGTTTGAAACAGAACATAATGTTCACTCATTGTTCCATGACAACAAACAATGCATTTGATGCATGGGGTGGAAAGAGATTAAGATAGAACTTTTTTTTTTTACTAACACTTGGCAGTTATAATGTAAACTAAAATAAATGGGCTAAAACAGGTTCATGCACCAAAACATACTGGTATGTTAGCATCAGTCCTGGAACTTAACTGTTTGATGTTGTACTCAATTTGTAGACTATGAGATTTGGCTGTTCCTGCTTCCTTAATTGTTGTATTACCATATCCTATGCTCAGATCAACAGAAGGGTTGTTGTTACTAGAAACTTTTTGTTAGAATTCAACGTACATTTATCGGCTTTAAACCACATGTTAGTGGACTGACAGTCAGCAGTGGTGGGTGTGCAAACCATGCAGCTGCTCTCCATATTTTTAAAACCAATAAAATACACTAACTAAAATACAATACAACAGATCACAAAACACACTTCATATCAGGTGCCAAATCCTACATGATTCAGCACCAAGGTACTACCATCAGGGAGTTTTTCAGCAACAAACGTTTGTAGGTCCAACAAGTATTCTAGGCACTATTCGCCCATACTTTCATCATAAAAATTAACAGTCTTAAAATGTTAAAACTACAGATTACACAGCAACAAGTATATTTCCACATTGCTACAACAACTATACCACACACCGATAAGACCCCTCTTTTTCACATTTATAGCGGTTTATACTTCCGGGGCTGTGCACACCAACATCTGTATCAATATATGATCCAAAAGGGTCTCGTCCAGCTGAAGTGTGTGATGTATACCTTGTCAAAGTACATAGTGTACTGTACACTACATCCCATGTCAACTGTACACCTTATACCTTGACATGGGATACAGTGCATGCTTCAGCTGGTTGAGATATGTATGGATCATATATTAATATGAATGTTTCTGTGCAGCCCAAGAAGTATAAACCACTATGAATGTTAAATAGAGGAGGCTCATCACTGTGGTATTGTTGTTGCAGCAATGTAGGAATGTACTTGTTGAAGTGTAATCTGGAGTTTTACCATTTAGGACTTCTAACATTTATGGCGGAAGTAAGGGCGAATAGCGCCTGGAATACTTGTTGGACCCACAAACCTTTGCTGCTGAAAAACTCCCTGATGATAGCACCTTGGTGATGAAATGTGTCGGAGCTGCAATCTAATACAAAGAGTGTTTTGTGATCCGTTTTATTGTATTTTAATTAGTACACTTTGTTGGTTTTAAAATATGGAATGTAAGAAAATGCATGCCATGAAAAACATAAAATTTACATGCAGCTGCTGTTAAACTTGCTACGCAGTATTGGCAATATCCAGGCAAGAACTTCAAACAGTATTTTATAATCAGATCACCAGGCATCAAGAATGTCTCAGAACTGAAGGGGATCATTTCCAACACCTACTCCAACATTTGCTAAGTTATAAACTAAACATATTTCATAATGAAATGTCTGGTTTAAGCTTGCTGTGTGTCTGGGTTGTTTAAAATTTGCCTCCGTATATATTGAAGAAGTCAGCAGCATTCTAAATTCCATTTGTTAGTTATGCCTTACATCCATCTAATAATGCTTTCTGATAAAGACACATTCTCCTCCTTTCATCACATTCTGTCTGTGGACGCAAGTACAAAAAGTGTAGTTGTTTAGTGTAACCTGCTACATTTTTGGTGTCTTCATGGTGTGTGAAATTAATTATTAGGTGAATAAGAAATAATGAACAAAAATGAGTTTCACAAAGAAATTAAGAAAACGAAAGATACTGAAATCTCACCAGCACGCTTTGCCCAGCATAGCCTATAAACCATAAAATCCATTTACTTATTTTGCTATCTCACTCTCCACAAGTCAGTTTATGGCATGCACAATAATTATGTACGTTGTGAAATATATCTCTTAGTAAGACAGCAAAAGAAAAATTTCAAGCATTTTAAAACAAACTGCTAAGAAAACACTTGGAACATGAGAAACATGAACCAGTGCAAAAAATTAAAGAATCACCCTCTACTCCTACTGTGGCTTGTAATATTAGCCAAGGTCACAAGGAACTAGAAAAGTTATTTGGATGTAGAAAATACAGAGCACACACAGCTTTGGCACGGAGATCTGTTGGGAGGGTAGCTGCCATGTTAAAGGGCACACAACTATTCTAAACTAAAATAAACTAACCTCTTTAACATTTCGGTACACAGTGATGAAGAGGTGCTTAAAAAAACGTTAAAAGTAAGCAAACGTAATAAGCAATGGATTAGACATTACGACCCACGATTTGCCATTTCAAAGTTTAGGGAGGAGAAGAAATATAGTATTAAGTTAGAAAACAAGGGCTGTGGCAAGTTGGACAGCAGTGGCTCTGGTAATGGCATAACACTTGGCTATTTAATACTTGGTTATTTAACTTTGTATCTCAATATTTTACCTGTGTTGGACTTATAACCCTTTTAAAGACAGATGGACTAAATATCGGAAGATGAAGTCTTTTAATTAATGCAGCATCAAACGGATTTCGAACTTTGTTTTGTTTTGATGGCGGCGTAGTATGCGAAGGAAGAAGTGTAAAAGTTGTGCAAGAGGACTGATTAAGTGTTGAATGAGCACAATCATCTTCATTATCTTCTTCGTGGATGTCTTCTAGACCAGTTGTTTGCTGTGCACAAAGCAGCCCTGCCGGTAGTCTCCGCATTGGTGAGATTTCATGTCTGTCTTGTATTGAACTATACATCCTGGTTGGACGTACTTGATGTATTTCATTTCGATCTAATGCTTCTGAGATACTCTTCTTACAGTCCTCTTGAACTTTATTATCATAGTGAGTGGCTTCCATTCTTATACACTTGCACAAACCCAGATGTAGGAAAATGATCTCAATAATTAAAGACAATTTGGTACTGGTGACAGACTAGACAAGAAAATTTGACGTTGATTCTATTATGTAGAAATAAAATTACCGTCCTATTTAAGCATTATTAAGACTTAGAAGTAACCTGGGATTAGTAATAGTAAAACCGCTGGTGTCACACAACATACGCCATAACCGATCGCTAGAATTCAAACGATCGCGGACTCGAGCACAGATAAATATCTCGGAACTTCAGCTCCCGATCGTTGTCATCCATGGCACATTTTTGTCTGCGGTCAGACATGCTACTGAATATGGATGGTAGCTTCTGTATGTCCAAGCGAGCACAGAGAAGAAGAAGAAGTGCGGTTAACTTGTTTCGTACAGTAATTAATGTACTCCAGTTTGATGGATCAGTAACGTCCGAAACGTGTAGGAGTTGATATTTGTAAAAATACTATTGTGAATTAAATAACAAGTATGTGCATTCGTCGGTTAGAATTGTAGAAATATTCGAGGTAATTTGTGTTAATCCGCGAAGCCTTGCCACCGATAACAGAATATGGGAAAGAACTTCAAAATTCGTCGTTCGAATGACTCAATCTAGGTACCCGTGATTGAATTGCGCTGGAATCGGAAGCGTAAGGTAGACGGCTAAAAGAAAAATTATCTGAAGTTAAAGTATTATACTCTTATGGGTTAGTTTTTCTGCTACAAGACATTAATATCACCGAACTATTGTGGGAGACATTTGGAATTAGTGTGTCGTATATAATTGAAATCTAAAACATGGACAAGACGCCAAAGAGGAAGAAAAATAGCGATGGCAGTGATATATTCGACAGTTTCCAACAGAAACGCATGAAACAAGAAGGTATGTAAACTTACGAGTATAATAATTCATCACTGATTACATACAACTGTCACGAAATATAAGTGATTGAATTATAACCTCAATATTCCAGAAAGAGTTTGATGTATCGAAGTTTGTGTCAATCGATAGCGAGTTTGATTTTGCCATCTTGTCGGACACGTGCTGCCTGAGTCAGTCTTGCGGTGCGTTTTTACAGTGTGGAATTAACTTTTCATTCATTTGTTCACCTTCACTGTTCAGTAATAATGTTGCGACGCCAGGCACGTTTGAGGCGTGAATATTTGTATAGAAAGGCACTTGAGGGAAAGAAAAGAAAAGTTCAAGACAAGAAAGATAGGTTAAAACAGTGCTTGGAAGAAAACCTCATACTACACACGGATTTGAAAAGGAATGCATTGGATCTTCAAAAAAAGTTAGAATGGGAGGACAAAGGTCCAGAACTTGCTGTTACGATGGGTACAGAAGGCGGTGGAAGTGGTGGTACACATGAAGATGACGAGTACAGATGGGCAGGCGTTGAAGATCCGAAAATAATGATAACAACCTCACGTGATCCTTCATCTCGTCTCAAAATGTTTGTGAAGGAGCTTAGGCTGATCTTTCCTAATTCCCAGCGCATGAATCGTGGAAACTATGAAATGAAGCAGCTTCTCCATGCCTGCCGTGCTAATGATGTTACAGACTTTATTGTTGTTCATGAACATCGTGGTGTTCCAGATAGCTTGGTTGTGTGTCATCTGCCCTATGGACCAACTGCATACTTCACCATGACTGATGTTGTCATGAGGCATGATATACCAGACATGGGCACTATGTCAGAGCAGTATCCACATCTTATTTTTCACAACTTCAAAACTTCTCTTGGCAGTCGTGTTGTAAATATACTGAAGTATTTGTTTCCTGTACCTAAGGATGATAGTCGGCGTGTAATGACCTTTGCTAATCATGATGATTACATCTCATTTCGACATCACACATACAAGAAAGTAAATGGAAAGGATGTAGAGTTAGCTGAAATCGGACCACGATTTCAGTTGAAATTATATGAAATCAAACTGGGAACACTGGACCATGCAGATGCTGCTGATACAGAATGGGCATTAAGGCCATATATGAACACAGCTGCAAAACGAAGGTTCTTGTCTTATGAAGATGGTTGGAACCAAGATGATGATGTGTAATACACAGAAAAATGAACATTCCTTCAAACTCATTATATACTTCAGCAAATCAGTACACATGTCAGTAGCACAGTGTATAGTAATGGTTCTGTTACTTAAAGTGGTTTTGACAGTTCAATAAGATAGCAGAGACTGATTCTGTTTCCATTATCAGGGATTTTATTGAATTTTGTTGCTGTAGAACCTTATACAGACATGTCATTAACCTTTACGGGGTGTTCATTATTTTGCCCGTACAAAAGTACTGCATGGTGTACAGGGTGCCCAGGTGAATGTGGAACCTGCTCACAAAGTATACTGACCCACACATAGCTGCATTGGTATACTGAGACCAGTGATGCTGCCTGCCATATAGGACTCCTCATGTTCCTGTGATACTGCTTGCCAGAGAGTGTAAGAATCAACTACTGCACTGTGACCAGTGATGGCAGTACTCTTTTCTCTATTTAAAAGAAAACTGTGGAAAGACACTCACCCTCTGCTAAAAATGCCACATGTTATTGATATATGTGATTGAAACAACAGGTGTATGAAGTTAGTTACTGTAATATTTATTTAAAGGTGCCTTGCATTTATTCTTTTAATCATCTGACTGGAATTGTACAGACATACTTAATTTCTTCATACATGAACCATAGTCATCGTTAAAAGAATGTTAGTCTAAACACTGCATGTACACTCAGACTACATGAAAATCTGCCTACAATTTGTAGCTATTGTGATGTGAATAGGTGTGTGTTGTTTAAATAAAGGAGATGTTTGGACATACATCCTTAAAAATCGAGGCCAGTAGTGTTAAACTATGGATCATAAATTTGTTTTTGTAATTAGGAGAGGACATTCAGCAGTTGCAGTCCATTGTGAAACCTAACTTCAGAACTCAGATATTCGTCCCACATTCCTAGGGAGGCACTGTGGGCAGGTCTGGTTTAAGATATGTCTGGTACAATACAAAAATAAATCTCAGGAACATACCTGAACTAGCACTGTAGCTACAGCAGCGTAAGAATTGACATACAAAATATGTCTGACACAAAATCTTAAATACTACCAAAATTTTAGGGGACCCTGAATTGCTGTGCCTCATGCAGCTGTATAGATTGCAGTTGTTTTCAACTGACCCTGGCTGTGGATGTAGTCCAGAACAATATTGTGACTGAATAAATTCCTTTGTTATACAGAGCTGTTTACTGTTGTGCATGCACCAAGAATGCAAGGGAATGTTTTATTTGTAATGGAAGCAACATTTAGGACTTAACATGTTAATGCAATTATGAATGGCATTGAAGTTTGAGTACATATAATGGCATCCATGGGCTGTTTATGGTGTCCAACAATGATGGTGTGTATCATACCTGATGGTTCTAACTGTAGGTAAGAAAGGTGGCCAACAAGCTTAGGCTGTGTGACATGGTGCAGACATTTACAGGTTTTCAAATGAAGTAAGTGGAATGTGATGAAATGAAGTGTGACAGTAAACTTTCTTGGTGTGGTAAAAGTTTGAATCATTACTGTGAGATGTGAAACCCTGTACTTGGTCACTAAAATGAAACATCAAAGTGTAACCTGCACAAGTATCTGTTAATGAAATGAAAACCTGAACCCCAAAACCTATGTCTCTGAATGTTTTTGTTGAAGTTAAGTTTCTGTTAGTGAAATAGAATCTCGGTACCTAACCTTGTTGGTACATCAATTATATGTGCCATATTCATGTATGTTTGGTATCATGACTTTAGTTTTAGTGATAGTCTTGTGATGGCAAGTTTGGTTTGCCATGGTCTGAAATTAGAAGAGATATGGAAAACCGTTGGCATAACTTGACTAATAACATTGGAGGGGGGGGTGTAAAATTGACCACCAGAATTAGGAACTCAGATGCATCTAATCTGCATGCCATAAACACAGGTTTTTCATTTTTTTCTGTTTTTACACCAGCACAAGAATCATTTTGAAAATATTTATGTTTTTTAATTGCACCTCATGAACTTAGTAGTCAAAAACAAAAAAATCTTAGGTAGAAAAAATAATGCAGGGGCATTTGCCCACCCCATACCCACCAAGTTATGCCTATGTTGAAACAGCAAGGAATACGTAGTTTGTATTCATAAACAAATATATTTCCTTCAGTAACAAACAGTATTTTGAGGCATTAGTAAATAAAGGTCTGTAAAAATGATTACATCTGAGAAAACTAATAAGCATGGCAGTATTCTGGTCTAGAGAGGGGAGTGCTTCATATTGTACATTTTTGGACATTGTTGTGATGTGTTTCACATTTGTGTATTGACTTGCCAAATGAAATGTGTATTGAAAATAAAGAAATAAAGAGCAAATAAGTTGATTATGAGTTCTGATTTTTAACTGCTCATTCATAGTAACAAGTAGCCTCTTCAGGAAATTTTTTTTATGATTTTTTAGTGCATGAAGTGTATGCAGCTTTACTGTTACACCAGTCCCCATAGTATCTTTGTCTCTCTCACACACCCATTACTTTAACCAAACTTAGTGTGCCTTCATTTGAGTAATAATAATAATAATAGTTTATGAGAAAATAAAGTACCTTGTATGAAAAATACGTTGGATGAAAAATAAGGCTAACTGCAGGTTGTGGGGCAAACATACAGGCTTCATTGGGTGCTGGAGGAATGCGGAGATAGTACATGTGCATACACGTACACACACACGTTGCCGTGTGTTGCCTTACCTTGCCTGATTTTGCCCAGGTGCAATGTTCATTTGCTGGTTCAAAATAATGTTACTTTGTGATGAAGAAACTCTTTGTACTGCTGTCCATGGAAATGCAGGCTACTGGCAGCTTGTGGGCCAAACTTTGCATGGACTTGATTCTGTCATGGAGAAATTCACAGCTGGAATACCAGAAGACTTTTTTTTATTACCACATGAAATGTCCATTGCATAATGGATAAGAAATGAAGTACAAGTGACTTAAGCAGCAATTAGTTGTTATGCTTTCAGTATCACATGGGGAAGATTTTTAAATGCCTACTTCCAGTCGCATAGTTTGTGGTATGGTTATTTATATGCAATTGATCTCTTATGGACTTAGAAGTTTATTATTATTATTATCAGATGTACATCTGTATGAAATTTCATGTTAAACAGAGTATAATAACTTCCATTATAATATGCTGACTAATGCATTTTACAGTGGAGCTGTATCCTGAACAATAAATGCCAGTATTTTAGGTTGGGATAAACAAATGATGACTTACGAAGATCTCCACCTTAGGTCACCACACACACACACACACACACAAAAACCCAGTGTATGTGTGTGTGTGTGTGTGGTAAAGGTATGTGATTTTCATCTAAGGAAACAGGCTTTGAGAAGCTGCAGAAGAAAGTTTCTTGTAACTTGCATCAAATGAACGTGACTGTGGATTTTATGTTTCATGTGTTTTTGTCAATTTTGATTCTCTGTGATGAATGTCTGGCACAGCAGCCGCCTGTGTCACAGTTTAGTTGATTATGAAAACATCATCACCTGTGACTAGACACTGAGGCACAAAGGTAGGGTTCCACACAATACTGAATGAAACTGAGTGGGGAGGCACATCGTTTGGTTGTTTTCTCAGTGCTGTTTTTTTTTTTTTTGAAGACTGGTGTTACAGGCCACCATTTTGAAAACACTGATTTGATAAAACAGAAAAGACAAATGGCTCAGCTAAACTTAAAACAAAACTGGCCAAGAGACTTTCATTGGCTCAAAAAGAGAATGCATTGAAAATGGTTACAGTAACTTTTCAGTGAAACCATTCTCTTATAGCAGTGTCAATTCAAAACTATGTGTAAGATTTAGTATTTGAAGCTTAAATGAAAGCGGTGAAGTCTTTTGAGGCAGCATCCATCATCTAGCCCATGGTCTAGTCACTGCACCAACTATGCTACATTGTCACACTACCCTGGCTCCTTTTGGGGTGTATTTATCTCTTATTAATTTTACTTATTTTACAACAGATTTTCAAAATTGTTCACATTGAATCATGCTGTGTATTTACTATATATTACATAAAAATTTCAAAACTCTCCCATAAGTAAATCATATTTTATCGAAACTTATAGCTATAGATCCAGTGGCTGGTTGTCATTTTCTCATTATGAAGGCCGGGGTTCAATCTTACTGCAGTTTATTTTGGATTTATTGTAAGCAGTGCACTGGTGCTGGTTTATTAAGGTACCTACATTTTCTTCTGGTAGTCAACATTCTATCAGTGTTTCATAGTCCTCAGTACCTCTGATGGGCAAAAACAGCATGTTATTATAATCTGAGATCGCTGTTACTCTAACTCTGAACTTGGTCTCATGGGAATGAAGAAGTTAATTTAACCTGGAACAGTATTTTTGCAAATCATAGAATTAATGGTGAAACTAAAGTATTTGATTATGTTATTAACATGGATAGGTGTCCCTGAATACCAGTAAACATAAAAAAAAAAGTAATTGTCAGCAACTTGATTCAACAAATCTATGTACTGTGATGTGAAATAAATGTTAAGCCATTTACTACTCTACAAATGTGTTCATTTTTTGTACTGAAATTGAATTTATTTTGGGACTTCAAATGAATTTGGAAGATAAAAATAATACAAAAAGGTAAACTAAACAGAGAAGAGTTCTGCCATCTGTTCTAGTATGTGGGCTTTCTTTATTGCAGACACCCAAATTTTAACTCTCGATGTGTTTTGTATGTGGGCATGACAACTGTATACAAGTTAATAAATCTACATTAGTGGTTAAATAATTATAAATACCACGTGTGATTCTTATTATGAAGTATGTATGTATTTATTCCTTCAGTTTTCCCAGGAGTGATGTATGTCATCACTGTTTCCTGTATATAGTTAACATGATACAAAAATTCTACCAACTTAAGGGACCTACGATAGCGCAGAAATAATACTGACTAGGCTATGGGCTGGGTGACTGAAAGTGGGGTTCAATTACTTATGGAGGTAGAGATTTTTCACTTCTGCATAGTTCGCAAACCAGCTCTGAGGCCCATCCAGCTTCCCATCAAGTGGGGTACTGGGGGCATATTCCCACTTGGATAAAGTGGTCAGGGCATGAAACTGGCCACTGACATCCATCTATTACACAGATCAAGTATTCTTAGAGGTATATTGCTGCTCTCCATACATTGTCATGGCGTTATAACTAAGCACAGGGATGACTTTACTCTAAGCGTTTAACTTCTTGTTTCTTTTCTCTTACATTTATACTGACATTTAGAGTTGGGTGATGTGTAGTCTAATTATTGTTGTTCTACACATTTTCAGACTTAGAAGTGACTGGTGTGTCACGATCAGGACGTGTGAGAAAGAAATCATCAAAGCTGATGGACTTTGAGTCACCAGATGAGATTGATAATCGATATAAACGTCGGAATGAAAGAAGTGATTCTATTCCAATTTCTGCAGGTATGTAAATGATCATAATCAAGCTGTGTGAGATTACATAAATAGAATGAGAGCTGGAGCATGCTACAGACATATGCTTGGAGCCAGTTCCTCTTATATGTTTCTGATCATTTGATTTGGAGTTCATTATTTTTATACCAACATATATTAGACCTCAGTGGAAAAATGTAAGATAATGTAGTACTCCTTTGCTGAACAATGTTTTCAGTTGCATTCGTAACTTACATTAAGAAATATTTTGAGATGGACTCATTAGCACCTCACAACAGAAAATGATATATCTACATTGTTTATATATGTTTCAGTACCATACTTTCATGTATAATTTATTGAATCATATACTTGGCACTTGCACATCACATCTAACTTTCAGCTTCATAATGTGTGCCACTTTTGTAGGATATATTAGTAACAAGATATATATGATGTTTCTGAAAATAAAAAAAGAAGTGATGAGGGAACAGCTTACACTTATGTCACAAACCTAAAAACTTGTACATCTATCTATTTAAAACCTACTATTGCGGAAATGTTCACCTGAATTTAATAAAGAGGGATGTGCAGAAAGTCATTACAATCTTTAGTGGGATTTCTGAGGGTAGGTGTTCCTAGTAGACTTGTGAAGGTCTGCTTTGAAATTTGAAGAATAATTGCAGAGCATACCTTGCAAGTAACTTGGGAGAAAATGTACTTTATTTGCAGTTCATTTACTCTGTTTGCGTCTGCACTGCAACCTGATCAGTGTCGATGGAAAAAGGATTTTGGAACATTCGGATTTCATGTGTCCTCTTGTGAAAATCTCCAAATGTTGAACAAAATTCATTTTGGAGCCGTTGAATGATGCTATTGAAATTGGCTGCCATTGTCAGGCAAAAATCTGGTGAGGTACATGATAACAAAACAGTTTTGCAAGATGGAAAATAGCTGAGCTTTATTTGCTGATCTGTATATACAGCAGGCTTATGTCACATAGTACTTTACTTTTCCTACATTTTTCATTGAATTAATCAAGATAGGTTGTTATGGCCACAATAAATGTGAAAGCCACGACCCTTTTATCATCATAGCATAGTCAGTAGTCGCTATGGGCTGGATGGTCCAGGGATCAAATCCTGGTGAAGGCGAAATTTTCTGCACCCATACAGACTACTCCTGGGGCCCACCCAGCCTCCTGTACAGTGGGTACTGGGACATTCCCAGGGGTAAAGTGGCAGGGCATGGTGTTAACCACCCATCCCAATCTAGCGCCGAGGCTAAAGAAAGAATAGAGCTATACCTCTACTCCCCCTCTATGCCTTCATGGCAGGGATGAAATTTACCTTTATGTTACAGTTTTGTCATTTTCTGTCATGAAAATATCTATTCTAGTCTGCAAATGAAGCTAAGCCATCTCACTGCTAAAGTAGTAGATGACATAATCAAATTCTGATCCTACTTCTTCCAGAAAGTGCTGCAGCTGACAGTGGTTTAAACCATTGCATTGAATGTAGTTAACTGTTAAAATCAGTGTCCATAACTTATTTTATCTGCAGTGACAACATTTTGCAGCACAATGTCTATGAAGAATAATGAAGTAAAATACCATCAGATTTTCAGAGCTCATGTGTGTAACTTCTTAGTAGATTTGTCCTACTATGCCCGTCTTAGAGCGAAACATATTTCTGTTACTGGTTGTAACATCGTCATTTTTTCCAGCATAATTCCGGAAAGATTTTCCTGTACTTTCAGGTACAAATATTCACCAGTTCTAGTATGTTTCAAGACACATAAATCTAGTAGGCTTTTCAAGGACATGAAGGGCACTCTGTGCCATAAATAAATGTCATTGTCTTTGATGTAATAACTGTCACCAATTCCAGGTGTAAAACAATCAAATAAGTGACTCTGCCTGCAATCAGAGTAGTTAAAATTAAGTTTTCCCAGTTCTCATATATACCTTATACAAGTTCAGATAGAGAAACTAACATCTTAAAAATTCTTTTTTGTCTGGAACTGCAGCTCATAAACAACAGTTCAAAAAAAAAAAATGTAAGGGGTCTCCCTGCGTGTGCAGTTGATAGTGTACTGCTTAAGAATGCAATAAGTTATTCATTTTTGTATACATTTTTCCAATTTTGGGTTCATGAACAGAATATAAATCTTGGTTCTTACAAAGTTCTTTGTATCCAATACATATGTGGCACTTGTCATTTCTTTACTTGTGGAGCAACAGCAATGCCAAGTCACCAGGTTGTGGCAAGCAGTCGTGGTCGTAAGCCACAGCATCAAGCAGGCAGCAGTGGAGCAGCAGCAGCCACTATGGGAGGAGGTTCACTGGATGGAACACACCAAGTTATGCTCAAGATGGAATCACACTCAGAAATGTCAGAAGTAAGTCGGTTGACTGAATATGATTGCATGTCTTGTGTCTGTTGAACCATGAATTAAACATTCCTTATATGCTATTTAATATGGTGAGAATAATTAGGGTCAGCATAATTCTCACAAATGTCAGATTTGTATTGAAGTTTGTGAGTGGAATTGTGAATGATATATATAAAATAGATCTCAAATATATTTTGAGGGTGTGGACTGGATTCATCTGACACAGCATAAGGGGAGATTTTTGTGAACATGGTGATGAGGTCCCATACAAGGCAGGGAATTTATTGACCAGCTGAGTGATTCTCAGCCTCTGAGGAGGTGAAACCAGATGCTCCTCAGTTTATGCTCAAAAAACTAAGGAAAGTCTGACTTCACCCCTCTTTTCCAAACTGTCTCCTTAATCACATGGCCCTCCAACTGGACAGCACTATGCTGCACATTCTGACACTTACTTCCACAGTAATTTCCATGTATTAGGCTGCATCCTCCTTCTGCCTCAGATCACCCTGAAGATGGCAACTGCATTGCATGCCAAAATGTGGGAACATTGTCAACATGCATGATGTTGGTTAATGTCTGTAACCAATGTATGGTGTTTGAATTCTCTACTCAGTTTTTTGTATTTTTGCCTTGAATACGCGAAGGAGATTTCTGCTGGCTGTTATGTAGATTAAACACTTGTAAATTTGAAATATGGTTTTTAAAATATATAATTCAAAACACATGGTTCTCCACAGCTTTAGTTGTTTGATTTTGTGCCCTTTTTAGTGTGCTTAATTCAAAATGTGATTAATTTGTAATCCAAAGCTATAATACATCCCTTTGAGTAACAGTATTAAATAATTTTACTAAAATAAAAGTCCACTGGTCCCGAATGAAATGATCTGACACTCCTGAGAGTCCAGCTGAAAATATTGCAAGCACTAGTGAGTAAATTTTAACAGAAATAGGTCATGGCAGCATGAGCCGAACTGATGAGTCAGCTACAACAAAAATGAGTCAAGCAGCATGAGTCAAACTGAATTGTACCAAGTCAACTTCAACAAAAATGAGTCACAGCAGAATGAGCGAAACTGAATTGTACTGAGTCAGCTTCAACAAAAACGAGTCATGGCAGCATGAGCTAAATGGAATTATACTGAGTAAGCTTATAACTGTCATACATTATCTCATATTCCCATTTTCCATTGTTATGATTGTGTTTGTATTTCAAATATTTATATTTATCTGAATGTAGCAATGGTGTCAGAGGTGAACGAAGGTGCTAGTGGTAGTAGAGGTATGAAGGAAAACCACGCAGCACCGACACCGAAATTCTATGGCAGTGTCAGTGTCGCATGCTTCTGACAGTCTGGCATATCCTATAGTCCAGTTCCATCTTGATCCTGATGGTGCCAGAGTGAAGTCTACTGTACTGTGTTATTTTATAGGCAAGTCACATACACTTTTTTTTTACACTGGGCACCCCTGGAACAAAGGTCAGGTGAGTGCTGTTTTAAGAAATGGGTAACTAAGATCAAAGTTTGATATAAAAGAATTGTTTGCTGGTTTACATTTAGAGGCAGGTTGTATTACACGATCTCTTAGGCATTTACATAGTAAATAGAAGAAGGGGATCTTATAATTACTCATTTAAGTAAAAGAAATTGTAGCTCACTGCAAAGTGTCATAACTACATAACAGGTAAGTGTGCACTGAAAAGACTGGATAATTCAAAACCACCAAATTTTAAGCCTGATTACTTAGCTCATAGCACTTAATATTAATGGAGTGTTACTGTATTGTACTGTGTTCCAGGAGGAAACACCTGATGAGTACCCATTGAAACAAGATCCAGGATCTTCAGAATCAGATTTGGAATTAGGAATGTACCCACCACCAGATGAAGTTGATGAGGATTCCAGCATGGACTCATTGGGTATCTAGTTAACCCTGGCAGATGTGTAGTGTTGTCCCGAATACGTGAAAGTAACATGAGAAACTAACTCCTTGCATGAAGGTTTTGATGCTGTCATGGCAACTACATGCAGTGAAATGTTTATGGGCAGTCAGTCATGCGGAACTGCATTGGTATCCTCCATTGTGGCATGGCCAATGCTTCATGAAATCTATAATTTTTCTCTTGATGATATCCACATATTAAATCTATTGGTTTTTCTCTTTATGATTTCTACTTGACATTCAGTTCCACACATAAGTACTTCTTAAATAAGTTTGACTTCCCTTTATATTGTGAAAGTCAGGTTTACCATGCACACTTGCAAAAAGTGACCTTTAACTTTGTGATTTCTGTTTTTTTGCATGGAACAACTGCTTTTGCTGGATGGATTTTCATACAGTTTTGTACTGAAGGGATGGGGGGTGGTTAATAAAATCTTTTAAGAAAATTTAGATGTGGTTGAAGTCAGCTCAAAGTAACAGGCACTTTGCATGAAGACCTATGTACATTTGTGATGGCTTTGGTTATTTTCAATACCATGGTTACCTTTGATAGTAATCATTACTAATCTGTCTTATTTCTTCATGCGATTTACATTATGCATACATGAGGAAAACAAGAACATGCAACCATTATATTTCATATTTATTATGTCTAAGAATATGAAATTTGGTTTGTAGATGGATTATGAACATACCAACAAATTATGTATGAAATATTATTCTTTTGTTAGAAATTATGGAATGTTTTGATGGTGTGAAAACTTCAGTTTATGCATGACCAATAAATTTAACAAAATCAACATAGAGATACAAATAATAAGTTCTACAAACAAATATAGTAACAGACTCTAACATTAGCAATAACCTTCTACAATATATGCTCAACTGTGGGCAGAAACAAAAATTATGATGGGAGTGGATGTAATAGCATGGCCATCTGAAAGCATCCAGGTTGCAAAGATCTGAATGCACCTCAGGGTCACATTACATTTTCCTTTCTTACCTTGTTATATTTCATGGGGAGGAAGCATTGTCAGAATTAGAGTCTAGAACATTTTCTGAAAAGTAGTGAAAAGTGCATTTGAAATAATGTATAACTGCACAAGTATTACTGCTGAATGCAGAAATTGTGTGGTATGAATGACAATCATGGGATGTGGTAAGTTTACAGGGGAGTTCCACTCCTTTTCCTCATCACAATAAGGAAAGTACTGTAAACAGCATTTAGGAGGATTAGTATAAATAATACATATTGTATTTATAAAATGTTTCTTATTATATTTAAAACATTTCACATTATTCATTTGACTTCTTTGGCACAACTAAGGAAGTTATGGCAAATCATAATTGTATAACATGCACACACAACCCTGAAACTTGCTATTCCATCTTATCTGGATAGACAGCATTCACTAAGACCAACTTCCAGAATGAGTGACTGTAATACATGTCAGATGTGTGCTGGTCTCCTTCATTCAACTATATTTTAATCGTTTCAGGTATGAGTGATGTAGATGATGATGATTTGGATGATGACAGTCTTATGATGGATGATCGAACAGACCCTAACAGAGTAGGTGCACGAAGGGACTCACTTCCCTCACAGGTACTTCGCAAATAATGGTAGACATATTGCAATGGGACTGCCTGGCAGAACTTGATGATGGTTTCTTTTGTTATTGTGTGATGGGAAATTATATAAGCTATGTGTTTTAGATGTCACTGTCTTATTCACAGAGATAAATTCTTTGTACTAGGTAATAAAATATATAACAGTAGTAATAATCAAATTATATCAGTACAAATTAAGTTTAGAATTTGTACTGATATAATTTTACTGAGTATATGCTTTCTATGGCCAGAGTATCAGTAAATTGTATCCTTAAAATATGTATCCTGATGTGGATTTCTCGTATTTGAGAGGTCAAGAATATGTAGAGTCATAAATAAATACACTGTGGTGTATCAACTGTTTTGTTACGGTAGTACCACTGTTTAGTAATGATCGATATTATAAACAAACCTGTACCAAACTTTGACCTAAAATTTGGTGCATATTGGCTAATAAAAGTTGTGGCCTAATCAGCATAATTATGACACTGTCATGCCATTCCACAGTCATTCTGTTGGCATATTTCTAAGAACACACCTTTTCACTTGACTTGAATGTTTGTTCCTCCTTACAACATACAGTGCAGCAGGAAAGTAATAAGACTAATATGTAATAAAAGCAATGACACAAAGGGCCATATGTCTGTACATCATTTCCTTTACAACATTCATTGAGGGATCAGATACACTTATCACAGTGATTATATAAACTGTGGCAACACTTGGCAAACCCATCTTCAGTGATTATATTCAGTACAGCTGCTACATTCTTTTAAGTGTCAGTAATTGTATCAAATCAGTGTTCTTCAATATAAATTTCAACTTGGGAAACAGAAAATGGTCTGGTGGAGCCAGATGCACCATCAGATGTTACCACAAAATCTTTGCAGGCATTCAGTCTGGTGTTAATTACAGACCTTACCTATTCCTCTTTCACATTCAGTTCACTTACCTTCATTGTGTCACTTGATCTCTTGCAATAAATTTGGCACTTTACCCCACAGTTCTGGGTTTAAGGCCATTTTTTGCCATCCACTATCTTCTCTGTTCTTGTGAAAATGCATAAACCATGAATGTGTTCATGACAGAGCATTATCCCCATGAGCTGTCTGTAGCATGTCACAAGGGGGTTTTCCCCAACTTCACACAAAATCTGAAGTTGATGCATTGTTCCATTTCGAGGTTTCTGGTAGTGCAGTAAAATGTGACACACAAAGCACATCTGTATGAAAAAACTATGCCATACCATTTGGTCTGATCTTACCAGACTGGCAAGGTGACATGCCATTGCACCTCTTGCAGGCTGTCACTGAACTACACTCATGCTGGATATTTTTGTTTTATTTCATGCTCATTACTTTCTTGCTGTATCCTGTGTGTAGTGTTGTGGGCTTGTATTCATGTAAGTAAAATTGTAGTCTTGTGTTGGATATCTTGATTGAGTTATTCCTTTGTGTAACATTTCAGTGAATTTACTGTTATTACACCTTGCAGGCACAGTCACTATATATGCTTGAGAAATCATCAAAGAAGAAACTGATAATTCGAGATGGTAAAATCATAGGACGCATGAAGGCCCAGAGGAAGGATAAAGGGGTAAACAGATTTAAGATTTATTTATTATTTACAATGTATGATCAGAAAGGTTCCTGTAGTACATACACCCTTATCCACCATTCCTGCAAGCACTGGACACATGTTCAGAATCAGTTTTTGAAGTTGATTGACAGCTGCATTGCTGCATTATATTTCAGTTGTTCCCATGTCATAACATGTTCTGCTTTTCAAGGTTTTGTTCAGTTCAGGGGACAGAAAAAGTCATAGGGAAAAAGCAGACAGTCTTACTTATGGAATACTGTTTTTATTTAAAATCTGACATACAAAGTGATCTGAGCAACCAGGTACAATGTCACGATGAATTTGTTGCCCACCATCTGGGACAAATGGTACCAGGATGTCTCAGCACCTATGAACAGGAATGTTACTTCACAGTTTGACTGTATAGAGCACTTTTAAAGTGCACAATATACTCATGATTAACGAAAACACTTTGCACCTTCTTTGTTTTGCTTCAGATTTTGTATGTTCCCTTCAGTCATTTCAAGGATGGATATTTCCAATGTCATTTCTGCTTTATGGATCATAACCATAGATCGTGTTTGTCACGTGGTAGGGTGTTTTAAAGAAATGTTCACTGGCTTCAGCACTTTGAAGCAAGGAAAATCCACAAACCGGCAGTAAGTTTCTGCTGCAGTGTGAGGAGTTACAGGTTACATTTTTAGATAAATCTCAATTCTCAGTTTTTCAGTTAGTATGGCTTGACATGAGTCACATCACATTTCTGCTACCAGCTGTTTTATGATCAGTCAGTCCTTGTTATCTTACACTAAATCACACATCTACATTAATAATTCATCATTTTATTGAGGGTGGCATTCAATCTTGGTTCATGTTTCCTTCTCTAAATCCTGTTTTCCTTCACATCATGAGTTTTGATCACCATCTTCCAGTCTTCTTGCAAAACTGTACACACAGTGTCTTCTGACTTCTTTCACATCATTAACCTTTACGTGACCTAAGTTTACATATGTGAATGCATGCAGAAAACTCCAATAGAAATCGGTTTTATATATTTAAGCAACAAGGAAATTTACTGCATTTTTAAGACATGCTGCATGATCTCTTTTTCTCACAAAATGGTGTTTATTTCATAATTTTGACTTTTTCTGTTAAAATAATACTCACATTTTTGTATGTGCTAAAATTTAAACACCAACCTGGTTGTTTATAGGTTAAATAAACATTTGACCAAAACAGTCTGACCTTAAGTGGTGGCCATGAATGACTGAAGCACTTGAATTAACTGTAAACACACCCAAACATCAGTTAAATATCACTGTAGCTGTTTTCTTGCACACTGTAATTAATGTGACTTATGAAACCAGTTTCAATACTTCCTGAATGCCTCCACATGTGTTAAACACAAAATTCTGTCATTATTTTGATTATTAGTTTTATTTCATTGTTGAAATCCCTTTCTTGGTTAATTACTGTCACGTGTATTGGAATCTTATTCTATAATGTGTTCTACTAACAAAGTGCTCAGTAAATTTTGGATATGTTAATTAAAGCAGTCTTCTTGTTTGTTCTTGTAAACTGTTATATTGTACATTCTGGATCATATTATAAACTCAGTAGCTGCCTCATTACTTTTATGAAATAGGTATGTAAAATCAGTTTTTACTTTGATTCTTCTCGTTTGTTCACCGTTTAAAGATAAGTTGATATTGCACATATTTTTGAGAACCCCTGAAGGGTAAGACATGTTGAAATTGAAAAGATTTGACAATACTAAAATTTCTAAGTGCATGCTAAATATAAGACTGCAATATATGAGTGTATGTTTTTTAAAGTTAATCATGACAGTAGAACATACTTCTGGAAACAAATATCTGAAGCTTCATGTAGGAGCCCATCTGCCAGTTATGTGCCAAAAAATAGATTAGAAACATCATAATCTGTTACAGTAGCATGCTTTACAACACTAATATATCAGTGTGTGCAGTAATCATACTCGTACCTTAATGATCTCCGATGTTCACCATAACCATTTCTGATTTCAGAAAACTCGTTTTACAGCCTACATGTTATGGGCAAAAGAGATACGCCAGGAAATTCTGCGAGTGAATCCAGACATGGGTATGTTAATGTGATGTATTTTAGTGGACCAGCATGCCTGCACATTGTAGTGAACACTGAAGATATGTACACCAAACATTCCTGCAATGTTGAGCCATCATGTAGTTTAAAAATATTACAGTCAAGGTCCATCACACCAATTCCAACTATACATACTCTAAACACACACATATTAAACTGTCATTTGTCCCTCCATAACATGTCCATAATTGTCCAAGTATGATGACTTTAACCAACACTGAGTATAAAAGCATCTTGGAAAGTCACTGCCAAAGTACTTGAGAAACTGTTGTATATTGTGTCACTGTACACATGAAACTATCACCGCTGTAACTGAATATGTGAAGAAACTGTCATGAAGGACAACATACTTATGCTCTAAAACTGTTAATTACTTGCAGGGAAAAAAAAAAAGGCTTGCAATTGGGAACAACCATCACTTCCTATTATGAACATTACATTTCTGCACATGTTGACTTTTCACTGTGTACTGTGTGGTGGACACAACCAATGTTGTTTAAAAACAATAGAACTATGTTTCCTTAGCTACAAGTTGTGACTGAACCAGAATATCATTAGGTTAATGTGTGTTCTTATACACAAGTGTCATCTCATTATGAAATTGGCAACACTCATCCTCAGACTCCACCACTGTGGCAATAAATACATGTTGTAAACAGACTTGGCACATGTAAGTATGCATTATAATTATGTGTCTCAGATAGCCTGTCTGTGTTTATAATGAAGACTAAGTAAAAGTGTATACATATTTATAAAACAGCTATTCAGAAGCATATTAGTTATATAAATCATGTTCTGTGTTTTGCAGATTTTGCAACTATGAGTAAACGTTTGGGAGAACTCTGGGCAACAGTACCAACAAATGAAAAATATGTAAGTCCATGCCTGTATCTATCTGCACATGCACATATTCAAGACTGTATTCAGAAATTTCACTACAATTACACAGATACCATAATATTCTGATATGTCCAGTTGCTACTTTACATTGTCTGCAAATTTTTGATCGTGGAAAAAGTGGTGTTTGTACAGTTACTGTGACCACCTGTAAACTGCACAATCACATATCACTTCTCCAGACTCTTAAAACTAAACATTTTATAGTTCAGATATGCAAATCATTAGCACACATGTACACCCTGTGTGGCATGCAAGACATACACTGGAAATATGGAAGCAAAGAAAATGATCCCCCATCCCCCAGTGTCCCCCGCATTCTGTTTTCTTACACATAATGCAAAGTTATGAACTAGAGTACTTGCCGTAAGAATTAATATTTTGTACTTACAACACAGCTCTCACACTGCTGAGTTAAGCACCATGCAATTGTTACGTAAGGGGCAGTGGAGGTGTATGTTAATAGATTCTTGATCTTGGCTCCTATCATTTTAGGCCCAGGGCAGGGGCGCATATTAAAGATGAAGGTAAAGCTCCCCTGCACATGCCATGAAGGTACATGGGGAAGTGACAGTACTACTCCTTATTCTTAAACATAGCATTACATGGTAGTGAGTGGTCAACCTCATGCTCTGGCCACTTTAACCCCAAGGGCCCCGAGTACCTGTTGAAGAGGAGACTGGGTGGACCTGAATGCTAGGCTGGACACTTTGGAGAAGAGGGAAGTCTCCTGCTTGTGACAGGAATCAAACCATGATTAATTGCTTGTGCAGCCTGTAGCTTGGGAAGGAAGCTTTGCAGGTTGCAGAGCTGGTCTGGACAAACTGGAGGGGAGGGAATGGGAGGGGGGATATCCTGTCCATGGTGGGAATCAAATCCTGGTGAGTCAGCCCATAGTCGTACTGAGCTATTACAGCTTGATGCAGAACATCTTCAGTCACTATTCTGTTATTAAAAAAACATTTAATACTTGTTTTGCCAGTAGTAAGAGACATGAAAACAAGTTTTAACATTAGTAATATTTTATGTACAACAGATAACATGAAGAGCTGTATTTCTAAATTGCCTGTGAGGTATTCAAGGTGAGTGGTGCATTTTCAAATTATTTATTCTTTGTTATGAGGTTAGTGTGTTATGGATTTTGGTCATGTCACATATTCATAAACCTTTCTTTTGTATACTAACAATTTCTCACCCATTTTCTTTAGTACTTCTGAAAGAATTCCCCTAACTGTATTTGGTATTAACACCATTAACATATACAGTGTTCCACAATTTGATAATTCTCTCAACAAGCTTCTCTGTTTATTTAAGGTTTTCCTTTTGTTCAAACCTGCTGTGCTGAAGGAAAGCCTTACATGTGTACATCATTGTAGTTAATTGGACCTGTGTGAGATTAAGGCTTCTGCTGCAGTGTAATTGAGGTCTTTGCTCTTCTGGAATGTTGAACGGCACAGGTTGGTAATTGGTTACCAACTACCAACCTGTGCTGTGCATTGTCCCAGAACACTGTGAAGACCTAATTTAGTACTTTCTGTTCCATTCCCTTTGTCACTGCCTTGTTATACAGCACTATACCATTTCTGAATGGTGCCATAATTGCCTTTATATATCTTCCAAAGAACATACGAGGGTCATACCGAAAGTCATGAGCAACCATTTTTTGCATGCAAACCGGGAACAGCAGACGAAGGAGAGTAAGGTGGTAGATGGAACCAGCTGTTGTGTTATCCTTGAGTGTCTCGTGACGTCAGTAGCTTGCATCATGTGACTAGTATCATTCCTAACAAAATGGCCAACAATGATGTGTCATTTTGCCAGTGTGCTGTCATCGAATTTCTCGTTAAAGAGGAAATCCCTGCTGCAGAAATTCACCAGAGACTTCAGCGTGCTTATGGAAATGTGTGCATGGGTGCGAGCAGTGTTCGAAGATGGGTGAAATATTTTAAAGATGGGAACACCAGCATCCAAGATCAGCCTCAGAGTGGTCGCCCTCGAACAGCCTCAACTGAACGCAACGAGGAGAGAGTGGATGAGATCATTCAAGACGACAGGTGTGTGACTGTGGACACAATAACCCGAACACTTGGATTAGGGCACAATGCAGTACAGGAGATGATTGAAAGCTTAGGCCATAGGAAAGTTTGTGCTCGTTGGGTCCCGCGCTTATTGACCGAAGACCATGAAGGTCAGCGAAAAGCCATCACCTCAGAACTGCTGCAGAGATATCGACACAAAGGCGATAATTTTTTGCTCCGTATTGTGACAGGTGACGAAAGCTGGTTTCACCATTTCGAGCCTGAAATGAAACGGCAGAGTATGGAATGGCGCCATTTGCATTCTCCATCAAAGAAGAAGGCAAAGACAGTGCCATCAGCTGCGAGGGTGATGGGCACAGACTTCTGGGATGCAGAGGGGTTGATTTTGGCCGAATTCCTGGAACCTGGGCAAACCATCACTGCTGCTCGTTATGTCCAGACACTACACAAGCTCCGTCGTGCATTGTGCGATAAACGTCTGGGACGAAACATCATCATCCTGCATGACAACGCTCGCCCCCACGCCGCTCGCCTCACATCGGAAGCAATTGCAAAGTTGGGGTGGGAAGTTCTTCCACACCCCTTCTATAGCCCTGATCTGGCACCCTCCGACTACCATCTTTTCGGATTTGTGAAGGATCAGCTGCACGGACAACATTATGAGACAACGGAGGCAATTCAGAAATCAGTGTGTCAGTGTCTTCGGATGGCTGGAACGGAATTTTACAGAAGGGGAATTTTCAAACTCCCAGAACGCTGGGAGAAATGTGTACAAAGAAGTGGCGATTATGTGGAAAAATAAAGAAAGGTCTTTAGATTAAGGTGGTGTATTTGGTTTGTCAATAATAAAGCATGTTACTTTACAAAAAATTGTTGCTCATGACTTTCGGTACGACCCTCGTACATATACATAACAGCATGCATACTTTGAATAATTAAATATTTCATTAGACAAAAATTTGGAACTGAAAAATGGCAATAAGTAATCATGAACCATTTCCTTATCAGTGTTCCCAAAGATGTGAATTTCCTTACATTGTAAGAATTTTATTCTTTTGCATTGTTCACTTGATTTCCATATACCAAAAAATTAATCATTCTCTTCAGTGTATCAACATTTCTCAGTTTCATGTAAGCAAGAAGTTAAAAAAATACTGTTTTCAGAACTGGAAAAGACGAGCCAAACGCCTGGCAGTGAAAGGGCCTCCAGGCAGTAATCTTGCAACTATGCTAAACACAGAATCAGGAAAGTACAAGAACCCTCCTTCCAAATCTAAATTTATTAACAAACTTGGAGGAAGGACTCACCAGCAGCAGGCAAGTGGAGTTGCTGCAAGTCGACAAGTAACAGGCACAGTACAGCAACAGCAGCAAACTGTTCTGCAGTTGACCACGCCATCGGGTGGAAATGTCACCGTTTCTACACACACTCCAACTGATTCCAAGTATGGCATACATGCTGTTATTGATGATTTGATTTATAAATATAGGAAAGTGGTAACCTAAAATACATATACTTGTTTCAGACCTGGAAAGGCAGGTTTGGTAACAGAACCTGTAGTTGGTCCAGGATTGTACAAAGTTATTGGAACACAACCAGTTGATGTGGCAGCTCATCTCAAGCTTCTTGGAGAATCCCTCTCTATAATTGGTGAGAGGCTGAAGGAACATGAAGTAAGTGGAGCTTGAACAATGCTACAGAACTGTAATTATATCAGAATAGTTTCATTTATAAAAAGAACAGAAAGAAGCTTCATTTATAACAGGAATCCCTGCCTTACCAAAATCAGGCACAAGCTGAGGCCACTTCAGTGCTGGCTCAGTGATTGTTCAGAGTTGTGTTGATGGAATGAGGAACTGGTTTAATAAGTAACTGACCTGCTGGCTGGGATTAGTAGTGGGTTCATTAACCCTTTGGTGCCAGAATTTTATCTTTGGCGCTGGAATTAAAACCCCACCTCCCCCCCCCCCATCCACTTTAATGGCCGTTCGGCCATTTAAAGGGCTCACTGCACGACATATATATATGTCGTTCGGCGCCAAAGGGTTAAGTATCTGATTTGCATGTTAGAATTAGGGGTGGGTTCATTAACTGTCATTCTGCAGGTTGAGATTAGGAATGGGTTCATTAAGTAACATCTGCAGTTATGGATTTGGAGTGGGTTCATTAAGTAACTGATCTGTTGGTTGTGATAGAATGGGTTGATTAAGTAAGTTCTGCAGGTTGGGGTCAAGAAGGCAACTGATCTGCATGTTGGGATTAGGAAAGTAACTGATCTGCATGTTGGGATAAGGAGTGGGTTCATTAAGTAAAGACCTGCAGGTTCAGGATGGGTATATTTCGATGCTTTGGATTTCAGCAGTCCAACATATATTCCCACCTAAGTTGCCCACTGTCACTTGTGTGTCCAGAATAATCATTTAGATCCAGTTTTGTGGTTTGTGCACAGACGTGCCAATTGCCTTACAACTTTCAATTCTCAGGAGCATAGCCTGAGACCCTCTGGCTGGTTCTAAACTACCAATGAGTCCCTTTATGTCATTTAGCCTTTAGCACCAGAATTAAGTGCCCAGTGTACTCCACAAAAGACTGGAATGTGCCAACAACTTTAGTAGACTTTCCTTTTCGTAGCATCATCCTGTGCATTGACTGAAGTTGTTATGCATCAGAGGGTTAATTACATTGTAGTTCTGTCCAGCAATAATAATTTTTTAGTATCACAAAGTCAGCAACTTTAGTGCAGCTGGAACTTACAGATCTTTGATCTTTGCCACTGTTTTCCCAATTGTGTGGCTCATTTGAGAGACTCCTTGTACAAAAGATATACCTCAGACAGAAGAATATAGCCTTCTCGTTGGACACTGTAACAACAGTGGATATGTAGGGTGGCCACTAGATATGGTCATAAAATTGTATGTGCTAATTCTCTACATCCTTGAATGCTGGCTTTACATGAACACAGTTTTGTAGTTCATATTATCCATATATATTTTAAATACTGATCAATAACAAAGGCATAAGTATGTGCATATTCACAGTTCTTAAAAGAACATTTAATGAAATAACTGTGTTATTGAACTGTCCCATCACTTCCATTGAACAATGTAGATTTTTAAAGATGACATTGCAGTCACACCATCTGCTTAAGTATGGGACATACCATAGTTCGTATTAGCATATTTCACGGATACATTCAGGAATTGTTCTCTTCTCTCTGCCTCCCAGTTGCCTTACTCCTGAAAATGTAGTATAACTTATTTTTTAGTAAATACTTGTCATACTTTATTATAAACAATAGCCAGGGCCAGCCTGCAACATGTGGACATCCTGGGCAGGTTAATAATATGGTGCCCCAGGCAAGCCATTAATTTTGTGCCTCTTAAAACTGATGTTCATATTAGTACAGGGTTTGTGAAACCTCTTGAGAGCACATGCCCAAATTGTGGATAGTTTTGAGAGAAATTCATTTGTGTGTGGAAACCTAAGTTTGCTAGCACCATATTTCTGATTATTCCAGTGACATCATAGTGCCCCTTAAGGTTGGCACCATGGGCAGCTGCCTGGCTGCCCTGTTCCTCAGTCTGGCCCTGATAGAAGCCAGTGGATTTAATCCTTTTCATCCTGTGCACATAAAGCCACCAAAACCTGTGGTATTGCCTTTGTAATGTGCCTTCTTAATTTGTAGGGTCAAATTGCAGTGTCAGGAAGCTTGTCTGTATTGCTGGATTCACTGCTATGTGCCCTGGGCCCTTTATTGTGCTTAACTCAGCAAGTGCCTGAAACCAGTGGCTGCCCACAGGAATTACTCAACAGAATTCTTGATAATATAGCATACTTCATGCCAGGTCTATAGAAATGTGTAGACTGTGATGTGACATCCTGGAAATATATGGAATGTGTGATATAACTTCACAGAAATAACTGGACTGTATGATGTAACCTCATAGAAATATCTAGACTGTGTGATGTAACCTCAATGTCATTGAATTTTTTTTAGCTCATTAAATGTTAAAACTATCAAATTCCTTTCAATTGAAGGAATTGTTCCTCACATGTAAATACACATCCCATGCCACAGAGTGGGGTACTGTGGCAATTCAGTTTCTACATCAGTCCTGTACATTCACTCTTCTGCCACACAGTGATATCACTTATCTCCCCCAAGGTTAGGAATATGTAGAGCTATAGATCTACTCCCCCTACATGCCTTCATGGTGCACACAGGACAACTTTACCTTACCCTTCCCTTTACCTCCCCTTACTACTAGTAGGGGCACATGGTGGCATAGTTGGTTGAGGCACTGCACTACAAGGTTGCAGGTTCGATTCTCGGTGGTGTTATTGGATTTTTTCATCAACATAACCCTTACAGCTGCACTATGGCTCTGGGGTTGACTCAAGCCTCTAACAGAAATATTTCTTGGGGGGTAAATGCAGCTGGTGTGTGGAGCTGACAACCCTACCACCTTTATGTGCTGAATGTCTAGAAATCTGGGAGCCTCATCCAGGGACCCTATGGGGCTGTAAAGGGATTGCTTAATCTTACTACTACCACCATCAACACCACCACCACCACTTTTACTACTACCACTACAAGAGGGAACAGGGTAAGCGATAATAAATTGACTTTGGAAGATGGATGTTGAAGCATTATAACTGATTCATTGTAATATTTTATTTCATAACTTACTCTTCTGACAGTAAATTAACTACAGACTTATTTCTGTCTTCAGTATGTAACAGTGAGTCTGAAGCTGAAATAAAATTGTACAGCAATACAGTGGACTTTGGAATTGCAAAACATGAGCCGTGGTAAAAAATAAACCAGACTAATTTGAAGATGGCACTATAACAGTTAATACAGAGTTTCTTGGCTCGATGATGGCTGAAAACAATCTGGTGAATGATTTATCTGTTTCAACTTTACAGAATGTGCCATACAGTAGTGACCTACCATGTCATTTCTGTTTTTCTTGAAAAAATGAATGACCCCAAAGAACAGCACATGTCAAAGTACTTCTTCCTCAATGAAAAATGACAGTGGCACCCCACAATAATGCTAAAACTTATTCTAACACAGGTTAGAAAGGTTAGAATGAGCATAACTCAAACATCTGGTTTTCAGAGTTGGAAAGCAGCGTGACTTTTACCAAAGAAACAGAATGTTTGGACCATTGGGTTTTGAAATCAGTGGTACTGTGCATCAGAAATTCATCCTGTAGAGACAACTGTGAATCTATTCCTTTTAATTTAAAGATGCTTTCAGTAACACAGACTATATAGCACCAAATAACAGGATGATAGTGAAAAATGAATCAGGAAATATATGGTAGAAGGCAGTCATGGCCTCTTTTGAGGTACTACCCTGGAATATACCTGAAGGGACTGAGAAAAATGATAAAAGTTCCTATCAGGATAGCTGGACTCGCAAGCTAAGATTTGGACTTGTAATATGCCAAATATAATCAAATATGATGCAAGAATGTTATCGACAAACCGTGACTCAACAAATGTCCACCAATGTTTTGCAGCATCAAGAGGAAGACATGGCAAAAACATCCTGAGAAATGGCAATCTGCAAATATCTTTTCCTCCCTGGAAATCCAGCTCATTCTGCTTTGTCTGTATAGGAATTTATAGATAGAAACTTCATGACTATTATCCCATACTCCTAGCACCATGTACCATATTCTGCTTCCAAAACTGCAGCTTTTATGTATGTGTAAGAGTTGTTGATGTCATCCCAGTCATAGAAAAATCAGGCTAAACTTGTAGAGGTAAACACACAGGAGTTCTGCTCACACTTCTTAAAAAGGGCAGAATTGTTAAACACAAGTCACATGAGAAATGCTCTAAATACGACTTCACAGAAGACCTTCTAAATATGTGTAATATAAATATCACAAGACAGATGATGCGAATGTTATAAATTTCAAAACAACTATTTCTCAAATTTTAAACATAATTATGCATAAAACATTTTGCAAATTACGACAAATGGAGAGATTAACCTTTATGTGACTGGACATTAAAAAACACCCCTAGAAATTTATTTTATATAGTTATGCAACAAGGAAATATAATGCATTTTTACGAAACACTGCATAATCTATGTTTTATTCTCCACAAAATGCCATTTATTTCATACCTTTATTTTTTCTGTTGAAATAATATGTTTTTCATAAACCATGCAAAAAATATATATACCAAGCTGGTTATTTAAAGGTTCATTATTACTGATGACTCTAAACACTATAATAACATGAGAAGGTTTGGGGCTTGCAACTATGTTAGAAGTGCTGTACACTAAGAAGACGTCTTCTCATCAGTTACAACATCTACTTTCCTCCGGGAGTTTCAGTCCAGATCGTGAAGCTAGTAAATTTATTACTTAACAGGCATATGACACAGGAGTCCATTGCTGTGCATAATTTCAGCTATCAGTGTTAGTACCTTAAGAAAACTGAAAGATGAGGCTCAAAATATTTCACCCTCCCAAAATGTTTTCAACTGTTAACACACAAATATGCTTCACACAGTATTTTTATGTATTCTTATCTTTCACCTCTAAACAAAATTTCAAATGCCAACATCCAATGGTTCATTAACGAATATCTTATGTGATATAAATGGAACTAGTCAATTCTGTTGCCCAACATTTTCTCATGCAGAGGCATTTAAATTTAACGCATCATGTAAGAAAAATGTGAATATTACTTCAGGCAGAGTGATAAAATTATCCAGTAACATGCATTTTATGGGAAATAAAACATTATGCAGGAGGTCTCAGAAGTGCTGTGAATATTCTCGTAACAAAGTTTTAAACTTGCCCATTTTCTTAATAGTTTTTATTTATATTTCGGCTTTGATGTGCAAATTTGCCACAGAGACTTTCTGTGACAGACACTGGCTATACAGAACTTGCCAGCTGTGCTATAAGATGACATGATTTTTCTTTTCCCTATTGGCTAGGGAAGCTGCATGAAGTTCAACTCACTGCAAGACAGGTGTAAATGGACAGTGAAAATATGCAGAAATCAAACAGATATCCTTACAATTAAGAAATAATTGGTGACTGTATGCACTACAAACAGTACCTACTGTTTCCTTATTGTGAAACATAAGACAAATGTCATTTAAAAATACCAATAAATAATTTTCATGATGAATTTATGAGGACAAAAAACATGGATTTTAGTTCCTTGTAATGCAAAATCAGTTACAGCACTGGTCTCTCTCTCTCTCTCTCTCATACGCACACATGCACGCACACACACACACACCAGATAAAGATGTAACACAAGCCTTTGTTTTTATAAAGCTTATAAACACTGCAGACCTTGTGTGTTGCAACACAGTTTATTTCCTTGGCAGTGTACATGTGACACCTTTTTTTAATACACCATGGTACACACCATAAGAAAGCTGCTGTTTACACATTGTCAGCTGGCCTTGCTCTTTGAAGGGAAGCCAACCATGCTTTCTTTTGTTTACTGAAAGGAAATTTATCCTAGAAGCCCTGTTTGCTTGTATTCAGCACCTCCATACTTTAGCTATCAGAAGTAAAACACGTGCCAGAATGCAGACTGATGTAAAATAAAGCTTACAACACTGCTAAAGCATTCACATTGGCTTTGGGGTGCCCGAGCCTCCCATTCTACTCCATATACTGTGGAGTTAAATATAAGTGGAGCTATACCTTTACTCCCCTCTCTTCCTTCATGGTGTGGACAGTGAAAGCTTTAGCAGCATTTCAGTACTGCTGTCCTGCATCTTAAACATGTGCTGACTGAGATTTAAATTCCTGTCCCAAGTGCAGGACACACAGAAGGAAAGGGTTAATTACTGATATCAAACCAAAAGAAAATACAAGTTTTGTGAAGTTGTGAGCTGATTTACTCACATTCTGAATATATAACATTTTAATACCCTGTATTAGCATGCTATTCATCAGTTGAAAGATGGGGTTTAAATTTTTGAGAAGCACAGGCATTTTTCTCTTTGCTACTACATCCAGGTCAGTTCTGTTGCCTACTCAGAAGTACATAGGCTCTTCCCTTCTTAGTGATGTGTTCAGAGTACTTCCACCCCTCCATATATTGTAAACATATGACATTTAAGCCAACACAGAGGCACCTTCAGCTTTACCACTGAGAAAATTTCACCCTTTAACTGGCCATGAAGGCACACGGGGGGTTAGAGGTATACCTCTACCTGTTCTTTAACCTTTGCGCTAGATGGGGGTGGGTGGTCAGTACCATGCACTGGCCACTTAACCCCCAGAAAAAAGACCTGGTACCTACTGTACATGAGGCTGAGTGGGCCTCAGGGTTGGTCTGGACTGGTACAAAAAATCTCATCGCACTGAGATCTGAACACTGAACCATCTAGCTACAGCGAGTTGCTATACCAACTACACTATACTGGACGTTTTCACTAGTGAGTACTATAAAGAAAACATGCTGTAATGAAAGGTTTTAATTTTAATATGTTTTGTAGAATTAAACGAAGGAAAGTCTGGGTTCAATAGCTCAAAAGTCACTGTGTAATGTGGGTTTACAGTATAAAGGCCAAAAAAAATGAAGACTGAATAATCGCAATGAAATCTACAATAGCATAGTTATCATTAGGTTGCTTAAAAATTTTATGTGTCTCACACTAACTTCAACAACATTGATCTTGATATCCAATTAATGCACCATTTCTGTTGTACGTATAATTACGTACCTGATCTGAATAAACAGCAAACTGCAATTTATTGCTGCCACAATGCATCAGCTATAACTTCACATTTTGTTCAGCAAAACCTAAGAGAGAGAACATATTGTAATGTATAATGCTATCAAATGTCAGAGTTATAAGCTAAACTAAACTGAGTAGTATGAACTTTTATGCATATGTCAAAAACTATGTGATAAACAGTGACATTAGGACTGACTTGCATTTTGACTGAATTATAATGCATGCAAAAAAAAAAAAAAAAAAAAAAAAAAAAAAAGGGAAAAATTATTATTTTTATAAAATATAAAAAAAAAAAAAAAA
>Ga0131853_10000622_pt1 | contig 63829 bp, 32 predicted proteins | sample TergutLab28metaG_FD_92764 | JGI IMG/M metagenome (GOLD analysis project Ga0131853, IMG submission 92764) | Labiotermes labralis P1 segment gut microbial communities from Petit-Saut dam, French Guiana - Lab288 P1 (version 2) (version 2) | ecosystem: Host-associated > Arthropoda: Insects >...
TGTACTGTGCAGTGCATAATGCACTCTGTGTACTGTGCAGTACATAGTGTTCTGTGTGTACTGTGCAATGCATAATGCACTCTGTGTACTGTGCAGTGCATAATGCACTCTGTGTACTGTGCAGTACATAATGCACTGTGTGTTCTGTGAAGTGGGCCTTAAAAGTAACACAGCTAAACGTTATCTCCGACTGAAAAGTGTTCAGGGCCGTTGGGTTTTTCTTTACAAAACAGTTTATTTTTTAATCTATCAGAGAATTACATTAGCTTTCATTACGTAGAAATTTCCATAGAAATATCCCGAGTTGCTGGCACTAAAAATACTCTTCAGGTATTAATGACATTTTTCATTTCGTATCTCTTGTGGAAATATTCGTTTCATTTTTCCCCTCCCCCCCTTCTAGCTCCCCTTCCCCTTCAGTGTTACACAAAGTTAAATATCGTTAATTAACCGAACAATGTTGTTTTAAGATAAAGGAGTCAGCTAGGCGGAGTACAAAGGAAGAAATGGGATGAAATCTTGGCAGCGAGACGTAAAATTTAATTCCAAGTTGTTCATCTTCTGTTTGTAGTTGCTTATTGCGTAAGGGGAACAATTTTGGGAGACGGTGATGCTAAGGCAGGCGGACACATGAATATAGGCCAGAGACTAGTATGGGAGTGCGTCTGGGTGTAGATTTTGGCGTGAGTTAGGTACTGCAAACTAAATTATAATTAATGTAAATGCCTGCACATTCTACAGCTGGCATGGTAGAGTACTAATTGTGTGTCTTCTTATAAGCTGTCATAATGAGATAAGCAAATAATGAAGGGCTGGAGGACACTGTTTTGAATTTCATTGGTTCGTTGGTGACGTATGCATAGGTCGGACTGGTTGGCAGTGAGCGAGCGCTCTTGACTGTCAGTGCTGTTGGAAGAACAGAAGTTAAGTTTGGAAGTTCGTGCAGTCGACGTTTGTGTCTTGCAGAATTACAGGGTGTTTCCTGTTATACCCCACCGCATCTCTTTCGGGTACTAGGGGGCATGTTGTAACAGTGAGAGAGACCAACCTGACATCTAACCTAAGTCTGTCTAGTAAAGGGAGAGGGAAACACGCATGACGGAGGGGAGACTAGTTTTACGTCTAACATAAGCCCATCTTGGAAGGAGAGAGGGAAACACGCATGACGGAGGGAGACTAGTCTGACGTCTAAGCTAAGCCCGACTCGTAAGAAGAGAAGGAAAACACGCATGAAAGAGGGAGACTAGTCTGACGTCTAAGCTAAGCCCATCTCGTAAGGAGAGAAGGAAAACACGCATGATAGAGGGAGACTAGTCTGCGTCTAACCTAAGCCTGTCTCGTAGGGAGAGAGGGAGACTAGCCTGACGTCTAAACTACGAACCTGCCGTAAGGCAGTACAGTGCTGAGATTTTGAGAGTAGTAGCCCGAAGTACTATACACTCATCGTAAATTTTGTGGTCTTCATATTGCGCTCATCACTATGCAGTTGTGTTTAAAATTCTACCGTTAAATGCAGGGAACTGTTCACAGTTATCGTGATGTAGTGGTTAGCTTTGTTCTGTTAGCACCGTACATTTAAGACGCGTTGAGCTGTTTTTCTCCGTCGTCTGTTATTCCACGCACCGAACAGGCTTGAATATATATTTAGTCGCTTTGGGATACCACATTCTTCAGTTTCTTGAGTACGCTGTGGTTTTTGAAATGTCACAAATGTGAGCCATCCATATAAACAGTGTGCCTTCCTGTATGTTTTTAGTGTCGCCTATGACGTCCCGTGCAGTGTTTGATCGGCCCCTTATTCCAGTTGTTTCCTCCTGGTTGGTAGCGTCCATAGCCGATTTTTAATAGCGCAGAAGCGATTTGTGCTTGTCGCTGTTTTGTTTGTTTGTAACCATTCGATGTGCCGGGCTGTCACTGTACGGTACAGCGACGGTGAATAATAGAACACTAGTCAGCAGCATTCTGCATGGCCTGTTCATAAAGTTTCCAGGGACGGTAAGCAGTTCTGTGTTTCAGTACTACGGCTTACAGCCACTTCGGTACCCACACTTTATTGTTATTGGTTTGATTAATAGGTAATTACAGGGCGTTGTTCGGAGCTCTGCTTGCAACGTTGTCGTAATGAGTAAGTACTCGTATTGTTTTAGCACAGATTGTTTTAAGTGGCACGATGATGAGGAACTCTGTCAGGGATGTACAACGACGTAAATGTCAGGTAATAAAAATGAACTATTTTTTATGTAATTGGAGTTGGACATTCCATTTATAGCCGACCACGCGTTTTGCTGTTAATATTTTCATATGAAGCTGGCCAACACACTGTCGTAGGTTCAAACAGACAGTTTCGTGGGATTTCTGAATTATGAATATTGTCCATTCAGGAAGGATAGGAGCGCGTACATGCGGGGTCCGACACAGTGACCGACCGACCCAAACTTCGCTCATAATGCCTGCAAGAACTGATTATCGCGTTGTCGTTTTAGAGAGATCCCGGGGGTGAGACAGCCTGAAAACTAGGATCCCCCTCCCCATGCCAGCTCCACGTGTCGGTACTAGTTCTACAGTTAGTCCTGTCTACAAGCCCAACATAATATGCACTTAGGATCAGACCGAGTGCCGTCCTGACGACGACATTCGTGCGTCGGCACACTGAAATTTACATAATTTACATAAGTACGTTGTGTCTTGATTTTAAATGTTAGGTGATTAAGCACAGTATTTTTAATTTAACACTGCGTGTATGCTCGTTATTTGTATGTCCTGTGCACTGCTGTCGACCCTGCTGGATGGAGAACGGGTTCTGTTTGTGCACCCCTTTGATCGCCAAGGTTAGGAATTAGTGGAGCTGTACTTCCACTTCGCGTATGCCTTCATGGCGTGCACAGGAACATCTTTTTTACCTTATTTCTTAGACGTTGTGTAACCTGAACATTTGTTTCATATGAAATTGACTGGACAGTATGTAGGATACGAGAAATAATGGAATGAATAAGTGATTGAATGATGTGGAAGGTGGCGATAGTAACTTGTGTGGGGTCCTAGCCCGGTGTTACTATTGTGCGAGACGCAGCATGACGCTAGTATTTATTCTACTCATACGGCTATACCCAGACCAGCATCTCCTTTTGAAGTGCGGTCGTTATTCACGCTATCTTATTTTCTCGTATGCTGAACATTCCTTGTCGCGTTGTTGACCGGTTTTGCTTGTGAAACTTGTATATTTGTTCTTTTTTTTTTTTGGGCGCGATAGCCTCCTTTGTGTTTTTTGGCGCCACAGCCCCCAGTGGGCCAGGGCCTCCTCATCCACGAGGTGTCTAGATCACACACGACGACGTGTCACAGTCGATAGAAATCCTCTGGACGAGTGATCAGCTCGTCGCAGAGACCTCTTCCTGACAACACACACACAAAACACTCACAACAGACAAACGTCCATGCCCCCGGTGGGTTTCGAACCCACGATCTCAGCAGGCGAGCGGCCGCATACCGACGCCTTAGACCGCGCGGCCACTGGGACCGGCGAAACCTGTCTACTTTAGGATAAATTTTGTTATTTAGCTGTGTGATCTGTAATTAAGTTTAACTGTTGTAATTGCTTCGTTCTCTGTGCGCTACACAATTGAAATCATGTTGATATACGGATCACCAAAGCGAGGGATGGAATCGTCGAAAATAAGATGATGATGATCTGTTGCGCTGAAATCACTCGCAACGTTTCTGACAGCTGCATTTGCACAAGTCGCGTAATGTTCTTGTAACCGTGCGTGATTTCAGGCTTCCGACGCGTTGTGTATGGGGTCTCCTGGGATGTTATACAGCGTTGAATTGCAGTTACTGACGTTTCATTTGAAGACTACCAGCTCCTTGAAGGTGGGATTGCTAGGTTCTCCCGAAACGTCGGTAACTACCACTCAGCGCCGCGGAACGTCCCAGGAGAGCGAAGACCTTCTTGTACTTTGTTCGAAACATTTGCGGTTGAGTGTGATGTTGGCATGATGCGTGTTTTCGAGCCGTGTGTTTATCAGAACTGGAAAGAGTCTGAAAGAGGCAGGACCATCAGTGCTGTGGCCTAGAGTCAAACTTGGTAATTCTAGAACATAAGCCACCAGTACCGAGACGTACTGATACTGTATAGCGGGCCAGTAGACTGCGGGTCTTAATGGGTCTATAATTGCGTTCTGAGTGCTAGTATGTGGTGACCCTAGAGCAAGGCAGTAAATAGCCCTGGAATATGGACTGGGCTGTCGCAGTGAAGCAAAACAGGGAGCCGGGAAGAAGGAAATGAGAAAAGCTGCATTCGGTAAGGTCTCGTGAATTTTTTTTCTGCCTGATTTCATACTTAATTTATATTCATTATCCTTGGAAAGTTGCTCTCCTTTTCTGCAGTTTTTAAATTGTTTTAACTTTTATATCATCTCCGCCGGCGTCCAAATGGATTTTTAACGAATCGCACTCGTGAGAACGTGGTTCTTAGAGAGTTTCGTCCATTTCGGTGGTGTGTGGGAATTAAGAAACCGAGATGAAAATAGTCGCTCTGTTTCACTTCCACGATGGGAGTATAAACGACGGATAAACCGTAATGAGTGGCGCGGTGTGTCTTCACATCGAACATCTCGGCGATGTGGACGGCACTCTGGGTATCCGCGAACTCTTGGGTTCGAGCCTCGGCTATCGCCGGGCCTCCCGAGCGACCAAATTGCACGGTGGCGCCGTATATTATCAACTTAATCATGGCATTTTTTCCTACATACAAAAATGTCTTATCTGTTCGCATGCGTCGATCAGACTGCGCCTCGCAGCATCGAGGTTGACTGGTCACTGCGGAAATGTGGGTCCTAAGCGTGACTCGTGCCTCACGTCACCCTTCTGGCGCCTAAAATTTGGAGGCGGCTTATAGATTTTTGGAAAAAAATGTGGACCTCTGCTATAAATGTGGGCATTTGAAATGTCGTTAAATTTTCATCATTATCGTGGCGATAAAAAATATGCACGAGAGAAGTGCTTTTTCTGCATCGTAATTCGTTGTTAGGCAGCATCTTACTAGAAGCTCGTGTGATTTCTGCAGGTAACCTATCATTTTTGGGACAGTAAAAATCTTAGGAAGTTACGGTGGATTGGCTGGAGGGATGACAACGCGTATAATTTTTTTCTTTAAAAACGGCTTTTTGGAAGTCCAGTGAAGTATAAGGATAACTTTAGACAGGATCTTGATGAAATTGGTTATTATGACGGGAAGTGAATGTTAGTGGATCAGGATCGTGCCGTCCTAGAGGTTTTGATATTGGTGATACTAGTCGTGGTGAGCCGTGTAGCAGTCCTGCCATGCTTATTACTGTTTAACACTTAGGTACTGCACGTTTACGTGGCTTTGTGTGTTCTGCGTTTTCTTTGGTTATTTATGATTTACATTTTTGGCAAACTGTGCGTGACCGGACCCAAGTCACATGCTACAAGCATATATGATACGATGTAATGAGCCTTGGCCGTAAGAACTGGCAGTGTACAGAATTAGACACACGGACTCTCCGCAATCGACACTGAATCGTCTGAATGCGGTTCGCTCGTGGTGTTTATAGATATCTTGACGAGTGGGCGATAATGCAAACATGATATCGAAATTTATGTCTCATATATTTTTCACTGTGTACTGAATTCTACAGTTTGAATTGTAAATCAGACGCAAAACCCGTGACAGGCAATATAACGCGCCTGCAGCTACAGAGGCGGGTTCGACTATATCAATGGTGGAAATGCAGATTTAATTTTTTCGTTAAAACATACTGCTGTGTACTGAGATTTTTTAAATTCATTTCGTCTTTGTTTACCGTACTGCACGTAGGGTTAGAATTACCTGGGTCCTAGTTCGAATCTCGACCCCAAAATGGGCTCTGCCGAATATTGTGGTCACGACGCCATTGCGTTCTGTGATAATGTCTGGTTTATTTTATAAATGTTTGTAACCGGGCTGCTTTACAGTTAACATGGTCTTCCTATCTGTGGTGTGTTCCTTAAGGTGGAGGAATTTATGTGACAGTTGTGATGCTGTTTTGAAAGTTCGCCCTGATCCCCGGTTTGGGGGGTGTGGCCTTATTGGGAACAGACATTTCTTTGGCAGTCCCATCGAAACATTGGTCAGCGCTGTGACGTAATATAAAATTCATCAGTGTGAACCGATACAAAAACTTCCCTTTCCAGGTTGGAAACACAAATGTGAACCAGCAAGAATCGTTGTTTCTCGAAATTCGAAAAGGTAATGGTGTTTATGCCGGTGTCAGTCCGAGTACATTATACACGTTCTGTAGTCCTGTGAACCATGGTAAAGGGCCGTCTGATTTCGGGTATAAGCATGGCGCTCGGTGTAAATTAAATTTTAACGACGGTACTGAAATTGATATTTCAGTATCTAATCATATTGATTTTATCCGTATCTTGTTTCAAGTGAGACAGAACCGTCTGTTCAGGTACACGCTGATGTCGTTTCTAAATATTTAGCTTTAGGCGACAACGAAATTTATCCATTTAGTTTTCTGATATGCTAGGTTAATTATACTTATGAGGCAGTATGTTGGGTTTCCTGACCTTTCCTTTACCAGTTCCAGTTGCTACAAATGCTTATGAGGCGTGAGATGGAACTGCTAGTTAAATGGAACGTGTTGCTGTGTGATATCGCAGTTTTGTACATTACGCACAGACCGCAGCTCTCTAACTGTGTGCATAAGAACTGGCCTTTTTCAGGATATACCATGGAAATGGGAGAAAGAATTTGCAGTTAGTGTAATTTAATGATGAAGGGGTAAATTCAACACTGAACTTAGTGATCAGTGCAATATTTCTTGTAATTTCTGGGTGTTGGTCTCAAACTGCATTGGAATGCATTCTGCAGCATTCATTTATTCATTCATTCAACACACCCTGTCAGACGTATCACTATATGCTTGGGTCATTTTCAAGGGTTGTCATATGTGCTCTGATGTACACCAGAGACCAGTGCCATGCTGTCATGTCGTATTGCTGTATGACATTAATTTTTGTTCTACGTTAAGTAAAGCACTGATGACGATAATTACAGTTGAATGTTTAATTCAAACCAAATTGTCCTTGCTGTGCGCCCTTTTTATATAAAACCATTTTTATACAGTAACTCAGCAGCGCCAAATGACTGTAGTAAAAGCGGATAATTGATTAAGCTTTGGAGTGGTGTCATTTGGGTGGGTACTGCATATTTTATGTTTTGATCGCAAGAGCGTACCTTCAATTTTGGCATCTGGTTTCAAACAGTTTATTGTTCTCACATTTCCAAGTTGCATTTTTGTGTTTATTTATGTTTATTGTGTTTCATGTATATTTTTTGACATGTACACTTGATTAAAACATTTTTTTCATAACATTGTAAGGCATCAGTATACACAAATTTTTAGCCAATTGAATTACTAGAATGGAGAAGTTGTGTGGTGGAGTTTCAGTGTCACTGGGTGGGATGACTTCACAGTGTGTGACTATGGGCATGCAGGATGAGATTCAGTCCCACCTTTATGGAAACAGGTTGGAACGTGCAGCATTGCTTTGTGGTGTCTGGAATGCATTTGTCACCAAATTCATTATTTCCCTTCTGCAGTGCGGCTCACTGATACTAACATTTCTAAAATATTTATCTCAGTAATTAACCAACTTGATGCACGAAATTTTTGTTTTACATTAAGTTTATTTCATGCCTCTACATGTTTAGAGCACATGTGCTCGAAACATGTAGAGGCATGAAATAAACTTATTGTACAACAAAAATTTTGTGCATCAAGTTGGTTAATTACTGAGAGAAATATACTGAGATGCCCGGTCAGAAAAACGTCAAAATTTCTAAAATAGTTTAAAATAGTTTTCATACTGTTTCCAATCAAAGGGTACATTGTTTCTTAAGTATCAGTGTAATCTGCATAGATATTCAGAGGCAGTTTATTGCTCTGTGTGCATTACACCATTCTCACTCATCTTAGTGTTTTTCACTCACCAGCACAGTCGGTAGTTCTCTGTGAGAAACTGTGTATTGGCATGAAGGGTGTAGATGACAGGGTGTGAAGGATGACTGCATGAAAAGAAGTTATTATTCTCCTTAGAATTTTGTCCCACGTTTGCAGTAGTATTTTCAGGTATGTATTTTACTTCAGACTTTTGTTGTAGCCACCATTTTGTGTTGCCGTACCTAATGGCAGCTCAGTAGAGCTGAAACTTGTAATGGGGAACTGTACTGCTGAGGTTCAGGGGCCGATGTTCGTGAGACATTGGTTATGTTAAACTTTATTTGCTTCAGAAAAAAATAAAGTTAGTAACGTTGGTGTAAATTGACATGGGTAGATTTCATGTGGAGTGTGAATTTCTAACAAGTGTTCTTGTACATACCTAGCTAGAGCCCTCGTTTGTCATTCGGATGGCTTTCTAAAAATTAACTTATCAACTTTGAATTTTAAGTTGCTGTCAGGGAATTTGTTGGCTGGTTGAAGGACTGTCAGCTTCTTGAGAATGATTTTCTCCATCAGTATTCAAATACATTAGTACCACAAAGCAAGAGAGTAATATGGATGTTGGACACCAAGTGTTTTGACATTTATACTTCCAAACCACAAATGCAGCCGACAAAAAATACAGGGTGTCCCAGGAGGAAAGGTCAATATTCTGGGGGGTCATAGTGTCGGTCATTCTAAGCAAAAATATTTATATGAACATGTGTCCTATTCCGAACGGTTTCTGAGATAGAGCTATTTGAATGTACTACCGCAAAATTGTTGATACGTTGTAGGTACTGTTTCTAATACCGGTATTTATTGTTCAAGTGACAGAGTTGGTACAGGGGTATAATGAATGTTCGAAAATTCCACCGTCAACATCAATGGAATTTGCGACTCGTGTGAAGACATGGCGCGTTGTTCGTTTGAGTGCGTCTTGACTTTCCTTTATGCAGGCGATAACATCCAGTATGTTAATGAGCAGTTCCTCTAGTATATGCACTTTTTTTCTGTACACTTCACTCTTCATCAAACCCCATAAACAAAAATCTAACGGGGTTATGTCTGGAGATCTTGGTGGCCAGTTAATGGTACTGCCACGACCGATCCACCTATTAGGGAAAGTGTCATTGAGATGTTGCATCACATGTCGGGTACAATGAGAAGGGGCTCCGTCATGCTGTAAGTACATAGCAATCCGTGTAGCCAAAGGAACATCCTCTAGTTGTTTTGGTAATTCATTTTACAGAAAGGTTAGGTAATTTTGTCCTGTCATACAATCGTCTAAAATAACGGGACCAATCAACATGTCATCGATCGTTGTGAACGGTTTCTGCGCCATTGTCTGAAGCATGTGAGTCTGTGTGAAGCGTCAGTTGGCTGTTGATAGTGACATTGTTGAAGTGTGAAAAATTCCGCTCATCTTCACAAATGCCGAATATGCTGATATGATGTATGTTTATGGCTTCTGTGTTGGTGGTGCCACTGCTGCTGCTGCTGAAGAATACCGTCGACGGTTTCCTATGCGCAGAATTCCGGACCGTAGAGTGTTGTATAACGTGTTCAATACATTGCGTGAATGTGGTATGTGCTCATGTTTCATCTGAATGGGCACGTAAACAAAACATGGAGGAACAGGAAAACATTCTTGATATGGTACAGCGTAGCCCTACTACTAGCACGCGAAGACTTTCAGCACGTATTGGTGTTTCACGAACACGTGTATGGCGAACATTGCATGAAGACGGCTTGTACCCATTTCACCCACAGCCTGTGCAAAATCTACACCCAGGGGACAGTGCCAAGCGTCTAGAATTTTGTTATTGGTTACATACTAATCGCCAATTGCTTCCGTTAATACTATTCACTGATGAAGCTACTTTCACCCGTAACGGAATCAACAACACACGTAACTCGCATCGATGGTATCACGAAAATCCACATGGTACTGCGGAAACAAATTTTCAGCGTCTTTTTTTTATCAGTGTTTGGTGCGGTATGGTCGATGACATGTTGATTGGTCCCGTTATTTTAGACGATCGTATGACAGGACAAAATTACCTAGACTTTATGCAAAATTAATTACCAAAACAACTAGAAGATGTTCCTTTGGCTACACGGATTGCTATGTACTTTCAGCATGACGGAGCCCCTTCTCATTATACCCGACATGTGATGCAACATCTCAATGACACTTTCACTAATAGGTGCATCGGTCGTGGCAGTACCATTAACTGGCCACCAAGATCTCCAGATGTAACTCCGTTAGAGTTTTGTTTATGGGGGCTGATGAAGAGTGAAATGTACAGAAAAAAGTGCATACAAGAGACGAATTGCTCGTTAACATACTGGATGTTATCGCCTGCATAAAGGAACTTCAAGACGCACTCAGACGAATAACACGCCATGTCTTTACACGAGTTGCAAAGTGCATTGATGTTGACGGTGGAATTTTCGAACATTCATTATACCCCTGTACCAACTCTGTCACTTGAACAATAAATACCGGTATTATAAACAGTACATACACGTAACATCTCCTTATCAACAATTTTGCGGTAGTACATTCAAACAGCTCTATCTCGGAAACCATTTGGAATAGGATACATGTTCATATAAACATTTTTGCTTAGAATGACCAATACTTTGACCTCCCAGAATATTGACCTTTCCTCCTGGGACACTCTGTATACAACAGAAAAGTAGTAGACTGCAAATAAACATTGCTGTATGTGTTACATTGAAAAAAAGACCCTATTTGTAGTTCAACAATGACAAACATATTGTAATAATCATACTCTTATCAGGTAGTTGGCCTGTTTTGTCCTCAATTCAGCTCCCTGTCCTGAAATTTTTAATCAGTATTAAATCTTTCGTTGGCTTCTGTCAGTCTCTCCAGGCATAACCTCTATGTGACAGCCATTTCAACATTCATCTGAAATTGTCTATCCTTTCTGTGTTATGTGACTTGAAATTTGCAGTGCATTTTGAAGTAGACTGTTTCATGGATCTGACTCCGTTCCTTAAATAAATGTGATTAATTCTCTTTTCGGGTGGTGTGTGTGAGTTTTTCAAGAACTGAACTTGATATGCTGTTCTTGTTTGAAAGTCCTGTCAGTTCATTCACTCTGATTTTACTCTGTTGTCATACAGCACTTCCCAGTGTATATGGTCTAAAGGAATTGATGATGTTTGCTTAATGTTTGTTCCAGTCACTGGATGGACAGAACATTTACAATTCATGTTGCACACTTCGCATTGAATACTCAAAGTTGTCCAGCTTGAACGTGAAGTACAACAATGACAAGAGCCGTGACTACACAAATCCAAATCTGCCCACGGGTGACCCTAGCCTGGATGCCACACTGGCTGGGCTAGGGGCCGGTGAGTTGATCCCGCAGCTGTTGATAGCTGGGGGCGGCGGGGGGCGACACAGAGGCCTCGCACAGGAACCAGGTCCTGCACCCGGAAGATTAGCTCCACCAGGTAGTGTAGTTAGCAGTTATGATGAATGTAGATAGGTTGGAGCCTGCTGCTATTGATAAATGGACTGACTGACTCGACAAAGCAGACTTGCATGAACAGATCCTGTCACTTGTACTCTACTCGAAGACCCACACTACTGGCTAGATTAATAGATTAAAGGGGTGGGCATTAAGTGACCCTTACACTGTACCTATCTTTAATCTGCTGAGCATTCGAAAGTAGGAGAGAACAATGTAGGATGTGGTTGTAGGTTCCATGTTGTTATGAAATGTTTTGATTCTGTCAGTGTCTTTCAGTGGTATTTTCTTGTGTCCCATATCTATCCAGCAGTAATGTGCTACAAACATAGCTCACCCTTCAGAACACGCACCTAATGCTGTAACTCTTATCTCTGGACTGTTAAAGAATTCCTCATTCTTGGCCATGTGATGGACCACTGTGTCTTACAATAATGCAACTCTTGGTGGCAGTGCACGTGAAGATAATTTTCATCTCAGGCCTCTTGGTAAGGAAACTTTGAGTCAGAATGTTGCAGCCCAGAAGATTTCAGCACCCCCATTGAGAAAAAAAGTGAAGAATATTTTACCTGCTTTTCTATTACATGTTGAAGTTGTTGATTTCCTTCTATTTATTGTTGGTTGGTCATGAAAAAGGGAGTTAATGTTAAAAAGACCGCTACGATATCCTGCAACACATATTTACAATGTGCATAATTTTCACTTAATGTTGACATTTTTTACACGGCATATATCTTGCCATCCAGTACTGTTATAGGGGGCTTCTGGTGCTCCCCTATCAAGAAACGTGTTTGACTTGTGGATTGCACAACATTCCACTTGACACTGACAGGAATATTTTGAAATCCTTAGCCAGGAATTTGTTATGTGTTTTTTCAGTATGACATCATGTCTGTTTCCTGTAACTCATTTTGTGATTGTCATGTTAGTGTAATACTGATTTCCTGAGACAGTATAATAGAGCACGTATCTCAAGTTTCAATAATGAACCTTCTTACTGACATGTCTGTTGCTAATTTATGTTTGAATTTCCAAACTGTTTGATAAAACTAAATAATGCTTGCTACGTACTATTTCTACTTTTTAATTTATTTTTTTGTGGTTTATTTAATGATGTTTGAACTCCATTGGGGGGAGACATTTTTTGGCACCCCTCCAGACTGGTCCTGGGGCTCACTTAGCCTCCTGTACAGTGGATACCGATTCATTCCTGGGGGTAAACCTGCCAGGGCATGGCATTAACCACCCAGCCCCACCTAGCACCGAGGTTGAAGGAAGAGTACAGCTATACCTGTACTCCCTGTTTGTGCCTTCATGGCAAGCTGTAACAAGAACGTTACCTTAACCTTAACCCTTACCATTATTTAATGATGTTTATAGGTGGGACTGTATAGCATCAAATTATAGCATGACTAGTGAACAGTGAATTGGAAATGATGTGGAATGATGCGCTGATATCCTAATTTGAAATACTGTCACTGCCTTTGCATGAAAGTTTCAGTGAGCTGGAGACACTGGCCAGATAGTATTGTAATTATAACAGAAGAAAATGACTAAATTTATTTGATTCTCCTAAAAATTGATTGAGTGGAAGGGTTAAGAATGGCTGGAGCCATATCTTGACTCCATCTGTATGGAATAATGGGATGTACTGGGACAACCTTATGTTTTTATAATGTTTCATTTTGTAATGTATGAGTGTATGTATGTATGTAATAATGTATGCGTGGGCATGTGTAGCAGCGTATATTTATGAAGACATGTTTTATGTTGAAAGAAATTACTTGACCTGTATCAGGTGCTGATAATATACCTCCAAAGGAATAAATGTATATTTGCATAGTATGCAGTGAAAACAGACTTTTCCCAAATATTTCATGTCATCACATGAAGAAAGGTGATTAGGGAGACAGCTGAAAAGATGGAACATTCTGGTTGTCTTGTACCCAAAAGAGCATAATTTAGGACACAGTGTCAGAAGACTTACAATAAATAAGTGTTTATTTGTATGTTATTACACATTTGTTATGCAAAATGCATGAAGTTAACACATAAATGGGGGTTGTGTCTAGCTAATGTTAGCATCTCACACTACTGGACAGATTTGATGAAATCTTATGTCACGGTATGTCACTTTTCTAAAATTGGATATTTTGTAAAGATGTAATGATGCAGCTTGTCAAATATGAATTTCCAGTTAGGTCCTGTAGGAATCTAGCATTTATCTCTAAATAAAATACACATTATCAGAATATCCATTTGGAAAATATTTATACTTTTCTTGTATTTTAGCAGAGAACATCACATACAGCCCTTATCAGTTAAATGTGTAATGCTTTCCGCATCTGAATTCATGACCCTAGAGTAATCCTTTGGCCACTTTCTTGGATATTATGGATGACTTTACATGTTTTCCATGTATTGTAGTATTTCTTTGTTGGAGACATTTTCATAGAATTCCTTGTTTTATAAAATAAAAATATTGAGTTCATGGATTTGTCTTTAATCTACTCCATTCTTATCATCATGCTGCATTAGCATCTTCACAGTACTGGTTATGGGACTTCGTTAGTTTGTTGCTAGTTCAGCACAGAAATAGTACATCAGTTGTAAATTACTTTACCTTTTCATAATGGGTTGTGAGCCTACTGAAAAAGTCATTAAATAAATCTGGAAGTCTGAATAGAAAGTCCTTTAAAAATGTGACTGTGCTGCTGAATGAGAAATGTGATAATTAATTGAAAACAGCCTAATGCTAAATCAGTTTCTTTGTATTCGTTAAGAATTAGTAACATAAAACTAAAATACGGTACATCAAAAGAGATGTTCATTAACATTAATTAAACTGACAAAGATTCTGCTTAGACTTTGTGTTTAACGTGCATTGTCCTGTTCAGAATGCCTGTGATGGCTCACATTTCCCACCTTCCACTTGGACACACTCACACGTGCACACTGTTTCCTGTTGCTTCAGAATAATAATCCGTAGGTTTTCCTTTCATGAGAGTTTTAATGGAGACATGTCGCCTTTTCAGAATTTATATAAGTGGTATGTATATGTGAGTCTGTCCCAGTTTTAGTTTTAGGCTTTATCCTGATAGATCTTCATGAAACTGTGTGAACAGAATGCCACCCTCCCCATGCGTATAACTGCAACAATACTAAGTTTGAGACACTGGGATCTTACAGAGTGCACATGTTGCTAGGTACATCTGTAGTTAAGTTTTAAAGCTTTATTTTGTTCTCTGTAAAATATGAAACATTGGTTAAATTGTTCATTTTTTCAAATTGGATCTGGACAGAAGACACCAATTGAATCTTGAGTTCTTTAATTAATGTTCAGTACCCACTTTGAGTTGTACATGTCAACAGCTGTCCATATTCTTCATTTCTGCCAGAAAAGCAGAGGCCATAATATCAAAACATAACTAGGGGCATAAGTCATATCAGTGGTTCTTCTGATGTGAGGTACTAGGTATGATACATGCCTTTTTCTTTATACACATCAGTCAGATATGAGTATATATATATAAGGTAATACACCCCTAACCCATATTTAACTATGATAGGATTGGGGGGGGGGGGGTCATACTTTGGAAATGGGAAGTTTAAGAATGGTTCAGTGGACAAAAACAAGGAACATACAAAAACTGGACCAAGAACCAGAGGCATGGAAGTAGAGTGGCTGTGGAAGTTGAGTTCATGCCACCAAATGAAAAAATAAACCAGTACCAAATGCACGTGCAGTTATGTGTCATAATATAGGTGTATCAAAAATATGACCCCACAAAACCAATGTAAATATGAACAAAATCCTGTAGTGGATTATAACTCAGATGCTGGAATTGGCCTCAGCAGAAAGCAAGCAGTTTGACCCCTAAATGAAATTTAGAAAGGTGATATCACCTGAGACTAAATTTGGTTACCTGATGAGATGCATCAGCCTAAATGGAAGAACACACAAAGACTGCAGCTAAGGAACTTCAGTGACAAGAGGTTCACTTGAGTGCAGTATAGAATCAGAGTTTGTTGAAAGTTCTGCAGCTTAGCTCAGAAAACATTGGGAATGGAAATGGAGGTGACTAGAGAAAGTGACTAGCAGAATAGTGGAATTTGTGGTTTCAGTTTCTGGCAGGTGCAGGATTTTTTTCCTTGTCATTGTATTCAGAGCAGCTAGAGGTATATACACTAGTCCATTTGTAGGGGTTAGTATGGCAGGAGTACATACTGAGCTGGCTACTCCTCCCATCTGATATCAGAGTGAAGAAGAACCTCAAATCATGCATTGCTGTGGTATTTGTTTCTCTTCCCATATGCACACGCATGGTGTGGCCCGAATACAATTGGACTTGTCATGGCTCGGGTGGTTAGTCTCCAGCCTTTCACTACATAGGCCCAGTTTACATTCCAGACTAGGTTGACTGGCTGTGGGGCACATTTTTTAAAATACATTAGTTATCCCCTTTCATTGTCATTCTCCTGATACTCAGTACACATTCGTCCTGCCATCATATGTGCTTTGCAATCTTAGTAGTTGACAACATGATTAAATTGTACAAATTTGACTATATAATATATAATTTTGAGTTACATTGTTAGAATCCTCCATGGCAACTAGGTGTGTGAGATGAAATCAAGACAGGCGTTTAGGCTTTTTCCAGAAAAATGCTTGTTTCTATGAGGAGGAGGATCAACTGGCAGTTTAGCTAGTAGGATAGTGCGCGTGGAACTGTTTTTAACACATGATGCAAAATCAAAGTCATCTGTGACAAGACAGGACATAGCAATGACTCTCACTGGGTACCCAGTTTTACTTCTACAGACATGGAGGATTTTAAAAGTAAATCTTCATTTTGATACATGACATATATACGCCATGAACTGTGATCCAGATCACATACCATAGAATAGTGCATAGTTACTGAGCCGTGCACATTTTCACTTTTTTTTCTTCCTTTTCCTTTCTTCCTCTCTGTGCCTTTGTTTTTCCTGTTACATTCTAAAGTAGCCTGTACATGCTGGCATACAGTTTTGTTTGTATGACCCCACTACTCTACACTCTGCAGAATACTGCAGTGTGTTTTGAACATATGTGGCACTGTGTCACATCATCGGCACATTTAATACGGTTGTTTGCGTTTGTACAGTTCTTTGTATTGATTTATATGTTGTTCGTTGACTGCTCTGTTTACTTCTTCATTTTTATAAACTCTAATGGCACTCTACACTGATGATAAGGTTTCCCTTCATGGATGGTTTGCAATATTTCCATTTATCTCTTTTTGTATTTATGGTAAGGGTTCAAAATTTGGCATGTATCAGCTGTTGTTTGTGTATTGGTTCTGATATCATGTGAAAGCTTTTCACCAAAGTAAATTTTACTTATTTATGGTGTATATTTTTAAATACTCCTTTGTTTATGCATGTCTGCCTCTTTTTTTTAATCTTACTCAAAAGGGCAGTTGTGTGTTATGTATTGTAAACACCAGTTCTTAATTTGTATTTAAAAAACACTAACAGTTTTGAGTCTCAGAATCATGAAAACACAAACATAAAACTGGATTGGGATTAAGAATAAACTTACTAAAAAATACAGTGACTGAAACATAGTCTGAAAATTGGAGACACGCATAAGAAACTGTTTAATTTTGGGGATTTTTTTTTGTGACCAGAAAATTTTGCGTGATATAATAAACAGGATAATGTAATGTATTGGATGAAATGTGTAGAGAGAGAAGTGTCTCCCTTAAATGGTGATTTATCACTGAATGATGTTGGAGGGTTAATGTTTATGGGTAACTTATAATTCTATTGTGTGCGTATGTTGGTGTATGTAAATGGTTGCAAACCCAGTGCATGGAATGAATGATATCAGAGAGTTTGCTTGTTTGTTTAGTACCACTCCCTTATTTCATTGTGCTTTCCTGGTTAATTTTTTGATGAGGCAGGTTTACATTTTGTCAAGATTTCACTTCTTCCCAGACGCCATCCTCTTCTGTTTGACCAACTCTTTTTCTGTGGTGCATATTTGGATCTCTCCATAATTCTACATTAATACCACTGCAAGGTTTTTGAAAGCATCTGTTATTGGAATACTTAATTACATTACTGTCAGTGAAATTAAACATTTCAATTGGCTGTACATTACTGTTTATGTGATGAATATTTGGACATCCAACGCTTCTTATCATCTTTTTCACTTTTTTCCGTTCCTGGATTTGCTGTCGCTCATAATTTCTGTACAGTAAACCTATGTCTATCACTTAAGTGCAATTGGCAGTGCATTTCAATTCATAATGCCAGGCAATTATTATGAAGTATGGTTTTTCGAATTCAGCATTATGTTAGTATAAACCAAGAAAAGTTTTAAAAATGTCTCTCCCAGTCAGGATTACTGCCCTCTTTTGATTTCAGAATGTGCAGGATTACAGAACTACTGGGTTTTGGGCTTGACAAGAGCTTCTTAATGGAAGTTAAAGCCTATTAATAAATGTACCATTTGACAAGAACAGAAGCATTGCCTTGTACATCATTGGCAAAGAAATGTGGATTTTAATTTTCAGTGCTTCATTTCTTTAACATTTTTTACCCAAACACTCAAAACGCACTCCACCTGTCACCCATCAGGTCTGGTCTCTCTGTAGCTATTTGTCTGTATCTATCTATCTATCTATCTATCTATCTATCTCTATTTATCTATCTATCTGTCTGTCTGTCTATATCTATCTATCTATCTGTCTGTCTCTATCATTCATTCAATCCATCCATCTCTCTCTGTCTATTTAACCTCTCCCTCATCTCCATTCATTACATTTACATTCATGGACATGACTAAAAAAAACTATGAAAGTAAAAAGTAAATTCATATAATGCTCAATTTTATGTGGCTCATATAAGTATTTTGCCTCCTCCATGTGTTTTTCACAGTATTCTCTGCCACCATTTTAGTAACTTGTAATTTTTTAAAACTTTTACTGTATTACCGGAGTGTAAAACAAGATTTCCCATTCTTCTGGGATTTGACATTGCATCATTGGTTAACTGGTGCCCAGCATTTCAAGATCACTACATCATCATCATCATCATCATCATCATATATTTCATGGAGTTGGGCCACTTGTTGACCTGTTCCGGTCTCACATATCCAGACGTCTTTTCAAAGGTCTACCATGATTCCTTCTGCCAGTTGGGGAATAGTATTTCATTACCCTGGGTAATCTATTTTGAGGCATCCTATTTACATGTTGTATCCAACTTCTCTTGTATTCCAGTAATTTGTCGAAAATTGGTGCTATTTTTAACTCCTTTGCAATTTGTGCATTTGTTTCGTAATCTGTCCAAGTGTATCCTGATATTCTTCTCATGTATTTCATCTCTACATAGTCCTGAAATGTTGAATTCCAATTAATCCTGTGACACATTGGCTTATCTCAGTAGAGGGAACATGGGCTGCACTGCTGTAAAAACCTAAAAACTTGCAAGACAGGATCTTTTAAATTCACTATTGGAGAAATGGGAATGTGAAACATGTTCTGTGATTGAAGCAAATTTTCCTTTGCTTGACATGGCTAGGGGAATAAACGATATTACACAGCTGCTACAATACATTTTATACTTAACATGTTATCACTCATATGCCAACAGCCCATTGCATTTCAGGTTACCAAATTGGGAAGTTGTAAAAGTTAAAGTATTCTGTGAAAATCATAGGTGATTATGTTGAACTGAAAGGTACATTGTTGTCTAAATTGCCAAAATCAGTGCATTGCAGTTACAATGCTAATTACAAATGAATGGTAGTTAAACATGCTGAAGAAAAGAACTGCACTTTGGCACAAAAATTCCATCATGTGTAACGGAATGTATAATGGCAGAAAAAAACAAAAGGAACTATTATTTAAGGGAAGAAATTTAACTACCAAAAGATTTCGTGGGTTGAAGCAGGGAGATCTCAGTGTCCTGATGAAGAAAATGTGTACTTGAGAAACATAGAAAGTGACCTTCCTATTACCACTGAGCCAATATCAATGAAGGCATTGGAAGTCAACTACATTCGTGTTGATTTTGATGCCATATTTCAAAGCCCATAGTTGTTGGGCAGGAGATTTATTCCTTAAAACAGACCTTCGCTAGAGAACTACATTAGTGCGTAAGCTTCCTGCAGACTGCCTTGAGAAATCTGTAGTTAAACCCATACCATGTAATGAATGTGCCAAGAACATGACTGCCTCTATGGATGAGTGGGTAATGCAGATGAAAACTAAGTGTTTTTTGATGTGCTGACAGAAACTAAAAGTGATGCAGAAGGATTGAAATTAGTATTTAAAGAAGAGGACATTAAATTCTATGAGTAACTGTGATACTTTCAGTTCTCACATGTGGGAGGAAACTGCTACCATTTGTTGTCCTAAGGAGTAGGAATCTTCCAAAAGAAAATCTTTGTTGTTAAATTATATTAAAAGTAACAAGAAACAGCAGATGACAACATATATTCACATGGCTTGAAAAAGTCAGGGACTGAAGAACAAGTCATTTATTCAAGAAAAGAGGAATGCTGATTTGGTTTGCTTTCAAGGGCCATTTAACAAAAAAGAGGATACGCAGACTTCTAATGAAAACACAGCTGTAGTGATCATACCATACCTGTCAGAGGTTTGTGATGTGGCAGTTAACAAACCTTTCAGAGAATGATATTTTTTGCATGTCACCAGAGTGGCTGCTACCTGGAACTGCCAACTAATAGAGCAGGAAGCATAAGAAGACCATCAGAAGCCCTGCAAGGGCAGCCGATTAAATCTGCGTGGAGTGGCATTTCACCAGCATCCATTATCAGGTCTCTTAAAGTGTGCGGTATGTCAAATGATGTTCAAGGAACAGAAGAAGATATAGTGTGAGAGGATGATTGTGACAAAACCTACAGTGCAGAAAGCATTGGCAGTGCCTAATTAATTCAGTGATGTGTTTGTAACTGTTTGTTACAAAATTGCTAGGATATTTAAACTCTGATGATTAATTCCATTATATTTGGCATGAAAACACTGTCACAAAATCAGGATGATATGAATTTATTTTCCTCAATACGGAAGACTGTGAAGAAGAGTTAACTTATGTACATTATTATCTTACATTGTGGTTAATATGGTATGTTCTCTATATTCATATTCACCATTTTATTATTTTTATTATTCTGAATGTAAGTATTTTGGGGGTGAGTGTTAATTCTTGCCTGGGTGGTGGGCTGATTGGTTGGTGACGTTGCATTTCATGATGACAGTGACAACAAATGATGACAGTACTTGCAGCAGAATCAGGATGATAAAGAAGCTCCACTATCTTTTACTCTAGCTAGCTATGAAATCAGATTGGTGGTCTCCCAAATGCGAGGCCGAAGTGTTAACTGCTCTGCCACCCATTTGTTTATTTACACTGTATTTTGTAAGTTAACATCTGTCTCTTTTAGATTGTATGAGGGAGGACAGATGGGTTACTGGACAGCTTACAGTTGCCACCACTCTCTGCCAGTGTCCACCATCTAACACTGAAGGTTTTTCCACTGTAATGACGTTAAGACTATAAAGTGAAATAGTTTCCCTCATCTTTGGCTTTAGCACTAAATTTTGTCGTTTAGTTCGTACAGCTGTTCGACAATGCAGATGCTTTAGTGACCAGACTAATATGCATATTACTATCAGGTCTGCAAAACTGTTAATACATGTCATGCGTAACATGCAGTCAGTTTCAAAATTGTGCAGAATTGTTAGTATGAGTCATATGTGGCATACTGTGAGCTGTAATTACTTTAGACACACATACATACTTCACAGTATACAGGAGAATTATAAATTGTGTGAGTTCTTACAACAATTTATTTGTTAGAAAATAATAGCCATATAAGTTAAAGACACACTGTTGTAAAGAGCAAGGCAAACTGTTTTTCATACCCTCATTTGGTCTGTCACGCTTCACACATCAAGATGGCATTTCAGTTCTTGCCAGGCACATTGCAGAAAATGCTGTTCAGATTTTCAGTTGTACAGGTGCTATATATACTCAGTCCGTAAAGTAGATCGGGGTTATAGACACTGGCAGTATGTAAACCTCATCTTTCACAAACCTGTAAAGAAAAAAATCAAAGAGGGGTTATCTGGTGATTGCAGTGGACCCCTTTTTAGTCAAACCATAGCTTAGGCAACTGTCTGTCCAGGAAAGTTTTCACATTATTGTGACTGTGTGGTGGCTGTCTGTTGCATTGGAAAACAACATGTGGTTTGTCTTCAAGTAACTGGGACATTAACCACAATTGTGACAGGTCAAGGTAGACATAATGTCATCTGTTTTGTATGAAATTGAATGTTGTCTTGATGGTTGCAGAGCAATAAATGGAGGAAGTACTGAACGTGCATAGTGTATGCAAGAGAAGCTTCTTGAGTTGCTGTTATTATGGTGGTTCACATTTAGTTTTTGTATATGTATTACTTTCTTACCAACACATTTTTGTAATTGCTCACATCATTTGTAGTTGCTCCACTTTTATATTAACCTTAACATTAATTTTTTTGTACACTTTAGTATAAATAAGGGAATTATAAAAAATATTGGGATATCTTTGCTGTATTATTTTCTGTGTGTTGCTTGTAAGTGTACATATTGGTGACTGCACGGACCTATAGTGTAGAGAATTAAATCTGTGACTTGTAAGTTGGTTCAGTACAACAGTTCTGAAATTATTGCCTTACTTCTGGAGAGCTAAGGTGCATTAAAATTTGTTGCTGTGTCATCTTAGTAACAGTTTTGTTCTTTGAGTGTCTGAGCTTCATTTTTTCGCAACAGAGAACTCAAGGTTAGCTTAGGGTTTGTGGTATTTGAAAGAATTTTTATAGCACTTTCTTACTTTTTCTTTTAGTTTCTTGATACCCAAAGTATGATTGCCGCTATTCATAGACAGTATATAGGTCCTTATAAGAAATAAGTTTCTTGAATTGTAGGGATATTAATATATACATTTTACCTGTGTATCCGTACAAACGACTTTGAGCAGTTTTCTATATTGCAGTTTTATATTGAAGAATAAGAAAGGGATTCAGCTACATTAATGATGTATGTTATTGATGAAATTGTAAAACATTCTGACGAGGCTATTTACATGGTCCCAGCATATCTTACTATTTCTTTGTTCTTATTGAACTGCTGTTATTCTTGACATTGCGTAAATATGAGTCACAACAACACTAATATTATTATAAATTATTTATGTTGCTGTCAATTAATGTTGTAATAAGTATCCTAAACATGAACAAAGCCTCTAAAACTGTTGTCAGATTGTACAAAAGCAGTACTGTCACATATTAAATGGCACCATGCCTTATGGTAACAGCTTAATCTCTTACCTTGTGTGTCTGGAATAGTGTAAATATTATTCACAGTTGAGTATTGTAACCAATTAGTGTTATGTTAGTTTTTTTTTTTTTTATGTGGCATGTCACACCATCACCTGATGTGTATAGTGCTCTGCCAGACACTCTTGATGGGTAATGAATGTACGTCTGGATTATATTGGGAATCTGAGGCTAATTTTATATATATATGATTGGTATGTGTATCACATGTATTATTGTCTTTCACTGATAATTTAATGTGAATATAATTACTTTGTAGTAATAATGTTGTTAGTGTTGTTTTGACTTACATTTGTGTTCTAAAAATTATTGTTCACAGCAGTTACAATTTCAAAAAGAATTTTCTTGGTAATAGATTTGTTGAATCCATTTCAAATTTAGGCATGTTGACGATGGAGAGGTGTGAAAATATACCCATTATTTTTACAAAGTCTGTCTTTCAACTTGTAACTCTTGAAAACAACCAAACAGATTTTTGTAAAATCTAATACTGGTGTTACCAAAATGGGTTGACTCATTCCAATTTAAATGAAAATCATGCAGTGGTATTATACTCTACATGAAGACTTAGCATGCATTATGAATGTATCTTGCTGAATGTTTGTCAGATTCGACATTTTCTGCAGATGTACGGAAATACAAGGAGGATTTTTTATGCTATGTCATCTCCAAATTTGTGGCCTATTTGTATTACTGTTGGACTGTATGCTTACCTTGCCTCTTTTACACTATTTATAGGAGAGCTTCAACATTTAGCTTTGAGGAACAGAAACTGTAGGGGCAATAACAGAGTGAACAGAACTGCTACATTATGCATAATTTTCTGAGTTTATCATAATTAAAAATAAGTTAAAGTAACAGGGTAGTTATTAAGGATAAAAATGTGGTGAGGGTGTGGACTGAATTCATATGACTCAGAATTGGGACAAGTGACAGACTTCTCCATTCATGGTGTGAAGCTGTAGGTTCAATAAAATGCCAGAAACTTCTCAACTCTGTGTGAGTTAGCTTCTGACAAAAGACTCTGCCCATGTTCTTAATTGATAGATAGTGATATTGCCATACTGTAAAATTTTAATCGCATGCCTGAACATTTCCTGTGGTTCAGACGTGAAGGTATATTTTATATGCTGCTGTTTCCCTGTTTCTCAATTTGATTTACATCCTGGATTGTTTTAGTATTGATGGGACTATTAAGAAAGGACCTTCCTTGGCAATTGTTAACATTTCAGATAAACATTCAAATTTGTTTTATATTTGTTACTTCTAGATCTGCCATGTTGCATTATGCTCTTAGGAACCTTAAAAGTCAGTATTTTCTGACGGATGATTTCTTCTTTCAAATATCTTAATATTTAAGTGTTTCCCTTCTGCATATCATGTGACCTTACAAGAAAACAGTGTACCAACACAGCATTTTGAGTATACGTATGTTATGTAACACTCATTATTGGTAGTTGGTGAATGTCACAACTAGAGGGTGACTGTATTGTAAATCACCATAGTTGGATGGAATTTTGTATTGCTAACAATATTTGTTAGTGAGTATGTATTTGGTTTGATTGTGTGTCCTAAAAGAGTTATGTATTGGGGTGTAGATTGTGTGTATTGTCTTTTATTGGTTCTTGCTGGTAAAATTTACGTATCCTGTGGTCTAATCTCCAGTGTTCATGTGTTGTAACAGTTTAATTCATCTGTCACTTAGACTTCATGTTATAGTGGGTAATGCCTATACAGCATTCCACATTTAAGCATCCAGTTTGGAGATGTGTATGATTAGCTTGTTGACATGTTGTATGGGGCATGCAGGTGCCCCTGGAGTTCTGGCGTCGCCGTTTGCTGCGATGCATGGCCTTGGCTCACCGCTTACATCACCATATGGAAATTCGGCAGTGGGCGGAATGGGAGGTATGCATAAAATACCCTCTTCTGTTCTCTTCTCTACTCTCCTCTTCAAACTCTGCTGTCCTATTCTCTGATACTCCTTCGATGCATGGACATCGATTTTTCAGATGTTATATAGTTAACTTTCATTTTTTGTCATTTATTACAGTTTGGTCCCATGTATTCGTTTCACTGAAACTATTGCTTTTGATGTAATCAGAATTTTAGTATCGGCATGTTAAGGAAATGAAACACATGGAAAGAACTGTGGTTGACTTCAGTTTGGTTGAAAAACACAAGTCTTTCTTCTGTTGGTGTCTTCTTTTATTCGTCCCTATTGACCTGTGTCAGTTGCCCATTGTATCAGTTTCATACTATTTTGTTGTGTGCCTTCTCTGAGAGATCACGTTGTTGGTGTTGGTGACTTCATTGTTTGTGCAGAATCAACAGCCATTATCTGTGTAGATGACTTCATAGACTTTATGAGTAACACACATGGAAAAAAAAAAAAAGCAAGATTTTATTGTGGGAAGCTCATTTCTTGTTTCTTGTTTCTTTATTCACTAATTTTATAACTACCAATTTGGTAAAGACTGTCGTTTTATAATGTGGAAATTACTCGTATATCATGTGTGCAACACATTCTGATGTAGCTGAGAATTGTTCATTCGAAGCCCTACAGTCCAGCACTTGCATGAAGAAGGAAGTTCTTGCAGACATGTCTTTAATACACTTTGCAACACTGAAATTTTAGTTTGGGTGGTTATCATAAATAAAAACACATAATATAAGCTGTTCTCTATTCATACTGTACTTTTAGAATCGTCTGCTTATATGAACTGCAGGAACAAGAATTAGTGCTACATCAGACATTTCATGCTGTAAACATTTTACCAAAGGAAACGTATCAGATGTGGTCAGCTACATATTTGATTGTCTTAAATATTGTGGTATAAGTTTAAAAATCAGCAAACACACAGTGAACTTTAACAGTTCATTTTGTGGATAGCATTTGGAGCTACAACTGTAATAGGCCTTATCATGCTTATAGTGCTTATGACTGATATGAATTTTGTTTGGAGTCACTGATAAGGTATTTGAAAAAACCTCTTTTACTGAGACTCATCTGAGTAAGTACCTCTTCACCTTTCATCTGCAGGATGGAAATGGAGCCAGTTTTTTAAATCCTGTGTTCTGTTCAGAATTTGAACTAATGGACAATGTCAAGCAGTAAAGTAATACTGTAGCAAAGTGCATATTTTCAGTGCCCTATCCAGAGGGTTCATTTGGCCTGTCTTTTCATTGACTGGCTGTGTTTCCAAATGCCTTCCCGTGATGGTTCTTAAACAAGAAACTTCTGTAGACTTCTTGTTTCACCCACTTACTACATGGCCCATGAACTGCATCCTGTTACAAGCGTGTGTGGTTTTGTAAAATCACACCATCTGTTACCAGTCTTTTTCTGACATGACAGTGAACAGCTTACGTTTGTTTGTGTTACGTAGTTTGTCTTGAATCTCAGATTGTTTCCTGCTGTGTCTGTAAATGTTATGAACACATGTAGCAGCTTTTCTTGTGTCTTAGAATATGGAAACATCATGCAGTTCTTGTTGCTAGATTCATTGTATTATATTTCTGTCTTTGCTTTCTTGCTGAACTTCTCTGCAGCCTGTAATGTGTGCCATCTGAAGTGTATTGGCTTTATTATTACTCCAACTTCTCATTGTTTGAACATTCATCAACAAGTTTTTGCATTAATGTATTTAAAAACATATGGTATTCTGATGTGTTTAGTTAATTTTGAGTGCAACAAAATACCTCGAGCAGGGCATGTTTCTAGCTGTTCTTACTGCCCCTTAACTTTCATTCTTACTATGATAACTTATATCAAGAGGAATGAATATGGTGATGTAACTACTAATATTACAAAGGAGACAAGTACAGTGGTAATGTAGTATACAGAGACCTCTCATTACATCTGTGCCATGCACACACACACACACACACAAACACACACAAACAAATATGTGTGTATACACTCATAAATTTATTCTGTAACTTAAACTATACCCCATTGGCTAGGAATTTGACAGGTGGATATTAGTTGACAGAATTGATAAATGTACACCATTCTGCAGATGACTGATTTCAACTTGCTTTACTGTGCACTGCTGAGTGTGATGTAAGTTTTTTGCAGTCTAGCTGTTATCCTGGTTCACTGTTACTCATTTTGAAAGAATTGGTATGTGTGAGTCATTGAAACAAGCTGTGTAGTGGAAGTTCCTGTTACTCTTGATGGAGACATATGTTTTACAGAAACCATTTTGTGTCATGCTTGTCTCTGTTGATTGAAATAGAAGTGTGTTTTGTTCTGTACTGGCATGGACATTTGCTCAGACTCTGTAATTGCATTTATTTGCTGGAGAACTTCGGATATTAAATTTCTTTCTTATGTTTGAACTCATTGATAGCTCAGTTAATAATGTTGAGCACCAGTTAACTGTGAGTGCTTGATGCTGTATTGCAGCAGCAGGGATGCCACTTGCAGGCTTCCAAATGCCAGGTGCTGCAGCAACTACAGCGCTGAGTGCAGCAGGAATTCGCTTAGCTGGAGCCATGAGTTCCACAGGCTGCGTTCTCTTAGTTAGCAACCTGAACGAGGAGGTATGTAAGGTCTTGTGTTTGTCTTGCACTCAGCCTGTGTCCAGCCTTTAGCCTAGCCCCATAGCCTTATATCACTGTGATATCATCTTGTGTGTGACTTCCTGCTGAAAAAAATTAAATTTTCTTTGCTTTTTTATTTCACCATTGGATCTTTGATTGCTAGATGTATAGATACTTCTTTACTCCTTAACTTTCTCTTATAAAGTTTATAAATTCGTCTTGATTTTACAGTCTTACTGCTTCATTGCAGACATGTAGTTTAAAATGTGTATCGAAGTGCCATAAGGATGAGGTAGTGCTTGGTCCTGGAGTTCCATTAATATGGTAACCAGCCTTCCAGGATGTGGAGATAATTTACACAGCGTCTGTCTGACATGTTGCTTTCTTTGTTCTGTGTCTTGAATATTTGCTAAGAAATTGTAAGCAAATCAAAGTGAAGACACTGGAGAATGTGTTAAACTTCTTTCATTTGCTCAACATAGATACAAGGATTGGTACGGTTGAAGTAAACAGTGTAATGTTGGTTTTAAACAGTCTAATATTCTACCAAATTACATTAGTAGTAGTTGTAGTAAAAATTTGTCTTTTTTAAGTCTCTTTTTCTCTTCTGTATGTGTTATATATGTATATAGTGTTATTTATTTATTTGTACAAATGATCATTCTGAGCATGGTAGGTAATTCTAACAGCATCCAAGCTATAAAAAGTCTTCCCTCATGTTTTTTCCCCCCCAAGGTTTTTTGTTCATTTGATTCAGTGACTTCACATATTCCAAGTTGATAAGGGAGGGATATACACATGGCCCTTAATACACCTATGGCAACGATAATAATCCACAAATTATGACTGCTGTAGCTAGTAGTCAGTTTTTCAGAAGTGACTGTGCAGAATTAGAATTGTTTTATATGATGCCATCAGAATTGGAATTGTTTTACGTGATGTCATTTTAAACTAATTGCTTGCCATCATTTATATGTACCACCATATGCACATAAGTTATACAAAGTTATAAGTTATCCACAAAAATAAACCCTTCTACATGTTTCAATGGTAAATCACCATCCCAAAGGGGCAGTCAGTACAAAGGAATATATTATATTATATTAAAACAAATTTTACATGTACAGTGTAAAAAAATACATATATTAGCAGCTATAAATATAATAATATGGATATTTTGGCTAGTGTGATGTTGACATATTCTTGGTTAACATTCACTGATATGCTGTTGTTTACAAAATTTGTAGTTATCTTGTACTTTTAAAATTGATGTATTAATATTGTATATTCCTTTGTATTTACATCTCCCTGATGATCGCTGAAATATGTATGACGGTTGATGCTTATTTATAACTTACATTTTTGTACAGTTTAGTTGCATGTGTTGGTATATATAAATGATTACAATCACAATGTATGGAATGAATGATATTAAATTAATATTTGCCAATTTGAATAAGAAATAATAACTTGTGTGTATTTAAATCATGATTTCCTAATATCCAATGATTGTTTTGCTTCCACTTTGTGTCTGCTGCTAGTTATTAAGTCAGATGTTTAGCATTTGTCTTTTTCTGCTGTGTAAGATTGGAGTTTGTTTTACTCCTCACTCCTGAGGAACCCAAAATTCCAATGAATCATTGTGACTTTTAGTTCAGTAATTAAATGAAGCTCTGAAGTATGATGCCCAGTGAGTGTGTGTCTGTGTTGGAACAAATTCTGTAAATGCTTTCTTGTTTGTTACTGAATTTTAAAGTGGTGTAAGATTGAATAATGAATGATGATGCATTCCCTTTTCCTTCTTTGGTGTTGCATATGTTATGACTGCTGGCTAACATGTCTTTCCCTTTCAGTCAGGAGTCTGGAGTAGTGAAATGTTCTTTCTGAAATTTTGTGTCTTCATAGTTTGCATTGCACCATAAACAGATACATGATATTAAACTTCTGTCTTTGAAATGAAAGTTTAACTTTTTGTTTGCATATTTTCTGTGATATATGTTGAGAACTTGAATGATTATTTGGCATAATATATTTTAATTATCTGGAACCACATAAATATGAATTTCTATTACAAGTAAAATTTTCAGAATGATTCTTACCAACATATGTTATATTTTTCTGTTGCCGTAAGAAGAGTATACAGAGTTCATTAGGATTACCATTACCCCCAAATTAAATTGCAATATTGAAGGTTCATTCATACACAAAGTACAGTTTTATTCTGATGGTAACCACCATTAATATTTTATTTAGCTATTATAATTAATTTGCAAATGCAGGCAACCTATACAGGCAGGTCTTCTTTTATGCCAGAGTTACATTCTGAAAAATGTAATGCAAATCATACACACACTTCCATTTAAAAACAGTGTATTTCCTGGAGGTTATGGGATTGACAGCCTCATCCTCTATAGTGTGCGACATTACCACTTGTGGACATGTGACGCGTGGAGTGTATATGTACTCTGTACATACAGTATGTATAAATTTCTATACAGTGTACATACATTTATTTACAGTATATTTATTTATTTCTAATGTGATAAAAATGTAAGAGACTCATGTCCATAGTTTTTAGTATGGTTCATTTCAAAAGGACTGTGGTAGTCTTGCTACAGAAACCAACCCTTACTGTTTCAGGTTGTTGGCATTTAATGTTATCTAAATAGATGGCACTTTCTTTAATTCTGTCAACAATTTATTCACCTTTTTCAGGCTTACTACTACTAATTTCTCTTCGGTACCGATCATATTTTACCGATTTTTGACTTGGATTTTGCTAGAGGTGATGTAGATTACGTTTCTCAATACTCATGTTGGTAAGAAAAGCCAGTGCTGTTTAAGAGGAAACTAAATGAGCCATGTGATTATATCACCACCGTACAATCCACAAACGTGCCTGGTGGTGTGACAGTGACACCACTTTCTCCTAGCCCACTACAGAAGCATGGCCACATATTTTCTTTGCCAAATCTCTTTAAGCTGAAAATTATCAGATAAATTTGGAAAACAGTGTAAATTTTCAAGTCATGTTAAAGCAAAATTGTGAAGAAAGAAATCACAAAAAGTGAGACCTGCCTGTATTTAGATGCATCCTGCAAAGTGTTGCTACAAATTTAAATGACACATTTTCAGGCTGTCCTTGATTTGTGCGATGCTTTTATGAGACATTGTGTGCATTGCATTTTATCAGCATTGCACCATTCAGGATCTCTTGCTGTAAAACCAGTTTTGAAGTCTTGAATCTTGGGTTAATCAACATTTTAGTTAAAAAGTTATTTTAACGTTGTATTTCTTGTGGCTTATTTCAGTGATTATGAGGTGAATGGAACTTACTGTACATTATTTGTTTCCTTATTCAGGTTTCTGGTGTCTTGGCTTGCTTTATGCTATAATTCTATATTTGTTTGTGATCTTTACCTAGAGGAATTATCCTTTAATGGAATCAGAAATAAAATGTCATTGTAATGGTTAGTAAATATTGAATAGCAATTGTATTGTAAGTTTTGTCAAAATAGTCGCAGTAGTTACCCATGACTTCCTTTCTTGGTTTGATCACCCTGCTCACAGTGTATTTGTTGCAACAGTCTACAAGACTCTTGACACCACAAGAGTAACGTTTTTGGAGGGACCCCTGTTCTGTTTGTTGACAGTTTATCCATGGCTCATGCAGATGATATTATCAACTTTTGTTCTTTATATGTCCGAGGTACACTTATCAGTCTGTGCCATAACCTCAGCATACATTACAAACAGCATGTGCCAAGAATGTCTGACATCACAACAACAAATATTGACAACATTAACAGCAGCATCTCTTTGCCTTCCCCTTTGCTGTTTTCCAGCCATTCATGAACCCTCCTCTGGCTCACTCATTTTTCACCATAATAAACTGTCATTTAATTTAGTTTACTAGTTTTCACAACTGCTGGCTACAAAAAGCAGACCACAGACCTTTTCTCTTCATTGGTTATACCCTTCTTTGTTTTTAATTATTTTCTCTGTGCTGGGTTGATGTCCTGACAGAGGAGTTATATGCAATATTTAAAAAAAAAATCGCATTTCCCAATTTAGTTTAGTTTTGGACAAGCTAGACGAAATAGTATGTGAAAGCTGAAGAGAAAATTGTCATTTCAATTACTGTGGATACAATTCATGTTAGTAATTATATTCTACTGGTGTTGATGGAATTTACACTCTTGGCTTTGCGTTTCGTTAAATCTAACATAAAAAGTTAGTAGACTTATTGGAAAGTACTGGTCCTGTAAAACGATGTACCGCCTTAACATGAAACATTTTGTGGACAAAGTTCAGGACCTTGGTGCCATTTAAATGCTTTGCTTACTTGAATATAAGGTGAGAAACTTTTCCAAATACACAATCTGGAAAATGGGAGATCACCTATTGATTGCACACGGAGTTACAAAGATGTTCTGTGTAGATATTTTCCTGAAAGTTTAAGATGTTAATGTGGAGTAAGTACAGTATGTCAGAGTTCGGAGAATACAAATATAAATCATCATGGAGAGTTGCATATTTTGTGGGTGCTATGTGGCTTTGTTTGCCAGGGCCCAGAAGGGGCTGTAGTGCCATAGATGGAATGGAACATGGTTTTGTTTAATTGGCCTTGATTTTCGTTTATTGCATTTGTTCCAAGCTGATATCAGTGCATAGTGACAGAAAATACTTTTACATTAGCAAACATTGTTTCACTTGAAAACTGCGTCTGTGAATGAGGCAATTATTTGATGTTATGAAGAAATGAAGTGAACGGAATCCAGTTTTCCATGGAATCATACAGTTTCATTTTAGTTTCGGGTAAAGGAAGTTCCTCTAACATACAAATTTAAAATAAAATTAAATGCACATGGCAACACTGGAATATACTCTAATATTGTATTTGAAAATCTATAGAGTAGTTTCTGAGATACTGAGCCGCTAGTTCCCCCAAGCAGAGTCTGTAAAGGTGGGTTCAGAAATGCTCCATTTTACCAGTGGAGAATTTTGAAACTTCCTTGTCATGGTAATAGTTATTTAAATTGAGGTCCCCTTGCTGGAATGCTTCCTTCTGCCTTTCACTTTTTTTATTAGACTTTGGCCTGTAATGGATGAATGGGACAACACTGTCTCATTCAATGTACATCCTTTTCATGCAGAACGTACAACACTCCCACAATGGTCATTTGAATTGAATCATTCATCAGTGGCATAAGAAAACTGACATTTAAAAGGTTGTATGCTAAAAATTGGAAACAATATTTGCACTTTCTTACATCCTTGTTTTCAGTTTGTGGTATATGTTTTTGCACCATGAAACTCTCAGCTTGTATGTCTTACCTAAATACATTCATAGACACACCCACACACACAGATGTGCATGTGTCTGGACACTGTGAGAGATAACAGCTTGATGCCCATGATAAACTCTGATTACGTGTTAACTTTTGTTATAGAAGATTTTGAATTTTTATGATTGATACATAGACTAATTAATTGCAGTGAAGTTTCATTTACAAATTAACAGAGGTGCTCATTTGTAGAACTGTGGTTTATACTGCTGAAAGTTTGGATTATGATGAATGAAAAGAATAGTAGTAATTAGTGATTGCTCATTTCATGCCTGCATATTGAATGGGACATAACTAAGTCTAATAGTTCTGCAGTTTGAAAACTCATGGGTAATAGTCTGCACACACTCTCAGTTGATAACTGAAGATCATGGGTCCATTAGCAGGGTAATCTTAATTACATATGCCATATTTACCTGACCCTGCATATTTTACAGATGAATTTAATTCACTAATATTCATTACCTCAGCTGTGATCAGAATAAGGAAGACTTACACATTCACCATTCCTAACAGAAGACTTGTTTTCCTTTTCAGGGCAGTTTTTCCCATGTTTACTTTTTTTCAAATGTAAAATTCAGTAGTATGTACATTACTATGCTTTTCCATTGAGGATTCTTATATTAGCCCGCTTTGAGTCCACACACAGGCAGAACTGTGACACAAAACTCGTCAGTTAATGAAGATCATGTCATACAAAGTGTGAGTTCTGAATAGTGACCTGGATTCCAGTGTTTTTGTACCTGACTCAGAGGTTTAATATTGGCCTGTAATATTTCTCACTGTTAGCTCTGTGGACATGAAATATACGTGAAACTTTTTTTGTAGGGGGTGGGGTGCGGAGTGGGATAGTGATTTGGTTAAATGTACAGGGTGTATGAGGCTTGTGTGATTAGCTCTCATGATATTGCTGCTCCTGTACATCTCTACTCCACTCTGTCCATGTGATAACACATTTTCTTCATGTTTTATGTGTAGTAAATCTTAATAGATAGCATGTCCCTTTCTGATATTTCATATTCCTCATTACAGTCTTCTAATTTGAAATGAATGCTTCATGTTTCACAAAATGCAACAGTGTACACTTTAGATATCTTAAGGTCAAGAATGGTGTGTTTGTTTTGATATATAGTATTGTTTCCCTCCATATTACAGGTGTGATGTTACAAAATAATGAGAAGTAGGCTGTTGTCATGGTATTTTGAATACACTGTCTCATAAAAGTGCCTATGCCAGGGTATGGAATCAGTATATATCCAAATGAATCAGTGTGTGTACTGTAGCTATTAAATTCTAAGTCTTCTGCTGTGTTCTGAGAGTGTCTTGTGTCTTGTCTTGCAAGGTTTTGTACAATACTAAATTCCTTTCAGTGAATTGAATAAACAATGTCTTAGATTACATTGCCTCACAGAAGTACCTGTGCTGAAGTCTGGTCGTGCAGTTGTTTGTATAGTGGTCTGGATGAATGGTTGTATGTGAAAAATGAAGGAAACCTGTACTAATTTTGTTTATTTAATTCATTGAAAGGTGTGCAATTCTTTGTGGAAGAAATACAAACCACTCTTTGACAGGCTGTCTGCTTTGATAAGTTTTCAAGGTTTGTGAAAAGTATGAATCATACATTAATTCAATGTGTGTGTGAGAGTGTCAAATCACAGCATTTTTAGTGGAAAGTGAAATGGAATGGAATGGAATGTGATAGTTTTCCTGTAATAGAAACTATAGTTTTCGTATAATGTCAGTTTTAGCTCCGTACCTGAGTGAAATGAGGATCATTGCTCTGAAAAAACCATTGCTTGACTGTTCTAAATACTCTTTTCAGAACAGAATGGAACAGTCTCCCATATTTCATTCAGTGCCATGCTGTTTTTCCCTCCTGAAGCATATCATAATAATTTATAATTTTCTCAGATCTCTTTTTGTTCTCTTTTTTCCAAACATATCTTCTCCGCCTGAACTGACATGTGTGGTGCGGTGTGTGCCTCCCTCTGCCCTGGACTCAACTACAAAATATACAAAACATTCCCACTGCTCTTCAACTCTATGAACAATCTACGCAAAAATATCTACTTCTGCTCTCTCTCACTTCGTAGATGGTCACGCCTGATGCTCTTTTTACCCTATTTGGTACGTTATGCACAGATCTTTTTTATTATTACTATTAATATTACTTTTATATGAAAGTATTATTTCAGTGATAATTTTGATTTTTAATACATTTGTGGCTAGTTCTCTGCAGTGTTTTTATTATGGTGGTTGTTTTTAGTCAAAATTTCATTGTTTTTTTATTGTTGACATGAAATTGGATGTTTTTTCTCCCCCCATAGGCCCATTTCAGTCTAAAATTGCATGTATTCTTGAACATTGTTGAAATTAATGATTTTAACAGAAATTTGTATTTTGATCAAATATGTCTTTTGATTTCCAAATTGAGATTTAGTGTCAAGAATATAAATGCAAGTAACTGTCATTTTACTGAGAGATGTTGTGTAGTTTTTAACTTCGTGATTCCTTGATATCTTGTTTTCTTTAATCTCATATCATTTGTAACATTAAAAGTTAGTTGAATATGTTTTCCAGATCTCATGTTTTCAGTCTGTATATAAGAACGTGCTTGCTACACAGCTTCCTTTATTGCAAAATTGCAAATGGTTTACTGTAGCCAGAACTTCTATTTTTCATTTCTAGTAATGCTTTTGCTTTTCATAAACCCATTAATTAATTAATTAATTAATTTTCAAAATTTGTATTTCCTTGTTTACTAGCTTGTCCATATAATATTCTGTTTTCTAAGTCCAAACTTTTGCTTGTAGATGTGTAACTCATTGTCATGTGTTTTCACATTTTACCCTTATTTCAATCATGTTTATTAATTTATCAGTATTATTGGTGTCTGAATATTTCAGTGTTTTTCATCTGTATTTTTATTATTTCATTATTTGTTGTAGTAATGTGTTGTGTACTGAATATGCTGCACCCCAGGAAACTTCTGCACATATTTTTTCACAAATTAAATGTTCTAATGTCTTGAGTGCATCAGCATGTGTGCGTGCGTGCGTGCGTGTGTGCGTGCGTGCGTGTGTGCGTGCGTGCATTTGTATGTTTGTTTATTCATGCATTCGTGTTTCTCCAGATATTCTATATACATTTTTTTTTCTGCAAGAAGAAAGCTGTTGTGGATAAAATTATTGCATAACAAGGAGGTCTTCCATGTAACTGTTACAAACAAGAAAAAGTTATTGATCAGTGTTGTCTTTATAATTACATGATCCTTAATTCTCATAGTGGTTTGCTTATTATTTACAATTCTATTGCAATAGTTACACACTCCACCCTTATGTAATTCAAAGGTCTTATGTTGTGAGCTGTTGTGCAGAAACACTTTCAGCCTTGACACCTAAGCCTCAGACATATCTTGCTTTTTTCTGGGTGCTGTGAATTCACATTTTATGTATAAAATACAACAGACTGACATCATCATGCTGTTCCAGTTGGAGTACACATACTTTCCAAATGCCTTATTTATGACTGTTCATATCTAATTGCCTAGATTGTAATTTATTACTGTTAGAGCTCTGTTGCCAATGATTTTAATTTATTTTTCTGTGCAGATGGCAAAAGTAAATTAAATTAGGTGATGAGTACCTTATTTAAGTAAGTTCTGGAGAGATTGTAAACAAAATTAATGATGGGAGCCACTTCACATTTTAACAGTAACCAACATTGTTGCAGAGCATATAAATTATGCTTTCCGTAAGTCTATTAATATTTATTATTTGAAAACATTTATACAGTTGAACTTGCAGAACTTCCATAGGTCACTGTGAGATTTGAAGTTCTGACTGTGTTGTTGCTGAAGATTCAAGTCTTCTGAGATATTAGGACATTTCACCTGAAAAATGATTGCCTACATTTTGAACAGATGTGGGGCTCTATCCTCAGCCAAGTAGATGTTTAAAGACGTCTTTCATCTTTATTTTTGTAATGTACACAGTCTTTTGGGGCATGCAGTAGCCTAACTGATTGAGGCACTTTGCCACAAGCTGGAAGGTCATGGATTCAATTCCTGATGGTGTCATTGGAATTTTTCATTGACATAATCCTTTTGGCTGCACTATTGCCCTGGGGTCGATTCAGCCTCTAGCAGAAATGAGTACCAGCAATATTTCCTGGGGTGTTGAGGTGGTTGGTGTGTAGGGCTGACAACCTTACCATCTTCATGTATTAACTGTCTTGAAATCTGGAATCCTCAACATCCTGGAACTCTTAGGGCTTGTTCAGGCCCATACAGGGATTGCTTTACCTTTTGCACAGTCTTGTGCATGGTGAACCATTTGAGAAAATGGATGAAGTTGAGCTTTATGTGAAGAAAGATGTTAAACCTGTTTGGTAAGAACCAAAATTAAATTCGCTTAGAACTTTTGGTATATATGTCACTCAGTTTGGTTCCAGATTTATTGAATCTTGTTGAGTAGGTTCTGATACTTTGATATCAAAATTGATGAATAACCTGATATATTTTTTGTTTGTAGTGTCAAATTCAGGCTGCTTTATCAGAGCTTCTTCTGAAACCACTCCACATGCTTTTCTGTCCACTTAAAATACTGTGCTTATGTTCATGAAATGGCTTTACCCTCCAGTGTACTGAGCACTTTGTTTCCCTTGTGGTGTTAAATTTTGGTGCATGGTTAGCCAGATTATGTGTATGTGGGTGCTCCATACTGCAATGGCCTTTGTACATTAGCATTGCTCAGAATAAATATAATTTATATTGCCCAGACGACCTTAACACAGATGTGTGCAATTGGAGTTGATAATGTTTGTGAATTATAAACTGTGGTTCATGCCTCATAAACATGTTGAGAACTGAGTGTGGCAAATATAATATAAATGTAAGAAAATGAATTGTGAGGAATGTAGTATTTTATGTAGTTTTAAAGTTTTACAGCAGCTTTCTTTTTTGTGTAATAAAGCATAAGCATCTGTCAAAGATTGTAGTGCATTATACTGATTGTACGCCATATATATTCTTTACGAGATGCGTCTTATCTTGGTTGACAGCAAATGACCCCTCTGGCAGTTTGGTGTGCGCAGATAGCCACAATCCTTTTGAAATTTTTTTGTGTGGTTTATAATTATTGATTATGTTTTATTTTTAACTTAATGCATTTTATGCATATTTACATAACTGTGATAGACTTAAAAAACAACAGCCTTTAGTAAAATGTTACAAAATCTGGTACAGGTATGTGAACACCCATATTTTGAATCTTAACCTAAATTTTTGTGGTGTGCTTTAAGTCAGAATATGTCAAAACAGATGTCTGATATCTTGTACAAAAATACTTGTTTTGGTATTGTTTAAGATGTCCATTACAGTCATCTAATTTTAACAGAATGCAGTCTTGCATTTCACAAGGAAAAGTGTTGTTTTGATTTACCACATCTTATAATCATTTTACTCAGCCATGTGATGCTGCATTTAATTTTCCTCTTCATGTGGGTTGTGTATTTTTGTGGAGTAAATTTTCCTGGGAGTAAGCTTCATTTTAATTACTTTGGTCCATGTTTTGCTTTCTCTCAAATTGTTATACTTGCTAAATACATCCACTGTGAAGCCTCATCTTACATGAAGTACTTTCACTACCTGGGATGGTGTTGTGTGTTAAAACTGAGGTTATGTATTTAGCTTTGTGTGTAGTGAAAGCTGTGTTATGAAAACCTTCTTAAATTGTACTTGTCACAAAATATGGAGATACTTCAACCAAGGAGAGTGAGGTAAATGGAACCTGCACCATATGTAGAACATGTGAAAAAATGATAAAATCATTTTCTTCAGAAAATGTGTAGGGCACTGTTCAACTTAACATAATGTAACATTCATTAAAATAATTCTTAGTGAACAGGCGTGGGAGATTTCAGACTGGATTTGTTTGGATCAGGGTAGCAACCGTTGGTGGGGAACTTGTATACATAAGAATGAACCGCTGAGTTGCATGTTGATGCACTATTTTGTGAGTAGCTGGTTGACTATTTGCATCTTGAAACTGACCCAGATACATGCGTTTGAATGTCCACGGAGAGATCAGTAAATTGTGTTATCAACATAAAGTACATCTCTAAACTTTGCTCTGTCATACTGTGACATCTTGCTTCTAGCTAGTGGTGAATAAACGTGACACTACACCTAGTGGACTGTGTTTTTAATTTTCCTTTTCCTGGATGATAAATAAGGTTTAGAGGAGGTTAATTTTCCCTAGTAGATGGTGGTAATGCCGATCTTGTTGGCCATGCTGTCTAAGGCATAGGTCTGCAGCCGCTTGGTTGCTGGGATCACGAGTTCGAATCCTGCTGAGGACATGGATGCCCATCTCTTGTGTTTTTTGTGTGTTACGTAAGTAGCAGGCTCTGCAACAAGCTGATTACTATTTGAGGGGAGTCTTACTGGATGTGTGTGTGTGTGTGTGTGTGTTTGTATGTGTCTAATTGTGTGTGAAGACTCAGTATGGAGGCGGCCTAGCTCCAAGTTGAGCTGTTGTGCCACATAGAGTACCTGTTTGGGTTTAATGTTGCTGTTTTCCAACAGGTGTGTATGGAGATGTGCAGCGTGTGAAGATCCTGTACAACAAGAAAGACAGTGCACTGATCCAAATGTCAGAACCCCACCAAGCACACTTGGGTAAGTCTGCATGGTTACAATTAATTTATTCTGTTACATTATACAAGTGTGCTTAATTTTTGTCATTTTATATTATGTCCCTATTCCATAGTGAGGGAGCTATTTATTTAGTTGCTTATGTACATTGTAATGATACTCACTTGGAAGGCAACAGTCTCTTCAACACAGAAGGTACTTCAGTCTTTGTGAATTGCATTCCAGTGTTATTTTTTAAATTACACAGAGAAAACTTCAAATCACTTCCAGTGCCTTAATTACAGAAATATCTGTTCTGCTGATTATGTAAGTTACCGTAACACTGACAAGGAAAGGGCCAAACGCTGGAGCTAGTTACTAATCAAATTTCATTTGGTTTTTATAAACCAAATGTATATTAGATTCTGTTTAGGTCGCTGTATGTCTGATACTGATGTAAGACAGAGTGGTGTGCATTAAAGAGTTCTGTTATTTTGGGGGATTCAGGTCTTTTGAGGTATGTTATTAGTCAGTATGGTAGTGTTTCTTGATACTTTAAAGGAGCATATACTGTCATCTTCTATTCTTCTTGGACTGTTTGCCCCTTGAAGATGAAGGCACTGCATTCTTTCAAAACATCAAGAATCACTTGTCCAAGAACCCAGCGTTCTCAGAAACTCCGCTATGGGAACGTCTGGTTTTATTCTTAGTTGCACTTGAATTCAGTGTGGAAAGGCAGAAAGGCTTGATCAGCTAGATTCACATCCTTATGATGATGGGTGTAAAATATGTGATATTAATTATACAACCACGTGATTTGTTTTTGTGTATAACATTTGCTGTTATTGATTTATGCTGTCACAACTCACAGGCATAACATCAGAGTTTTGTGGTTTGTACCCTAGCTATGACACACATGGACAAACTCAGAGTGTTTGGGAAGCAGATCCGTGTAATGCCATCTAAACATCAGACAGTGCAACTGCCCAAAGAGGGACAGCCTGATGCTGGACTCACCAAGGATTATTCGAACTCACCTCTTCATCGTTTCAAGAAGCCAGGCTCAAAGAACTATCAGAATATCTACCCACCTTCTGCCACTCTCCATCTGTCCAACATTCCGTAAGCTGAATTATTTTTAGTGTTGTTAAATGCATATATAATGACTGTTGACAGCACATTTTAATACTTCTAACTTTGTGTGCTTAAAACTGAAGAACTGCTGTTCACATTCTCGTCTTGTCTCATCACCACTGCTCATCTTCATTCTCTTTAAGAAAGTTATGTGAATCAGAAGTCAGAATTGCTATTGAGTGTAAGAGAAATCTTTAGCCTAAGTTATACAAATCCTGGTCGCTCAATTGCCATTGTGTGTGTCGGGACTTAACTGGTGTCTCTTTGATTCGCCAAATATTATGTGGCCATAAATCTGCATTTTCAGACCCTCTGTCTCTGAAGAAGAGATCAAGGATGCATTTACAAAGAATGGATTCCCAGTCAAGGCTTTTAAGTTCTTCCCGTAAGTACTGATCCATCATTACTGTTAGTGTTATTGCTGAGCAAAGTGTTCAGGCTCCTCATGTCTCTTGTGTGATGTTCCATGTTACATATTTTCTTGAGAGAAACAACTACCTGATGGGCTGTTCAGAGATTCATCACAGTTGCTTCCTTACAGTGTACCTTATATACTTTGCCTAATTGGTTAGGTTTTGTTGAAATTTATTTTCCACCATGTTTAGGTTGCTTAGAAACAGCGTTGAAGAAGTGTCAAACTTTATAAACAGCTTTCTTAGTTTGGTATGTTATGTTAGACTTTCCATTACTGGCATTGTAACTGGTGGTGATATTTGAACTGAGCATCTACTGGTGTAAGGGCTGTAACAGATATAAAATATGAAGTCTAAGCAAGAGAGGACATGAACTTTTCACACTGAAAAAATTGAATAGTGGGCTGATAGCCACATCGTGTATTTCAAATACACCAGATTTTCAGAGACCACCTATGTCTTCATTATCAGATCTCTGAAATGTTGATGTGTTGGATCCACCTGATGGAGCAGTCAACCCAAGCAGATTTTATTTAACAGACAAAAATTCACAGCATGTGACTGCCACTGTAGGAACCACATAACTGTTTCATTAAGAGAGCGGAGTTGACAGCATTGCACTTACAACATAATTGGGAAACAATAATACACTTATAGTCACCAGGCTGTCTCCATGGAGGCCCAGATTCAATTTCAGGCCAGTCAATGCAGAATTTGTGGTCAACAAGGTGGCAATGGGGTGGGGTTGTCTCTCATTTTTCTCCTGTCGGCATCATTCCACCAGTACTAAATCCTCATTCATCTATCTGTCCGCGATGATCTTAGAGATTGGCAGCACCAATAAATCAAAGTATTATGAAGCATACAATTTAATTTTGCTGACCACAGCTTTATGCAGGAGCTACTCTTTGTATCTGCTGTTTTATAAGTGCTGGGCTAAATTACATAAAATTTAAGACCTTCTTACACTGTTAGTGGGTCCTAATTTGCCTTCTCATTCTGCTCTGTGTGAATGTTTACAGTAAAGACAGAAAGATGGCCCTGATCCAGCTGCCAAGTATGGATGATGCAGTTGCAGCTCTTATAGTAAGTACACATGCATGCATTGGGAAAGCATAGTGAAATGTTTATCACACACATGCGCACACACTGAATCAGTCACTGTAAATCCTATTGTTATGTGTTAGTGGACCCAGAGCAAATGGCAGGTGCTGGGAATGAATTTGAAGTGGATGGTGAAGGGGGATTATTTGTGGGATCATGGGACTTTATGTTATGTTGTATAGAGATGTTACGTGTCTGGAATCACCAGATACAGCAGCATGATTCAAGCAAGAGATAAGAGTCTTTGTTGCTGTACAGAAGATTTTCCAGGCCAGCCGTCAGGCTTATCCATTCTCCTGTACAAGGGGTAAAGCAACCAGGGTGTTGCATTGACCATCCACCCCATCTAGTGATCAGGTTAAAGAAAGAGTAAACCTGTGCCTCTCCTCCCCTTCTGGGCCTTCATGGCCTGTTCTAGGGTGAACTTTACCTTTACCTTTGATTTTAGCATGAATGCATTACATTGTAGTTTGCCATACACTGCAGTGTTTTGTATGTTGGATGTGGTTTCTTTAGTAATGTAGAGTTTTCTTGTACAAACCTTGTTCGTAGGCATTCAGAATATTAGGATTGTGTTGTATGTTTCATGCGGCACTTCTGTTAAAGATTTTTTTCTTTTTTTTTCTTTGGATGTATATGTGTGAGTACAGTACAGTGCGAGATGTACATAGCTATCTCCAACGGATGGTAATATCCATAACCAGAATTTTCCTGTAGGCTTATGTGTTGAAATTAGGAACTTGTGGGTTTAATGTACAAGAATTATCATACATTTTGTTGGTTTTTAAAGATACTAGTCTTATCCCAGATGCTTATTTTATTTCCTGAAGGTTTTATTTTCTTTTGGTTTCATGTTCAGGTGTAAGGCTGTTAACTGCAAATAGTATAAATTTTAGTAAAGCTAAAGGATACACAGATTAGTAATCAAAGCTGGGAACTGTAAAAAATATTTCACTTGGATGTGTTATGATTTGCTACTCACGTGTGTTGTGGAGCAATAACTGTCTGATATTCATGTCAGTGAAGTGGTGGCAGGTATCTAGAATTGCAGTGGCAGTCATATTTCAATATATAATTGAATATTTACTTAACACAGTTTTGATTGAGAAGAATAAAAACCTCTATTAATATTGTAAGATTGAGATTTTACTTGTTTAAATTCATAATTTGTAGTATATAAGTGCATAGTCTGTGAACACTGGAAGCTTCAAGTAACATTTTCAATATTTTTCTGTTTGCAGAAGATGCACAATTATCAGCTGAGTGAGTCAAACCACTTACGAGTGTCATTCTCAAAATCAAGTATCTAACCAGCTATCCAACAGCCTCTTCCATTCACTGGGGTGTGAGGAGGGAGGATTTGCATGCCTGCTGCTTTCAAGTCGGGAAGAAACTGAACAATAAGAACAAAGGAATCACAGTATCTCCAGTAACTGTACCACCGGATACAATGTTCTCTTTTGCGCTTTCATCAAATGAGTTATGAATGCATATCTATCAGGGACAACAAACATTTTGCTAATGTATATGATCATGCAAACTTATAAACCTATATACATTTTAAGAGCTAGAGGATGAACGTATGCCTCTGGCATTAATGTAAGATGTTTTGAATTATATGAAGACCAAAACTGATTAACGAATGTTTTACAGCTGCGTTAATCACTTGCTTCTGTATATAATTAAGTAAAATGGGTGAACTAGTTCTAGTGGATAGCTACAGTCAAGCACATTTGTTCTGCTCTGTTGAAGAGAAACTTTGTGGATTGAAACACAACAAGAGTGAAGATAATTGAATGGCATTTTCTAATTTGTAATATTATTTAAATTTTCAAAGTACTGATTTACATTCTTCCATTGCATGTAACATTTATTTTCTCACTTTTGATTTCGTATTATTGTGACTCTTCCCAGATTCATTAGTTCTGTAAATCCACACCTTTTTAAATGCAGGTAAGACAGGAACTTTTGAAATGTTATGGCAAGTGTGCGCATTTTGAAGTGACCTCATGAACGGTGATTTTCTGTTCCTGCAAACGTTGATGATTGGATCTGACTTTGGGTGTGTTTTGTAGCTCAGATTTCATCACTGTTAAACTCCCTATTTTACAGTGAGCTTGCATTATCTATGAAGTTTACAGGGTTTTATCAGTAATCCTATTTTTATTATTATGTGCAAGTTTGGAGTTGTAGAATGTGATGGAAAGGGACAAGAAAGAAATCTGCAGCTATCTTTTACAGAATAGCAGTAAATTAGAAAACAAGTGCAACCGAATTTGACTACAGTGTGAACTAGATTAAAAGGAATGTAGTAGTATCTTTTTATATAACTGCAGTTAGAATTTTTGTGAAAGACACTGCCAAGTGATTGAATGTTGATGGATGCACATTATGAAGAGAGGAACGCACACTTTGTCGGCTGCAGCACAACTTTGGCAGGGATGAGTTGATCACTTGGTAATGATTGCTAGATTAGCATAATGTAGACTGTTTATTACTTACGTTTAAAATTATCGGTAGATCTTTTCCCAGAAGGGTGGAAATGGGGAGTTGATGACAGACACATATCGAATGCATTCATTTTGTCCCTCATTTTTGCATTCAGTTTCAGTAAGAAAAATACCATATGATTTGTTGTGATTTAGGATGATAACACTGTGTAATGAAACAAATTACATTATGAGCTGTATTGTTTATTCTGCCTGCTGAGAAGTCATTTCATGGTTCCATAGCGTTCTCTTGTTTTATACATTTCATCAGTAGTTCTTTACAAGATGCTAGACTTGTAGTGTACATTAAAAAAAAAAAAAGAACCTTTCATGTCTGAACATTTAGGGAATCACACACAAAAAAAACACTAAAGCTGTGGAAGCAAATGCTTATACAGGCATTTGCCTTTGATAAATATTACCACACACACAAAAAAAAAAGTTTTTAATGTGCTATTTTTGGAAACATGAAGATATTTAGAAGTTCGTATATTATACTATATGATGCCGTAACTTTGATTCACATGCCCCAGTTTGTCAAACCAGTTTTTGGATATATATATTTTTGCATTTGTTCAATCCTATATAGAGAGCAATTGATAAAAAGTAAATATAAACAGAATTATCTTACATGTTGTGTATTTAGAACTAAAACAGATATGACAGAATGAAAGCTGATACTGAGAGATAGAGAGAGAGTGTTGTGACATTGGGTAAATGGTACTTTCTTTTGGACATGGAAGCATGTTGTGAAATCACATACAGGAGTATTATTTTGCTGTGTATTACTTAACAGAGAGGAGATACATATTACAATTCTTTTCCGATTTGCTTGTGTCAACCATTCCAAGACTTGGCTTAGAGTCATATGCTTATGAGTCTCTTTTTGATTATTATTATCATCAACACCACCACCATTGTCATCATTATCATTCCCATTGATATTTCCCGTGAGTTTGGATCATAGACTGGACTTTGCACATCTATGAGAATTGTGAATGACATTGCTATTCAGAAACAAAGGGAAGATCATGATGCACTGTCAACAGAAGTAGAGAGATTCTTGTGGAAGTGGACTGGAAGTTTTCTTAAATGTTCTTTTCTCATGTTTTATGGACATTGTGATTTGCCAGTCCATTTTATGTAGGTAGAGTATTCATTAGATAATTATTTAATTTTTTTACACATTTGTGCTAAAGGACTTGTATAGGTACAATGTGGTAGTTGTAGGTAGGTTCATCTCAAAATATCTCTTTAACTGTAATTGCTTTTACATGTATTTCGTATTATTTAGCTTGTTTATCCATTTTGGGTAATAGTTGTAAACAACCCTGTGGCATTTGTTTAAAACAAGAAGGGTGTGACCGAGTTTAAATGGTTATGGGTGAAATGTTAAAATGGTGCAGTTTTTGGTAGCTTGTGATGAAACTTGAGAAATCAGCAATTTTGGAGTGTCTTGAACATCAGTACTGCCAGTATCTTCTGTGTGTGAGTATTATTTCCATGATTGCCCTCCACTTCCCTCCGATACAAACACTAGTCGTAGACTGACTCCAAAATTAAGAGGCCAACTTTAAAACCCAGTAATTATTTGTTCCAGAATGTCTCTCCATGTTATATCGTGGCTTTCCTGCATATCTGAACATGTTTTGCACCCTGCTTTATGAGCCATATTACATTTTCAAATTAATAATTATTATAGTGATCAGTATATTAAATATTTGAAACAGTATTGTTCTCATAGCTTTAAATGAGTTGACTATAGTAAACTAATGACTATTATACTTAATGAGGTGAAAAGAAAGCTACAGGGTTGGTTTAGACCAATTCATTAACTTCTTTTTCAATTTTTATGGTGGTATATTTCTAAGCATTTATAAATATATATTATAACATAGTTGACAATCACAGTTTACAGTATAAATCTCATGGCTTGAATACATTTAACTTAAGAGAGTTTCCAAGATAAATGTGTGTTTAAAGTGTATTTTGAATGAGGTTTTAATTGCAAATTGCCGCGCAACCTCATGGATTACCTATTTTCCAAGGAGAAAGCGAGTCTCATAACAGAAAATGTGTAGAAAATTAAAATGTGGAAACCAGCAAATTAAAAATGAATGTGTCTCTAGAAGATATTAAAAATGTAAAACAAAAATACTGCTTGGGCAAATCATTGAAATTTTTTCTTGCTGTTACACGATGTGACATATCACAAGGACCTCAGTTATTTTTATACATTTTGAGACAAACAGAAAAAAAAAACCAGAAGCGGTACATATGTGCCTTCCACAAGAGATTTATTGGGAGGAATGGTTATTATGATGGGAAGCAGCATCATTTAATGAAGGGTGTTGGGGGCAGGGTGGAGATGAGCTCCAAAAGCACTCCATCAAATATCCTTTAAAATGAGGTGAGGGCAACTGCAGGCAGTTCTTAGATCCAAGGAGTTTGGCTTACGTTGCTCTCGTCTTACATTCGTATTCCATTGTTTAAATAGGTTAAAAACTGGATTTCTTGGATGCAGTGAATGTTTCATTTCAATATTCCATCTGTGACGTATTCTTGCCCTTTGGACTGAAATTCATTCACTTTCCATTCATTGAGGTACTGTATTGCAGTACCTGCTTGTATGAACTGTTCCATTGGTACCTTAATTCTTGGCTTGAGATGAGGCAATGTACAGTAGTGTGTGTTGTGTGTGTATGTGTACATATATGTATATATACACACACACACACACACACATATATATGAATTGCCTTCCTATCTACAATGCATCATTGACTTTACATGTATGAGTTTCCATGTAAGTGTTACAGTTCATAATGAAATATCCAGAATCGGTCTTACTGTGTTGTCATGCACGTTTTTATAATTTATGGATTGGCTGTTGCGTTAGTTAAGCAAAAGTTTTACTCTGGGAAACAGGACACACACATTTATGCAAAATTCAGTGGACTTGTGACTAGTGTTTCTACTATGTTATGCAACTGATAGTGTCATTGAACAAACTGAATGAAAAGCAGCTTCATTCAAAAACCACTGACTCTGGGCAGACTACACAGCATATTGTATGTGTAAATTCATTACACATTTAAAGTGAGTTGGTGGAACTAACGTGTTTCAACCCGGAATTAATGAGATGAACCACATCCCGGCCATGTGGACAGTTGCACTGCCACAGTGCCCCCCCTCCCTCCCCAGGGTGAACTTTCAGAATGTGTTGTTGGCCAAAACGTAGTATTGCACTGGTAGGGACTGATTGAGTGTTTTGTTCTTATAGATTTATATGTTAAACTTTATTTATGTGGGTGATTTGTTTTTGACTAAGAAAATACAGTGGTCTGTATGAAATATTAATTAAAAACTCTTGGATGAAGTGTTAAGACACTTGGCGGGTGGTCTCCATTTCATCAAAATTTTACTTCCGTTACATGGAATAAATTGTTGTTTTGTTGGGACCAAAAGGAATTACTTAAGAGGATTAAATTGTGAAATCACTTCTCTGTAAAAACGTGCATGACTGTGTGAATATTTTTATGTATTTGTCTTGAAGTGGGATATTGACATCATACATAGAAGGCAGAACCATTTAAACACAGTCCGTTGAATTAAATTTACAATAAAAAATGAAGCAAAACTGCATACATACATACATACATACGTACAACTAATGCATATGATATATGAAATAACAGAGGGCATTCGTATTACTGATTGAAACACTTCAACAAAACTGAATGATGGACCAAATATATGTACTTCACTTTAATAAGTGGTACCAGAACTTCAGATCTGTTTACAAAAGGTGAAAAATATATAAAACAGGCAGACATCCATTGCAAATTGTGAAATATCTAACATGTTATGTGAAAGTTATACCATACATGAGTCTCATATAGGGAATTGTGCCTCTTGTGTTAATGGGATCAATGAGTAAAGTTTTTAACATTTCAAAATAACCCAACTTGCTGCATAGTATGGGTCCTACCAGTCTGATATTTGCAGTACTGTAATATAATTATATTGCTACTATATTCATATCTAAACGAATGAAGTATACTATCTGATATAAAAGTGTATATTCACAGTGAAGGACTGCACAGAATCTCTCAAAATTAAACCATTGACGTGATGGTAGTGGAAATGAAACACACTTGGCTTTTGTCTGCCTTCAGTATTTGTTTTGAACTTCAGCTTGAAGATGAAGTGAACTTTATTGCTGATCAGATTTTAAGAATGTATAGAGAAATAGCCTTTATGAGGGGATAATTACAGTTCCAGATCTCCCACTGTGCAAAATTAATTAATTGTCCTCGTAATTGAGTAATGTTGATTTTGTATGTTTCTTACCCATCAAGAGTGTAGTGTTTAGATGTTTTGGCTAGTTTGCCAAATTTTACATTAGGTGATTGAGATCCTACTATGGTGCCTTCTGATTCTACATTCTTGCAGCTGTACAATTTCTTATGTGTCAGTTTGGTCACGATTGAACAGGTTTTGTTCTAAGGCACAGAGTTGAAATCAAGTGGAAACAAAACCATTTGAAAGAGCAACACTTCTCACTGTGAATGTACTTTGTCAGGTGTATTAGTTTTAAGAATGGGATTATAGAGTTTTATGGGCTGAAAGAAACATAATTTAAATTTTGGGGATACTGGAAAATCTGGAGGCCTGTTATTTTGTACTGGTAATGAAAATGTATGTATGAATTAAAGAAACCATCTACAAGATTTACGTGAAACTAGTGACATGTATGTAGTAGAAATTACACTGTCTTTTACAAAGAAAACTGTCCAATTTTGTAACTTTGTCATCACAGGCTGTTTAACTTACAAGATGTTTCTTTCAAGTTTCTTCCAGGAATCCCATTCTTAATTGTTCTAAAACTTCTAAAATTATAGTGATAACATTAGTATTAGATATTGGATAATAGACTGTTGCTTAGCTTAAAAATGTTTTTGTTTATGTGTAATCTTGTAGTATTTCATTTAATTTCATGGGATTATTTTTAAAAGCAGTAATGCCAACTGTTTTCTCTATGAATGTTTATGCTACTGCACTTTCCATATCTGTAGAAACATCATACTTTTTATTAACTTTATATAAGTGTCTCCTATGAGGTTTTGGGCTCTCATTTTCAAACTGTTGAAGTGTGTGATGTATGGAACATTCTTTGACTTTGAATTTTTTTTTTGTCAGGAATTATAATTATGTATATTATGATTAATAGTAAAAAAAAACTTAGTTTAAATTTAGTAGGCTAAAGTAAAACAGTTCCACGTTCTTAAACTCTTATATTGTAGTAGAACTAAAATTCTATGAAAAAGAAAGCAGTTTGAATTGAGGTGGATTCCCGGTAAATATGGTGTATTTTGGATTTGTTATAATCTGCCATATTTATGTTTCATAACAGTGATTCTGCTTCAGTAGAATTTAGTACAGTATTCCAGCACAGAATCTTCTTGTTTAAAAAACATTAGAAAGTAATTTAGTAAAGTTCTAGGAAGGTTATTGTAGTTGGCAGGAGAGGTACATTTGTTGTTGATTTAGTATAAATTTAGGAACAGAGTTGAGAGAGAGAGAGAGAGAGAGAAATGGGATCCATATATATATTTACAAGTCAGCATACTGTGCCTTTCTTCTGGAAACAAATGCCAAATCCTTGAGCTGTCTCTAACTCACAAGAGGAATATTAACATTCTTTATTATGTATGTACTGTGCATTTTTCTCCCTTCCACATGATCTGTGACCTTACATAAGGTCATCTTGTGTTATAGTACAAGATTGTCTTAAAAATGTACCCCTCATTGTTATGTATTCCATGAAATCTTCATGAAAACTCACAAGCTTCAAACCATTAATGAAGCATGTTATATGCAAAAATCATAAATGATTTTGTTACCAGTTGTCTCTAAATTTTAAAATGTTATTAGAGTGACAGACTGAAAAGACTTCATAATGATGACACCCCTTGAGGTACATCTTAATGGAGGGGAGGAGGAGAGCATTATCTGATAGGAAATTCACTACCACTGTACATGCATATACAAGCCTAAAGATTGTCAGTCATGAATCATTTGATGATTTAAGTTGCATTACCTGTTGTCACTTTGAAAATAAGAGTGGCGTGTTTGCCTTCATAATTGACAAAAATGCATTTGTAATTCTTTCAGAATGAATAGTTTTGCCATCTTGAGTGAACTGGCTGGAACTGTCAAGGCATTATGTCACTCAGAGTTGTGCGGCATTTTGAATTGCTATTGTAAGTGGAGATGAGTATTCTGGAGCTATGATTCTGCATAAAGGGGGAATTTGTGAAGAAGTGGATGTAATGTTGCTTTAAATGATGAAGTGTATTTTAGACCGCCCAAGATATTCATTAGAGTATAATGAACATGGGCGTTTTTACAGTATTAAAGAAATTAAATTTCTGAGCAATGTTCTTGACTTAATTATTGATCAGAGATTTAAATGGAAAAAGGGAGTATTTTTTAGCTTACACATGTCAATTTAAGTATTTCTAATGGTGCCGACCATCCACTTTTAGTTTCTTAATGTGTCCAGTGTTGTTATTTTTTTAAATTGAATATTAAAATCTGAAAAATCAAGAAGTACCTTGTGTGGATGAAACTGTTATTTATAACTGTGCTTAAGAACAAGTCTTTATTGCTATGATTTTCACGTTTGTAGAGTGTTCATTTAAAGATGTGCATAACAGTTACATTGAATGATGTGCTGGTGTGTAGTTGTGCATGCATTTATTCTGATTATTTAAACAGGAAGAACTCTTCAGAACCTGTTCTGACAATTTTTTCATAATAAAAGTTAAAGAATATAAAGTATGTGTACATGACATTTGTCAAAGACAATTGCAAGCCTTCTTAATTTCATGAATCATTCATCAGATGGAATTACTGTCTTGTTTAGGAACCCCATATGTACCTTGATATTCCTTCCCCACACCACAGTTGTTATAAGTAATGTATTTCATCTGTTTCTTTTTCTCTTTGTCTGTCTGTATCTCTCTCTCTCTCTATCTCTTTCTTTTTCTCTCTCACTCTGTCTTGGTCTTACATTCTCATAAGTTTATAGTGTGTTGTGTGGTTATTCTCTGGTATCTTTGTCCACCTGTGGATTCTGAATTGGTATGTTGTGAATTTGGTTTTGTAGTGCCAATAATTTAGCCCTTTCTGTGCTGAATTATTCGAGGAAAATTAAATTACTTCTGTTCTTACTGTATTGTCATGAAAAGTTATAGTCCATTGTTGAGAAGGTGTATGTAATTAGCATGTAGTCTTTGAAGGGGACAGCAGATATTTGCATTAATTGGTCATTAAGTAATAAATATATTCTTAAGGACAAGGAAGTGGAGTTTCTACATAGTATGTCTCGTTTATAGCATCGAAAGGGTTAAGAATGTCTGGTTGTTGGAACAGAAAGCAGTAACTTTTCTTGGCTCAGCATTTAGACCTTCCCTTTTTCTTCAAATTAAGGAATTCAGATTTAAAATGTGTGAAGTACTGAGACCTTTCTTTGCACTTTCTTGTTATATCCAAGTAACAATTCTTGTAAATGTGGGAAAACAGTGTTCAACTTTATAATGAGAATGACTGGCTTTATTTCATCATCACAGCTCCTATTTCATACCTGTGAATAGCCATAACACAGAGAGGAAGGGTTAACTGTCGTCTTTGCAGTTTAAACAGATAAGAGTGTAATTTTATTGGCCACTCGTACTAAGATATAGGGCAGAATCTATGGTACGAGTGTTTGAACAGTTTTATATATATGTCAAATCTGTATGACAACTGGCAGTGTCTCCTGGTATGGCCACATTGCCCATAAAGCGTGTTAACATTATTTTCGGTATTGCTCTTCCCTGATAGTAGATATAACCCAGAATTCTTCATAAACATTTTTATGTACATTGAGTTTTGGAAGTGTCTGTGCCAGTTCCGTATCTTTATAATTTGCCTTATTTGTCCAACAAAGCTGTCAAGTATTCATTCATTTTAAAGTATTGTGGATTTACGTATTGGTTACTTGGTGGAATGATCATTTATTGATTGTAATGAGGCATACATTGTAAATTGTACATTTCTTATTGCTTCTATAAGAATTTTTGTTCTGTATGTTAAGTATACATTTTTTTGGTTTAAACTTCTGTATGTATGAACTCATGTTGTTGGCTGCATTTTGATGTGTAAGTGACGTATACCAACCTTGTGGTTATCTTTGATGCCAGAGTCTGCAGCTTCTCCTCATCATATCTTGGAAGTTGTACACAAAAAATCTGTGGCCTTAGTAGTTACGCATACAGAAGCAAATTTTGCTGCTCTAAAATGAACAGTCTATTATGATTCCATTTATATGATAATGAAGATACAGGTAATCTTTCTTCTGTGTGTCACAGATTATTATTATTATTATTATTATTTTACATTTCATTTTTATGTATTATGTTCATTTAAGTTACAGTCAACCTTTTCACTCGTCTAGTAGCACTGATAGTTCGAAAATATATCCATACAGAGTCTGTGTAGGAAGTATATATAGCATACAGATGCACTAGATTAGAAACTGTAGCTAAATATTAGGTTACTACTAAAAAATATATACTTCTTACCATGTTGTACTGTTACTGATTAAAAGGGAGAATCAAATGATTTCTATTTACTCGTATAGAGGCTATGCCTGCATTATAACTTCATGTGAAGGTGCGTTATTAACCAAGTATGGCACAATATAATATTAGTTAATAGTATTATGCAATGAGTAGTTAACCATAATTGTTAGTTTATGTTAATTTTTTCTCCCGCATCTTTTGCATAACTGTTCATTGAATGGAACAAATTTTATCTGAATGAAACTGTGAAAAGGGTTAGATTATATTATGTCTAGTTGACCATGACACAAAATGTATTATTCTATCCCTCTAAATTGTGTTTTTTGAGCAACTTTGTGTCGTTCAGCATTATAATAATAATATCTCTAGTGTTCTGTGTTTCCTGCTTCTCAAAAATGATTGCAAAGCAGGAAACATGGCAATTACACACTGATGGAAATCATTGTTACATAAACTATGTTCAGCCCCTTTTACTGCTTGTGTCTGCATAAAAACAGCAAAAAGTTGTCATTCATTTTATATGTTTTGAGCTGGTTTTATTCTCTTACAAGCAGTTGTGTTTCGGGAAAGAAGTTACACATTTCATAAGCCTAAAGATAAGTGCGTGGAGGAAGAAAGCTGAGCCAATGTTTGAGAGCAGGAATAATGCATGCTTTCCTTATCTCTTACTGTTACTTACTGTGGCTGAGTTTTAGACAACCTTCATTATAACTGTTTTGGTTTCCTCTCTCTCTCACTGTTTGCACTGTTAGGAGAAACAAGTAATTCTTATTTTCTACTTTAGTATGGCAACAGTACCTCTGTTTACTTATGCTTTCTGTATTTAAAAATGGAAAATAGTTGCTATATATTCCTCACTATCTTAAATGTATCACTTATAATTGTGTGTATTTGATTGTAATTAAACACCCCCCTAAATACAACTTTAAAAATATATGCATTGCTTCTAAAGGGAGGACTTGTGCACAGACCCTTGGAATTTACACCGCTCACGTGTGAATGTGTTGTAATTTTTGGCCCCAGTGTGTTTGAAGTTACATAAATATACAGAAATGTTGTAACACAGTTGTAACATACTTAGAACAGTTTGTATTGGGGTGCAAAATTTACAGTACTACACAAAGTGTAGGTAGCTGGGAAGAGTGAGCTCTTAAAATACCATGTCCACATGCTGATATAGATGTTGATGAAATGTAATTTCCTGTTTGTTAATTGTATGAATATAATATCATAGGAAATTATCATGAATTCATTTTTGTGAGTAATTTTTACATTAAAAAATCTTTGACATTTATGATGAAAAACAGATTTTGTATAGATATCTTCTTTCACTTATTTTTTAATTGCATAATCATGTTTGTCTTTTAAGAGCTCATATACTTTGCTAGGTCTTCGCTTTTAGCTTTTCTTCCTTCTTCCGTGTGTTTTGTTGCCTGATTTTGGCCCTTCCTTCACACAGACTATCAAATGGGTTGCGGAATGTTTGTTGAACTGTTGGCTTTCTGTAAGTTACTTGTCTTCAGAAATAGTTGTTATGGTAGAGTAGCAATAGTTCAGGACGTATGTTGTGCTGCATACCATTCCTCCACAACTGTGTTACTAATGTGTGGTAAGTCTTCAAAGGCAAGGTCAGAAAACTGCAAGCTGGCACAGTTGCTGGAAGCAGTGTTCTTTTTTTCCTTTTGCTACTGTTTTGGTGCCACCAGGTTTTTGTTTTGTGTGCAGTGGTGTGATGACTGTAAAGTTAAAGGGAATGGTCTCACTGTAGTGGTGGCAGCTGTTAACACACTTCACTCTCAGGTACAAATATGGCTCAAGAAAATATTTTTTAATTATAACAGTCCCATGCAGTCAATCACTAGAAAGAGTAATAGCTAATTACAGTAAAACAGTAAAGACGGCCTAAAACTGTGACCACCCCAGACGTTATTGATCAAATTCACGAGTTAATCTTGGAAGACCGCCGGATTTTGGCTAAATCAATAGCAGAGCAACTGGGCATCTCACGTGAACACGTTGGGTCATTCATTCATGAAGATACGGACATGCGGAAGCTCTCCGCGAAGTGGGTCCTGAAATGCTTGAACGCGGATCAAAAACGTCACCGGTGCCAGTCGTCTGAACAACGTCTCAAATTTTTTCAGCACGATCCAATGATTTCCTGTCGCGATTGGTGACCATGGATGAAACCTGGTTATATCGCTATAACCTAGAGACAAAGCAAGAATCAATGGAGTGGCGGCATTGCAGCTCACCCCGTCCCAAAAAAGTGAGTGCAAAAATCTGCTGAAAAATTTCTCGCCTCGATTTTTTGGGATCAAGACAGCATCCTCCTCATTGACTATGTACCAGAGGGCCAAACTATCAGCGCGGAGAATTACTTATCTCTGCTGGTGCAATGGAAGGACATTTTGAAGGAAAAATGCCGTGAGAAGGTTACCAAGTGGGTCTTGTTCTTGCACAACAATGCCCCAGCTCACCAGGCGGTTGCAACCTAGAAGAAACTGGCCTACCTGGGCTTCCATTGTCTTGATCACCCATCCTATTCTCCAGAAATAGCCCCGTTGCACTACCACCTGTTCCAATGTAGAGGTCATTGCTGCTGAAGAGACCTGGTTGGACAGACAGAACCTTCTGAATTTTTTTTTAGTTTTTTGCAAAAGTTAGAGCAAGAGGCTAAGAAGTGTATTGAGCTTTGTGGTGATTATGTTGAATAAATCCCAAGTTTGATCGCTGTGTCTTGTTTTCTACATGGTTGGGCTAAGGACTTTATAAGCACCCCCTCGTAGCTTTGCCATTGATTGTCGATGGATGGAATTGATTGCTTGACCCACATGAACTTGTTGAATCTAGTAAGACTATCCGTGTGACCTACCAGTTACTTTTTGGGGGGGAATTTTCTCTTACTTTGTCATATTTTATCCCATGAAAGGGCTAGAAAGTGAATAATTGTGAAAAATGACATGGCACTTGTAAATATAAGAAGACATGTTTTCTCAATGTACCTTTGTAGCAATGCACAACATTAACTGCTGTAGCACCCCGCACGTGGTTACTGGTACATTTTCACAATTTTAGAGTGGCTTGCACATGCTGGCAGTACCTCGTTCTCTGCAGTCCACACTCCATTGTGACCCGTCACAATATAACTGAAATGTAACGGTACCAGTAGGCATTCAGTGCACATACACATAAAATCTGATTATTGTTGCTACTGTGAAGGACACACTGGAGCATGGGGTGCAGTTTACTGTTGTAGACTCGACCAGTGGGTAGCCCAAGTGCTGCTCAAGATAGCTGCTTTCACAGATTTGGATATTTCCTTGGGTGTCCAGTTGTAAAAGATTGTATATGTAGATTTTCCAGAAAATTTTATATTTCAAATTATTCAACTTTAATAAATCAAGCGGCTGTAACATAGCTTTGGACTAGAAAGTAACTATATTTTGCAGTTGCCACAGTAAACAGTATGCAGAATCTACATTGAAAACCAGAGAATGTCACTTTGAATTACATGGTGTTTTGAATTAACCATTTTCAAATAACTTGAGATTTTTATTGTGCATAAGTTCACAGATTTTCCTCATTATCATACCAAATGTGAAGAGCTTCAAACTCACTTTGGACTTGAGATAGACCACATGTATTTTGTGTGTTTCCTCCATTTATCATTCAAAGTCCTTTCATTTCAGATTATGTAACCAGCATAGAAGTACTTTTGATAGCATCTATAAACGAAGAAATTACATTTCATGTACACAACACCAAATGTTACAGTTCAGTGGTGAGCATGCCTGCCTCGCGCAGTGTTTTTGAAACTCAAGTTGTAGTTTTCAGTTCAGAGATCCATCCAGCTTGACATTTATTGGTTTCTTCTGAACTCTCCAGCAGTCTTAGATACAATTTTAGATTAGGTTACATCAATACTATTTTAGATTAGGTTACATTACATTAGGTTATGGTTGCTTAATTTCACATCTCTCTCAATTCAGCATTCTTAAACCAGTTCAAAGAAGCATTTAAGAAATGAGTTTAGTTCAAAATAGTCGATTTTCAGACCATACAAGTTGAAACAGCGTTTTTTTACTGTCATAGTGCACTTAATTTTGTTCGTCATTTGTATTTGCATCATGACATCTCTCCTACAATTCTTAATCTTAAGGATTATTTCAGGTATATCGTTTGGTGAAATCAAAAGTGGAACAAGAGGTGTTACAATATAAATATGACACATTTGACATTTTTGTTTGATAACACATATTGATAGTGAAGGTAAAGTTTACCCTCAGAACAGTCATGAAGGCCCATAGGGGGATAGAGATATAGCTCTACTCCTTAACCTCAGCGCTAGATGGTGGTGGGTAGTCAGTGCCACGCCCCATCCTCTTTACCCCCAGAGAAAGACACCCTTTATGTACTGTACTGAAAAATACATGAAAAGTCAGAAGTCAATTTGTGTATAGGAGTGTGCTAGTTGTTGTGTTAATTGTATATTTGCAAAATTACATTCAGATTGGCAGCTGCACTGGGGCAGGCATGATTTTATAAACGATCATATCGCCACTTTTACAAAATGGGTGATGTGATTCTCATTGTACATGCTGGCTTTCTGTCAAAATTGCAGTGGTCAGCATTTACATTTCGTCTGTTTTATTCTTCATAATTATGAAAATGTTGTTACTTAACGCTGCAGATGTTGAATCAAAAAAAATTCTCATCTTGTATTTGAGTAAACAGAGTAATTTTCAGTAGTGTCTGTGTGCTGTTGTGCTGCACTCTTGTGGCAGCAACTGTGCAACCAACTAAGAAGGTGCGGCTCTACATTACGGTTTAGCGTATTGGTATCACTGCTGTTTTCATGTCTGTCTGTCGCAGCACTTCCATATCAAACCACATGAAGGATGAAGATGAATTTCTTGTAGTACACTACTTTCAGTGGATTATTAATATCTTACAAATATGCTTCATAATTTTGCATATGTTGCTGGCCTTTATGTTAATGTAGTGCAAATACAAATCACATATTACATACCCGACCACACCACTGATAAAATACTGCATATTATATGTCAGTTTTGTTACCACAAAATGCATTAATTATGCATAATGAGTAAGTTTTAACTGTGTGCATATTTCATCTTGAGAACCACACAGTTGATTTCAGTACAGTATGAATACTGTTTGAATATTCGAAATAAAACTTCAATTTGATGGCACCTAATGACAAAGCGTTTCTTGTATAAGAAATTATTGACAGACCAGTGAAAAAAACCTGAAGTAACTTCTCGTAATGGGAATTTAAAAGCAGATACATTTTTTAGGGTCTACTTTTGTGTGTTGATTCCAAGTATTTGTTTCATAATACTTTGTTCATAAAAATCACACATGGAGTATATCCAGACAGCAGGGCTATGCAGCTACTTAAGTGCTAAAGACAGACTTGTGCAACACAAACCATAATGGAAGCACCTGACATATGAGCCCCAAGTCATTTGTGAAATTCATGCAAGTGATGAAGTGGGCTGCAGGTTACAGTTCAACCCTCAAGAAGTGGGTAAGGGTTGTTGTGTACTCAGTGGTCCACTTGAGCGTAAACATGAACGATGCAAAACGAATATTACCCCATACCCCACTGGAATGCAGATACCAGAAATGACAGACATTTGTCAGCAACTAAACATAAATTCATTTAGAAATGTAAAATGCCTGTAATTAATCTGCATTTTATACATTTTTAGCAACATTTTAATTGATAACATTGCATTTTAACTTCACATTTCACATTTATCATAAATGTTTTCCTTTGAAAATAACTTCACTGAAGGTGGCCTGTAAGGGCCAAGATGTAAGATGTCACGCAACAACAGTTATCATGGTTCCATGTTGAATTAGTTGGATTAATTAGTGTATAAATTGTAAAGCCTTTTAGATGTATGAAACATAACACCCTGCCCTGAAGATTTATGAAGCAGTGGTGGTACAGCTCCTCATACTTCTAAGTTGTCAGCACCAGATGGGGGATGTGAGTGGTCAGTTGCATGTTTTGGCTATTTTACCTGCAGAGAAATTTCCCCTGCTACCAATTCAGTAGGAGGCTAAGAGGGCCCCACATGGCTATGAAAAACAGTATTCTGTTTAGGAACTGGATAAAAAAAAAATCATCCAACCCATAGCCTGGTTGTTGTTTGATCCATTCCAGCTCCATTAGCAGTGGTCAAAAGAAAAAGATGTGACAGCTTTTGGTGTTGAAATAGATTGTAAAAGGATCCAAATGCACAATCTATCCATGTAACTGGTAATTTTGTAAGAACTGTTGTTACATACTCAATATTAGACTTTTAGTGCATCTTCATCTCTGGAAATAGCAAGCTTAGACCTTTGTTTGTATGGACATTGTGCACTTTAATATTTTGTTTTGAGGCATTGGGGTACCAACATATCTCCCTCTAACCGGAGTCTGTGAACAGAGAGAGTAAAGAGCTTTTAAAGTTTACATCATACATGAATACTGCTGCTAGGAAGTAAATTTATGTGTGTATGTAAATGGTCACCAATCCCACGTATTAATATCTCATGCTGCCTTTCATCAAATGGTCCCCTTTTACACATGTTCAGCAAGTGAAATTGAAGTGATAAGCCACATTCATAAAAATGTTTCAGTCTATCCTAGTTTGTTTCAAGCCTTTGGTTACAGTGGACACACCTAATAACAATTTTATCTGATCAGGAACTCTATAAACATTAATGTCTTCTGGAATTTGACACCTTGTGATGTAGAAGCATCCTGATGTATCAGAGGAAACTGCTTCTTCCATCATCAGGATGGATCATGTACACTGATGGAGACAGCAGGTTTCTGTGAGAAATTCATGAACTCAGTTGGACTATTTTGAGTCATCGAACAGCAATCATGGAAGTTCATTTTGTTTTGTTCTGAAAATGAGCAGTACAAATTTTCCTATGTTGAGTGACTTACAGTGGTGTGAATTTTGTTGTTCTCTCTGGTTTTGGGTGTCAACATTGTGTGGATATGGACCATATTGCCAACACTTCAGAGGAACTTGCTACAATTGTCCCAAGTGTCAAAATAAGTTGCATGTAGCATGTTCCTCTGAAAGAATGGCCGCATTAGCTCCCTTCCACACTTTGCGAACATGTAATAGCAAAATAATTCTTATGAATTCTCTGAACTTTGTGACTACTTCTGTAGGAGCTAATGTAGCTCAGTCAGTATAATGATTGTAGAGGGTCAGGATGGCTAAGTTAAGGATGCTGACCTGTTACGAGTTGGACAGCGTGGGTGCCATGATGAGGTGAAGTGTCGTATCTCGGAAAGTGGACCAGACCCTTGGTTCCAAGTAAGAGGTAGCCAGGGTAGCTCAGGATATGGGCCAGATGACCAGGGTTGTATGATTGTATTGTAAGTTGCAAGGCAAGGAAACGTAACAATCATTGCAGTGACTTTGTGTGGTGTTGTGTTATGAGAGGTTAGGTAGGTCAGCTCAGACAATACAGTGACTGGCTGTAAGGGGTTATATTCTGAAACGTTAAGTGAGGCACCTTCGTTAATATAGCAACTGAGTCAGTTTAGTGATGATAGAGGCAAGATTTCTGGGGGGGGGGAGGTTAGCTGGGGTAGTGAATTAGGGTTAACATGTTTATTGGAGCAGAGAAGGACACTTTCCAGTAATAATTTATATTTTCTTTAAAATATGTTTGATAGGTCATTACGATGTAGGAAGTGGAAAGTCCTGAGATAAATCAACAATTTCCCTCGCTTGTATTCCGTTTCATTCTAAAAACAGCTGCGGCAGTACAAGGAGGAAATATACATTGGTACGATATTTTGCTTGGACTAGGCGACAAAGGACTTGCTGGTTGTTATTAAAGAACTTAATGAATCATCCTCCTACCCAGTGTTCGTTAAGTTTTGGTTTTAATAATGATGGATCTCTTTATGACACTGACATTGCAGGAGAGAAGTGCTAATAATTTCGCTCCAATTCAAAGTCCATCCTCCTGATGTGATGTACAAAGAAGTATTGGTTCTTTCAGACTCTAACAATGTAATATTTTGGAAAAGAAATTGAGATAAGGTGGCGTTTGCATTAGTATTTATTAAACCAAGTACAGTTGTTGGCCTTTATAAATTTCACCCTCACCCCACTGCTTTGTCTCTTCGCCTATCCTCAGCCCTAAAACTCCATATTGTTTACTGTCCTTACAACAGTAGCAAAGAATCAGAGTGCTGTTACTGAAGAACACTTGCAAACATGGACTAAGAAGTAAAATGGCAAGAATTAATTTAACCTTGGAGTGCATTTTGCGTGCGTATTCGAATTTTCTACTTCGCGTGTATGAAAACTGGGAAGAATTGTTCTTCTGTGCTCATCAGCTGTAATAGCTCTAAATCAAGATAGACGGCTAAAAAGCAAAGCAATTTCGCCGCTAAAAAAAATTTCATGGACGGAACTTTATTATCGAGAGGAGAACATGGCTGGGAAAAAGACGTGTGGAAACCCTGCAGTGACTGAATATGAGACGTTAGGGGCTGAATTATAAGAATTTAGCCGGTGCAGTTGCAAGTCAGTACAGTAGCTGGATCACCGGCGTGCGTAGAGGGTGTACCAGGTATGCTACGGCACACCGTAATATCGGAAAAACAAGTCTGGTATTTTGTCTCATGTGTAGAGATTGGTTTTTTTAGTTCGAGTTTAATTGTTAATTTAAAAAACTGAGTAGTATAAATTTGGCCTGTAAAAATAATGTCGTTTATGATATTAATCAATATTCGTCTTTTACAAGACTAAAAACTAAAATTCCCTGTATGGAGGTTCCAGTGCACGCTTGACTGGCTGCTTGCATTATGATCGGGGTTCGATTCCCAGCACATGCAGTAATTTTCCCTTTCACGGCGTCTGTACCGGCTCTCGGTTCTTTCAACCACCTATCCAATTGGCGTCCTGCTGACTGTTCTTTCCGGTAAGGTGGTAGAAACGTGAAACAGTATTTGCCTTAGTCTAGTGCCGAATGTAACAATTGCTTTCCCTGATAAGTCTGCATAGGTCATTTGTAATCGAGCACAACAACGCTTGTGCTTAATTACATCGTTAGATGACAATGGAATGTACAATGTAGGAAATGGAGCGTGTGTCGTAACTAATTAATCCATTCGATAATTGAAAATAGGAACCTGCGAGCGATTCTCAAGGCTTCACGTTTATCTTCCCCACACCATGCCGCAACAGCCCGAGTTACAGTAAAAGAATCGGAGGCGGTTTTCTATTGCGAAGTGTCAACAAAAATAATCCTCTTTTTTTATAATTTTTCGAATTATTCGATTGTGCACGTCAGTGGGTTTCGGAGGATAATATGAGAGGAAGTGACGAGAGTTTGGAGAAATAATGATGAGAGCTGAATCGCACGAGAGAAGGAACAAAGAATCCGTACAAACTTTTGCTCAGGGAACCAGCAAAGAAGAGACCGCGTGGGAGATAAAACAGAGGCAAGACTAATATTAAAAGGAACCTCAAGGGAAGAGAATGTATTGTTTGTCACAGTAAGGGGCTGCAGATATTTTTCAGCGGCGAGATTCTTTGAACACCTTTGTGTTCCGAAGCTAGAGGGATGTATCTTAAATAGCTGAGCGACTCGAAGGGGAAATTGGCGTTTCAATTTAAACGAGATTCCGTGGACAATAGAAAATCCCTTTCTTATTGAGGGATATTTAATTGCATCGTTTTTGCTTTCGTGATTTCTGAGCACCAATTTCGCACTGACCCTTCATCCTACCCAGATTAATTAATATGAATTGCTGACCTTACTTATATTTTCAACAGTGACTTTTCTTTCTTTTATGATGATGAATTAGCACAGATTAGAAGAATGCGGAAGAAGAGGCAGAATTGCACGATTGGTAGCCTATTTATTGTGTATGTCACTCGGGTTACATTGCTTAAAACAAAGAACGTTATTCTGGTGTCAAAAATAACTAATAATGTACGACTGTCCCTTGCACAAAGCCACAGTTGCTCACAGCAGTGTTGCTGATTCAGATCTTCTGTGGTATGACACCGTGTCAATTGGGTATTATTTGCTGCCTTGTAGAGGGGTTTTTGCCTCCATATTTAGTGTCCAAGTAGCTTAAGAAGAAGTGAGACTGCATGGGCCCAGAAAATGTAGGCAATAAGCTCCGAATTGTCAGTCAGTATTTACCAGTTGACACATTGTCATATCCCAGGTGTCTTGAATCTTAAATTTCACAATTATGTTGAGGGTTGTGAATGGTTCCTAACATCATATGATTTTATGGTGAGGAGATGTTAGCACCTCATCCAACCACCTAGCTACCGAACACCCCTTGTAGAAGGAATTGCCTGAGGAGTGGAAGAAATAGATCATTGTGCACTCAATCGAACAAAAATCCATCAGTCTAAAATTTTCTAAGTCCCGACTGGCAGTCACGTGACGTACAGTTGCTAACATAATTTGAGTCGTTTTTCTTTCCCCGTATTTGCGCATTCGTGGCGTTTCTCTGTCTTCCATTCATTACAATCAATCACACAGCGTTTATATGAACCGAAAACAAAAATACATTTGCCTAATTTCAAATTAAAACATTAATTAAACTACA
>Ga0131853_10000624_pt1 | contig 63754 bp, 48 predicted proteins | sample TergutLab28metaG_FD_92764 | JGI IMG/M metagenome (GOLD analysis project Ga0131853, IMG submission 92764) | Labiotermes labralis P1 segment gut microbial communities from Petit-Saut dam, French Guiana - Lab288 P1 (version 2) (version 2) | ecosystem: Host-associated > Arthropoda: Insects >...
CTCTGACTTAGAACCAGGAGAGCTTGGGCTACTCTATTATCGTATTGGTAACTGCCTGCTCAAAATGTATACCTTCAACGAGGCAGCCATCAGCTACCAAAAGGCCCTGGAAGACACGGGCTTTACCCAGAGGTCGGCCGCCAAGGTCAATCTGGGCAAGGCGCAGCTAGGGCTTGGGCACTACGAGGATGCGGTGCAGTCCTTTAACGAGGCACTCACCGACACCACCTATGCCAAGCCGTATCAGGCGCAGATGGGTCTGGGCAACGCCTACACCAAGCTGGGCATGATAGTTGACGCCGGCACCGCGTATCGTAACGCCGCGCTGGACGAGAGAAACCCCAACCCCTCAAAGGCACTCATGAGCCTGGGCAGCTGCTTCATGGCGCTGGGTCGCCCTGAGGATGCCATTGAATCCTACAACGCAATCTTTGAGTTTGACCCCTCGCAGCTCGTGGCACAAAAAGCCTACGAGAGCCTGGGGCAGGCTTTTTGTGCAGCAGGGCACTACCCCGAGGCCCTGGATGCCTTTAGCCGAGCGCTTGAGCCCGGCGGCTTTACTCTGTCGGGGGCGGCGCAGGCAGACTACCATAAAGCCTTGCAGGTCTTGCACGAGAGCAAGGCGTTTTCACCCGAGAATCTCGCCGGCTTTGATGCCCAGGAACTCGGAGTGGTAAACCCCGAGCTTGAGCCAACTGTGGGAGCCGATGGCAACGAAGTCTATGGCGCCGGCAATGTGCCAACAGCAAACGACACCGGCTTCTTTGACGTAGCCGAGTCAGACCTTGTGCGTCTCTCCAAAAAGCAGATGAGGGGTCAACGCAAGCTCAAGCATACCGGCCTCAAGGTAATCCTCACCATCATTATCCTCCTCATACTTGTGCTGGGAACGGCTGTCTTTGGCTACATCCAAGGCTTTGGCTGGCCCACTCAAGAGACGGTCATTGAAGAAATCTTTGCCGCCAATGCTGCCGGCACCGATACCACCAGGTACTGGATTGCCACCAGTGATGAAGAAATAAAGGTCATTGAGCGAATCATGGACATGGTGGCACCCACCGCGTCTGTTGACATCGTCTTTCTCGAAAGAGGCATGACTGAATCTGAAGCCCTGGTTGCCGCAAATCTCAACGAGGGCGGCACCGTTCACTATCAGGTATTCCTTGAGCGTGAGGGCATTGGATGGAAGATAAGCAGCATTGACCTCTACTTTGCCTCCAACCAGTAACACTACCGCAACAGATGGTAACGCTGTAGCATAAAAACCAACGCACGATTCCATTGAAAGGTACGATATGACAGAAAGAACATACGCCATGCTCAAGCCCGATGCGGTTTTAGGTGGCCATGTTGGCGAGATTATCGCCCGCTTTGAAAGAGTTGGCCTCACCATTGAGAGGATGGAGCTTGCCACGGTAACACCGGAGCAAGCCGCCGCCAACTATGCCGAGCACGAGGGCAAGCCGTTTTACGAGGGGCTCATTGAATACATCACCTCCGGCCCCGTGGTTAAGCTGGTGCTTGCAGGGGAGGGGGCAGTTGCCATCACGAGAAAACTGATGGGCGCTACCAACCCTGCCGAAGCGCTCCCGGGGACTATCCGAGGCGATTTTGGACTGGTTATGGATGCCAATGTGATTCACGGTTCCGACTCCCTGGAGTCAGCCAAGCGCGAAATTGCGATCTTTTTTGCATAAGCAAGCACTGCTGCGGTTTGTATCGCCCACTCCGCAGCCAAGATATATCAACGGCTTGGCAGCGCCTTTGCCAGCCAACGCAAGAGATTAGGAGCAAGGACAGAGATGTCTTTTTTGGATGATTTGTTCAGCCAGTGGAGCTGCGACATGGCCATAGACCTTGGCACCGCCAACACCTTGGTGGCTATTGCCAACGAGGGCATCGTATTAGACGAGCCCAGTGTAGTTGCCATTGACAACGAACTTAACAGGGTGTTATCGGTGGGTACCGAGGCCCGCGAGATGATTGGCCGCAATCCGGGCAATATCTCAGTTGAGCGTCCGTTGGCCGATGGTGTCATAGCCGATTACGATGTTACCGAGGCCATGCTCTCGTATTTCATCAATAAGGCAAACCCCAAGACGCGCCTTTGGCAGCCAAAGCCGCGCATTGTCATCTGCATTCCCTGCGGCGTGACCTCCGTTGAAAAGCGCGCCGTTTTTGAGGCAACCATACAAGCCGGTGCACGCCAGGCATTTCTCATTGAGGAGCCTATGGCCGCGGCCATAGGAGCCGGCTTGCCCGTAGAAGAGCCCACGGGCTCGATGGTGGTTGACATTGGCGGCGGCACTACCGAGATTGCCGTTATTTCGCTGGGAGGCATTGTTACTTCGCGCTCCCTCAAAACGGCCGGAAACGAGTTTGATGTGGCGGTGGCCCGCCACGTGCGTGAGGTCTACGGCCTCAACATCGGCGTCCGCACTGCTGAAGACATCAAGATAGGCATAGGCTCGGCCATGCCAATCTCAACGGGAGAGATGGATATGGAGATATCCGGACGAGATCTCTCAACCAACCTCCCGCGCTCCGAGAACCTGCAAAGCGAAGACATCAGAGAAGGACTCAGAGCTCCACTGCATGAAATCCTCATCGCCATTAAGGAAACATTCTTGGAGACCGACCCAGACCTGGCAGCAGACATCATAGTCAACGGCATTCTGCTCACCGGGGGAGGAGCAATGCTCAAGGAGATGGATCGCTTTTTAACCAACGCCCTGGATGTCCCCGTGTATGTATCGCCAACAGCCTTTACCAACGTAGTGGTGGGCTGTGCTATGGCATTGGAAAATCCGCAGGCACTACAGCGTTCTTATACGCAACGCTAGAAACTTAAAAGAAAGGCTGCGTACTCGTGGCGCTCCTCAGTCAAACACCGAAAAAGGTTACCGGTGGAATACTCGCCATAGTTTTGTGTGTATTCTCGCTGGGCCTCATCACTTTGTGGTCATATGAAGGCGGCGTCTCACCGGAGGCTTCGGGCATCATCCATAGCGCCCGAGGAGCTATCTCCACCGTTGTTGCGCCCTTTAACAGAGCGAGTTCAATTGTTGGCCAGGCAACCAACGCGGTAGGCGCGGCAACCGATAACTTCACCGCAAGCCCGGAGAGCTTAAGAGAGCTGCAGGCGCAAAACGAGGAGTTGGCGGCCCTGGTCATCAGGCTTGAGGAGTCTCGTCTAGAAAATGAACGGCTTTCGGAGCTGCTGGGGCTTGCTCAGGCCTATGACCTTGAGGCCACAGCTGCACGCATACTTTCCACTTCTATCGATTCATGGAACCAGACCATCACCATAGATAAAGGTATCGAAGACGGCCTGGCGGTAGGAATGCCGGTGATGAGCCCCAACGGCCTCATTGGCCAGATAGAGTCGGTGGGTCGTTACAACTCCGAAGTAAGGCTGCTCACCGATCCCAACTCAGGTGTTGCCGTGATCATTCAGGGCAGCAGAAACGAGGGGGTGCTTTCCGGCTCGCACACACGACTGCTTTACCTGAGTTATATCTCGCTTGATGTTCCGGTGTCCCCCGGCGACGCCATCGTCACCTCTGGTGCCGGCGGCGTGTACCCCAAGGGCATCATCATTGGTGAGGTTACCTCGGTGCACTACCTGCCTTCTGATGTGTTTCAGACCATCGTGGTAAAACCCACGGCAAAGGTAAAGTATTACGAAGAGGTACTGGTGCTTACCGGCCGACCGTCCGAGGTGACGTATAACGCACTGATAGCCATGCATGGAGAGGACTACCTTAACGCCAACGGTGCAAACGGAGCCAACGGCAACGGCAACGGAAACGGCAACGGAAATGGCTCAGCTGCCCCTGCTAACGGAGTCGGTGGTCATTAATGGACCAGAGCCAGCCACGCATGAGCATCGTTGTTTTCACTGCTCTCATTGCCATCATCTTGCAGCTGGTAGTGGCGCCGGCCATCACGCTTTTTGGCGTGGTGCCCAACTTTATCATGGTGGCTGCAATTATTACGGCTCTGCGCAATGGCCCGGTGCGCTCTACGGTTACCGGCTTTTTGCTGGGACTCTTCTTTGACCTCTGTTCGCTGGGACCAATGGGAGCCATGACCCTGGTGCTCACCATATTGTCATATGCTGTAAGCTCGCTTAACAGGGGCGGCTTTGCCGGCAACATCATCATCGACCTGTTTACTATGATTGCCGCTGTTGCCCTGGGCGAGTTCTTGGTCAGTGTCATCTATGCCATCGCAGGCGCTAACCCACAATTTATGCTCTCACTCGTGCAGCTGGTTTTGCCGGCTATTGTCTACGACTCAGTAATCGGTTGTATTCTGCTCATCGTTTTTAACGAGGCCCAAAGAGGCAGAAAGAGAAGATCCGGCCCCACGCTTGGGTCCGGGCGCTCGCTTTCTCGAAAGCTTAATAAGTTATGAGCCCCTATCTAGTAACAGCCCTTATTGCGCTCAGTGTTTTTTTGCTGCTGCTTGCAGCTTTTTTCATTGTGCGCTATCTGCTGAGGAATCGTCGCAAAAAAACGGTCTATCGCAGATCCTTTGTCCGAGCCGACCTCGACCTGGTCAAGGATACCGAGCAAATCCGCGGCTCCGGAAGTCTCAAGGAAAGATCCGGCAAGCAGGGGAGGGGCCGATTCTACGCGTTTGGCGTGCTCATGGCTGCCATCTTTGGCACCTTGTCGGTGCGCCTTTGGGGCCTCCAGATACTCGAGCACGATAAATACGTAAAGCTTTCGAGCCAAAACATGACCCAGCGGGTCAACGTGCCGGCAAACCGAGGCCGCATCTTGGACCGATACGGCAATGAGCTGGTGGGCAACCGCCCCTCCATCACCGTTACCGGCAAACGCACCTTGGCCGAGGATGCCGGCCTCGTGCAACGCCTGTCCCTTGTGTTAGGTATTCCGGTGGGCATTGTCCGCCGTAGAATCCTCGATGATTCTGAGGGCGTGCAGGCAGATCACACCATAGCAAGCGATGTGCCTATGGAATCGATTGCCTATATCCGCGAGCACCCCTCCTTGTTCAAAGGCGTAAATGTGGAGTCACGCACGGTGCGCTTCTACCCCTATGGTTCCCTTGCTTCCCACATACTGGGCTACACGGGCCCGGTGACTGAGGACTTTCTCAAAGGGCAGCCTGGTGACGAGCCAAGCCCGTATATGCCCGGTGACATCATTGGAAAAGATGGCGCCGAGTCCAGGTTTGAAAAAATCTTACAAGGTACACGCGGATACACCGACTTTGAGGTTGATGCCTTTGGCAGGCCTACCGGCGAGGTCCTCGCTGAGGCAAATTCGCAAAGTGGCGATGATGTGGCACTCACCCTTGATGCCAATCTGCAGCGCGAGACCGACAAGATCCTCTACGACATCATCCAATTGGTAAGAAGCGACAGCGATAACAAAGACTGCAACGCCGGCGCACTCCTCTGCATCGATGTTGAGGATGGCGGCATTTTAGCTTCTTCGAGTTATCCCACCTTCTTTCCGTCTGACCTCTCAAGGGGAATCTCCATTGAGCTCTGGGAAGAACTCACCTCGGTTGAGTCTGATTATCCGCTCACCAATCGGGTGGTCAGTGGCCTGTACCCTGCGGCATCCACCTTCAAGATCTTCACTTCGCTCGCCGGCTTGCATCACCATATGATTACCGATGATACCACCTCGTATTGCACCGGTTATTGGGATGCCTACGGTGACGAATGGGGCCAGCGCTGCTGGATCCATCCGGGAGGCCACGGCACCTTGGATCTTGAGGAGTCCATCAATTGGTCCTGTGATGTTTTCTTCTACATGCTAGGCGCTGCCTTTTATGAGCAGTGGTATGCCCTGAGGGATATCCCGGTTAACGAGCGCCCTAATCCCTTTCAAGACTACCTTGCCACCTGGGGTTTTGGGTCGCGCACCGGTATTGACTTGCCCGGCGAGGCAAGAGGCAGAATCCCCACAGCAGAATGGAAGTGGGATGAGTTCTCCGACACCCCCGAAGAGGCCATGTGGCAGCCGGGAGACATGACCAACATGGTCATTGGTCAGGGAGACTTACTGGTAACCCCCCTGCAGCTCTGCAATGCCTTTTGCACCTTTATCCGCGAAAAAGAGGTGACCCCTCATATTTTTAATCATGTCCTCGACTCTGAAGGCAATGTGGTGGTCACTTACAAGGCAGAAGAAGTTGTGGAGCGCCCTCAGTATGAGCCCCGGCACCATGACCGAGTTTTGGAGGGCTGCCGGCGAGTTGTTGCCCGTGAGGGTGGTTTTAGCAGCATTCCGGTGCCGGTTGCCGGCAAAACGGGAACCGCCGAGGTTGCCGGCAAGGGCGACTGCTCTTGGTTTGTGGGCTGGGCGCCTGTGGAAAATCCCAAATATTGCGCGGTCTGCCTCATTGAGCAGGGCGGCAGCGGCTCGCTGGTGGCTATGAATGGGGTCATCCAGACCTTTGCCCGCATCTATGGCGTGGATGTTGGTCCTATCACCATCTGGCAGAACAGAAACGAGAGGTAGTACCGTTGCCCGTTTCTCCCAAGATACAATCGTCGCCGAGTAATCGCTCTGGCTCGCAGGGTGGTTTTCATATTGTTGCTATCTTGCGCACCCTTAACTACCCCATTGTGGTGGTATCACTGATTTTAGTGGCCTATGGCCTTTTGGTTGTGTGGTCGGCAACGCTCGATTCTAACGTCTACAGCTTTAACAGGCAGCTCTCGGGAGTGGGAGTAGGCATTATTTTGATGCTGGTGATTTGGCGGTTGAACTACAGCAGGCTCTCGGTTTTTACCTACCTGTTTTTTGGGCTCTGTATATTCTTTATTGTTTTGCCGTTGTTTCCGGTTATTGGCCTTTCCGTGGGCGGGGCTCAAAGATGGGTGGTCATCTTTGGACAACGCTTTCAGCCAACTGAGCTGGCAAAGGCTTTTTACATCCTATTTGCCGCTGCGTTGATTGCTCGCTACAAGGGCCGCTTGACCTCCGGCACCGAATACCTCAAGTGTTTTGCGCTTTTGTGTACACCAGCGGTTCTTGTGATGATGCAGCCAGACTTGGGAACCGGTGTGGTGCTCTTTGTTATTGGAATGGTGGTGCTTTTTGCCGGCGGGGCAAACCGACGGTGGCTGATTACCAGCGTGGTTGCGATTGCCGTGCTCTGTGTTGCCCTGATTGCTCTTGACGGGGTGTTGGACGCTGCCTTTGGCAGGGATGTCTTTCTTAAAGACTATCAAAAAGCCCGTTTACTGGTTTTTATTAATCCCGACTATGACCCCGATGGCGCCGGTTATAACCTCAGGCAGGCCCAGATTGCCATAGGGTCCGGTGGGCTTTTTGGCAAAGGCCTTGGCAATGCCACGCAAAGCACGCTCGGTTTTTTGCCTGAACACCCCACCGACTTCATCTTTTGCGTCCTGGCCGAGGAATTTGGTTTTATGGGCTCTCTTGGCCTCATCTTCCTCTATGCGATTTTGATGTTTTTAGTGCTGCGAGTGGCCTTTAACTCCTACGATTTCTTTGGCACGCTTATTGTCACCGGCGTATTGGGGATGTGGATATTCCAGATATTTGAAAACATTGGGATGAACCTGGGGCTTATGCCCTCAACGGGCATTCCGCTGCCCTTTATGAGCTACGGCACCTCGGCTATGCTGCTCAATTTTGTTGCACTGGGCCTGGTGCTCTCTGTGTGGGCGCATCGCAGTCCCATAAAATCTGGCGTCTCCCAGCCCGGCCGCAGGGTACAATGAGAGTTAAGAGTTAAGAGTGGAGAAGTAAGAGTGAAGAGCGGAGAATCATGGCAATACCAAAAATACCCAAACTGCCTATAAACCTCGGCACCCTCAATAAGGCGGCCAAGCTCTTTGAGAGCGAGTCAACTGCCGATACCGTGATTGAGGTTTTGGTAGACCTCAGCGCCTCGAGTGACTTAATTTCGCTTGCTCGCGAGGTGCTCAAGGTGCGCCCAGGCACGGTGCAGATAGCCGTTGAGGGCTTTCACGACGACATGCCTCACCTCAACAGAGAAGCCAGCCTGATTATAGTGGTGGCTGGTTCGTCAAGCTACCTAAAGCGCATCATGGAGATCTCTCTCTGGTCAGAGCTCAACTGTGTTGTCTTGACAGAAGACGCCTTGCCACTGGTTTCTCAAGTAGCTGACGAGGATGCCCTCGACATTGCCAAGACTTTGATTGAAGTTGATCTCACCACTCCCAAAGAAGCGCTTGAGCAAGATCTGGCAAGGTGGTGCATCGGTCGCCTGCCCGAGTTACGTCTTTCACTGGGCGTGGCCTTTCCCTTTATGCGCCAGCCCATTGCCCTTGACCTGACCCGCCAAACCGCGTTTGAGAACACCCTCATTGCATCAATCTTCTTTTTGCCTGGGGCGGACATGCCCATCCTTACTCTGAACCAGTGTAAATTGCTCTATCAAATAGCAGTTATTAACGAGGTTCCGCTCTCTCGTGAGCGCCTGGCGGATGCGGCAGTGGTCATTGCCTCGGCCTTTGGCTTCAGGGGCATTACACGCCTGGTTTTAAAGAGGCTCACGCCTATTGGCTGGCTGGTCAGAGGCTCAACGGCCTTTGGAGCCACCATGACTATGGGACACCTGGCGCACCAGCTCTATAGCAAGGGCGGGGGAGTGGTTGAGCTGGCAAGAGGTGACCTTTCAGCAGACGACTCTGAAGTAGTCATGCCAACAACCGCCGTAACAAAGCTGAGCTAAGAAACACGCATAGTGATTAATCAGCACTCTCAAAGCCTGCGTTTAAAGCTTGAACCACTTCTCTCCAAGGTAGAGAAGCCTTCACGCTATATTGGTGCTGAACTGTTTGGTGAGACAAAAGGGGACGGTTCATGTGTCCTGGTGTTGTCCCAGGACAACACCAGGACACATGAACCGTCCCCTTTTGTCTCACCAAACCCCGTCCCCCCTGTACCAAACGTCCCCCTGACAAGTCAGCTTGACGTAGCGCTTATTTACCCGGATGTGTATGAAGTAGGCGCTGCCAATCAAGCTCTGGTGATTCTCTACAACATAGCGCGCCAAATGCAAGGCGTGGGAGTTGAGCGCGCTTATCTGCCTTGGATTGATATGGCAGTACTCTTGCGTGAGGAAGGTCTGCCGCTTTGCAGCCTGGAAAGCGTGCGGCCGCTTAAGGATTTTGATGTTTTGGGCATCACCTTGGCGCATGAACTCGTTGCCACCAATCTCTGCGAGCTCTTTGACCTTGCGGGTATTCCGCTGCTTGCCGCTGAGCGCGGCGAAGGCGTGCCCCTGATTTTAGGCGGCGGCCCCGTTGCCTATAACCCAGCTCCCTTTGCCGCCTTCTTTGACGCCATCTGCATTGGCGAGGGCGAAGAAGCCTTTGCCGAGGCGCTGGAGGTGTTGGCGCAGGCTAAAGAGCAGGGCGCTAACCGCGCAGATCAGCTGCAAGCACTAGCCAACATCACGGGCTTTTATGTGCCCTCCCTTACGCAAAACACGGTTGAGCGCCGCATAGTGCAAAACTTTGCCGACTATCCGGTGGTCACCAACCCCCTGGTGCCCTTTATCGAAACCAGCCAAGACCGCTTTTCGGTGGAGATTCTCAGAGGCTGTACGCGTGGCTGTAGATTCTGCGCAGGCGGCATGGTGAGCCGGCCGGTGCGTGAGCGCTCAGCCGACAGTGTGGTAGCAGCTGCCACTCAAGGCCTGGCTACAACCGGGCTTTCCGAGGTATCCCTTAATTCACTCTCAAGCACCGATCACAGCCAGATTGACCAAATACTCAGGCGCCTCACCGCTCGCTACCAGGAGACAGATATCAAGATTGGTCTGCCCTCACAAAGGCTCGACGCCTTTGGGGTTTCTATGGCAACCCTGGTGTGCGGCACCCAGAAAAAGGGCCTGCTCACCTTTGCACCGGAGGCCGGCACCCAGCGCCTCCGCGATGTCATCAACAAAAATGTCACCGAAGCTGACGTGTTAGGCGCGGTCAGCGCTGCCCACGAAGCCGGATGGCGGCGCACCAAGTTCTACTTTATGATTGGTCTTCCTACCGAGACCGACGAGGATATCATCGCCATAACCGAGCTTGCCAACAAAGCCTACAACGCCGCCAAGGATGCCGTTGAAGACAGCGAGCGCGGCAAGGTGCGCATGAGCCTCTCTGTTGCCGTATTTGTGCCCAAGGCACATACGCCCTTTCAGTTTACCGGCCAGGTGTCGAGAGAAGAGCTGGATAGAAGGGTGCGCCTGCTTAAGGCCTCGCGCCTGCACAAAGGCATCGACCTGCACTGGCATGACCCTGCGGCCGCCATGATAGAGGCGGTATTCTCACGCGGCGATGCCCCGCTAGCCGAGCTTGGCATCAAGGCCTGGGAGCTGGGAGCACGCTTTGATGCCTGGAGCGAGCGCTTTAGCCTGGCAATCTGGCAAGAAGCTGCCGCTGCCTTGGGCGTGGAGCTTTCGGAGCTCGCCGAGCGCTCCTTTGCCGTAGACAAAGCCCTGCCCTGGGACTTTATCACCGGTGGCGTAAGCCGTGAATTTCTGGCTTTGGAATACCAGCATTCTCTCACCGGCGCCCTCACCCAAGATTGCACCTTGGGACCCTGCAGCAATTGCGGCGTCTGTGAAGGCACCGTTAAAACAGCATTGGCAGGCAAACGTGGCTGATTTGCTTTGGAACAGGGGGACGGGGTTAGTGTTCCAATTTGACCAAGGTCAAATTGGAACACTAACCCCGTCCCCCTGTTCCAAAGCAAAAAGCGGGACACCAAGCCCCGTCCCCCTGTTCCAGCCCCCAAAGAGATAGGTGATTGTGGCTGATTTTCGCTTACGTATAGGCTTTGCCAAGACGGGTGCAGCCATTTGGCTCTCTCACCTGGAGGTGGTGAGAGCTATGGAGCGTTGCCTCAGACGTTCTGGCCTGCCCTGTGCTATTTCACAAGGCTTTAGCCCTCACCTTAAACACTCCTTCAGTACGGCGCTGCCGGTAGGCACGGGTTCTATCGGCGAGTTCATGGACGTAGAGCTGTCGCAACTGGTAAACGCAGAGCAGGCATTAGAGGCACTACAGGCTGCTCAGCATGAGTGCCTCCCCATTCTCTCCGCGGAATACGCACCCCGAGACGAGCCTTCTTTGCAGGTAGAGCTCAATCACTCGGTCTATCACATTGAGCTCGATGACCCTGACGGTACAGTGGTTACTAAACTGGTCAAACGCCTCTCAGCCCGCCCGGAAGTCACCATCACCAAGAAAGGCAGACCCAGGGTCTATGAACTGAGCAACTACATTGTTGATGCGAGCCTTGACTCCAGCAACAAGCACACGGTTGTCCTCAGTCTGCTGAGTCGCCCGGAAGGTTCACTCAGACCTGAGGTTATACTGGAGGCTCTCGCAAGCCCTGACATTGAGCTGAAAATCAAGGCAATCACACGCACTGCTCTCAAGCATCAAGACCTGTAGCCATAAGGCACCTTGCACGCTCCGAGGAGGAGAACAATGAGATACGACTGCCTCATAGTGGATGACGAAGAAGCTCTGGCTCAGTCTACCTGCGAGTACTTCTCCCTGTTTGGAGTCAGTGCCTTTTGGGCCGCTGATAGCGAAACCTGCCTGCAGTTTTTCAGGGAGCACACCGCCGGCCTGATTTTGCTGGACATCAATTTAGGCAGCTCCTCGGGTTTTGACCTCTGCAAGCAGCTCAGAGAAAAGACCGACATACCAATACTCTTCATCAGCGCACGGAGAAGCGACGATGACATGCTGCTGGCGCTTTCTATCGGTGGTGACGATTACATCCAAAAGCCCTATTCACTCTCCGTTTTGCTTGCCAAGGTCAAGGTTGTCTTGGGCCGTTACAGTGCCCAGCCAACGCCACCGCTCACCATTGATGGCATCACTCTTGACGAGCATGCGCACACGGTGTTTTTGAACGGTAAAAAAGTTGAGCTCAAGATGATGGAATTCAAGCTGCTCAGCTACCTCATGAAAAACCAAGGACGGGTCATAAGCAAAGACGAGCTATTCCGAAAGATCTGGGAAGATTCAATCACCGGTGACAACACGCTTAATGTGCATATACGCCGACTCCGTGAAAAACTGGAAAGCGACCCAAACAATCCAGAATATATACAAACAGTATGGGGAACCGGCTACCGGTTCAAAGGCGAACAATCCTCATGAAAATCAGGTATTACCTGCTTGCGCTTTTGGTTGTGGCGCTTTTGGGCATCGGCAGTGTGTTTTTATTGCCTGCGCCTGAGTACAAGCCAAACCTGACCCAGATAAATGATGTTGCTGCCTTGCTTGCAGAAAACATGGACCAGATAAAAAACGACAGGAGCTTATTGCCTGCCAGCAGCTATGACTACGCTGTCATCGATGCGGAAGGAAACCTCATTCAAGCAACAAGAGAAGGGCTCTCGGAGAGTGTCTATGCGGCGCTGAAGAATGGGGACATCATCGTAGACATAGTGCAAGATGGGCAGCTGGCCGGCAAGGTGATTTTTGCTCACGATGCAAAAGCCCAGTGGCAAGCCTACCGCACCAAGCTGCAGATTATGGTTGCCGTCATTTTAGTGGTCATGCTCGCTCTAGTTCTCGCGCTTCTTTACACGATGCACGCCCAGGTATTGCGCCCCTTTAGGAGCCTCAAGTCCTTTGCCGGAAGGATTGCAGCCGGTGAGCTGGATGCGCCCCTGAAAATGGAAAAGCGCAACCCCTTTGGCGCCTTTACCGAGAGCTTTGATCTTATGCGCGATGAGCTTAATAGGGCTCGGGCAAACGAGCAGGCCGCCGAGCGGTCAAAGCGAGAGCTGGTGGCCTCTCTCAGCCACGATATCCAAACCCCCGTTTCATCCATAAAGGCTGTAGCAGAAGTCATGGAGCTTACGGCTGAGCCCGGTGATGCGGAAAAACTCAAGACAATACAAGACAAGGCAACGCAGATCAACACCCTGGTCACCGAGCTCTTCCATACCACCCTTGAGGAATTGAACTCGTTGAGTGTGAAGCTGACGGGTGTTCCCAGTAACCACATTGCTGAGCTGGTTCACGCTTCAGATTATCTGGACAAGGTCAGGGCAGAGGCCTTTCCCGGATGCCTAGTGCAGGCCGACCCGGTTCGCCTATCCCAGGTGCTGGATAACATCATCATGAACTCTTACAAGTATGCAGATACCGCCATTTGGGTGAGCGCGGAATTGGACGATGGCGGCTTTACCCTCACGCTCCGAGACGAGGGGCCCGGCGTGGCTGAAGAAGAGCTGCCCCTTCTCTGCTCCAAGTATTTTCGCGGCAGCTCTGCCGAGGCAAAGGATGGATACGGCCTGGGGCTTTTCATAGCCCATCACCTTATTGAGCGCATGGGTGGCCGCCTGGAGTGCTTCAATGTAAGCTCCGGCTTTGCCGTGCGCATCTGGCTCGGGCTCGATGAATAAGGGCGCCAGGGGCCAGGGACCAGGGGCTAGAGGCCAGAGGCCAGGGTGGATATTCAACACTTCATCTGAGATAACATTTTGGGGAGCTTCAAAGATTTAAGGATTATTTAAGGTTCTAGAAAAGACCTGTTAAGAATCAAAATGCCAAAATTGTGCCATGCAGAAGATCCCTGGCTCTCACTCAGAGCGCCAATAGTCAAAGGAGTGTATAGCATGCACGCACATATCATAGAAACCAACAAGCTTTGCAAGACCTTCTCCTCTGGTGGTCTGCAGCAGCATGTACTGCGCAACCTTGACCTTGAAATCGTCGATAAAGAGTTCACGGTTATCATGGGAGCTTCGGGTGCGGGCAAGTCAACCCTGCTCTACGCGCTTTCGGGCATGGATACCCCCACGCTCGGTCAGATTAAGTTCAACGGCACCGAGATATCCACCAAAAGCAGCGACGAGCTGGCTCGATTCAGGCGCAGGAATTGCGGTTTTGTCTTTCAGCAGATTTTTCTCTGCGACAACATGAGCCTGCTTGACAACGTCATGGCGAGCGGCTTGCTCATAAGCAAAAACCGCAAGCAGCTTGCCGCCAAGGCCTACGGGCTTTTTGAGCAGGTGGGTCTCTCCAACCAGGACTACAAAAAGTTCCCCGCCCAGCTCTCGGGCGGCGAGGCACAGCGAGGTGCGGTGGTAAGAGCGCTCATCAACGACCCAGCGATACTCTTTGCCGACGAACCCACGGGCTCTCTCAACTCAGCCTCAGGCAAAATGGTTTTGGACCTGCTCACCGAGGCGAGTCAAAACGGCCAGACCATCGTCATGGTAACGCACGACATCACCTCTGCCCTACGCGGGAGTAGGGTCATCTATCTCAAAGACGGCGTCATCTGCGGTGAGTGCGCGCTCGGCACCTACGAGGGCGAAGACGAAGGGCGCAAGGCCAAGCTCCGCTCCTTCCTCACCGAGATGGGGTGGTAATAATGAAACAGCTCCTTACCATCATCACCGCAAACCTGAAAGGCGGCAAAGGTCAGGTGGCAAGCCTGCTGGGCTTTGCCCTGATCTCGGCACTCCTGTTGAACATTGGCCTTTTGCTCATGGTTGGTTTTGGCAACTTCTTTGATGAGCGGAGTGAGGCACTCAATGCCCCGCATCTGACGATAATTGAGCTGGAGCACCTCTATGCGGATTCGCAGATGCAGTATTTCAACGATTACCCCGGCGTCACGGATGCTGAGAAAGAATCAGCCCTCATGATCTATGCCAAAACGTCTTATGGCGATGGAAAAATGTCAGCATTCCTCATTTTACTCAATGAAAAAACGCAACGAGCTATGAATGACTTGACCATTTTAGAGGGCGCAAAACCAGTTGCCGCCAATGAGATCTGTCTCCCCTTTTTGTTCAAGGCTGGCGGCTACGAGCTGGGCAGCATCTTTGAGTTTACCGTAGGAAACAAAGACTTCAGTTATCGTGTGAGCGGCTTTACTGAAGAGATTATGTGGGGCTCCATCAACAACACGATCTTTCAGTTGTACCTGTCAAGTGCGGGATTTGCCGCCCTGCAAGAAGACATGCCCGAGGCCGCCGCCATGACAATCAGAGTCAGGCTGGATAATCCTGACAAGAGCGAAGCCCTGAGAATAAACAGCGTCAAAGAACTCTTCTTTGCCACCAGCGCCGAAGGGTACGACTACGGGCATTATTTTGCATTGGATTACAACGGTGTCAAGATGATTCGCACGATGATGTCTAATATCACTGCGATAATACTGGTGGTGTTTGCAGCACTGCTCATCTCGATAAGCCTGCTGGTGATTCGCTTTAGGATTCGCAACAGCATTGAGGAGAGCATGCATAACATCGGCGCGCTCAAGGCGGTGGGTTATACAGGCAAACAGCTACTCTGGGCACATGTGCTGCAATTCAGCATAATTGCCCTGGTGGGCATTGTGTTGGGCATTGGCTTATCCTACGCGTTGTTGCCTGTAGTCTCAGGCGTGCTTGAGCAACAAACGGCACTGCAATGGCAGCAGGGATTTGACCTGGGACTCTCAGCCCTTGCGTTTATCTCCATTCTGCTGGCAGTGGCAGTGGTCACCTGGCTTTCTGCCCGTAGGATTCAAAAGCTGCAGCCTCTTACCGCCCTCAGGCAGGGCCTCTCCACCCATAACTTTAAGCGAAATCATTTTTCACTGGATAGCTCGCGCGGTGCCCTCACCTGGCTGCTGGCTGTCAAAAGCGCCCTGCATGCCAAGGGGCAGATGGTCATGATTGCCCTGATTGTGACTATGGTGAGCTTTGCCGCCGCGGCGGGAGTTGCTGTCTATGACAACCTGGGAGTCAACTCCGGTCACTTTGCTCGCATTCTCTCCGGAGAGATGCCCGATGCCGCCGCCACGGCAAGGACCCCCGAGGAGGCTCAAGTGGTATATCGCGTGCTTGAGCAGGATGCCAAGGTACGCAAGGTCTTCTATAAGGAGGACGTCAGCGTGATGATAGGGGATCTCAGCGTTGTCAGTATTCTCGCCGAGGACTACCGGCAATTTGAAGGCGAGATGCTCTACGAGGGACAATACCCGCGCCACGCCAATGAGATTGCCATCGGTGGCTCCCTGGCTCGGTACTACAACTTGGAAATCGGAGACAGCGTTAAGGCCGTAAGGGGAAGCAGCTCCTCAGAGTATCTCATCACCGGATTTATCCAATTAGTGAATAACGGGGGCATTACCTGCGCCTTGACCATTGAAGGATACCGGCAGCTGCAAAGCGACTACAAGCCAAGCTCGGTATTTATCTATCTGGTAAACAGCGAGGAGACCGCGGCACTGCTTGCAGACCTTGAGAAAACCCACGGCAAAAGCCTGGAGAGCACGCTGAACATCAAGGAGCTGGCAGACGCACAGCTCAGCATGTATGGCAGCATCTTCTTTGCCGTGGCGGTGGTACTGGTAGCGGCAACGGCACTGGTCATTGTCTTGGTGCTCTTTCTCATGATGAAGACCGTAATTTTACGACAGCGGCGCTCGTTGGGTATCCAGAAGGCCTTGGGCTTTACCAGCTTTCAGCTGATGAACCAACTAGCACTCTATTTCTTTCCGGTAATTGTGTTGGGCATTACCCTCGGAGGCATCCTTGGGGCTCTCAGTTTTAATCCCATCTTTGTGGCGCTCACGCAGAACATGGGCATCATGAGCGCATCCATGCCGGCTCCCATAGGGCCAACCATTGCCACCTGTGTTGGGCTGGCGGTACTAGCCTATGTGGTTGCCATGCTCATCGCCCTACGCATCCGCAAGATCTCTGCCTACGCTCTGGTTACGGAATAAGCACATTTGAACCTGACAGAGGGACGTATAAGAGCTGAGAGCACAAAGGGACCGTCCCTTTGTGCTCTCAGCTTTGTACCTCGCGGCATAGAACCGTGAGTTCGTGTGACAAATGCAGCGAAATGTACGGAAATATCCCCAAATACAACTATAAACCTATAAAAACAGGCAATAATAAGGAGAAAACCGTACATTTCGCTGCATTTGTCACACGAACTCACGCTTCTATGCCGCGAGATGATTGTTGGGCGGATGGAGGACCGTCCCTCTGTGCTCCGGAAATCTCCGCAACTACTCCTTTGATATACTCATGATTCTCCTGGTTGTCTGCAACGTAGACATCGCCAGTTGCTCCCAGCCCAAAACTGGGAAGGTTCGCAGCAACGTTAGAACTAAACAAAAAAAACACTCCCACAAAAGAGCAGATAAGATAGATGATGGGTTCATGCATCAAGAGCGGGGAGCTGTAGCGTTTCTTTTTGGTGGGAGTGGGGCTTGCTTCAGGGCTGTTGCCGTATTTTGCCTGGCAGGAGCTTGGCTTGCGCCTTCTTGTGAAGAGTGTGTAGAGCCCCATAAACAGCAGGTATCCCAGAACGGTGCCCAGTGTGTTCATAAGAAGATCGTCAACCGTTGAGCCGCGACGATTGAGAAGTTGGCTTAACTCAATGGCAAGTGAAAAAGAAAGTCCTATGAGAGCTACCTTCTTAACTGAGCGAAGCCTGGGCCAAATGAGCGCGAGTAAAAAGCCAAGCGGAATTGTCATGTAGATGTTGAGAAGATAGGGAGCAGTGCCAACTATGGTGCCGTCATAGGTGCCAAAGGGAATGAGATGCACCTCGCTCATGCGGATGAGGGTTTCATATCTGCCAATATCCCAGACGGTGCCTACCCCGGTAACTAGATACACAAGCAGCAGGTAAAACAGAAGCACGTACACCCCTGCAAAGTGCTTGGCGGTTAGAGGCTTCTCCTCGCGATGGTTTGCTTTTCGTAGAAACACAAGCTGAAATACAACACAGAGGATTGTTGCGCAGGCAAACAAATACAGCGTTAGAGGAATTGAGCTAGACAGCAAATCAAATATCCACCTGAAGATCATTTCAAGAAACTCCATAGGTAAAAGCCACTAAGGGGTCTGATTAATACAGCAGCTACACTTGGTTTGAGTGGGCGCTGATCAATTGCCCACTCAGCTGCTTAGTATATTTATTATGCCAACGCAGTTTATTAAGGATTCATTAAGATAACTCTACCCATTTCCTTAACAAAACATATAAGAGGGCATTTGAGCGGGACAAAAGGGGACGGTTCATGTGTCCTGCTGGTGTCCCAGGACACCAGCAGGACACATGAACCGTCCCCTTTTGTCCCGGTGAGTCGCTGCCTACGCTCTGTTTACAGAATATTCACATTTTTGCTTTGGGAGATATGCTGTTTAGGCGATTACTGGGGTAAAATCAATATACGTACCAAAAAAGAGATTAGAGAAGCGCTATGGGCAGTGAAGAACATAATGACTTTGATGAGATTCAGGCAAAACCAGAAGAATCTAACTTATCAACGCCGCTGGAACCAACGGCACCTTTAGAGTCGGATCAACCACCCCCACCTTCAGCGCCGACAACCTCACCGGTTTCGCCGCCATCAAAGGCGGAGTCTGCGCCGGCAACCTCACCGCTTGCGCCTCCAGCCCCGGCAGCCCCGCCGATTATTCCTCCAGCAGCGACACCCTCACCGGTTGCACCTCCAGTGCCGATAACCCCACCTGTTGCTCCTCCACCTACAGCTCCGGTTATTTCAGTAACACCTCCGCCTCCGGCAGCAGCTGTGCCGGTCACGCCTCCAGCTCCATCGACTCCTCCCGCGCAGAAGCCAACTATCGGCTCTGCAGCTGGGTTCCAACCACAGCAACCGGCAAGCATTGGGTCAGCTGCGGGATTTGCTCCTTCCCCGGCACCCCCTGCGGCAACAACACCTCCTGCGCCTCCTGCACCAACGGCACCTCTTGCACCAGCGGCACCTGCAGGCTATGCTCAGCCGCAGGGTCAGTACGTCGCTGCGCAGAGAGGGCAGTACTATCCACCTCAGCAGACATCACCTTACGGCCAACCTTACAACCAGACATACGGCCAGCCACAGAGCCAGCCTTACACTCAACCTTACGGCCAGCCACAGAGCCAGCCTTACGGCCAAACCTACGGCCAACCTTACGGCCAAACCTACGGCCAAACCTACGGCCAATCTTACGGCCAAACCTACGGCCAAACCTACGGCCAGCCTTACGGCCAACAACCTGGGTACCAAATGCCCACGTTTACTCCTCATGCCCCGCCCGCAAAGAAAAGAAAAGCCTGGCCGTTTGTGCTGGGTGGCATGGCAGTCTTGTTTATCCTGTTTTTGGCTATGGCCGTTGCCTTGGTAATGTGCAGTTCTGATGACCCCGTATACAATACAAACAGCAGCTGGGAAGCCCTCGTTTATACCGACCACAGCGCAACTTTGGCCGAGCGTTACGACCCCAACGATACCTGGGCAATCTACTGGTATCTCTGCGGCAGTGACCTTGAAACAGACGCTGGCCTTGCCACAATGGATCTTCAAGAGATGATGAAGGTAAAACTGCCAGAAAATGTTGTGGTCATCATAGAAGCGGGAGGCTCAAGAGTCTGGCATAACGGATTTGATCCAAATTCCAACGGCCGTTACATTTATGACAGCAACGGCTTGAGGCTCTTGGAGGACAACCCCCGCGCCAACATGGGCGATAAAAAAACCCTCATCTCCTTCTTGGAGTTCTGCACCACTAAATACCCTGCCGACCACCAGGTTGTGATTTTCTGGAATCACGGCGGCGGCAGCATCCCGGGTGTCATCTTTGATGAGCAGTATGGCTTTGATGCCCTGAGTCTCATGGACATCAGGGAGGCCTTTAGCGCAGTAAGCACCCCTTCAACGGTAAACCCGCCTTTTGAGTTGATTGGATTTGACGCCTGCCTCATGGCTACCATTGAAACGGCTGAGACCCTGAAGGGATTTGCCAAATGGATGGTGGCTTCGGCAGAGATGGAGCCTGGAATCGGTTGGGACTACACGGGATTCCTTCAGGCTTTGGCAAATGACACCGGCATAGGTGGCGCCATGCTCGGCAAGGAGATATGCGACTCCTTCTACAGCGCGTGTGTTGCAATTCGTCAGGCAAATGAGGCAACACTCTCGGTAATAAACCTGCAGAAGATTGATCCTCTGTTGGATGCCTACCACAACATTGGGGCAGAGTCGTTGCTCTTTGCCTGTCAGAATGCCTCCTACGTCAGTGACTTTGGGCGCGCGGCAGTCAAGGCTCAAGATTATGGATTCAACAACTCTTGGGATGGTTACACCAATATGGTTGACCTGGGCGATCTGGTCCATCAGCTGGGCAGCAATCTGCTTCCTGAATATGGAGCAGAGTTGCTCAATGCCTTGGATGCATGCGTGGTGTACCAGGTATACGGCCCCTTCCGCGACAGGTCCTCCGGGCTTGCCTGCTTCTACAACTACAGCGGCAGCGTTGATGCCTTCAGAGGCTTTTCTGAGCTTCAGGCAGATAGCCCCTTCCGCTGGCTTTACTACTACGAGCTTGCCGGTACGCTCAATGACGAGGGCATCCTCTTTGTGCAAAACCTGGCCTTTATCTACGCGCCGGACAGAACTATCGTTCCGGGCGAGGTTGAAAGTGCCGAGGAGTTTGACCTCGATGACTGCCAGGTAAGAGGCGCTGATGATGGTTCTGTTGTCATGAATCTAGGCTCTGAGGCTGCCAGCAGGCTTACCGGTGTCTACAGTTTTCTGGCTTATTACGACGAGGATACCGGCATAATCATCCTGCTTGGCAGGGATAACGACATCGTCAACGACTGGGAAAACGGAATCTTCAAAAATCATTTCCGCGGCGTATGGGGCTGCATTGACAACACCCTTGTCTTTATGGAGCTCACCGACGAAGCCGATGATTACCAGCTTTACTCCATACCCGTGCTTCTTAACGGCGAAGAATACTCAATATCCGTCAGTTACACCTATGCAACCAAGGAGTACGAAATCTTAGGTGCCCGCCGTGGAATCGACGACAATGGTATGGCGGACAGAAATCTTATTCAGCTCCAGCCGGGAGACGTCGTTGAGCCCTTACACTATGTAATCTATGACACGGCGGACGCGGAGTTTGAGCAAAAGGCACTTGAGAAATTCATAGTTACAGAAAACACCCGGTTTACCGAGGAAGATCTGGGCGACGGCATATTCTTCATCCTTTTTGAGATGATTGACGTGCTGGGCAACGAATACCTGTCAGAAGCAGCAGCCTTTATCGTGAAGGATGGAGACATCTCTATCTTCACCCATGAAGACGCTTGATTTAGGTATGGCTATCGATCTTTCCAGTCTCAACTCTCAGCAATACGAGGCCGCCACAACAACCGAGGGGCCTTTGTTGCTTTTGGCTGGCGCCGGCACCGGTAAAACGCGCGCGCTTACGTATCGCATTGCCCATATGGTTGAGAATCTGGACGTTGCTCCCTGGCAGATACTGGCCATCACTTTTACCAATAAGGCCGCGGCTGAGATGCGCGAGCGCCTGGCCGACCTCCTGGGAACCACCAGGGGCATGTGGATACTCACTTTTCATGCTCTCTGCGTGCGCATTTTGAGGAATCACGGCGAGCTTTTGGGCTTTAGCCCTGGCTTCACCATTTACGATGACGACGATTCCAAGCGCTTGGTCAAGGAGATATTGACCAATCTAGACGTCAACACCTCTACCTATCCCTTGAATACTTTGCGTGGAAACATCTCTCGGGCAAAGAATGAGCTCATCAATGCCGAGGAGTATGCCGCCAGCGCAAAAAGGCCCGTTGAGAAGGTCACTGCCCGCGTTTATTGCGAGCTGGAGCGGCGTTTGCTCCAGGCAGATGCCGTGGATTTTGATGACTTGCTCTTGCATGCCTGGCGCATTCTCAAGGACTACGCCGAGGTGCTTGAGGGCTATCAGGAGCGCTTTCTTTATATCTCAATAGACGAGTACCAAGACACCAACCACGCCCAGTACAGCATAGCCAACCTCTTAGCCGCCAAACACCAAAACATCATGGTGGTGGGCGATGACGATCAGTCCATCTACTCATGGCGCGGCGCCGACATCCGCAATATCCTCGAGTTTGAAAAGGACTACCCGGGCGCCAAGGTCTTGCGCCTTGAGCAAAATTACCGCTCAACCTCTTTGATTCTCGAGGCAGCCAACAATGTTATAGCCAATAACAAGGACCGAAAGGCCAAGCACCTCTTCACCAAAGGTGAACAGGGCGAGCGCATCTGTCTCTATCTTGCTAATAACGAGCGCGACGAAGGGCGCTGGATTGCCGGGGAGATTGAGCGCTTGCACCGCTCCGGTCACTCCTACAACGACTTTGCGCTTTTTTATCGTACTAACGCCCAGAGCCGTACGCTTGAGGATATGTTGCTGCGCGCCGGTGTGCCGTATCGCATTTACGGAGGCACGCGCTTTTTTGACCGTGAGGAAATCCGTGACATCATGGCCTACCTCAAGCTCATCGTTAATCCGCTTGATGACATTGCTGCCAAGCGAATCATCAACAAGCCGCGGCGGGGGATAGGCAGCACCACCGTCACCCGCATTGAGCAGCTGGCGGCTGACGAGCAATGCAGCTTCATGGACGCCGCCGAGCTTGCGCTGGCTGATGAGGCGCTGCCCAAGGCGGCGCTTCGCAGCGTAGGGGAGTTTGTGCAGCTCATCAAGGACCTGCGCCTCTTAATGGGTGACCTGCGCAGCATCGTGGAGATTGTTGCAGAAAAGAGCGGTCTCATGGACTATCTGGCCTCTTTGCCCTACGAAGAGGCAATCACACGCAAGGAGAATGTACAGGAGTTCTTTGGCGTAGCTGCCGAGTTTTCGCAGCAGCATCTGGAACAGGGGGACGGGGTTGGTGCTCTGGAACAGGGGGACGGGGTTGGTGTTCCAATTCCTGCGGAATTGGAACACCAACCCCGTCCCCCTGTTCCAGAGCACCAACCCCGTCCCCCTGTTCCACGTCCCCTTGTTCCAGAAACTTCTGCCTCAACAGCGCTTATTGCTTTTATGGAGTGGCTTGCTCTCAGGAGTGACCTTGATACTATGGTGGAGGGCGAGGACTACATTAAGCTGATGACCGTGCACACGGCAAAAGGACTGGAATTTAAAATTGTCTTTATCGCCGGCATGGAAGAGGGCATCTTCCCCCACATGATGAGCATAACGGGTGGCCGCGGTGTTGAAGAGGAGCGGCGCCTGGCTTACGTGGCTATTACCCGCGCGCGCCAACTGCTGTATCTCACCAGCGCGCAGCAACGCTCGCTTTTTGGGTCGTTTTCTGCCAATCCGCTCTCGCGCTTTACCACGGAAATCCCTGCTCAGCTGCAGAGGCGCATTGGTCTGGGCTCGCAAGGCATTCAAGGCGTTGGCTGGGAAAAGCGCGGCAGCAGGGGCGGCGTTTTTGGTGCTGGTGAGACAAAAGGGGACGGTTCATGTGTCCTGGTGTTGTCCCAGGACAACACCAGGACACATGAACCGTCCCCTTCTGTCTCACCCAACCCCGTCCCTCCTGTACCACCGGTACCCAACAAAGACCAGACCTTTGAGGTGAACGATGCAGTTGAGCACAAGGTCTTTGGGCGCGGAACAGTCATTTCTGTTGATGAGGGCACTATTGAGGTACAATTTGATAAGAATAATAAGACGCGCAAATTGCTTGTTGAATTTGCTCCCCTGGCCAAGATTAAAACGTAACCCAAGAAGGGCAAACCCTCAAAATGCAGTACCTTACAACCGCAAGAGATCCTAAACAAATACGGCGCGATGTCAGAGGAGTAGTTCTTTGCGTGGTGGCGTTTATCCTCACCCTGCAAATAGTTGCAGTGCTTGTGGTAATGGCTGTTGCTTTTTTTGAGAACGCAGGCAGCATAGCGCAGTTCGCAGAGAGCAACAGCAACCTAGCTGGCGAGATGCAGCAAGATCAATTTCTCGTATTCTTTGACAAGGCTATGGACGAGTACATTGGCCTGGGCATGATAATCGGCATGATTTGCGGCCTCTGCTGGTTCTTCTTGATTCGCGGCAAGCGTTTTGTCACCTCTGATATTCCCCGGGTCAACAGCAAGGCCAACTTTGGCATTCTCTTTATCTTGCTCGTTGGAATCTTTGCTATTCAGGCCTTAATGATCTTACTGTATGCTGTTTTTGAGCCCCTTTTCAATCAGGGTGGTGGCTCGCTTACCGATACCCTTGAGGAGGCTACCACCAGTTTGGCCATCACGTTTTGGGGAGCGCTTTATATCGCCGTCATTGGCCCTATCTGCGAGGAGTTGGTGTTCAGGGGCGCGGTTATGCGCAAGCTCGAGCGCTATGGCTCCAATTTTGCCATTATTGTCTCCTCTTTGCTTTTTGCTCTCTATCACATGATTTTGTTTCAGGCGGTGTTTGCCTTTTTCATCGGCATCATTTTTGCGTACGCTGCGGGCAGGTTCTCGCTCAAGTGGGCCATTCTCCTGCATATGATTAATAACGGCTTGGCAGTTCTTTCCACCTATGCAAACAGCGATGTGTTCTCTGGGATCCTGCTTTTAATCTATGGCCTGTCTTTGCTTGCAACAATCGTTGTCATTCTCGTGCGTTTGGACCTTTTTGCGGCGCAGAAAATCGCGGGATCTCCCAGCGAGCCCAGGGTCTACCCACGCGCCTTTGCCAGCCCCTGGCTCATTGGCTACCTTATCTTGACCGGTATTCTTTCCGTCCACGTTATTTTTGCCTGACCTATGCTTATCTGTAATGCCAGCGCTATTACCAAGTCCTTTGGCTCGCGTGTTTTGTTTTCGGAGGCAACGTTTGCCGTTAAGTCATCCGACCGCATAGCGTTGGTTGGCGCCAATGGCTCGGGTAAAACCACGCTGCTCAATATGATTGCTCAAAGAGAGTCGCAAGATAGCGGCACGCTCACCCTCGCAAAGGGCGTGAACACCGGTTATCTGGAGCAGGAAGTTTTTGGCATTTTGAGCGAGGCAAGCGTTTTAGCAAGCGTGCTTGAAGCCAAGCAGGATGTTTTAGACATGCGCGAGAGGCTTACTGTTTTAGAAGCCAAGCTGGGAGAAGATAACAACTTTAACAGCGCTGGTGAAGCAACAGACCTTGAGCATGAGCAATTGCTCAAAGAGTATGGCCGCCTCTCGGATCTTTTTGAAAACTCCGGTGGCTGGAACTTGGAATCCGATGCCATGACGGTGCTTACCGGGCTTGGGTTTAAAATGTCCGATGCTAATCGTCAGGTAAAAGAGTTTAGCGGCGGTTGGCAGATGCGCATTGCGCTTGCACGCCTGCTTTTTGCGCGCCCTGATCTGTTGCTGCTTGATGAGCCCACCAACCACCTTGATCTGGAGAGCGTGCGCTGGCTTGAGGCCTTTTTACGCAGCTACGAGGGAGCCGTTGTGGTGGTAAGCCACGACCGCGCCTTTATGGACGGCATGGTGAGCCGCATTTGGAACATTGAGCACGAGCAGATTCATGTGTACGCAGGCGACTACACCGACTTTGAAAAGGCAAGAGAAAGGGAGCTTGAGGCCAGGCAAGCTGCCTATGAGCGCCAAAAGGTGGAGATTGCTCAAATTGAGCTGTTTATTAACCGCTTTAGATACAAGGCTTCTAAGGCGCGGCAGGTGCAAGAAAGAGTCAAGAAGCTTGAGAAGCTTGAACGCATCAAGCCGGTGGAGGTAAAGAGCAAAATCAAGTTTCGCTTTAAACAACCGCCGCGCACCGGCGACCAGGTTATAGAGCTCAGAGACATTGCCAAGTCTTACGGCAGCACCTGCGTGTACGGCGGCGAGCATCCGCTGCTCAACCTCAAGCTCTACCGCGGTGACCGTGTGGCGCTGGTAGGGCCAAACGGCGCCGGCAAGTCCACCATGCTTAAGATTTTGGCTGGCGTTTTGCCTTTTGAAAGCGGCGAGCGCTTGCTCGGCTCCAAGGTTGAGTCAAGTTATTATGCGCAACATCAGGTGGAGCAGCTCAAACCCGGCGCCACGGTTTTTGAGGAGCTGGAAGGGGTGACCCCCGGCTGGACTATCAGCGAGGTGCGCGGCCTGTTGGGCGCATTTCTCTTTACCGGCGACGATGTCATGAAAAAGGTGAGAGTGCTCTCTGGTGGAGAAAAGAGCCGGCTCGCGCTGGCTAAGATGCTGGTGAGCCCTGCCCCGCTACTTTGCATGGACGAGCCCACCAATCACCTCGACATTCCCTCAAACGATGTTCTTGAGGCGGCGCTGCTAGCCTTTACCGGCACGCTGGTGCTGATTACCCACGACAGGCATCTCATCCGCAAGGTGGCCAACCGCATCATCGAAGTTGACGCAGGCCGCGTACGCGAATTCGTGGGCAACTACGATTATTACCTACGCAAAAAAGACGAAGAAACCGGAGACCAAGCCTTTTTTATGGACGGCTCTCAAATTGCTGTTCCTGTAGATAAACCTCCGCGCGCTAAAAAGCACGCGCACAGCGATAAAGTAAGCACTGTTGGTACAAGAGGGACGGGGTTTGGTGTACCTGTTTCCTTGGAAACTGGTACACCAAACCCCGTCCCTCTTGTACCAACGGCTGGCAGTCGAAAAACCAAGGAGCAAAAGCGCCTTGAGGCAGAAGCGCGCACCCGCACCTATCGCATGTTCAAAGAAGACCGTGAGCGACTTGAGGTGCTGGAGCCCGAGCTAGAGCAGGCGCAAGAAGAATACGACCGCATCGTAGAAGCTATGGCAGACGAGGCGCTTTATAATGACAAGGAAGGCTTTGCAGCCTTGATGGACAGGTATAATGAACTCAAGCGGCTTATCCCCAAGCTCGAAGAGGAGTGGCTGGATATCACCGCCCGCATAGAAGACGAACTGAACGGATAAATTACACAATGGCACCCACGATATTTGGCTATTCGGCCTTGCCCTTCATTATGTTGCTCTGCTTTGTGCCCGCCATCGTAGTACACGAGGTGGCGCACGGCTTTGTGGCCTGGAAGCTGGGAGACCCCACAGCCAAAGACAGGGGGAGGCTCTCGCTCAACCCCATCAGGCACATTGACCCCTTTGGAACGGTGATACTCCCCATAGCCTTAGCGATATATGGCGGACCGGTTTTTGGTTATGCCAAGCCGGTGCCCTATAATCCCACCTACTTCAAAGACATCAGAAAAGGCGAGCTGTTAACCGGCATGGCCGGCCCTGCGTCAAATCTCATTATGAGCATCATTGGCGCTCTCATTACCAATGTGCTGCTCTTAGTTGGAACCTTTTCCGCTGAGGTGACCATGTGGATATTCTATGGGGGCTACTACTTTGTGTTCATTAACCTCGTTTTGATGTTCTTCAACCTCCTGCCCATTCCGCCCTTGGACGGCTCAAGCATCATTGCCATATTTCTCTCGGACAGCGCTTTGCGAAAATACTACAATGTCCAGCGCTATGCCTTGCCGATACTGCTGCTTTTGCTCTTTGTGATTCCGTGGGCTTCCAGCTCGCTTTTTGGCGTGCAATTCAACCCCATCGGCATCTATATCAGTGCCACCGCAGGTAATTTAACCGAGCTATTCTTTAGCCCAATACTCGGAGGATGAGGAGAGAGTTAAGAGTTAAGAGTTAAGAGAGAAGAGTTAAGAGAGAAGAGTGATCCTTTTCATCTTGAGCGAAGCGTAGTGTAGTTGAAGGATTTAGTGTAAAACAATCAAGTAAGAAAGCAGGAACAGAGACCGAATGACTAAAAAAGTACTCCTCACCGGTGACCGCCCCTCGGGGCAACTGCACCTTGGTCACTACGTTGGCTCGCTCAAGAACCGCTTGGCGTTGCAAAACAGCGGCGACTATACCTGCTACGTACTCATCGCAGACGTGCAGGCGCTCACTGATAACTTTGCCACACCGCAAAAGGTCAGGGAGTCAGTCTACGAGGTAGCCCTCGACTACCTGGCCGTGGGCCTCGACCCCGCGCTCACCACCATTGCCATTCAATCCCAGATCCCGGCTATAGCCGAGCTGACTATCTTTTACCTCAACCTGGTATCGCTTGCGCGCGTGGAGCGCAACCCCACCGTCAAGGCAGAACTCACCACCAAGAACTTTGGCGCCGGCGTGCCCTGTGGTTTTGTAATTTACCCCGTGAGCCAAGCCGCCGACATCACCTTCTGCAAAGCACACGTGGTGCCGGTAGGCGTGGACCAACTCCCCATGCTTGAGCAAACGCGCGAGATTGTGCGGAGCTTCAACAGCTACTACGGCGAGGTGTTGGTAGAGCCCGAGGCCATGCTGGCAGAAGACGAGCAAAGCCGCCGCCTGCCCGGCACCGACGGAAACGACAACAAGATGAGCAAGAGCCTTGGCAACGCCATTTATCTGGCGGACTCCGCCGAGGTGCTCTGGGAGAAGGTCAGAAGCATGTACACCGACCCTCAGCATCTGCGCGTTGAGGATCCGGGGCATATAGAAGGAAACACCGTGTTTACCTATCTGGACGTTTTTGACCCCGATAAAGCAGAGGTTGCTCGCTTAAAGGAGCACTACCAACGCGGAGGACTCGGAGACATCAAGGTTAAGAAGTACCTCTTTGAGGTGCTAGAAGCTGAGCTGGCCCCCATTCGCCAGCGCCGCGAGGAGTACATGCAAGACCTTGGATACGTACGTCAAGTTTTAGAAGAAGGCACAAGAAAGGCCAACGAAGTAGCCGCTGAAACACTCAACGCAGTAAAAACCGCCATGCACATCAACTACTTTGAGAGTTAAGAGTGGTACAGGAGGGACGGGGTTTGGTGAGTGGTACAGGAGGGACGGGGTTAGTGTACCACTTTGGCTCTTGAGCCAAAGTGGTACACTAACCCCGTCCCTCCTGTACCACCTCCTGTACCACTCACCAAACCCCGTCCCTCCTGTACCACTCACCAAACCCCGTCCCTCCTGTACCACTCCCAGTAAGAAACGAGAGGCATGTCATACAACGTAAAAACAGCTGATTTTGAGGGCCCCTTTCAGTTGCTGTTGCACCTGGTGAGCCAGCGCAAGGTTGACATCGGCAACATCTCCATTACCGATGTAGCCAGTCAGTACCTGGAGTACCTGGGCGACATGCAAAATCTCGACATGGACGTAGCCTCAGACTTTATTGAGGTTGCTGCCAGTCTTCTGTCAATAAAGGCGGGTTCGCTCCTACCCAATGTCTCTGACTTTGAGCTTGATACCGAGGAATTTGAAGACATCGAACCGGAGCAGGCACGCGAGATACTGATTTCTCGCCTCATCGCCTATAAGCAGTTTCGCAATGCTGCTGCCGCGCTCTCTTCTCGCAGAGAAAGCGAGGGAAGGATGCACGCCAGGCATGCCGGTCTGGAAACCCCCTTCCTCTCGATAATGCCCGACTACCTCGACGGCGTTAACCTTGAAAACCTGGCTCTGATGTGTGCCAGTTTGGCTGCCCGCAGAGAAGAGTTCTTGATGGAGGCCCGGCACATCGCCGCGCGCCCCATACCGGTTGAATCTCGGCTGGAGGAGATAAGTTTTATGCTGTCACGCAAAGGCACACTGACCTTTAGTGAGCTCTTGGTTGACCGCCGCGACAGCACCATGATAATCGTGAGCTTTCTGGCGATGCTCGAGCTTTTTCACCGCGGCATGGTTGAAATAGAACAGCACGATATGGACTCAACCATCACTTTGACCTGGATTGACGAGGCCCACTGGGCACCAGCACCACTTGACCCAGAAAACGAAGCAGACCCAATAGACGAGTACCTGGAAAAACTGGAGAAATAATGGCTCAAGAAAACCTATACGCGCAACTCGAAGCACTGTTATTTGTATCCGACGAACCAGTGAGCGCAGCCGAGCTTGCCAAAATAGTAGAAGCTCGCCCCTCAGAAGTGGACAGCGCCCTGGCATTTTTGGCTCATCGCTTTGCCGACGAGGAGCGCGGAATACAGCTGCGTGAGGTAGCCGGAGGTTGGCGCCTCTATTCACATCCAGCCTATCACGAGGTTATCGAGCGCTATATTGCTTCTTGGGATACCCGCACGCTCTCGCAGGCTGCCCTGGAGACGCTCGCGATTATCGCTTACCACCAGCCGGTGACCCGCTCAGAGATCAACACCATTCGCGGCGTTGGCTCCGAGGGCGTTGTCTCCCTGCTGGTTGACAAGGGCTTGGTGCGCGAGACCGGCAGATCTTCCTCGCCGGGCAACGCCATCATCTACGGCACGAGCCGCACCTTCTTGGAGCGCTTTGGCCTGAAAAGCCTGAACGACCTGCCTCCCCTTGAGCAATTTGCCCCGGATGAGCACACCAAGCAGGTTATCCGCGACAGGCTCTCTGCCGCCTCGGGCACTATGGCATCCTTGGAGATGGAGCCCACCCCCGAGCAAATGCAGCAAATAGCCGAAGGCTACGAAGACTACGATGACGACGATGACGACTACATCGAAGAACTCGAGCAGTGACATGAGTCATGGGGACGGGGAAAGTGACTCTTTTATGCAGAAAAAGAGTCACTTTCCCCGTCCCCGTGACTCATTTTCATACCCAATGCGCCTCCAAAAGTTTCTCGCGCGCGGCGGAGTTGCTTCCAGGCGCGGCTCAGAAGATTTGATGACCGCCGGCAGCGTCACCGTCAATGGGGTGGTAGTCACCGAGCTCGGCAGCAAAGTTGATCCCGCAACCGACGAGGTGTGCGTTGACGGCAAGCCGGTTTTCCTCACCGATGAGTGGGACTACCTCATGATGCACAAGCCAGCCGGCTACCTCACCACCATGCTCGATCCTCACGGCCGCCCCACAGTTAAAGACCTGCTGCCGAAGGAGCGCGCCGCCGGCTTGTTCCCCGTAGGCAGGCTGGACTCTGACACCACCGGACTCTTACTCTTCATGACCGACGGTGAATTAGCGCATCGCCTGCTGCACCCCAAGAACCACGTTAGCAAGCGTTATCTGGCCACCGTAGACGGAGTGTTCACTGAGGAAAATGCTGCAGAGCTACGCGCAGGAGTCCTGCTCAACGACGGCATGACCAAGGCAGCCGAAGTAGAGATACTAAGCGAAGCGCAAGACACCAAGCTTAACGATACGCACCTCAAGCAGTTCAAAAAACTCAACACCAACGAACGCATACAGCTGGCAGCAGGGGAGCTACCGGTAGTAACAACTGATGTACTGATAACCATCTCCGAAGGCCGAAAACGCCAGGTCAAGCGCATGTTTGCCCACGTAGGCCGCCCCGTACTAAGCCTCCACCGCGAAGCCTTCGGCCCCCTAGAGCTCGGCGACCTCCAACCCAGCGAATCCCGCAAGCTCACCGAAAAAGAGATTAACAGCCTTAAAACTTCCATGTAGAACCGGCAGCTTGTATAGCCAAGACTCAAAAAGGCTCAAAACCATTGCGTATACGCAATACCGTGTTATACTATTCTCATGATGATTACAGCTGCAGACATAGTCTATGAAATAAGAAAAACACGCCTGCTCTCGATGAACACGCTCGCAGAGCTTGCCGGCGTACCTCCTTCAACTATTAGTCGAATAGAGGCAGGAAAGCTTGAGCCGACATTTTTGATGCTCATGCGAATCCTGCAAGCAGCTGGCTTTACTTTCGACAATCAGCTCAAGGAAAGCGGGTCTGACCAACCCTTCGACTCCTATATCAGGCGATTAAAAAAAAGCAACCTAGATATTCAAAAAGAACCGGCAAAGAATCTACTTGCCGTAGCGTCATCCGCTCCCATAGCCAAACGTAACGGAGTCACCAGATACGAGCTTGGCTACAGTTTACGCGATGTAGTGCTTGAACTGGAAAGACAAGGACAGAGCCCGGTTGTCTCCTCATTAGAATCTTGGGCAGGAAGCATCGACTCAGTTTATTCCTTCACGCCAATTGTCTATGTTGACAATCCGAGCATAATCAAGAACCTCAAGCCAGCCAACAGTCAATCAAGTCAGATTCTGTTCTTACTACCGCTCACAAAGAATGCACAAAAGAATATGAGGGCTGTCAGAGGCTTTAATATGACTAGCAGAGCATGGGGGATGCTTGATGCTTTGGCATCGCCCGGCAGACAACCTGATGCCGCGCTTGAAACGCTTAGGGATTATTCAAGGAGCGTTGCATAAAGATGAGGATTGACGAAGATAGCATCGCCAATGCCAGATACGGGGCTGCTCAATCACGTAGGCTGCTGGTAGGTGGCTTGCCGATTATCAAGAAGCAATAGAACCTTGGCTGAGAACCTGACAGGTTTTAGCTTGCACGCGAACATTTGTTTGCTATAATGGCTGTATGCAGGAAGAATTCAGGATACTTGGTGTTGATCCCGGGTTGGCTAACTCAGGCTGGGGGATTATCGCTGTGCAGGGGAGTAAGCTCAGGCCGCTTGCTTATGGTTCGATTTCTACTGACTCAAAAGAGGAGCTGCCGCTGCGTTTAGCCAGGATTTATGATGAGTTTGCAGCGGTTATTCTCAAGTATGTACCTGCCGAGCTGAGCATTGAGACTATCTACCATAAGGGCAATCCCAAGAGTTCGCTTTCAACGGCTCAGGCGCGCGGAGTGGCTCTGGTGGCTGCGGCACGCAGTTCGCTGGTGGTAAACGAGTACGCCCCTTCTGCGATAAAGCAGGCGGTGGTTGGCACAGGGTCAGCCACCAAACAGCAGGTGCAGTTCATGGTGCGGAGCCTGCTAGAGCTCAATCACACCCCCGAGCCCAATCACGCAGCCGACGCCTTGGCTGCCGCCATCTGTCACGCACACCTTCGCAGGTATAATGGTTTGGTACAGGAGGGACGGGGCTTGGTGAGTGGTACAGAGGGACGGGGTTAGTGTACCACTTTGGCTCTTGAGCCAAAGTGGTACACTAACCCCGTCCCTCTGTACCACTCACCAAGCCCCGTCCCTCCTGTACCACACAAGGAAGGAAAAACATGATTGCATCACTCGTTGGAGTAGTTGAGCACAAGGATAGCTCGGGCGTTGTTATCAATGTGAGCGGCGTGGGCTTTCACTGCTTGATGAGCACCAACTCGCTTTTGTCGCTCGGTACCGTAGGCAGCGTGGTGCGCGTTGAGACCCTGCTTCTCATGAAAAACGAGACGCTCTCGCTTTACGGCTTTGCTACCGTTGAAGAGCGGGCGCTTTTTGAGAGCCTCACCTCAGTTTCTGGCGTAGGCGCAAAGTTTGCGCTGGCGATTCTCTCTGCCTATGCTCCGGCGGAACTCACCAAGATTATTCAATCGAGTGATGACACGCGGCTTACCACGGTCTCGGGCATCGGCAAAAAAACCGCGCAGCGCATCATTCTTGAGCTGCAGGGCAGCCTGGACGCACTGGTAGGTTTCCGGGGCACACAAGCTCCCGCAGAGGGTAGTGCAGAGGCAGAAGTGGTGCTGGCGCTGGAGGCTATGGGCTTCTCGCGCTCGGAGATTGCCCTGGTGCTCTCGAGCAACGATGATGAGACTGTAGAAGGCAAAGAAAGTGACCCCTCAGAACTTATCCGCAAAGCTTTGAAGAAGTTAGGATAAGCGCATGGTTAATTGGGAAGCCGACAACTTAGACGAAAACAGAGCAAACTGGGAAGCTGACAACTCAGACGATGACTTTGCCCAGGGCAGTGTGGTGCGCGACCTTTCGGCCACCGCCGCAGACGACGATACCGGCCTTGACCGCTCACTGCGCCCGCAGTATCTCAAGGACTATTTGGGGCAGGGCAGGGTCAAGGAAAACCTTGCAGTATTGATTGAGGCGGCAAGGGCGCGCGGCGAGTCACTGGATCACTTGCTCCTCAGCGGACCGCCCGGCTTGGGCAAAACCACGCTGGCTGGCGTGGTGGCCAACGAGCTGGGAGTCTCCATCAAGGTCACCAGCGGCCCGGCCATAGAGCGCGCCGGTGATTTGGCGGCAATCCTCACCAACCTCGAGCGCGGCGACGTGCTGTTCATAGACGAGATCCACCGCCTCAACCGCGCGGTAGAAGAAGTGCTGTACCCGGCCATGGAAGACTTTATGTTGGACATCGTCATTGGCAAGGGCCCGGCGGCGCGCTCCATCAGGCTTGACCTTGCTCCCTTTACTCTGATTGGCGCTACTACGCGCACGGGCCTGCTAACCGGGCCGCTGCGCGACCGCTTTGGCATAGCCTATCGACTGGATTACTACGTAGCCGAGGAGCTCAAGCAAATCGTGGAGCGCTCGGCTTTGCTCCTGGGGGTCAGTATCGACAAAGAGGGAGCCCTGGAGATTGCACGCCGCAGCCGCGGCACCCCTCGTTTAGCCAACCGCCTGCTCAAGCGGGTGCGCGATTACGCAGAAGTGCGGGCCGAAGGCCACATCTCGCTTGCGGTAGCCCGCGAGGCGCTCAGCTTCTTTGAAGTAGACGCACTCGGCCTCGACAACATGGACAACAAGATACTTGACCTGCTCACCATAACCTTTGCCGGCGCCCCCGTGGGCCTCTCCACCCTGTCAAGCGCCCTCGGCGAAGACCCCGACAGTATGGAAGAAGTCTACGAGCCCTACCTGCTACAGCAAGGCCTCATAAAGCGCACCCCCAAAGGTCGCGTAGCAACCCCCCGCGCCTTTGAACACCGCGGCCTACCATACGGTGACGCGGAAGAGGCACAAACAAGCATCGAGTATTAGTGTGTCAGATGACACCCCTCACCGTCATTCCGGGCTTGACCCGGAATCTTCGCAAATACACTAAAATAAACCTCACAGAAAACCACAACAGAAACAAGGAAAACCCATGTTTGAAAACGACTACATAATGCGCATGATAATGCAGCTCACCCGCGCTCTCAGAAAATCTCTCTTCAGGGAATACAGCAACCCAGATATAGAGATTCGCGACATTGAGGGCAGGGTTGCCGAAGCACTTGACCTTGACCCACGCCTGATGTTCAAGCTTGAGCCGGACTCCTTGGTGTCTCTCTTGCAGCTGGGCAGCGTTGACCCGGTGCTGGCAGTCTTTGCCGTGAGGTCAATCTACTACGAATCAGACCTCCTGGAGGCAAACGGCGAGCTGGAAAAGGCCGATCTGCGCCGGAGGCAGGCAGATGCCATCGCCGAAGCCTACAACATAGAAGTCACCCTCGCCGACGGCTCTGCAGAAGCTATGGAAGAATTTCTCAACGAACAAGAACTCGAAGACGAGTACTGGCTAGAGACAGAAGACGAAGAAAACGAAAAGTAGCTGGAGGGTGGTATCACTAAATGACAGCTAGCGAAGAGTGGGCCGCAAAGAACATAAGTAATGAAACCAAAGAGAAACTTGCTCGCTCATTATCCTGGGAAACAGCGGAACTGCTACCGTTTATGCCCTATCTGCTCCAAGACTTCTGGGAGCTTGGAAGCGACCCCGAGGTAATGGTGCAACTGGTAAAGAAACATATAGCGGTGTCACAAAACACAAGGATACTTGACGTAGCCTGTGGCAAGGGTCCGGTGTCGGTGAGGCTTGCCCAAAAACTTGGGGTGAGGGTTAAGGGAATCGACCTCATGCCCGAGTTCATTGAATATGCCAGGAGCCAGGCACGCGAGCTGGCGGTTGAAGATCTCTGCGAGTTTGTCCTAGATGATATCAACGAGGCCCTCAAAACTGAAAGGGACTATGACTGCCTGGTATTTGGAGCAGTTGGCACGGAGGTGTTGGGAGGCCCAGCTGAAGCCTTGCGCAAGCTCAAGTCCGCGGTAAAACCAGGCGGCTACATCCTGATTGAAGAGGGCTATATACCAACTGACGGCAAACGAGAAAGCATCAGGTTCAACAGAGACGCTTATTTCCCGCTGGAACACTGGCTGACCCTCTTCAAAGAAACAGGCTTGGAGCTGGTTGAAACCGCCTCTGGCCACAGCGAGGAAAACCTGGACAAAACCACCGGCGTGGCCGCAATTACAAACAGAGCCAACGAGCTGACTCGAGAACACCCTGACAAAAAAGAGCTCTTTGAAGCGTACGTCAAAACCCAACAAGACGAGTATAACGACATAGACGACAGCCTCGTCTGCGTAACCTGGATGCTCAAAAGCAGTGGATAAAGAGTAGCTTGCTGACACTAATGCAGTAAAATAGCTGATTGTGGGTTTTCAGCATGTTGTTTCAACGGAGGTCGCCTTGGCAAGCAGACATCAGAGCAAGTCAGCAGACAAGGCACTTGCTGCCGAGCGCTTTGTTGAGGAGTGGCAGGACCGCGGCCAAGAGGATGAGCATGATGAGACCTTCTGGAACCAGTTTCTGCAAGAAGTCATGGGCATCGACCGCGTTCACCACATCATTGACTACCAGAAGAAAGTGAAGATAGGCGGCTCATGGAAGCGCATTGATGCTTACATTCCCAGTTCCAAGGTGCTGATTGAGCAAAAGACAAGAGGCATTGACCTCACCAAAGGAGCCAAGCAATCCGACGGCAGCGAACTTACGCCTTTTGAGCAGGCAATGCGCTACGCAGGGTATCTGCCCGCAAGCGAGCAGCCCAGCTACATCATCACCTCCAACTTTCAAGAGTTTTACATCTATGACAGAGATAATGACCCGGCAGGGGAGGAGCCGGTGGTTGTTTCACTTGAGGAGCTGCCTCAGCAGCTGCAGGTATTCAGCTTCATCGTTGACCCGGTCAACCGAAAGATTGCCAAACAGCAGCAGGTCAACCTCGATGCCGCCAAGCTCATTGGCGAAGTCTACGAAAGCGTAAGCAAGCAATACCACGACCCCGATGCCTCAAGGCATGACCTGGCAGTGCTCATGGTGCGCGTACTCTTTTGCCTCTATGCTGAGGACAGCGCGCTCTTTGAGCGCAATCTCTTCTACGATTACCTCAAGGAGATTCCCGCAGGCGAAGGCGTGTTTCGTGACGCGCTCATCAAGCTCTTTAGGGTGCTCAACACGCCGGTAGATGAGCGAGATGCCTATTTGGGCGAAACACTTGCACAGTTTCCCTATGTCAACGGCGGCCTTTTTGCTGATGAGATTGAGATTCCCATCTTTACCAACGACATCAAGTTCCAAATGCTCCAAAAGGCAGGCTATGAGTTCAACTGGTCAGAGATATCACCGGTAATCTTTGGCTCAATCTTCGAGAGCATCCTCTCAGGAGACGAGCGCCGCGCCGGAGGCATGCACTACACCAGTGTAGAAAACATCCACAAGGTCATTGACCCCTTGTTCTTGGGTGAGCTCCGCCTTGAATTTCAAAAAGCCGGCAACAACAAAGCCAAACTGCGCGAGCTGCAAGACAAGATTGCCTCACTCAAATTCCTCGACCCCGCCTGCGGCAGCGGCAACTTCCTTACTGAGACCTATATAGAGCTCCGCGCTCTAGAAAACGAGATCCTCGGCAAACTCTTTGGCGAGCAAATGGCTATCGAGTACCAAGAGGAAGGCTTTCCGTCTTTCGTGAAGGTCAACGTAGGCCAGTTCTATGGCATTGAGATCAACGATTTTGCTGTTTCCGTTGCCAACACTGCGTTATGGATTGCCGATCACCAATCAAACCAACAAACTGCAAAAATCATCAACCGCCCCGTGGTGAACCTACCCCTGAAAAACTACGACAACATTGTCTGCGCCAATGCCCTCCGCATTGACTGGAATGAGGTGATTCCGGCAAGCGCGTGTGACTACATCATGGGTAATCCCCCGTTTATTGGCAAAAAGGAACAGACCAAAGAACAGAAAAACGAACTAATAGATGTAATCGGGAAATCAAAGCGATCAGGGGAGCTAGATTATGTTGCCGGCTGGTACTACAAAGCCACTGACTATATGCGAGACAATACTGAAGCTGCGTTTGTGTCTACAAATTCGATAACACAAGGCCAGCAAGTACAGCCTCTCTGGCAAGTACTTTTTGAGCGCGGTGTCCGGATTGCATTTGCACACAGAACCTTTGTTTGGAGGTCTGAGGCAGTGGATTCCGCACACGTCCACGTTGTTATCATCGGTTTTTCGTATAAAAAGTGCTTACCTGTGCTCTACACCTACCCAAAAACCAGAACTGACCCAGTGCGGCTCATTGTCCAGAATATTAATGCCTATTTGGCTGACGCACCGGACGTGTTCATTGAGAGCAGAAAAATGCAGATATCCAATGCTCCTACAATGAATTATGGAAGTATGCCTATTGATGACGGGGCGCTAATTGTTTCTCAAGACGAATACGAGCTGCTAATAAACAAAGAACCGGGCACTTTAAAGCTTTTACGCCGCTATCTAGGTGGCCAAGAGTTAATCAACAATAAAACAAGGTACTGTATCTGGCTCAAAGACATTCCGCCTACGGAGTTCAAAGAATCAGACTTTGTAACAGGGAGAATAAGAAAATGTCAGGAATTCAGACTCTCAAGCAGTAGGCCAACCACTTTGAACTTGGCAAAAACTCCTTACCTGTTTGGCGAAATAAGACAACCAGACAACAAAATGCTTGTAATAGCGAAAGTGTCTTCTGAAAACCGCGATTATCTACCTTTAGGGTTTGTAGAGCCGGAAGTGATTGTAAATGGCAGCGCTCTGATTTTGCCAGACGCAAATCTATACCATTTCGGCATATTGAGCTCACAATTCCATAATTCTTGGATGCGTGCTGTCGGAGGCCGCTTGGAATTACGCTATCAGTACTCAAAAGATATTGTATACAACAGCTTCGTTTGGCCGGAGAGCGGCTCAGATGTGGAAAAGAGGATTGCGCAATGCGCGCAGAGCATCCTGGACGCACGAGCTGCCTACCCAGATAGCTCCCTCGCCGACCTCTACGACCCCCTCACTATGCCACCCGACTTACTCAAAGCCCACAAAGCCCTCGACAAAGCCGTCGAACAAGCCTACGGCGTAAACTTCAACGGCGACGAAGAAAAAATAGTCGCCCACCTCTTCAAACTCTACGCCGAAGCCACAAAAGGAGTATAAATGCCAATCCCATCCCAAACAGAGATGTTCAGACCCACATGCTGACCTCATACTTATCGATGGCGCGCACCTAACAAGCCTGATGATAGATTACGATCTAGGTGTGACCGCATACGAGACAATCAAACTCAAGCGCCTCGATTCAGATTATTTTATCCGCGATGAGTAAAGCAAAGGTGTCACGGGGACGAATGTGTCACGGGGAAAGGTGTCACGGGGACGAGGTGTCACGGGGACGAATAATTTGACACCTGCTACAGCGAATGAAGATACTTCATGATTCTAGTTGCATTGTCTAGAGACAGCTTTTCGATTGCGCCATGCTTTAAGTAGGTGTTCACATTTCCCGCATCTAGATTTAGGTAATGACTAATTTGCGAGTTTGGCACTCCCTTTTCCTTTTGCAGCTGCACGCTCTTTTCCCATCTAAGCTTCTTCGACTCATTGCGTGTGTCGATTCTTTGATACGCAGCTTTGAATGAAAGCAAGGCTTTCTCATACCTATCAGGCAGTTGCACCTCATCTAAAATAGCTGGATCGTCAAGATTCTTCTCTCTGAGCATCTGTGAAAGCGCAGCTAATTCCTCCAAGAAATCTTCTCGATAGAGAAAGCTCCGCAATCGCTCAACTTTGCCTGCTGCTATAGCGTAGAGCACGAGACGCTCCTGTAACCGAGGCTTTGATGTTTGCGCCAAATAGGCGAGTCTGCGCATATTGAGCGTGCTCTCCCCAGAAAGATAGGAAAGCTCTCGAGTTACCCAGCCCTCAAAACTAGGACGTCTCATTATTACCTTCAATCGAATGTGCAAGGTCAACAATCACTTGATAGCGGGACAAGAAGGTCTCCCACTCTTCTTCGGTGTCATAGTTCACGCGCATCTCTACATCGTTTTTGAGTATCGATTGAAGCAGCTTCATATCAAGCTCACCGCTGTAAACCATGTCCTTCAAATCGCCTTGGTCTATTTCTCGAAAGGCATCCAGTTTCAAAATAGCCAAGTCCTCATTAGAGGGGGAATAAACATCGAGCACCATGCCCTCGAAGGGCACCCTCTGTCGTCGAATCAACCAGTTTTCAGGTAGTCGAAATCTATAGTTTGCAACCTGTTGATTCATATCGTACCGCTCAAGGAGGCCTTTTATTTCTTGGGCAGCCTCCATAACATCAATGTCAGTTGTAACTCTTGTGTCAACAGTCAAACCAAGCACCATTAGTGCGCTTCCTCCAACTATTGTCATTTCAACGCGAGAGCCAAAAGGAACAAGTGAAAGAAGGTCATCGTCTAACTGCTCAAAACGGCGGATTACGCCGTCGATACCAAAGTGATCCATGTGAGCCCTTTCAGGACAAATCTTAGTTAGTGTAAACATTGTAAATAAAAAGGGAGAAATTGTAAATATAAGAGCGCACCGCAGGTGTCAAGGTGTCACGGAGGAAGGTGTCACGGGAGGGGAGTCACAGGGACGTCAGACTGTGTGAAAACACATTAATTCGTCATTCCGGGCTTGACCCGGAATCTAATAACATGCCATTCAAGATTCCGGGTCAAGCCCGGAATGACGTTTTCACACAGTCTGACGTCCCTGTGACACCCGTGACACCCCTTGACACTCCATCCCCGTGACACTCTCATGTCTTCTATTGGCTCTGCCCCTCGCTCATTCGCTTGCTTTTCACTTGGTATGATGAGATAATAACTCAACGTACTGAGTAATTTGTGTTTCCAAGGAGGATCTATGGAGTATAGTCGGAAACTCGTCTCCCAGCTAGCTTGGAGGCTGCAAGAGCCCCGCCAGTTCATCCAGATTGTGGTTGGACCGCGGCAAACCGGCAAAACTACAGCGGTTAGTCAGGCGCTCTCTGATATCTCCACACCCATACACTTTGTTAGTGCTGACGATCCGGGACTGCTTTCACAAAGCTGGCTTAAAAACGAATGGGAGAGAGCGCGAGTCCTGAGTGAAAGCTCAGAGCTTGGTGCAATTCTCGTTGTTGACGAGATTCAGAAGATTCCTCAGTGGTCTTCTGTTGTAAAGCTGATGTGGGATGAAGACACGCGATTCAAAACACCGGTAAGAGTTGTACTCACCGGCTCTTCATCGCTGCTTCTCAAAAAAGGCATGAGTGAATCTCTTGCAGGACGTTTTGAGGTGCTGTATTCACCGCATTGGAACCTCGAGGAATGCAGAGAGGCATTTGGTTACACTCTTGAAGACTTCCTCTACTTTGGGGGATATCCTGGAGCAGCCAGTATTCGTAAATCGGTTGAGCGGTGGAGACGATACATGAGTACTTCAATCGTTGAGCCCACGATTTCTCAGGATGTGCTGCAAATGGAAGAAATCCGCAAGCCTGCTCTTATGAGAGCACTCTTCTATTTAGGTGCAGCTTATTCTGCACAAGAACTGTCGTATGTAAAGCTTCAGGGGCAATTGCAAGACGTTGGCAACACCGTTACCCTAGCTCATTATCTGGAGCTACTGGGACGCGCCGGCATGCTTTGCGGGCTTGAGAAGTTCACCTTTGAAAAGGTGAGCCAACGCAAAAGCTCCCCCCGTTTTATGGTTTTTGATACATCGCTCTTGGTTCACGCAGCAGATGTTTCATGTGCTCAGGCTCTTGAGGACACCGGTTTTCGCGGCCATCTTGTGGAGAGTGCAGTTGGGGCGTATCTCCTTGCACGCTCACAGGAAGAAGGGTTCAAGGTGTTTTACTGGCGTGAGCGCAACCACGAGGTAGACTTTGTGCTACAAAAAGGGGCTTCTATTACCGCTATAGAGGTCAAGAGTGGGCGAGTGCGAGGATTAGACGGCAGCCAGGCTTTTCTCAAGCGTTACCCACAAGCACTTTGCTACGTGGTAGGCGGTAAAACCTGCCCTCTGGAAGAATTCTTGTTAGGAAAGGTGACACTCTTCAAGGCAGCTGACAGAGCAACGGATACAACACCGGTTACCCCTGCAGAAATCATAGGCGCGTTTAGAGAGTACCTGGGAGAGCGAGCTGACTAAGGAGTTCTCCTGGCTCAGGTTGTAAGCGATATCTCCTTTAGCAAGCGCTCGCTGAGGGTCACCTTTGACCCTGCTATCAAGGGAATCGACACTGAGGTATTGCTCAGCGTAAGCCCTTATTCTAATCACGCAGAGTTTGTTGGTGCTCCCATAGCGTTTGACGATAGTCTTGGTACGCGGCTAAGACCAGCTCTAGATGAGATAGAGACATTTCTGTTAGATGGTACAAATCTTGGCGCGCTTTCAACAGCGGAAGTATATCGCATGGGAACCGGCAAAGAGCTCTGAAGTTGAGCCCTGCTGGTCATTCCAAGTTTTTGCTAGATTTTGCCTGAAAACGCGTCCTGTGGGTACTATTTTTCAAGCCAGGAGCGTTGTCCTGGAATGACCCGCGCAATCTACCAGCAGTTTAGCAATCCAAGAAATTCTGAAGGGCTCCACCATAAAAAGAAAAGTACCCACAGGGCGCGTTTTCAGGCAAAAACGCTTCTTTTTATGGAATGAAACCACTGCCTGCACCGCCAGTAGCGCCGGGAGTGAATGGTGACCAATAATTATCGGGAATTTGGCAGGATAAAACGGTGTCACGTGACACCGAAGGGGCGATACAGCAATAGGAGTTCTTGTGTCTAATGCCTGATGCGATTCTTAGCAGACTGCCTCTGGTTTCTCTTCTTCTGTTTCTCCTCACAAACCTTGCAGCAATACACTGAGCTAGAGCTTGGCCTTACCGATGTGTCCGTTTGCTTTCTTTTAAATACCCTCTCGCAGCCGACACAGGCACATCGCCTCCAAGGAGCATCATCGGCAATCGTGTTAATAGTCTGGTTGCTTATTGCCCATGTTGGTGAAAGCCTATCACGCAGCCTTCGGTTGTTAAGAATAATGTCATATGGATAGTAGGTCGAGTCGAGAATGAGCGATAAATCAATGTCGGCAGCCTCTCCAATAACGTATCTCCTTAAATCTTTGACTATTGACTGGAAAAAGCTGATTGAGGACACTGTTTCATCGAACGAGAATATGACATCAAACATGTCAAAGAACTCTCTTGAATACTCTGTGATGTTGATGGCTTCACTGTGCCTTGCGTAACTCCTATCACCCTTGAACACAGAATACCTTCTATATGGAGAGAGGGGAACGCCCCACTTACTGATAAAGGTGAAGACGCTTTCTTCGTTTGCCGGGTCAACATCCATGATTTGATGATTGAAGAATTCGGTAGGAAGAAGATGCATCTTGCCTCTTACAGAGGTTGCCCTGTATATCAAGAAACTGCCATCAACAACCTCAATCGCTCTGCTGAAGATGTCTTTATGAACTGGGCTCTCACAGGCTTTTGTTTTGTCTATCGAGGGAACCTGGGTGCATTTCTACGAGCACGACCAAGCCTTCGAGCGTTTGTGGAATAATCCAAAGCGTTACATCAAGATATTGCAGCGGTTTGCAGGCTCAATCAGTCCTGATTTCAGTCTTTATCCTGACATGCCCCATCCATACAAGCAGTGGAACAACTACAGGAATTATGCCTGTGGTGTTTGGTTTCAATCTCAAGGACAGCTAGTCTCGCAGGCTGATAGAGAACTATGGTGGTACTGGGCATTGGCTCGGTGGAAACAAGGAGACAGTGGACTTTGGACGCATCATCGGAGGCTGGGTTAACAAGAAAACCGACAGGATTGAGCCAACCCAGATAGGAATCATCCATTATGGTCGAAATGGTGCGCACATTGTACCCTCCAATCCCAATCCAATAGTTGGAAGGAACTAGAATGCTGTTTCACAAAGAGGAGAAAGCTACAGTCTTTTTGCTAGAGATTTACTGTATGGACCACCCAAACTCAAAGCTACTGTTTGAGTTTTTGGACGGCGAATCCTACCTCGCAACCTATTACACATCCTATGAGAGCGACAACTTTCATGCTGTTGAAGTAGGTATTGAGGAGGAAGAGGACGATTTCAATGAGATTGCCTTTCAAGTCTCAGAGGTCATCAAGCCAGGTCCACACAAGGATCCAAATTACGATTCGCTTTTGATAAACTACAAGAATTTTCCTGAAAGAGTAATTAACACTGAGAACAACGAAGTCGTTTTTCCGCCTAAAGAGGCAAGCTAAGACGGTTGTAAATGCTGGTGTGTCACGGGTGCATGTGTCACGCTTTAACGTATCGCTGCAAAAATGTTTGATAGTGACTATAAGCCGCTAATCTCAAATACCCCGCACTGCGAAACCAGATGCCGCACTGCCTAGATCCTTCGTCTACGCGGCAAAGAGCCCCGCCCAGCTCAGGATGACAGGGCAGGGGATTTGTTGGACAAATTCAGTCAGGCGCTGGGTTTTGATGCGGTTTAGAAAAACGTAATACAGTTTTGAAATCGTTAAGGGGCAATCAAGAGAAAGTTTTGATACGGCAGCTATCATGTCTTCTTGTTATTGGTAAAAAAAGCTGTTATCCTGTGTATATACGAAAGGTGTATACACAAGAAGGTGATTACATGTCAACAACGATAGCGCCTTGGGGAAACAGCGAGGCAATTCGTTTGCCTAAAGAACAGCTGAGGATAGTTGGGCTTGAGAGAGGTGATGAGGTGGAGCTGTTAGTAAATGAGCGGGGCAATCTGGAGATTGTTCCTAAGAAGACCTACCGCAGCGGGCGGCGGCGTCGCAAGGTTACCTTTGATGAGCTGTTTAAGGATTACGACGGCACAAGACAAGAATCACAAAGCCCCTGGGCCGATGATGCTCTCGTTGGCGCGGAAAAGGATGCCTGGTCGTAATGGTGTATGAACAAGGAGACATTGTTTTCATTGACTTCAGCCCTTCAAAAGGGCATGAGCCAATGTACCATCATCCCGCGCTGGTAGTGAGCAGCACGCGGGTCAACTATCTCACCAATCTCACCTTGTTGGCTCCCATCACCTCAACAGACAACCGCTTTCCGCTGCATGTGCCCATAAAGCTCGGCAATGCAGTAGAGGGATTTGTGCAGTGCGAGGCCCTGCGAGCGCTGGACTTACAAAGTCGCAAAGGCACCAAGCGCGTTGGAGCGGTAGACGACGACACCCTAAGCGCGGTACTTGAGGCTCTCGGCGTTGTTTTAGGAATCTAAGTGGTGTGGCATCCCGCCCCTCCGTACCAAAGTCAATGCTTTTTAGAAAGAGGCGCTCCGTGTTTGATAACCTCAAAAAATATGCAACAAAGCCTGTGCTGTATGCACCGAGCACAAGCGCGTTTTGGGATGATGAACATATCTCTAAAGGTATGCTTCAAGCACATTTGAACCCAAATTGGGAAGCCGCAAGTCGCAAGCATGATTTTATTGACAAATCAGTAAACTGGATTGCAGGTGTTGCGCCACCAACAGAGTTTAAATTTCTATTGGACTTAGGTTGTGGGCCCGGTTTATATTCAGAAAGGTTTAGCTCTGCGGGATTTTTACGAAGTAAACTCTATCCCATTCGGCTAGCGGAGCGCGCAGCGTCCCCATTACACCTGGCTCAGGATGACAGGGGTGCGCCGGGTTAGGCTTGCTGTAAAGTGAAGTGCGTCAAGAGGAGAGTCCCCTTGACGCACTGAGCGCACTGAACAAACTGAGGGTTATCTTGGAAAGCTTGTGTTGAAGGCCTCGCCGAGCATGTCTTCTACGTCGTTGCTGGGTTTGAAACTCTCAAGGAAGGCAAGCATGGTGGGGTCATTGGGACCTATGCACCAGCCGTGAATATACACCACGTAATCGTCGGTCATCTGAGCCATGTAGATTGTGCTTGGATGGCCGTTGAAGGTGAAATCAATGGTAGTCCAGGTGAATAAACCAGCCTTAACGTCGGGTCCTTGAGTTTTGGTATCAGACTTAAGCTGGTCTTCCAGCTTGCTCGCAATGTTGCCTGCACCAAAGGTTGGGGCAATTATGGCGCTGTTACCGCCGCCTATACTCTGAGAAAACTCAATGGTGGTATAGGTTCCGCCGGGGCTTTTAATCTCAAATCCGGCGGGAGGCACGGCAGAAAACCAAACAAAGTCTTCGCCGTTAGCTGCTTCATCAGAGCCGTCTTCTGAACCGCCTTCAACTTCGCCGGCCTCAAGACCGCTGTCTGAGTCACTGGTTCCTGAATTGCCGCCTCCGCAAGCCACCAAAGATAATGCCAACACACAAATCATAGATACGAGTAAAAACTTAAATAAAACCTTCTTCATGGGAATTTCCTCTCTCTCTCTCTCTCTCTCTCTCTCTCTCTCTCTCTCTCTCTCTTCTACTCCTCAGAGGATATTAGCAAAAACTTCAGAGATAGAAGGAATAGTTGGCATGATGAAAACTAAGCGTAAAGAACCTTACACTTAGGCGGTGTGTCACTTTCCCCGCTCCCAGCTGACACATTGTCTGGTGCGGACAAGAGAACTGCCCCCTGTCCTTGCCCTGGCAGACTTCGTCCAAAATGCGTCAACTTTTTACTTAGTGCTAATAGTATGCGATAATGTGCAGAAGTTATAGGGTGACAAGAGGTTGTAATGGCAGCTAAAAAAAGAAAAACCACCTCTCAACGATCCTTCAAGATATCGCTGCTTGTGGTATTGCTTACCGTTGCACTGGTGTTGGCGATGCCGCTTACTGCGTTTTCTGAGGAGGGCGGGGGCGCAACCCCTGAAAAGACTGGCTCTTCATCTATCATCGCCTTTGGTTCCGGAGCAGCAAGCTTGCATATTAACGGCGGCACAGGCCTTACCTTCTCCTTTGTGTTTCTCACCTCGGGTGGGTCGCAGCAGACGATAAACATCCCCGGAAACGGCACGGTAACAGCGGTGTATCCCAATGGAAGCGCACTCGCTGCGGGTGATCAGCTCCTCTATGTATTGGTTTCTGACTCCAACGGAAACCCCATTGGCACCATCCTGCAAAACGCTATTGGGCATAAGAGCGACGCGGGCGCGGTTTTGCAGGCAGACGGCTCTATGGGATCCAATGGAAACATGGTGGGTAACACCGGAACCATCAACTTTTGGTTTAATGGCTTTCCAACTGGTGGCGGCACCCCGCCGAGTCCGCCCAGTATTCCTTCGTCTTACCTCATGGCTAACAAGGTTTGGCTCAATGCGGATGGCACACCGGATACCAACCCGCCCTCAGGTTTCACTTTTGTTTTGAATGGAACCATTCCCGGTGGGGGAACGGTCTCGAATATTGCGGTGCTTCCCGGTGTTCCGATTTTGGTTCAAGACGGCACCTATACCATCTCCGAGCCTGACATACCCGGCTTCACGCTCACGAGTGTTGTTTCAAGCACCATGCAACCGAATCTTGCCGATAGGTCAGCTTCGGCCACCACCTCCAACGGTAATTACTCGGCAACGTTTACCAATCAGATTACCCCCATTAACTATCTCTTTACCATCGATGGGTTGAAGGTTGGCAACGGTGCTCCGCTGAGCCCCGGCCTTTTCAATTTCACTGTCACGGACAACGCAACGGGCTTGGTGGTTGCCACGGCTACGAATACTGCTGAAGCCTACATCTCTTCCACCAGCACGGCATACGGTTATATCACTTTCACGCCCATAACGTACACCGCGGCAGACGTAGGCACTCACACCTACACGGTTTCAGAAGTGGGCACCAACAGCCCTCTTTGGACCTATGACAGCACAACGCAGTGGACGGTGCAGGTTACGGTCTCAATGGCCCCTGACGGCACCATCAGCGTAACCAACGACCTATACCCCAATATTGAGTTCCACAATTATTACAATGCCGTGGCCTCCTTCCAGCCTCAGGCCACCAAAACGGTCTCTGCGGGTGCTCACCTGGCAGCCGGGCAATTCAACTTTGCTGTTGAGGATAACGCAACGGGCTTGATAGTATCCACCGGCACCAATGATGCAAGCGGCAACATCAACTTTGCTCATCTCACCTTTAACAGCAACCAGACTGGTGTGCATACCTACACCATCTATGAGACCACCCCAAACAGTACCGGCTGGTATACCGATGCCCATAGATATACCTTGGTTGTGGACGTGGAGCCCGACCCCAGCAGCGCCACCGGGTACAGTATCACCTCTTACTACCAGGACTCAGGTGGCAATACCATCCCCAGTATCAATTTCAACAATGTCTATTATCCGCGCGCGTTTTTCTCCTTGTCTGCGTTTAAGCAGACCAACGGCGGTCCTCCTCTTACCTATGGCCAGTTTCAATTTGCTGTTCTTGACGAAGGGGGCAACGTAGTTGCTACGGGCACCAACGCCGCCGACGGAACCGTCACTTTTAGCTACATCGATTACTATCTGAGCGATGTGGGCTTTCACCAGTACTGGATTGTTGAGACAACGCCTTCAACAGGCAGCTGGACAACCAGCACCGTTGAATACCCGGTACTCGTGTATGTGGGAGATAACAGCAACGGCACCATGCAGGTTACGCCGTTTGTCTTGAACACGTCGAGTTACATTTTCATCAATACCTATAGCTCATTTGGATCTGTCGATCTTACCGCCACCAAGACTGTCAGGGGCAGCACGCTCGCTGACGGACAGTTCTCCTTTGCCGTGCAGGATGCTAACGGGGTAATCGTGGCTACCGCCACCAACGACGCGGCCGGAAACATTGTTTTTCCTGAGATACATTACACCGATGCCGACGTGGGAACCCACGTGTACACGATACTCGAGACAAGCCCCGGCGGAAACGGCTGGTCGATAAGCCCGGTGGTCTTTAGTGTTACCGTTGAAGTTGTTGATAACGGAAACGGCACGGTTACCGCAACACCCACCTATGACGGCGGCGGGCCGCCCACTTTTGTCAATACCTATGGCTCGGTTGGTTCTCTGGCCCTTGATGCTGAGAAGGTGGCGATTGGCGGCACGCTCACTGCCGGCCAGTTCTCCTTTGCTGTGCAAGAGGGTGGCATCACCGTGGCCACTGCTACCAACGATGCAGACGGATACATCCTCTTCCCCGCTATTCAGTACGACTCAACTGATGTGGGAACACACAACTACACCATTATCGAAACCAGCCCGTCGGGAGGCGGCTGGGTTACCGATACTACGGTTTTTCTCGTAACAGTCGTTGTTGTCGATAACGGTGATGGTACTATCACCGCAACGCCAGACTATCTCCCTGGGGAGATTGAGTTCACCAACACCTACTCGGCGTATGGCTCCGAAACTTTAACCGCCACTAAAGTGGCCAGGGGAGAGCCACTGCCTGCGGAGCCCTTCACCTTTGAGGTTCTCGACCAAGGCGGAGCAACGGTTGCAACCGGAAGCAACGATGCGTCCGGTAACATCACCTTTACCCCGATAGACTTTACCAACCTTGATGTAGGGTTGCATCGCTATGTGATTGTAGAGACCGGCGGTGGGCCGGGTAGTGGCTGGACCCTCAGCACCAGCCAGATAGCCGTTTGGATTACTGTTGACGATAACGGCGATGGCACGCTTACCATCACAACGGTCTACCCAACCGGCGCTGCAACTTTTACCAACACCTATAATGCGGCTGGCGAGCTTGTTCTTGAGGCAACCAAGCAGGGAATCAACAGCCCACTCACCGCTGACCAGTTCCATTTTGCTGTTCTGGATGACAGTGGCACCATCGTAGCTACCGGCACTAACGACGCGGCGGGCACTATAAGCTTCTCTCCCATCCATTACCTCCTCAACGATGCCGGCATATCCCACTACTACACTATCGTTGAAACAGACCCGGGCGGCCTGGGCTGGACAACTGATAGCACGGTCTTCAACGTGTCGGTTGATGTTGTTGACAATGGAAATGGCACGATTACTGCAACACCCACCTACCCAGGTGGTGGCGTGGAATTCACCAATGTCTACTCTGCTGAAGGCCAGGTCATACTCACTGCAACAAAGTCAGCGCTAGGCGCAAGCATTAGCGCGGGTCAGTTTACCTTTGCTGTCTTGGATAGCGGAGGCACAACAGTGGCTACCGGCACCAACGATGCAACCGGCCTCATAAGCTTTTCACCGATAGATTACTCAATCCAAGAAGTGAAAACGCATAATTACACGGTTGTGGAAACCAGTGCCGCAGGGGGCGGTTGGCTGCCTGATCCTACGATTTTCACCGTAACTGTTGTCGTTACTGACAATGGTGACGGAACCCTCACGGCAACGCCAAGCTATCCCGCAGGAAGCATCGGTTTTATCAACACGTACTATGCAACGGGCTCACTTACCTTGACCGCAACCAAGAGGGCCATTGGTGGCACGCTTTCTGATAACCAGTTTGACTTTGCTGTGGTGGATCAATTTGGTGTAACCGTAGCCACCGGAACCAATGACGCGGCAGGGAATGTCACCTTTACGCCGATTAACTATACCAACAGCAACCTTGGCTTACATCGTTATCTGATGGAAGAGACGAGCGCAAGCGGAAGCGGCTGGACTACCAGCACCAATCTGATTGCTGTTTGGGTCAGCGTTGTTGACAACGGCGACGGGACCCTCTCCGCCACACCGATGTTCCCAACCGGACCAGCGGTTTTCACCAATACCTACGAAGCTACTGGCTCGCTTGCCTTGACCGCCACCAAGGTGGCCAGGGGAGAGCCGCTGCCTGCTACGCCCTTCACCTTTGCCGTGCTTGACCAAAGCGGCGCAACGGTGGCAACGGGAAGCAACGATGCAGCCGGTAACGTTACCTTTACGCCGATAGTCTATTCCAACCTTGATGTAGGGCTGCAGCGCTATATGATCACAGAAACGGGCGGAGGCCCGGGCAGCGGTTGGAGCCTCAGCACCAGCCAGATACCGGTCTGGGTCACCGTGGTTGACAACGGCGACGGCACCCTCACTATGACGCCGAACTTCCCCATTGGGGCAGCGAACTTCATCAATACGTATAACGCAGCGGGCTCGGTTACCCTGGCCGCAACGAAGGTGGCTGTAGGCAACACACTCACTGACGGTCAGTTCCACTTTGCCGTTTTGGATGACCTCGGCACCATCGTGGCCACCGGAACCAACAATGCGGCGGGCTCCATCACCTTCTCTCCCATCCACTACCTTGTTGCTGACATCGGCACCCACAACTACACCATTATTGAGACAGATTTCAGCGGAGGAGGCTGGACAACTGACGCGAGCATCTTTGATATAAGTGTTACTGTTGTCGACAACGGAAATGGCACGATAACCGCAACACCTAGCTACCCCTTGCCCGGTGTTGAGTTTGTTAATACCTACTATCCCATGATGCATTTGGCTGTGACCAAGACGGTAAACGAGCCGTCGGTTTTCCTTGGAGAGACGGTAACCTGGAGCGTTGTTGCAAATGTGCCAAATGGTATAGCAAAATGTACGGAGTTCGCCGTGCAGGATGTCCTCGAGCCAGACTTGCAGTTTGTGAGCGGCTCCCTGAGGGTCATGGGCCTGTTGAACGATACCGATACTAGCGGACCTCTTATCCCTGAAAACCCCAACTTTACTCTCACTGAGCCATCCGGCAGCAACAACAACACGCTCACCGTGGAGTTTAGTAGTCCTGACGGCTTGAACACCCTGGCAAACTTCAGTTCTGTGTTATTGGCGTTTGATACGATAGTGACCCCCAACATCCTCAACCATCCCGAGTATACGCTGGAGAATACGGTAACTGTCAACGTCATCAACAACCTCGGTCAGCCGGATGAGGTAGAGCCAACAGTGATTCCCACGGTTCATACCGCTGCCATCCTCATCAACAAGCTGGATTCCACAACCCAAACAGGAGAAAACGTTAACGGGGCAGCGTTCAAGATAGCCTCCTCGGCTCTCAACGCAGGGGCCGGTAACTACCTGAGGATTGCCGCTGACGGAAGCATTCTGGACGTTGGTGACCCGGGGTATGCCTCAGCAACCGACTGGGTGGCAACCACTGCGGGCGGAACGGCCACCACCCCTGCAACGGCGCTGTTTGCAGGATTAAAGGACTTTTCACAAGACCCATCAGGAGCTCGCACCTACCTCAGTTACTGGCTGGTAGAAACAACAGCGCCGAGCGGCTACAACCTGCCCGGTGTCAGCATCCGCGTTGATTTCAATGCAAATAATTCCACCGCAGCAAACAGCTATACCGTAGCGGTGTCTATATTCAATACCCTTGCCTCACCAGGCCCCGGCCCTGACCCCACTCCCGGACCCGGCGGCGGCGGAACAGGCGGCCTCCCAAGTGTTGGCGACAACAAGAGCCTGCTGCTGTTGACGCTAGCGCTATCAGCATCAGCCTTGGGAGCACTCAGCATTCTGGCCTGGCGCAATAGGCGGTGCATGTCCTCCTGTCATTCTGAGCGAAGCGCGTAGCGCGTAGTCGAAGAACCCAGGCAGCGAGTTGCTGGCCAGGCTCTTTGGCTTCGCTTTGCTACGCTCAGGGTGACAGAGATTTCACATGCACCTGACTGCCATCCCTTTGTCACTGCTCAAACGGCAGGATAACTTCGCTGGTAAAGATCTTTTCTTGGGTGTTGGGGGTAAAGCTCGCACTGCCGCCTAGTTGGGTAACAACGCTTTGTATTGAGGCCAGCCCCAGGCCTTCGCGGTTGTGTTGTTTGCGGGAGAGAAACATGCTGCCCCGCTTGCGAACGGAGCCGTCAAAGCTGTTGTCTACCAGCATAATGAGACTGCTTTTGACCTGCTTAATCGTCACGCGAATGCTTTTGTCCCCAGCTACGTACGCATTTGCTTCCACGGCGTTTTCTAACAGGTTGCTTAAAATAGTGCAGAGGTCGGCGTTATCGAGCGGAAGGCTCGCAGGCAGTGCTGCATCCACCTCATAGCGAATTCCTTCCTGCTCGGCCAGGGTGGCAAACTGACGCAGGATAACATCTGCTATGTCATTCTCGCAAAAGGTCAGCGGTGTGAGCCGCGAGAGCTCGGCCGCATAATCCTGCACATAGGCTGCAAGCTCGTTCTGTTTGCCCGCCGCAAGCAGGCCTTGGATTACACCGATGTGGTGGCGCAGGTCATGCCGCGCGTGGCGGGCCTGCTCTACGCTTTCCATAAGCACCGGATAATAGGCTCGTTGCATTTCAAGCAGGTTTTCAATGCCTGCCACCTTGCCCTCCAGCACCAGCTTGTTTTGGTAGTGGCGCAGCGCCTCCTGCCCCACCACAACACCCAATACAACCACCAGGGCAAAACCGCTGATTTCGGCAAACCAGCCAAAGCGAATAGGCTCAAACAAAGGAAGCAGCCTGTCCAAAACCAGGCCAACGTCAAAAACCACCACGCCGGCGAGCATGGTGAGCCCATATCTGGTGTTTCTCCCGGCTGAGCGAATCAGGCTCACCGTGAGAAAAAAAGCCGCCGCCCATTTATAGAGGCCAATCAACAGAGAGTAGGCAGTCATCAGAGAAAGATTGCCTGCAGGTAGGGCAAAGCGCAGAAGCGAGCAGGCGCATACCACCAGAGCAAATCCTATAAACACCAAAGAGAGCCTGCTCTTGTCTCCAGAGATAACGCGCTGCAAGAGCATCACCAAAAGCAGTAGGGCGCAGAAGCAGAGATTCTCAAACCCATACCACCACATGCCAACGCTGAGCATGGATTTAACGAGCGGATAGCAGACAAAACCCACAAAGCAGAGGCAGAGGGCGCCAAACAGCAGCAGAGTGCGGTCGTTTCTCATCAAGAAGCCAAGAGTCAAGAAAAAAACCGCCAGCGCCAGCGCCAACGCTGAGACGGCCGTGCGCACGGCAAGGCGGGTATCCAACATCGTGGACACAGCATGAGACAGCCCAAAGGCAGGCGGGTAGACCATGCCACTGTAGGTATGCGAAAAGTCAGAGACCGCCACGATAATCTCCACGCTGTTTTGCGCGAGGAACGATACCGAGGTCATGCCCGTCTCAGGGCGATAGTGCGCCGGGTTGGGCTCGCCAAACTGCTGAGCCTTGACCCCGTTTATGTAGAGCGTGTACGCCGAGTAAATCTCGGGAAGCTCAAGCGTATAGGCGGCAGGCTCAGAGGGAATGTCAATAGAAAGACGATAGGTGGCGCTGCCATGAGGGCTGCGCTTTGGGTTGCTTCCCTCAAAGCCGCCGTACTGTCCAATGAACACAAATTCATCGGGGCTCACACCACCGGCGCTTAGAGAAAAATCCTCAGGCGCAAGCAGTCTGTCTCGATGTATCTCCCACCCATGAACCAAAAACACCACAGGATACTTCTCAAGCTGAGCCTCACTCAGCACCAGTACGCCCCGCTCTGGCTGGGGTCCACCTGCCGTGTATTTATTGTCTAAGTTATAGCAAGCCCAAAAAAGCGCAAGAGAGAAGATAACCGCGCCAGCCATAAACAGCAAAAACCCGCTTTTACCTGCGGTGCGCCTCATCAAACCGGTAAGGCTTTCTTTCTGCGAGACGTGAAGACAAACCATGCTATGCCGCTGATGCCTGCAAGGATTGCAAGAGCGAATACTGCAGGCAGGATGATTGAGCCAAGGAGTGAGGGTTCTGGCTCTAACAGCACAGACGCTACAGCCAAGGGGGCAGCTTCGTCAGGTAGGGTAGTAGCGGACTCTGAGAGTGCCCCGGCAGAACCCTCTGGGTTGGATGACTCCAAAATGAGCCCTCCAGGCTGAGTGCTTGGAGTGTTTGAGCTGCCTCCGCTCCCACCGGTCAAGCCGCCGCTAGCGTAGCTGCTGCCTCCGCCGCCTCCACTCAGGTGGTTGCCTGGGCTTACTCCGGCCCCCGGCACCGTAGCCGTGCCGCCACCGCCACCGGGGGTTTCGCCGCCATCAGGGCCGCTTCCGCCGCCACCGGGAGTTTCACCGCCACCGCCAGGGCCACCCCCGCCAGGGTTTGGTGTTTGGCCTCCGCCATCAGGGCCGCTTCCACCGCCACCCGGAGTTTCACCGCCACTGCCAGGACCACCCCCGCCGGGGTTTGGTATACGATCGCCCCCGTCGCGGTCGCCGCCCACGGGCAGGGTGCGCGTGACCAAAAGCCCCTCGTCAAACTTCAGATGGAGATAGTCCGAGACCCCGTCTGCGTAACGTATCTGTATCCAGAACTCGCCTTCGATTGAGTTGTGGCCACCCAGGGGCAGCGAGCGGAATTCAAGATCCAGGTAGGTGGGGGTCACCAGAGCATCAAGCCTTACGTCATCAAGGTCGATTGACCCTAAGACGTGCTGCCATACCGGCTCCGGCTCAATGCTGAAGGGATCATCTTGAGTTATCCAGACCTCGGGATCTGCGGCCTCAAAAAGCCACCTTCCCCACAGGTTATAGGGTGTGTTCAAGGCAGGGAGCATGCCGGCAAAATCAACCTTGTTGGGATCAACCACAATCACCGCCATGCTGCGCCCAAGCAAAAACAGCGGATCAACTTGAATACCCTCGGCCAAAGCGGGCTGGTACGGATAGTAGGCGCCGGAAGCCGTGGTATCAACAAGATCTTGGTCAATGGTAAAACCGGTGGTGAACAGCAGGCGATCTGAGGTGCTAAACAGCATGGTGCTGCCACACTCAGCGTCAAAGAGCGCTGCGAGCGCTTCGCTGTTGGTGCCTAGAGAGACGAGGGGAAACTGATATCCAACCAGGGGCGACTGATCTATAATCACCGTTTCTCGCTCAGTCATGTCCGGGGCAAATACCCACACCGGTTGCTGGATGAGCAGAGGCACCACAACACCGTCCTCAAAATAGGCATAACCAGGAGGCAAAATCACCGTTCCGGTTAAAAGCTGCCGCCCCGTTTGTGAGGCATCAAAAGCAGCCAGATCCCAACTGGCAGAAAGCCCTTGCAGATAATTAAATCGACCATAGGGAGCGTGCTGCACAACAATGTCAGAAGGCAGGCTCAAAGCAGAGGCATCACCGTGCTGCGGCAAAAAAAGCAGCTGGGGTAATGCGTAGAAGGCATAGTCGCTTACCGGCGTGGGCGGAGCTTCGTCTGCAAAGGCAACAGGGCTCAGAGAAAACACCAGAACCAGGCCAAGCAGGGCACCAAGAAAACGCTTCATAGTTCCTCCATCCTCATAGTTGCCCCTCCACGTGCCAGGCGCGTCAGATAATTCTGATAGGCCTTTCTGGTCTTCCACTGGGTGAGATGGCCTATGTAGACCTTTTCTCCATCCTGCATGATAAAATCCCGCCCGTCATCGCCCTTGATGTAGTCCATGTTGACGATGTAACTGCGGTGGCAGCGCAAAAAGGACGGCAGGGTGAGCTGTTGTTCCATGTCGTCAAGCGAAAGATAGGTCTCAACGGTCTCATCTGCCAGATGAATCTTGCACTTTTTGTTGAATACTTCCACGTACCGAATTTCGCTTTGCCTGATGCCGCGCTTTCTGCGCTCTGTGGTTACGCAGAGCTCGTCGCTTTTCATCTCAAAATGCCGTGCCGCCCTGCCCAGGAGTGCGAGCACCTCTTCTTCGTCCAAGGGCTTGGTGAGATACTGTTGGGCATGAACCTTGTAACCAAAGGCGGCAAAATCGGGGCTGGAAGTGGTAAAGGCAATCCAAACATCTTCGTCGAGCTCGCGAATCTTTAGCGCCGTGTTTATGCCATCAGCAGAGCCCTCAAAGTATATGTCGAGAAAAATCAGCTGAAACATGTGCGCGCGAAACGAAGAAAGAAACTGCTCTGTGTTCTCATACACGTGCGTGTTGGCCGAGATACCGCTCGCAGCAACTATACGCCGCAGGGTGTGTGCATCGCCTGCATCGTCCTCGCAGAGTGCTATGTTGATGGTGAGCATGCTGCACGTACCCCTATCGTTGCGCCAGCCTTACCGATTGCTTCATGCCGTTGTTTCCATACATTCTATCACGCTGCTGAGCATTTCCTACTCATGAGATTTTCGTTTTGTCAAGTAATTTTTACGCCCATTAAATGCTCGATTTTCCGGGCCCCAAAGGCACTTGTTCACTCCGGTGAGGTCTATAGAATTATTAGTGGTATTCTGCGCCATTTTTACACAGAAAAAGCAGTCAAATGTTGCAGGGTAACACAAGGGGACGGGACACAAAGAGCACTGAGGGAACGAGGGTAAAAGAGTGACGAATGCTACGTCAGACTGTGTGAAAAGGCCCACTTTCGTCATTCCGGGCTTGACCCGGAATCTTCTAACATGCGGATTAAGATTCCGGGTCAAGCCCGGAATGACGTTTTCACACAGTCTGACGTACCCCTGTTCCGCTTCTGGCCATAGCGAAGATGAAGGAGAGCCGGCATGATACCTAAAGCTCAAATAATACGTTTAAAAGAGGGTCTAGTGAAAGCATTGCTGCTTCTGCTCTGCTTTGTGCTGGTGGCAGGAATTACCCCATTGGTTTCTGGCATAACCTTGGTTACCGCTCTTGAGAGCGAAAGCGATGAGGGGGACGGCTCCCCTGAATCCTCGGAAGGCGAGGGGCAAGAGAATCCTCCCCCAGTCCCCGCTCCTGGTGAACCGAGCACCCCAACAGCACCGCCCGCCAATGCCATCCCGGCAAATCCTTCTGGCCCAAGCCAGACTCCCGGTGCTGCGGGAGGCACCCTGCCGCAGCAGGGTTACGTCACGTATATAGCAGCTTTTGACGAGCTGGATGAGTCTACGCTCTGGCAGGGTTATGACCTGGGCGAGATAAGCTCACAGGAAGACCTTGAGCTGCCAAACACCTTGACCGGTAGAGACACATGCGGCAACCCTGTTACGATAGTAGGCGTTACCTGGAAGATAGCAGACGACGCGCTCGGCTTTCCGGGCACGCCCTTTGACCCGGCAGTCTCGGCAAACTACGAATTCTCGCCAAAACTCCCGGAGGGCTTTGAGCTGGCAGCCGGCGCAGAAACACCGACTATCTCGGTGTTCATCCGGCCAGACGGCAGCAGGGGCATCACGCCCCTGGCAGCCCATGTTTGGAATGGTGAGGGCAGCCTGCTTGCCGTGGCAGACGGCGACACCGTAACCATAGCGAGCGGTGCAATCGGCACGCTGACGATACCCGCAGGCGCAACCGTTGCCATCGATGGCACGGCGTCGGTGATAAACGACCTCGAACTGAACATCAATGCCGGCGCAACCGTCAAGTGGCAGGCATCACTCACGATGACCGGCCCCTCAACGCTTTTCCTCTCTGGTACGGGGACCTTTGAGATGACGGGTGGCCTGGTAAGCTCTGCCGGCAGCTACGCTCTGTGGATTAATACCGCTCCCACCAAAGTACTGATAAACGGCGGCGCGGTTACCTCGACGAGCGGCTATGGGGCTATTCTATTGTCGAGTGGGGAAAGCCAGGAAATAGCGGTAAGCGCTGGAACGGTGAGCACCACCTCGGGCATTGCCATCGAGGCCACTTATAGCACGCCCCTTGCTTTGATGATAAGCGGCGGCCTGGTGAGCTCCCAAACTCATAGCGCGATATATGCGGGCAATGCAGGCAGCACCGTAACGGTGAGCGGCGGTACGGTAACCACCTTGGACAGCGTCAACCCTGTTATCTACATGGTAGGAGCGCCAGCCGATGCAGGCTTTGTCAACGTGGTGGTAAATGGGACGGGTTATGTGTTCACAGATGCTGACAACTCAGCAATCTTTACCTCCGGCAGCGTTTCTGTTGCCGGCAGCGCCGAGGTGCGCGCCAACTCGAGCGTTACCATTAACGCCAGAGGCGCGGGCAGCAGCGTGGCGGTGAGTGGCGGCACGGTGAGCACCATCTCGGGCCGCGCCATTAGCACCTTTGATGCCAGCAGCAGCGTAGCAGTAAGCGGTGGCACGGTAGAAGCCATGGGAGCAGGAGGATTTGCCATTTTTTGCTCCGGTGTAGCCGTAACGGTGAGTGGCACCGGAGTGGTAAGCGCTGCTCAGGCAAGCAGCACGGCAATACGTGCCAATAACCCATGCCTGGTCACGATCTGCGATGCAGGAGAGGTGCGGGCTACGGGAGCAGACAGTATCGGCATACAAAGCGACTACTCCATTGTGGTCAAGGACAGCGCCACGGTGAGCGCCACCACCGGAAGGGCCATTTACACCTCTGTGAATAACAGTAGTACGGTAAGCATAAGCGGCGGCACCGTAAGCGCCACCACCGGTGATGCTATCTATGCCCTTCAGGCGGGCTGTGCACTTACCGTGAGCGGTGGCACCGTGGAGGCTACGGGTAGCGGTAACGCCGTGCACCTCAACGGCAGCAACGATACGGTTTTGATATCCGGCGGCAGGGTGTGCGCCCGGGAGGGTTATGCGCTGCTCACCCATACTACTGCGTACAGCAATCTCACGATAAACGGTGGCCTGCTGTTTGCCTATGGCACAAGGATCGCGGGCTTCAGCGACACTGTCCTCTGGACCGCGCAGCTGGGCGGCACGTTTCCAGACGCAGCAGGAGCTGGCCTCATCGTTGCTTGGGACCAGGGGGTAGGCACCACCACCTACAACGGGGGAGCCAGCACCGATCTGGTCGTCAACCCGGCCACCGGTGCCACGGCGGTCTGGGCATTCAGCGGAGGTGCACACGGCATCTCCTACGCAAACGGTGCAAACACCGGGTTCTTGCCTGTTGGTGGGGTTACGGTCTTGACTTCGGGCGATCTGGATCTGAGTGTTGACAACTCCAGCTCGTCAGGAATTAACTGGCACTGCGACGCTACGGGCGCCAACTACACCATTACCGGCGACGTTACCATCATAGGCACAAAGACCGGTGCTGCCAGCGGCATCACTCTCGACATACCTGCGGGAGCAACGGCAACGTGGAGCGCAACGCTTGAGATAAGCGGCAGCGCTGACGCGGTGACCCTGCCCGGCAACGGAACCCTGGCAGTGCAAAGCGGAGAGATCGCAGCCGACTCCGGCCATGCCGTCTTTGCCACCGGTACGAGCAGCACCGTGGTGGTGAACGGTGGTGCGGTGAGCAGCAGCACAGTCAGTGCCATCAGGTGTACCGGAGCAGGAAACACGATAATGGTGAGTGGTGGCCTGGTAACCAGCGCGGGTACAACAAGTGCTAATGCCGCTATCTTGATGACCGATACATCAACGGGAACCAGCGCAACCGTGAGCAACAACGGCTCAGTAGAAGGAGCGGGAGGCGCGATAAGAACAAATGGTGGTCAGGTGGCTGTGAGTGGTAACGGCTCAGTTAAAGCAACGGGAATCGCAATCTACACTGCCTCTGGCCAGGTAACGGTAAGCGGCAACGGCTCAGTAGCCGCATCGGGAGCGGGAGAGACGATACGGACTACCTCTGGCTCGATAACCGTAAGTGGTAGCGCCGGAGTTGTATCAACGGGAACGGGAATCACGATAAGAACAGATGATGGCCAGGTGACCGTGAGCGAGAGCGGTTCAGTACAATCTGAGCGAAGGGCTATTAACTTTAACGGCGCCGGCAATGTGTTGATAGAGGGAGACGCCAGGGTAAGTACCAGCAGTAGCGCGGAAAGGGCAATAGACCTCTACGGCGGCTCCGCTACCATCCTTGGCGGAACAGTGAGTGCCGCTGGAGGAGGAGTCATCGGCGCCGACAACGTCTCAGGTGCCGCAAACAGCACGGTTACAGTAAGCGGAGGCACCGTGCGTAACAACGCTGTTAATAACGCTGCTATAAACATGCCATTACCACCAGCTGGTTCCGGCACGGTCAACGTCACCATAAGCGGTACAGGCAGAGTAGAGAACACCGGAAGCGGCAGGTGCATCACCTCCTCGGGTAGCGTGCTGGTGGAGGATAGTGCCGTGGTGATGAACTCCAGCACCACGAATGCTGCCATTTTCTCAGGAAGCGGCACCAGCACTACCGTGCGTGGTGGCCTGGTGTTTTCCTATGGTACCGGCATCAACGGCACAGCAAATGTAATCTCAGTTGGCTTCATGGACGCGGGCACACCAACGGTCATCGCCCCCGGCGTGGTCATAGCATGGAATCAGACGGCGGGAGCGGCACTAACTCCTGCCCACACCTATGAGCTGCGCACCGAGAACCATATCCTCACCGCGCCCGCAAGCGTGGATGCTCAATGGGGCAACCATGTTACGAGCGGCGGCGGCATCTCCTATGCCAACGGCACCAACACCGGCTTTATTCCCCTGCCGGTTGTGGTGACCAAGGCAAGCGGCCTTATGGCTACCGACCCTGCCCCAATCTCGATTGCGAACAGCGTTACCACCGCGCAGACCTTTGACCTTAACAGCATCGTACTCAGCGCAACGGATCATGGGGTTAGAAGCTATACGCTTGGCGCTTTCACTGATGTGGCGGGTGCAGGCGTATTGGCTTCTGCTCCTACGTTGAGCGGCACTAACAATGCCACGTTGACGTATCAGGGCGCAGGGGCTGTGACCGGTACGGCAACGCAGGTCATCAATATCATTACGGAGGAGTATCAGGATATAACTGCAACCATCACCTTTGAAGCTATTGACACCATCCCCCTTTCTATAACGGGAATCACGGCAAATAATAAGACCTATGACGGCACAGCTACCGGGTCATATTCCGGCACGGCTGCTCTTGTTACAACCAACGTGCTGGCGGGCGATACGGTGAGCCTTTCGGGTACGCCGGTTGTCACCTTTGCCAGCGCGGGTGTGGGCACTGCCAAGACGGTGACGATCACCGGGCTTTCACTTTCCGGTGCGGATGCCTATAAGTACGTACTTGATTTGGCGGGCTACACCGCCGATATCAGCACACGCGCGCTCACGATAACCGGTGTGAGCGCTGTGGGCAGGGCGTATGATCCCGGCAACACCTCGGTGAGCCTTACGGGCGGCACGCTGCAAAACGTGGTTGCAGGCGATGCCGTGACTCCGGTTGTCCCGGCTACCGGCACCATTGCTACAGCTGACGTGGGTGTCAACAAGGCCGTTACTCTTGCTGCGATAACGCTTACCGGCGCTGATGCGGCAAACTATACCCTCACGCAGCCTGCGGGCATAACGGTGAACATCACCCAGGCAATACCCGCCGCCCTTACGTGGCCGAGTGCCGGAGCTATTACCTACGGCGAGGCGCTTTCCGCGTCCAGCCTGACAGGCGGCTCCACAACCGGCTCATGGGCGTGGGCGGCGCCTGCCACGATTCCCATTGTTGCCAACAGCGGCTACAGCATAATCTTTACTCCCACGGATACGATTAACTACGACTGGTCGGGCGTCCAGCTCACTCGGGAGGTGAGCATCTCGGTTACCAGGGCAACGCTCACCGGAGTGCCTCAGATCTATCAGGTGGCAGAGAGCCACGCTTTTGACTACAGCTTTGACTTAACAACGCTTCTGCCCTCTGGCATGAACACGGCAGGGGTGAGCTACGCGCCGTTGATTAGCTCAAATGCAGCTGGTTTGCTGGGCGCGCTGACGTACATCTCAGGCAGCACCTTGACTTTGCCGGTTCAGTCTGTGGCCGGCGTGGGCACTACGGCAACGATAACCGTTGCGGTTCCCAGCGCCAACTACCATGACTTTTATGTAGACATCACGGTTACGACCATAGCCAAGACCCCGGTGACCATCACGGCTCAGATGAACAGCGGCACGTACCACGGCGGCTCCCACTCCTATAGCAACGCTGTTGTGACAGAGAACATGAGCGGTAACCCCGTAAGCGGCGTCATCCTTGTGGCGCTCTATGAGTCCACAGACGGCGCGGGCTACAGCAGCCCTGCTGCCCCTGTGAGCGCAGGTGCCTATCAACTGACGCTCTCCGTGCCGGCTACTCACCCGACCCACTCGGGTAGCAACGTATTTGCCTTCACCATTGAAAGGGCAACCGTGACCATCATTGCTGATAACATAACCGCAGTTGCCGGAAGCAGCCAGCCCTTGTATACCTACCAGATAAGCGGGCTGGCAACCGGCGAAGTGCTGTCAGTTCTGCCTGTGGTGAGCTCTCCTACCGCCAACATGATTGTGGTAGGCACCTATCCCATAGTGGCAGCTGGCGCAGTGGTCCCAAGCACGGGCAACTATAACGCTGGCATCATCTATGTCAACGGCACGCTCACCGTGAATGCAGCACCCGTTACCCCACCGCCTGTTGACCCTGTGCCTCCAACACCCCCGACACCCCCTGCTGACCCTGTGCCCCCGACACCCCCTGCAGATTCTGCAGCCCCAACACCAAACACCTCCCTCGGTCTCACGAGCTCCACGGCAGGCAGCACACCCACAGAAGGCAGCAGCTCAGAGGCCGCAACAAGCTCTGCCACCTCATCAAGCAACAACACGAGTGTCACGCAAGGAGAAGGAGCTGGGTCATCGGGCGCCATAGAAAACCCTGCCACCCCGCTTGTCTCATCAAACAACGATTCTGCCAACAGTTTTGCGGCCTTCCCCTGGTGGATACTCGCACTGATAACGGCAGCTGCAGCTGGCGGCATACTAGCTCTCGTATTTTGGAAGAGAAGTAAGGCAACAAGGTAAGTAAAAGGGCCGGGTCGTTTTGTCCAGAGGACAAAACGACCCGGCCCCAGGTTTGAACCCGGTTTGAAAGCAGAAGCTTACAAGCGGGCTTCCCAGATTCCGTGAAGATTGCAGAGCGCCTGTACAGCAATCTGGCTGTCTGAGCGCTTGACCTCAAATGAGGCAACCGGCTCATCATTGGGCCCAAAGAGTGCCTCGCCCACAAGCTCGCCGCCGTCAAAGACGCGAATCCACTCGGTGAGATGCTCTTCGGTCTGCGGGTGCGCAATACCCTTAAGGCCAATCGAGACCTTGATAAGCTGACCAGAGGCCAACTCCTCGAGCTCTACATTTGGCGTATGCTTAAGCTCAAAGTCAGAAGCAGTGTCAGTATCCTCTATGGAATGAATCTCTTGTACAACACCATCATTTACTTCAGTCACGGCATTATCGATATTTGCTGTGTCACTCATGTTGACCTCCCGGTTTTTTTTCAATAGTAAGGGCCTTTAGCGGCTCGTCGTAGTGTAGCACAAGTGACTCATGGGGACGGGGAAAGTGACTCAGTGGCACAGTGGGGTCAGTTCCTGCCGCGTTTGCACGCAAAAAGACGACTTTTACAGCATTTTAGCCCGATTTGGGGGTTTTTTGAGCCAAAAGTCGTCTTTTTGCGTGCAAACGCGGCA
>Ga0131853_10000625_pt1 | contig 63730 bp, 62 predicted proteins | sample TergutLab28metaG_FD_92764 | JGI IMG/M metagenome (GOLD analysis project Ga0131853, IMG submission 92764) | Labiotermes labralis P1 segment gut microbial communities from Petit-Saut dam, French Guiana - Lab288 P1 (version 2) (version 2) | ecosystem: Host-associated > Arthropoda: Insects >...
ATTTTCGCCATCCTTCGTCAGCTCATTCTTGTGTGCCTTTGGGCACACGGCGAAATTCGCTTCCTTGGCTGACGAAAAACCATCTCGCAAATTCGTGCAGCCCATTAGTGTAAACACGCCCTAATCTCAATTTAAAACATAGAGTGACAAGCTGAAGCCAAAACGTACGCAACGTTTCAAGCGGGCGGATTTGGCAGAAGCGCAGTTAGTCTATGATTTTAAATAAGATTAGTATGAAATACGTTTGTAAAACGAGAGGGGAGGTACAATTTTATGAAAGATATTATTGACATACTAACAAAATCTCAAAAGGGATATGACGAAAAAATTCCTGACAATGCTCCTACACTAATGTCCGAAATCTTTTCAGCAAGACAAGATTTGTTGACACTAGGAACAGGCTCTACAGAGCTATGCCTGGGCCGTGATGCTGTTATGGAGCTTATTCGCGGCGACTGGAATGGTGGTTGGGGCGATTTCAAAATAGACATAGGCAATGCAAAAATTGAATCAGGCGGTGATGCAGCGTGGTTCTATGCTGACTGCACGGTTAAATACTCGTTTGAAGATACCGAAGATAAAATCAAAGATTGGATAGGTATTATCAAGAAAACTGCCGAATATAAGGATGGCACACCAAAGCAAAACCTATCTATTCTAAACTGGATGCTGGGCCTTAGGTTTCACAGCCATGGCAGCGAAAAACGTGAATATCTGTGGCCTAGCGAGTTTAGCGGAATGATGGTTAAAGAGGATGGTGCGTGGAAAATTACGACATTGCATTTTGCAATGGCAAAATCAAACTATCCCGATGAACGCTTTGAAGAATCTGTCTATGATGGCGCATATAGGGCATATCATACCCATGCCAAGGGCATTATCGTAAAGCATGAGGCAAACAAGGCAGATTACAATGTGCTACAATTGCTAAAAAATCTCGAAAACGAAATGGCAAATGATACCGAATTTGGCAGCTTATACTTTGATAGCGAGCAGGTTTTAGCCTTTGATGCAGGCAACTTTGCATGGATAGCGGCAATAGGCACAACCAAGCAAACCATATCCGAGGATGAGATATTTAACAGGTCTATCAAAGAGATTGAGGGTCTACTTGACTCGGATTTGCCGCCGCAGGAGCAGTTGCTCCAAGTAAAACGCAGCATTGCATATGCCCTGAAAGAATCCGCATATGGCAGCGAATTCACTTGGCCAATCAGGTTCACGGCAGTTATCGAAAAAACAGGTAATGGCTACAAATTTCGCCACAAGCATTTTTCATATCCATTTCAATGGATAATCGAAGGTAAGCTGTAAGCGAATTTTAAGGAGATGATAACATGAGAAAATTTGAAGAAATGAAACAATTAATTGCAGAGCTGGAAAGAGCTAATTATACCGTGCCCACCGAACTGGATTTTAACGCGGCAATTGCTGATATGTTACACTTTGTGGGCGACACAGATTCTGACTTGCGCGAAGGCATATACAAGGCCTTTGACACACTGAACGATAATGGCGCATTTTCTCCTGACCAGATGCGGCATATCCTAACAACAACATTGGATGACCGGCACCTGTTTCTTGGCATAGGCGAAAGCGGCACAGATACTGTGTTTATGCGCGCTTTTTCCTCGCTGATTATCTGCGTGGCTTTTTGCATGCATGATGAAAATCCATTTTTGACCAGCGCAGAAATACAACATGTTAGAGGAACAGTTCTTCGCTATATCAGCCAGGAAAAGGACTATTGCGGCTATGTGCCAGGCAAGGGCTGGGCTCACGCCATAGCCCACGCCGCCGATGCACTGGCCAATATAGCGGGCGTTGACAAAGCCACCGATATTGATGGCGATTACAGCATTGGCCGCGAGGGCCTACTAGAAATTCTGGATGCCATCAAGATGCTTGCGATAAATCCCGCACTGGTATATGACGCCGAAGAGGATGAGCGTCTTGCAGAAGCCGCCATGTATGTAATATACACCGAGGTGCTATCAAATGATGATATGTGTAGCTGGATTGCAGATTTTGCAAAGTATATCGACCGAAACACAATGCCATCGGACTATTTCAGGAAAATCAACCAAAAACACTTCCTGCGTAGCCTGTATTTTGAATTGATAGCCGATGACGATTTGAAAGAGCTAAGCAAGTTTCTATTTGACATTATGACAAAAAAGGAGAACTAATCATGAAAAAAATAATTGAAAATGTTTTTAACGAACTAAATGAGGACAATGATTTTTCTGGCGTATTTTCTGCATCGGATGCAGGCGGTGTGATATTTAAACATACCGCCGGATACCGCAACCACGCCGAGCAGCTTCCAAATATGCCTGATACGGTATTTGCCGTTGCATCCGGCACGAAGTCATTCACCGGCTTGGCAATATGCAAACTAATTCACGAAGGCAAGCTATCCCTGGAAGATAAAGTCTGGGATTTGCTAACAGGCCGCGACCTGGGCAAAATCGACAAGCGCGTGACCATCCATCATCTGCTAACCCACACATCCGGCATCGGCGACTATATTGACGAAGAAGCTGAGGATAGTGATGCGCAGCTGGAAGAGCTATACGCCAAATACCCCTGCTATCTATGGACAAATATGGACTATTACCTGCAAATGACCACGCCACTGCCGCCCAAATTTGAACCCGGCGAGAGATATGCATATTCAAATTCAGGTTATGTGCTGCTGGGGCTAGTGACTGAAGCTGTAAGCGGCATATCATATCAACAATATGTACAGGATAATATCATATCGCCTTGCGGCCTTGCCCGTACAGGTTTTTATCGCATGGATGCCCTGCCCGCCAATACTGCACTGGGATATATGGAAGATGAGGATAGCGGCGAACTACGCACAAATATCTTCAGCGTGCCCATCAAGGGCGGCTCGGATGGCGGCATATATACCTGCGCAGCGGATATGGACAAGCTTTGGCGCGCGATATTTGCCGGTCAGATACTTTCAGATGCCATGTTACAGACCTTCCTGGCGCAGCATGTGGTGATAGACGAAGAAGATGGCGAAAGCTACGGGCTAGGCGTATACCGCTACAATGTTGATGACAAGCAAGCATATTTCGTCGTAGGAGGCGATAATGGTGTTGGCTTTTTCTCAGCATATTACCCGGCCGCCGGTATCGTGGTCTCTGCGCTAAGCAATACAGGCTGGATAAATGGCACATATGATGCCATTTCCGACATATTAGAAGCAATATAAAACCATATTTTAAAGGAGTGGATATTTATGAAATGCACGATTAACAATTTACCGATATATTACGAAGAGTACGGCCAAGGCAAGCCCATACTGTGCCTGCACAGGTTCACAGAAGACCACGGCCTGATGAAAGGCTGCCTGGAGCCATTTTTCCAAAATACACCGGGCTATCGCAGGATATATCTGGACATGCCTGGCATGGGCAAAACGCCCGCGGCGGATTGGGTTAAAAACGCCGATATTATGCTGGACACGCTGAAAAAGTTTGCCAAAGAGGTGATCGGCGACAAGAGCTTTCTGCTCGTAGGCGCATCCTATGGCGCGTATATGTCTCTTGGTATGGCGCATAGCGGCAATGATATGGAAATAGACGGTATGTTCCTTTTCAATCCTTGCACCGTGCCGGATTCTAGCAAGCGTATAGTGCCGGACGACGTTGACACATTTGAAGAAGATGGCATAGAGGAGTTTGTCAAAGATGAAAATATTGATAACTCCGACTATTTCTTCGATGAAGCCGTTGTAATCACAAAAGAAAACTGGCAACGGTACAGAGATGAAGTCCTGCCGGCATATAAGTTGACAAATACTGAGTTTTGCGAGAACTACCGGGCAACAGGCTACGCCCTCAGCTTCCATGACCAATTGAAAAAATTAGATTTTACAAATCCCATTACCGTGATGACAGGCCGCCAAGATGACAGCGCAGGTTTTGAAGATTCCTGGAATTTGCTAAAGCACCTGCCCCGCCTAACCTTCATAACCCTTGATGGCGTAGGGCCACAGATGCAAATTGAAAATCCGGTGATGTTCAATGCGCTGCTGCGCGATTGGCTCGCAAAAGTATAGCTAGAAAAGAGGTTTATGCTATGAAATATTTTGATGCGCACTCGCATTACACAGACAGAAAATTTAATAGAGACAGGCATGAGCTTTTTGCCGAGATGCAAAAAGAAGGTGTGGCATATGTGGTTGACTGTTTTGGAGCAAAGGATATGAATCTTGGCTTGTCGCTTGCAAAAAAATATGCTTTCTATCATATGTGCATTAATGATTGGAGCCACTATGGTAAAGAGGATTTAGATATTAGTATTGAATCCAATGTATCTCTTATCGAGAAATTGATTGATGAAACCGTAATAAAGTTGAAAAAGCTCTGCGCCGAAAACAAAAAAATAGTGGGTTACGGCGAGTGCTATATAGACTTTCGCAGAACCGAAAAAACACCTGATGAAGTGCGAAAAGCTGCTTTTTGGTTTAATAAAGACCTTGAAGTAGCACGTAGAGTTGGTTTGCCTCCGGTTATACACTCCGGCAACGCTGACCAAGAGTCCTTTGACATTATCAAAAATACCGATATGCCCGATTATGGTTATGGCAAAGGTATGATGCACTGTTATCTTGGGCCGCCAAAAATGGCTCTGGATTATATAGAAATGGGTTATCTCATTAGCGTAACGGGACTGGTTACCCACAGGTCGCCAAGAGGAAAAAATCTGGTTGAAGTGGTAAAATGTGTACCGCTTGAAAATATGTTAATTGAAACTGATTGCCCTTATCTAACCCCCGAACCTTTTCGCTACAAAAGAAACGATTCTAGCTTGCTAAGGCTGACTATAGAGGAGATTGCAAAAATCAAAAATGTTACGCCGGAAGAGGTGGCAGAAGCCACTACAGCAAACGCAAAGGCATTTTACAGAATACTTTAAAATCAATGAAATTATGCGGTGGGCTATGTTTTCAAGTGTATTCGGGCGATTTTGAATATGTTATGGTGGGTAATTACTCATATCTGCCCGAGCGTGTATTTATACTCTTTGATGAGCAGAACCAACCTTGCGGCACAACATCCGCGTGGGCACAGCCGTGGCGTTGGACTGAAAATTGTGTCTATATAATATTTGTCGGGGTTATTCCGTCGCATAGAAATCGTGGGTTGTCAAGGCATGATGCAAAATAGGCAAAATCAAAAAATCCAAACAAGGCTCATGATTACGCTGCTCTTGTTTGGATTTTTTTCTGTTATATGCTTTTAGATTGGGTGTTTTTCGGGTAACCGGATTTAATGTACCCCAATCTTTGCGCTGTGCCGCGTGATGTTCGCGCTGCTCGCGCTTACTCCGCTTGGCTAGTGGTATGAATTTTTGTTTCATGTATAGCACCTCCATAGGTTTGACTAAAACAGCCAATATACTTTGTTTGTTGATATTGAAAACCCCAATTTTCGGGCTATTGCTAATGATGCGGCATTATCTACGCCAACTTGCTCGAAAGGCGTGATGCCTTGTGCCAGCTGATAGTTCACAGCATAGGCTGTAAGGGCCGTTCCGTATCCATTGCCAAGGTGTTGGTCAAATACCTTCAGCATACCAATACTACCCTCTGCATGTATGCCAATAAAACCAACAAGTTCCGAGCCAACAAAACCAACAAATAACTCTTTGGCAAGCATCCGCTTTTTTAGATAGTCTGCACCTACATCTACATCATATGCATCTGTAATTACATTGAAATGACTCATGGTCAAAGGCTCAATCACAATTTCGCACGAAACAGACAGCGGCTCATCTGATAGATACACTGCCTGGTAATTTTCCAGCAAATTGGAATATCGCATCTTCTCCTTAAAATCATCCAGCATAAATGATTGATGGAAGGAAAATATGCCTTCTGATGGGAGCTGCGCCAGCAATGCCCTGCCGGTCTCTTGCGAGGTTACAGACATCATATATGCTCCGCTCACAGTTTCCAGCAGACATACCCCATCTTGTGTAGCGTATATAATTTGCGCCGTGCCGCGTTTGATAGGTACTATCATACCCATATGCAACAGCGGGTCTGTTCGCAGATACTCCAGAGCCTGCATGCTATACCATTATATCCAGCATGGCACCTGTGCCATCAAAACCCACCGGCGGCATTACACCGCCTTGCATAAATGCGGCTGTTGACAGCATATCTGCCATCATTTGCGCAGTTTGTTCGGCGTGGTCCATGGCATTTCTCATCAAGCCAACGTTAATATCACGCATAAGGTTCGATTCCGCCATATGTGTTGAAAGTGTTGCAATGCTCATAACATCCATGTTATGTACCTCCTTGGTTGATATAGTCGTAATCAACTATAAGTCCATTATATCATATCGGCTTATTTCGCGCAAGTCTTAATAATCAAAACTTCCACAGCCAGCACATCACCAATTTGACCGCTTTTGATGGCTGCATCTGTTTCCAGACAAGCTTCAAAGGCCCGCAGCATAGCATCGCGATTAAAATTGCGGCTGCCTTCTATAAATTCCCGCACGGCAAAGGGATGTAAGGCCAGTTTTGCAGCGATGTCCTTTTGTGACATATTGCTCGCCAGATGACCGCATTGCAGATAATACCGGAACTGACGGGCCAGCATGGTCAGCACCATCAGCGGACTTTCTTTGGCGGCTATCAGGTTGCCATATAAGGTCGCAGCGCGTTTTGCGTCTTTATCACCTATGGCGCGCATTAGGTCAAATATCTTAGCCTCCAGCGACTTTGTGCATATTGCATCCACATCTTCATTGGATATTGGGGTATCATCCCCACGTTTGTAATCTGCTAGTTTGCTGATTTCGTTGTATAGCAGCGACATATCGGCACCAGCATTGCGTATCAGGTGTATGGCCGTAGCCTTGGTCAGCTTCGCACCCAACGATGCACAGAATTTCACGGCCCAGTCTGCTAGGTCTGCTTCTTTTGGCGTTTTGGCCTCTATCACGGTGCCATGCTTGGCAACAGCCTTGTACAGTCGCCCTCGCTTGTCCACATCTGTTTCATCGAATATAATAATCGCACTTTCGGGGATATCCGCCACAAAAGCTGTCATGCTTCCGGAATCGTCCTTGCGTCCCGTTGCAAATAGGCCGCTATCGCGAATGATGACCAGGCGGCGGTCGGCTAGAAATGGCATGGTTTCAGCGGCATCCATAATTCTTGCCGGCTCGGTTTTGCCTGCAAATACTTCCATATTCATATCTCTTGCATTTTCCGGCAAAACAGCAGAAATCAGGCGTTCGCGCCAGCGGCCGGTTAGGAATGCTTCCGGGCCAAAAAATAGGTAGCATTGGGCGAAATTGCCGGTCTTTATGTGGGTGGTTAGGTCGGTCATGATTCCTCCTTGGGCGCGGGCGAGTATAGCACTCGCCCCCACATTACGGGGTTAACATTGTACGTATTTGCAGGGTTTGGCCATTGCTGCGCACAAGTATTGCGCCATGGGTGGCTGTGTTGTGAAATGGTACTGAGTGGTAATATAATCTTTGCGTTACTTCTTGATGCGGATGGCCGAACATATTATTACGCCCGGCTGATATAATTGCCAGACTTGGGTTCACGGCCTGCACAAAGCTATCTGATGTAGATGTGCGGCTGCCGTGATGCGCCAGCTGCAATATATCGGCTTGCATCACACATCCACGAACCACTAAATACTCTTCAGCAGCCACATATATATCGCCCGTTAACAGTATGGCATTGTCTCCATGTACCAGGCGCAGCACCAGCGATACATTGTTGGTTCCGGAGAGCGTTGGTTCGCTATATGGAAACAAAGCGTGAATCTGCATATCATGGAAATTTATTACATCTCCGGCAGAAATATAGCTGATGGGTGTATTTGTGGCTTCGGCGGCGGCTTGCATAGCTTGATACATATAGTATTCTTCATCGCTACCCGCCCGCGCTAGAATAAGGTGGTCTATGCGGCCTGCATACATGGCTTCAACCAGCCCCAGCACGTGGTCGCGGTGGTTATGGGTGCCAATGGCGGTGGCTTGGTTGATGCCGCGATAATTAAGATACGGTACCAGTGTGAATGTACCCACATTTTCGCCCACCTCACGGCCAAAAACGCCGCCGCCATCTATAATGATAGCAGTTCCATCGCGTGAAACAACAACAGATTCGCCCTGACCCACGTCTAAAAACGTGATGTTGATATAGGGGCTGCGCCAAGTTGCTACGGCAGAGACTGAAAAACACAGAACAAAGGCGAGGCCCAGCACACCAAGACGTTTAGGAATATTTTTGCCCATATGCATTATGGCAATAAAGGCTATTATAGCGGCAATGCTGATTACCAGCACAAATACGCTTTGTCGCCCTGTTACTATTGTAGCATATGGCAAGCGAAGTGACCAGCTAATTACAAAATCGTAGATTGTGAGCAGTGACCATAGCGGAAAAGCCAGTATTTGTGCCAGAAATATACCAACTGCTCCGAAAATACCAATGATAGCGATTGCAAAACCCAATACGATGACGAAAAACACACTGGGCAGCAATATGAAATTGACCAGCGGCGATATGGGCGAAACTTCATGAAAAAACCAGGCGTTGACGATGAAATACGCAGCATTGGCGGATATTGTGGCCGCTAGATATCTTTTAACATACCAGTTGTTCAAAATCAGGGCCAGGCGGCTATGTTTTCCAGTCAACATCGTCAAGGCTTTGTCCACAGGCGGCGTGCCCAATGAGAGGGCCAGCACCACAGAAAACGAGTAGATAAAGCCGGGGTCAAAGAGATACAGCGGCTGAAATAGCAGTAGGGCAATAGCCGCGATGGATATGGATGTTGGTGTGTCACTCTCATACCCTAGCAGGCCAGACATCACAAGGGCTATGCCCATTATCGCAGCGCGGATGGTGGCTACGCCTGCGCCTGTTAGGATGGTGAAAAGTATGATAAACAGAATTGTGAGAGCCGAACGCCGTTTTGCCGCCATGCCACAAAATTTCAATGCTCTTTCGATGGCGATAGCCAATATGCTCACATGCAGGCCCGATACCACCAAAATATGGAACATGCCCACAGAGCGGTACATATCCCGCACATCATTATCCAGGCTGGTTCTATCGCCCACAATCATAGCTTTCATTATGCCTGCAGCCCAGGGTGGCAGGGCATCATCAAATACAGCGGACAGCCGCACACCAAAGTTGCGGATATGCATGGCAGGCGTAAGGATGATTTCGTAGGCATCAACTGCCTCGGCAAATATCTTATAATCTATGCCTCGGCTACGCAGAAATTGGAATTCATTGAAGCCGCCGGGATTGCGGGCACCATCCAACGGCAGTAGATATCCGGAGACTACAACGCGCTGGCCCAGCGAAACATATGCCCCATCCGGCAAATATGTCAATATGCCCTGTGTGGATTGATGCACATCCTGCGATGGCCCAATGCGAAAGGCAATAGCGCGTATGCTGACGCGCTGACGGCCTGTGCGCGTTTCGGATACATCTTCCACAGTGCCCTCTATGCGCACAAAGCCGTGGCGGGCGGCCACCTCTTCCAGCACCATATCATTGGGAGACATTACACTTGCAATAAAAATCGCCCCAACCATTGCAATTACAGGAAATATCAGGGCGATTTTGCGTTTGTATACAAAAAAGTAAATTATTGCTAGAGCGGTTGCAGCAAGGCCAAGTACAAACAAATGCACATCCGGGATAAAATACCGCCCAAATATAATGCCGCCAACCAAAAAGGCGGCAAGCCCTACCATTGGCCGCGCCATTTTAAACCCCCTAATCTATGCTGAATAATGCTCCGGTATCGGTGCAGTAAAGACCTACAACCCAGCCGTCAACTCTAAAAAAATTGAATTGAACAATCTTGACTATGTCTGTGTCCAAAAGCTGCCGCATCCCAAAGCTTGCATTGTTGCCATCCCAGCCGCCACCAAGCACTTTTTCTATGCTGCCATCTTCCGCAAGCTTCACAGCTTCATACCAGGCCGAAGCTTCTGCCTGGTGGGGGCGCGGAAAAATTATGGCCAAAAGGGTATTGTTTATACTGAATAGCCTAGAAAACTCAATATCATTTTGCAAAAGTGTGTTTTGTGTGCCATCAGTATTTATGCGATATAGGTTGTTATACCAATCATCCCTGAGCCGGAGGTAATACACCCAGTCATCTATCATTACAAATCTACCTGAAAAAAGCGCATCAAGTTCAGAAATATACTCTTCTGCCGGATTCTGCGGCTCAAGTGGTTCAGGCAACTGCGTAAAAATTCCACCAATTTGGGTAGATAATATCCGTTGCGCCCGAAGTTCAGCATCTATCAGCACAAAATCCGCAGCCAAATCCGCTCCGGCCCAGTCGCTGTTGATAAACACAACGGCTCCATCTTCCATTTGCCACCAACCCGTGTTAGAAGATGCAAAATTTATGCTTTCAAATTCATAAAGGTCATTGCGCACGCCTGTGTCAAGCTGCAAATATTCTAGTATCACTGTCATTTCATCAAGATTATCATGCGCAAACAAAATAGAGTTGCTAGCTGGATGAAACCTCGGTACGCCGTAATATATACCCGAATCTATCAATACAGCATCCAGTGTTGACAGCGAAATGCGGTATGTATCATAATTCCGGGCTTCCCAAACGCCGGTTCTCCGGCTTACAAATAGATATTGCTCGTTCATACCCAATATTTCAACATGGCCATCGCCAGGCACAACAACCGTCTCGCCCTGCGCGATATTATCAAGCGGTAGACGATACAGTAAATGATGACCTCCCGTGAACTCGGAATCAGTAAAGAAGAAATGTGTATCTGTTTTCGCCCAGGTTGAGGTGAAGTTTGCTTGCATATCGCGAACAACCTTAACCTCCTCCGTTACTATTTCTTCTTCAATTTCCTCTTCCTCTTCGGCTTCAGATTCAATCTCAATTATCGGTTCCTCTTCATCCAAATCCCCTTCTTCTGCAGCCTCTACAATCAATTCCTGCTGTTGACTATCTGCTTCCGGCGTACATCCGGCAAGCACCATCAACAGCAAGGTGGCCATTCCCAACCACAGATATTTCCTCATAAATAACACCTCGCTGATACTATCATACATCATGCTCTTGCAACATCTTGGCATAATCTGTTAAACAGCGATTCATAATAACCTCAGGCTCTACACCGTTTTGCTCCGCTATGTCCGAAAATACTTGGTAAACATCATTTCTTACAGCTATTAAAATTTCTTTGTTCAATTTGTGAAAATATGGATTCTTAACAGCACCTTTAAAATCCTCGGCGGTATATTCGGCTTTCATCATTCAACACCTCCCTGATTTATATAGCTCAATTTCATTCTTTGTAGCTTTTCTTGCTGATATTATCCTAATAATTTCATCATCCCCACCACGATAACAATGGCAAACCATTAACTCGCGAAACAGGCTATCTATACCAATAATTATGAACCTTTCTTCATCTGACGAATGACTTTCATCGTACAGAAATATAGCATATTTGTCATCAAACACGGTTTCGGCTTCATCAAACGATACGCCATGCTTAATTTTGTTGGTTCTGTTCTTATTTTCATCCCATTCAAATTTCAATAAAGCTCACCCATTCTCTAATTCTACAAAAGTGCGTCACTCTCCCACATGCCCCACAATAATCCCCTCATCCCGCTCAATAGGCCCGCTCAAGTCCATATGCAAGCTACCGTCCTCATCCGGCTGTATCGGTTGCCCATCTATGAAAATTTGCACGCGCCGCGTTTCCGGCCGCGCCGTTAGGGTGTTTACCAGCGAAAATACTATCATTTGCTCGTCTGTGCTACCGCCGGCCAAGAGCAGGTCGTAAAAGTCCTGCGTTAGGTCTACTATAATTGTATCGGTTGGGTCTAGCCGTTCCAGCATATTGTATGCAATAGTAGGCGGGATGGCAGGATATAGGCCGGGGGTCTGTGGACCTTCTATCAATGCATCCAGAATAAAACGCTCTATGTCTTCTTGCGGGTTTGTATAGATGATGCGTGATTCGCCAATAAGGCCCATCGAGTTATAGTCAGGAAAATATAGCATCACAACGGTGCTATCTACAATTATCGGCGGCACATCTTCTGCCAGGCTGGTGTTTTCTCGCCTACGCATACCAAATTCTTCGCCATGTACGTCCAGCATGGGCTCTTCACCCACATAGAACTCCAGTTGGTCGATAAAATCTAGGTCTGTGAGCGTGTACACCATCGAACTGGTAATAAATATCATTTCCAGCGGGTCTATATAGGCAAAAGACGGCGAAAAAGTAACGCGTAGCGTGTTTTCTACACGTGTACGCAGCCGCGCCCCTTCAATATACACGCCATCAGGTATGCTCGGCAAAAAGGCCGCCGTCTGCGGGCCTTCCAGCAACCCTTCCAGCACAGCCTCAATCAACGCAGCCTTATCTTCATCCGCTTCCAGCTGCCTCTGCTCGCTGCCCCACCGGCCGTCCTCATCACGGAAATAAAAGCTGATGGACAGCATATCGGCCTGTACAGTTCCAGGCGGCGGTGGCAACGCATCATCAAAGGCATCACGCAGCCCAAGTAGAGTAACCAAGCTTATAGTAACAAGCAAGGTAATGGAGATTGCGCTTAAAATATATCTGCGCTTTATACGTCTTTTATTCTTTAATTTGTTAGATTTTTTTGACATTTTCTCCGCGCCTCCCTTAGTTATTCCTGTAATGCAGCGGAATCCTTACCATGAATGTACTTCCTTCTTCTTCCTTGCTTGCCAGCTTTATGCTGCCTTTGTGCAGCAAGATGGTCTTGTGTGTGATGGCCAGTCCAAGACCCGTGCCGCCGGTGCCCGTGCCTGCTTCTCTGCCGCGCCCCTTGTCCACACGGAAAAATCGGTCAAATATATTAACCTGATTTTCCTCGCTAATGCCCATACCATTGTCCTCTACAGTAATAAATGCGCTTTTGTTATCGGCATCCAGCATAATTTTAACATGGCCGTTAGGGTTGTTATATTTTATGGCATTTTCTACCAGATTAGATATAGCCAAACTAACTTTCATCTCATCAGCCTCGATATTAACCTGACGCAGCTCCGTAAATTTTACATACACCTGCCGCTGCTCTGCCAGCGGCTTTAGCCGTTTTATCACGCTCTCCAACATGTGGTTAAAATCAAAATTGCTGATATTAAGCGGCAGTTCTGTTTCATCCAGTCTTACCAGCGTTAGCAGTTCGTTTACAATACTTGTCATTCTGTCAACTTCGGATGTAATGTCAGTTAAAAATTCTTTATATGTTTCGCCAGGCACATTTTCTTCGTGCACCAGAGATTCGGACAATACCTTGATGGAGCTTAGAGGCGTTTTAAGCTCATGCGATACATTTGATACAAATTCCTGCCGCGCCGTTTCCACCTTTGCAAGTTTCTCTGTCATATCGTTAATGGCCAGACCCAGCTCGCTAAATTCGTCTTTGCTCTTTAAGTTTATCCTCTCTTCCAGCTGCCCCTCAGATATCTTTTGTGTAGCAGAAAGAATGTGGCGCATAGGCATAATAAACCATTGGGCTATAAGCATAACCACAGCAGCCACAATCAAGCCCATCAACAGTATAAAGCCCATAGTAAGACTATTCACATTATCTACTAGTTCATCTAATCCGGTAATACCATGTGTTACCATAACTGCACCTACAGTATCATTTTCCTCGTCAAATACAGGTGCAATTTCAGTTATGGTGCGCCCATCAGATATTGCGCTGTGCTGCGAGCCGCCCAGCGCGTGTATTATGCCTGCGCTGGCAAGCGTATTGCCTTCATACATCCCCAGCGAGTCATAAATCACCATGGCCATGGCATCCACTACAATTATGCGCGCATCCCAGCTGGCACTAACTCTACCAATTTGCCCATCCCGTACAGAGCGTATAACCGGGTCGCTTACAAAATCAGAATCCGTTACCAGCGTTGCCATTTGATTTGATACAAAGCGCAGCTCTCCCGCCCTTTGCTCTATATGATGATTTTCAAGCACATTTATGGTATTGGCCCAAAGCACAAACATGGGTATAACACTAACCAAAAGATACGACAAAAACAGCTTCCAGCGCAGGGTACGCAAAGTTGATAGCTGCCTGCGCCCAAACCTGCGCATCCTAACGATGGTATGCATCATCTTTTTTTTGTTTGGTCCTTCAAACTTCATTAATAGCCCTCATACCTACTTGAAATAATAGCCAACCCCCCATTTTGTGTGTATATATTTTGGGTCGCTAGGTGCATCTTCTATTTTTTCGCGTAAACGGCGCACATGTACATCCACCGTGCGCACATCACCGGGATAATCGTAACCCCATACGGTATTGAGCAACTCTTCGCGGGTATATACGCGCTCGGCATTTTCCATAAGCAGCTCTAGTAGGTCAAATTCTTTGGCAGTCAAATTTACCTCACGACCGGATATATTCACGCGGCGGCTGTCCACCTCAATTTCCAGCCCACGTACATTGTGCGCGCCCTTATCTGCTGATGTTTTGCCGTTGCCCTTCACGCTTCTGCGCAAAATGGCCCTTATGCGGGCTTTCAGTTCCAGTATATTGAAGGGCTTTGTCAAATAATCATCCGCGCCATATTCCAGACCCATAATTTTGTCCATGTCCTCACTTTTGGCCGTAAGCATTATAATAGGCGTGTCCGAAAACTCGCGTATGCTTTGGCAAACTTCCAGCCCATCAAGCTTTGGTAGCATCACATCCAGCACTATCAGGTCAAATTGGTTTTCCTTTGCTAATGCCAGGCCTTCTTCGCCGTCATATGCCACAGAAACATCCATGCCATCCTGCTCCAGGCTAAATTTTATGCCTTTTATGATATTTTTTTCATCATCTACAACCAAAATTTTGTTTGCCATGTCTTTCGCCCCTTCATAATAATCTGCTATTCCACCGTTATTCTATCCCGTATATTCTCAAATGTCCGCTCGCCAATTCCGCTGACATTCATAATCTCTTCTATGCTCACAAATCCGCCGCGTGCCTCTCTGTGGCTAATGATATTGCCTGCCGTTACAGGCCCTATGCCGCTCAGTTGCTGAAGTTGCTCGCTGGTGGCCGTATTTATATTGATAAAACCATCGGAAGTCTGGCCGGAAGTCTGGCCTGATGGTGGCATATTATCCGCAACGCTAAAAACCACGATATGCTGGGCATCTGTCAATCTCGCCGCCAGATTTATGGCGTTTTCATCCGCATCCGATGTCATACCGCCCGCAGCTTCAATGGCATCTACAACGCGGGCTCCTTCATAAAATTCAAATACGCCGGGATTGCGCACCTCGCCGCTTATATATACCATGATGGTTTGAGACACAACCAAAATTTCGCTTTGCTCGGCTTCAACAGCATATCCCTGTGTCTCCACATCCATCCCAACTAGTACCACGGCTGTATTTCTCTGCTCGTTAATATACAGCACAACAAAAATGGCAATTACCCCAAAGGCACCAAAAAGCAGCCATTTCGCCGCCTTTGCCGACTTTATATTGAACTTTTTCATCAACTTCTCAAACATTTCTCCATTTTCCTTCGTATTGTGTTATAATACAGTATATCAAATTTTGCGCGCCAAATCAAGAATAATCGCGGAGGTTTCAATGCCACAAAACAAAGTAAGCTTCATCCTGCTCGTCATCAGTCAGGGCATAAGCCTGATAGGTACATCCCTTCTGCGTTTTGCTATATCCCTGCATGTGTTGGACCTAACGGGCTCCGCCGAGGTTTTCGCCACAATGGTGGCCATTTCCTTCCTGCCTATGGTGTTTTTCATGCCCATTGGCGGCGCGATGGCCGATAGGTTCTCCAAAAAGACGCTTCTTGTTATCAGTGATAGCGCAAATACCGTATTTGTAGCTATTCTGGCCGTTTTGCTCTTTGGCGGCAGCCAGTCTATTTTTATGCTTGGTGCCACAATAACATTGCTAACCCTTGTTTCCTCTGCATATCACCCTACCGTCACAGCTTGCTTGCCCGCGCTGGTGGAAAAAGAAGAGCTAGCCAAAGCCAATGGCATTATCAAGGGTATTAGGTCCATATCTGTTTTGGCCGCACCCATGATGGCAGGGCTTCTTTTCGGCACAATAGGCGTAGAAAACCTGGTGGGCCTGTGCGTAATAATCTTCCTTTTTTCGGCCATCATAAATATCTTCATAAAAATACCATATATCCCAAAAGAAATGAACGGCGGCATTGTTCGTGTAATTGCCGCCGACTTAAAAGAAGGTTTTGTTCATATAACCAGAGAAAATCCCATACTTCTCAAGCTATCTCTGGTATTCACTGTCCTAGTATTTTTCTTCCAGGCCATGCTGTCTGTTGCATTCCCATATATGGTAAGAATCGGCTTTGGCATGAGCGAGCAGTCCGTTGGCATGGCCAATGCCACATTGGGTGCGGCCATACTTATCGCCAGCCTTGTGGCGGGTCGCCTACGAAATCATTTAAGATTAAGCCGCCTACCATATTTCATAGCCGCAATAGGTGTGGCTGTTACGCCCATAGCCATATCTACGCTATTGCCATTGGATAATGTTCTTCTGCCCTTTTTGATATTTGTGGTGGGGTTTATGTTTATCATGTTTACTTTCACGCTGGTTGACATATCAGTAATGACATACACGCAGTCCAATGTGCCGCCTCATCTGGTAGGTAAAGCCATCGCCATATTTATATCTATAGCTAATCTTTCCGCTCCCATCGGCCAATTTGTGCTGGGCTTTTTGCTAGAAAACCTATCCGAAGGCCGTTTCGCACTATTCATATCCATTGCCGCGCTAACAGTACTACTAGCAATATTCGCAAGACGACATTTTGTCGCAGCAGAGTAATTTTTCGTGTATTTCGTAGTTCAAAATCTTTTTTAATCCCGCACTTGGAGCATAGCCAGTGGCGGCTTGTTGGTGATTATATGTGTGCCCACCAAGGAGCCAACCGCTATGCCCGTCAAATATATTCCCGCAAGCATCGCAAGTTGAATCTGTGTTACATATTGTATACCAAATACCGGCGGAATCACGAACAAAACCACCACCGCACCACCCAGAGATGCAATAAATTGTATCATCAACATAACGAATCCTGTATGCATCTTGCCATATCCCAGTATTCGCATAATGGCTGCGATTCTTGAGTTTTGCAGCATCAATAGCACTGCCAATCCAAAGCCTATCGTAAGCGAAAGGGTTATCGTAACCGGAAATAGCAGCTGCAACAGCACAAGATTCTGCTCCATTTGTCCCGCTGCCACACGAAGCTCCTCGTCATGTAATGTAGCACGCACAGGCATCATGCCGCGTTGCGCAAAATTGTCCACCAGGTAATCTACTTCATTGCGCAGCCAAACCAACTCTCTGTTCAGCTCTGTATTCACATCAAATCTAAAAGTGATATACCGCAGGTTTTCGCCCAATATAAATTCCATCGCCGCCATGGGCAACAGTACGGCATTGCGCCCCAAAAAACGCTCTATACCACCATTGTGTTCGCCAATAACCACAATGCGCAACTCTATAAAATCGCGTGGGCGTTGAAATGCACCTCTTGGGGTAGAATGGACGAGATATGCAGTATCTCCTACTGCCAAACCTCTCTGCTCTAGCGTATCCGTTGATAAAACCACAGGTATCGGAGCTTGTAGGGCTTCGTCATAATATACAAAATCATTCCAGCCAAGACCCGTTGCAAAGCTGGCTTCAAAAGGCTCCGCAACCACATTTTCCATATCCGGCATCAGCGCAATGCCACGCTCACTAAACTCCGCTAAAAACTTATCAACATCATTAAATGCAAACAGGGCATTTGTTCTGCGCACATACCAGTTGTGATGCTCCCGCGCTATATAATCCCAAAACGGATTCCAAAAGCCATCAATTGTGCCATCCATGGGATTAAATCCATCATTTTCGCTTATTATGAAAAATCTATAGTGTCCGGCCTCGGCATAATAATTCTGTATTATGCCTTGCTCCATTAGGGCATCCACGGTCTGTCGCCGTATTACGCTATTCATCGCATCGCCCACGCTATGCATCAGCGCATTGCCTGCAAACAATTCTCCAGAAAGCACGGTATTATCATACAGCCTATCAAGATTTTGTTCGGTGCTTATCATAGATTCACGCAGCAGTCCCATGGTTAGGATGAAAAAGCCCGCTATAGCAACAGTTAGCACGGTTTTTGCAGGGGCCCGCAGGATATGTTGAATAATAAATCTTGCATTGGCCGCTATTTTCCTGAGTATGGTAGATTCATCCATATTTTCTGATGTTAATGAATTCGATATCTCCCCAATAGCCCGCAAACTATCCACATTCGCATGATGGCTCGTTGATGCCTGCACTGCGGCTTTCTTCTTGCGTGACTTCTTCGATACCCTACCTTGCAGCATCTCTAGCACGGGCAATCTGGAAATCTGTCGAACTGCAACATACACCATGCCTGCCATTACCGCGCCTGCTGCTACAATTTGCAGCACAAGCCATGCCAAAGGAAATTCCAGGCTCATTTCAATACCGGTTGCTGCACTCATTGGTTCCAACGTGCTCTGTACCTCTCCCAGCGCAAATATCCAGCCAGCTGTACCGCCCAATATTATCGCGGGCAATCCAAATAATATCATTGGTATTAGTATTTGCCTGGATGTTTTGTCGGCAGGATTGCCTAATGCCCGCAATATCGCATATTCCCTGCGCCGCGGTCCGGTATATAAAAATGCAACTAAGCCAAACACAAGCAGCAGCACAATCCAAAACATAACTGCATTAACCGTTATAGATGCCAGCGTGGGTTCTGCCATTTCCCAAAAATGCGCCGAACCGCTGGGTATCATATGCAAATCTAAGCCCAGTGCCGCCAATGTTTCTCTATATTCCAGATAAAATGCTGCTTCATTCCTTGTATCCGCCAATGCAAAGCTGTACCAGTTGCTCCAAACATAATCGTTATATCCATGCATACTATCAACCGGCATAAAATCTGGCGGCAACAGCGAATCCGGAATATACACATAGCTTGCAAGCAAAATTGAGGTATATGTCCACGGGCCGGTCCCATGCGGTCCATTTGGTAGCTTCATATATGTGCCGACAATCTCCAGCTCCATACCCTCAATCATAAATTCATCAGGATTGCCAATTACAGCAAAATCTAAAAATCCTGCGCCCATCACAAAAGTGTCCCGAAAGCCGCGCCATGCCAGTGTTCCAAGCTCAAAATACGCTACGGTATGCAAATCTACAATCTGCTGATGTCTTGGCACGCTCACCGTTATGGTGTCACCAATACTTAAACCTCTGTACGACGCCAGCCCATGGTGTATCACCGCTACCTGGCGCGCTTCTAAGTGGTCTTCATGATTCAAAAGCCGCCCATCTATCAGAGTAAATTGCCCGCGCTCTTCCTGCGACACCATCGGCATTGCCGTCATGTCTGCCGTGGTGCGCAGCCAAACCGAGCTTTGGTTATATTGCATCTGCGCGAAGGCATCCGGTAGATGTTCCAGGCCAGCAGCAGAAAAATCTGCTTCACCCTGGGGCACATGTACATACATCAGTCCTTGGTCGTTAAGCGGATGCATATATAAAATATCCCACATGCCAACAACCGGCGGCGACCACCTTATGCCTCTACCATAATTTGACACCCAGTAAAACGCCGCTCGCATTAAATAGCGCTCGCCTACTTCCATGCCAGCCACAGAATTTTCACCATCTTGTATAAAATATCGCAAATCTAAGTTTTGCCCGGCAACCGCATGTTCGGCAAAGCCAACTACCACATCATCAACTGTCAACCTAATTTCAATATAATGCCCGCTGCGCTCGCTGTTGTGCTCCGCAATCCTATCCACCACACCGTAAAAGTAGACATAATGCTGCCTTTCCGCAATAGGCCGATGAAAAGTTTCCATCCCATGCAACACATGTCCGCCATTACCAATGCGCCCGCCAATCTGCACATTATCTATGCCATGCATCACAGCTTCCGCTCCACGCCGCCTATCTTCAAAGCCCACCAATTCGCTGGTCGCCAACATCTGCGCGCCAAGGGCAACATTTCCATATGCCTCGTCCTGCACTTGCAAAAAGCCAATGGTACGATAAAACTCGGCAATCTCATATATACGCTCCCGCACCACAATAAACTCCGTAGTGCGCAACACAAAAGCAAATGCCGCAACCCCAACCAGCAAAAACAGCACCAAGCTACGCAAAGGCTGCCGCAGCACCGCCTTTACAAAAATATTCTGTCCACCAACACCCGTCTTCGCCCTCATTTCATCACCGCCAAGCCAAAAGTTTTCCTCAATTATATCACACAATCAAAAAACATCCAAGCAGAAAAATTCCCCTTGACATCCCCCGCCCACAATGATATAATCTTCCTTGTCGCAGCTGTGGCGGAACTGGTATACGCGCAAGACTAAGGATCTTGTGGGATCACTCCCGTGCAGGTTCAAGTCCTGTCAGCTGCATAATGGCTAAATACGGACTTTCTGGATTGTCAGAATAGTCCGTATTTTTTTCATTTTTGCCGTTAATTTTGCCGTTGTCCACGGTTTTGTCCACAGAAATATTGAATTTTCCAAAATTGCAGTTTTTGGAATTATGGTTATAGTAATCAAACTTGAAAAACGTCCCAATAAAACGCAGGATTTTTTCACGATTGCAAGAAAGTGAAGACGACGCGTGCCTGTCAAGTTTTGGCACAAGAATCACGTGCCAAAACCAATGGACACGCTAGGATGAACTGACGAAGCAATCGTGAAAAAAGACAAGTTTTATGGGATGGTTTGCAAGTTTGATTGCTATAACATATGCTTTATCATTTAAAACAGCCCTTTCTTAGTTGATTTTAAGACAGTCGTCGCTTTTCGGCAGTTGGTTATGCAGGTTGCTATGGTCGGACACTATAGCCATGGCTCACTTTCATTTCCTTAGTGATGATTATTTGGTAGCAACGCATAACCCCCTATTATACAGAGTTTCAATTTTGTAAAACCCTGCACCTTATGCTGTCTAAACATGGCTAGTTGTAGCATATATCTCGGAAGTATTACAAGAGCTATGTGCTGTTGATTTAACTATTTACTTGAAAGACCGTCAGGGCTCAACAGGCGATTCAATAGTTGCAACGTCAAGTAGCTCAAACACAAGCAGTGCAAGCATAGACATTCAAGTTAAACGAATATATTTTCAATTACCCCTATAAATAACCCCCGCCTTATGCTATAATGTTCATTTGAAATAAAGCAAGTGCGACGTCGTATTACGAGAGGACAGATAAAATTGGCAAAAGACTTTTTTGAAGCAACCAGCGAAACCATCAGAAATCTTAACCAAACCGAGCAAAGTCTTTTTGATTATGTTGTGAAAAACATGGACGAGGTTAAATATATGAGCATACAGAAATTCGCGGAAGAAAAATATCTTTCTACTACCACGATTTTTCGTTTTACGAAAAAATTAGGATTTTCTGGTTATGCTGATTTTATAAACAGCTTATTAGTAACATCTCACAGCCATCAAAATACGACAATGCCGAATGTTATCATAGGCAAAGGGTACAGCGAGGAGTATTTAAAAAACGCTTTGGAAGCTGTGCGAGTAATGTCGCCTAATCAAATGAGGAATGTTGTGGCTATACTATCACACAGGCCTAACATTTACATTTTGACGGACGACAACGCCCACACTATAGGTCAATACTGCGAAAGGCTGTTCATTGGTTTAGGGTTTCACGCCTATTTTCCGGAAACTGCTTACCAAATGCGCAACCTTGTTAATCACATAGAGCCCAATGATATGATTATAGCTCTCTCGTATACAGGGCAGGACTGCGAAATGATTGATTTCATCGAAAGAGTGTTTCTAACCGAACGTCCTCACTTGCTGTCAATTACGAGAGCCGATAACAATCCACTGGAAAGTTTATCGGATACTAATTTTTATGTGTTTGCTGATGAAATTCGTGTTCCTGGTATGGATTTAACTTCCAGCGTAACCATGCTAATGATAGTGGAGCTCTTGATTTATGAGTATATAGCTACAAAGGGCGCGCAAGCAAAGTAACAAAATTACGCAAAAAGTAACATATTACCTCTTACGAACTATTCATACAATATACACAAAACCTCTTTCATTTCAAGTGCTATATAGGCTATAATATAGGTCTATGCAATAACAACATAGATATGGGAGGGCTTTTATGCCGGCAAAGAAGAAAGCAGTAAGAAAAATGCACGATGAAAGGATGCAGACCAAGAAATTCAGGTTGTTTGATGCTGTTTTGGCCGCCGTGTGCGTTACAATGGTTGTAGAATCTGTAGCACCCACTGCCGCCATAGGCAATAGCCAATATTTTTGGTGGCTGTTGATGTTCGTAGTGTTCTTTATACCATATGGCTTTATAACTGCCGAGCTCGGCTCTACATATTTGGATAAAGGCGGCCTTTATGATTGGGTAAAACGAGCATATGGGCGAGATTGGGGTAGCCGCTCTGCATGGTATTATTGGATTCAATTTGTATTTTGGCTGGCATCTTTAGCCGTGTTGTTCACAGAGGTGCTTTCTCAAGTGATTGGCACAGATATCCCTGTAATAATTTCGGTTGCACTTCAGCTAATACTGATATGGGCAATGTGCTATGGCAGCCTATTGCCTATATCTGTAAACAAGTGGCTGATAAATCTTGGCACTTATGCAAAAATTATACTCATGGTCGGGCTTGGTGCGTTTGGTTTGTATTGCGGCATTGTCTTTGGGTTTGCTAATCCTATAACGTCTACTTCGGATTTATTGCCAAGCGTCGGGGGCATAACTTTTATTTCTGTTATCATACTCAATTTCAAAGGATTTGAAGTGGTGGCAGCTTTCACCAAGGATATGAGGAACCCTAAAAAAGAAATTCCCAAAGCCTTTCTTTTGGGCGGAATCCTTATTTGCTTTTTCTATGTGTTTGCGTCATTCGGCATTGGTGCAGCTATTCCCATTGCAGAATTAAGCACATCCGGCGGACTTATAGACAGCTTTGTCCACTTTTTTAATGTGCTTGGATTGCCCGGCAATGTTCTTGTTCCGATTGTGGGTGTGCTGTTTTTGTTTACCCTGTTTATCAATGTGCTATCTTGGGCATTGGGTGTAAACTATGTGGCATCTCATGCAGCAGAACAAGGCTCTATGCCTAAAACATTTGCTAAAAGAAATAGAGAGGGCGCTCCAGTCGGTTCATCCATATTAATAGGAGTTATTGCATCATTGATGGTGATTATCGTGCCGTTTATATCCAATCCTGATATATTCTGGGGATTCTTCGCAATGCAAATCATTACATTATTTTTTGCATACTTGTTAATGTTTCCTGCATTTAAGAGGCTACGCAAAATTGATCCCGATGCAGAACGTCCCTTCAAAACTCCGGGTGGCCCATTTGTAATAAACCTGATTGCTTATGTACCGCTTGTAATGCTAATTGTATCAGCAATATTTTCCATGGTGTATCCACTTGCTGATGGCGCATGGTATTTTGACACTATGATAGTTGTGGGCACTGTGGCAGCAGTTTTGGTTGGTGAGGTTATTGTCATTACAACAAGGCGTGGACGACGCAAAGATAAAATGGTTCAGCACAATGACATATCATAATCGCAAGTTGTTGTAAGAACCCGTTTATCATCTCGCTTTCAACAAATTTTCGAATGTTTTTTCGCTAGGCAAGGAGAGGTTGACGACGCAAAGCCAAAGCTTTTGCTAGGAAACCTCGACCTTTGCGGTTTGCCTGCGTCAAACTGGCCGAAGGCCACTTTCGCACAGTGAAAGCGCTGGGACCTAGTGGAAAATGAGCCGAAAAGGCGTTGGAATGGAGATGGTAAACAGGCTCTTAGGTCGGATTGACTACAAAAACACATCTTTTGTCGTCAGATGTCAAAACTGCCATAGATTTTATCTTGAGTGGCGGTCAAGCTCATGATGCGCCACAAGGTTGCAACCTCTTGAATATTATCGGCAAACAAAAGATTGTAATTCCTTTGATTATGGATAGGGGTTATGAATAGGACTATGATAAGGGGATGTACAAGAGACGCAATGAAATCGAAAGATTTTTTCGTTTAATCAAAGGTTTTCGCCACATATTCACAAGATACAAAAAGTTCGACATTATGCTGATTAGGCTTATTCAGCTTGTGTTAGTGCTTGTGGCTATCCGGTAGTGTGAACAGGCTCTAGGGGGTAGATTCTAATTCATTCTATACATCTTCCAAAAACATGTGATATAATAAATATCAAGAGAACATGAATTCGGATTGTAAATTTCTAAATGCGCTATTGGTGGCGTAGCCAAGGGAGATTAAACAACTATGTATCCTAACGAATTTACCAATCATTTGAACGCAGTATTGCCTTTTATATGGTTTGCAGCCACTTTGGTGGCAACATTTATTGTAACAAAATTGTTTAGAGTAATATGGAGACTATTTAACACCGCTACACTCCATCTTTTGTTTCTAAAGAATGTCCTATCCGTAGTTATAGGTGTTACGGGGTTTTTCGTTGCTTTAAGCTGGTTTCCTAGCTTTACAACTGCTGCCACAGCATTGTTTGCCGGCTCTGGAATCGTTGCCCTTGTCATAGGCCTGGCTCTGCAAGAACCTTTATCAAATATTTTTAGCGGCTTAATCTTATCCGTGTCCAAGCCCTTTGAGGTTGGAGACAGAGTTCATTTGATAAATGCCCAAATTACTGGAACCGTCGAAGATATAACAATAAGACATACTGTTATCAAGTCATTCTTGAATAGCCGTATTGTTGTTCCTAACTCTGTTATCAAACAAGAATTAATCGAAAACTCTCATTTGACAGATCGACATGCTTCTCAATTTATAGATGTTATTATCACACATGATTCTGATGTAGATGCTGCCTGTAAGATTATTGCAAGTGTTATATCCGAACACCCTGATTTTATTGACACAAGGGCCGAGGAAGATAAGAAGACGACAGACCTTGTTCCTGTGTTCATTAGAGCAATCACTTTGCATGGTGTAGAATTGCGTGCGAGCATGTGGACTATATCTGTTATAACTAATTTCGTGGCTTGCAGCGATGCGAGGCATGATATTTTAAAGAAGTTTAAAGAGGTGGGTATAGAGTTTGCCAGGGCGCCTGTTGTTGGGCTTGTGTAGTTTTAAACATTAGAGTAGTTTATGACTAGCCATATGCGCAACATCAGAGATTATAGTCATTTTAGCAATGGCGCATAGCCTGTTTCATACAGGCTATGCGCCATTGCTATGTGTTTTGCAGAGAAACAACTTTTGATGTGCAACCAATCCAAATTTTTGCTGTCTATAAACATGAGGACAACTATAGCGAATCAACCTAAGAACTCGTTTACCATCTCGCTTTCAACAAATTTTCGAGTGTTTTTTCGCTAGGCAAGGAGAGGTTGACGACACAAAGCCAAAGCTTTTGCCAGGAAACCTCGACCTTTGTGGTTTGCCTGCGGCAAACTGGCCGAAGGCCACTTTCGCACAGCGAAAGCGCTGGGACCTAGTGGAAAATGAACCGAAAAGGCGTTGGAATGGAGATGGTAAACAGGCTCTAATGATTATAAATATCCGGAAGGAGGGCTGCGATGTTAGGCTTGAAGATACACGCTACCGCTCATTATGTGCCATCCAGAGTGGTTACTAACGAGGAGATAGGCGCATGGGTTAACACATCAGACGAATGGATTATGCAGCGTACCGGCATAAGCCAGAGGCATATGTCCGTAGGGGAAAACACATCTGATTTATGCATAAAAGTAGCGGACAAGCTGCTTGAAAAAGCGAAGCTCACATCAGATAAAATAGACCTGATATTGGTAACCACAGTAACGCCGGATTATTTATCGCCATCCGTATCTTGCATTGTTCAAGGAGCCATAGGAGCTAAAAATGCCTTTGCTATGGATATAAACGCTGCCTGTACCGGGTTTGTATATGGCCTTTCCGTTGCACAGAAATATCTTGCCAGCGGACAATGTCGTAACGTAATGCTTATTGGCGCAGAGCTATTAACTAAGTATGTGGACTGGACCGATAGAAATACCTGCATCCTCTTTGGAGATGGCGCCGGCGGCATGATTTTGTCCGCGGATAACAACAAGCTTTATACAGAAAAACTTCATTCGCGCGGCGCAATGCCTATCACCTTGTCCCATCAGAGGGTTATCAACCCATTCTGTTCAGGAAGCAGAGATATAGATTATCTCAAGGTAGATGGCCGAGAAGTTTTTGAGTTTGCAGTAAAAAGTGTTTCGGAAAATATTGATGAATTGCTGAAGTGTGCTGGTATGACCATGGCAGATGTGAATTATATCGTTCCTCATCAGGCCAATAGGCGCATAGTTGAGGGTATTTGCAAGAAGTTAAAAGTTGATATATCAAAATTTTTTATCAACATTCAAAAATATGGCAATACATCGTCTGCAAGCATACCCATCGCCTTAAACGAGATGATGGAAGATGGGCTTGTGGGCGAAAGCGATAAGATTGTGCTTTCGGGCTTTGGCGCCGGATTAACCTGGGGCAGCATATTGATAGAATTATAATACAGTGTGGAGTTGGTTTAATGAATACAGTGATGTTTAGCGGACAAGGCGCACAAAAAATAGGTATGGGCAAGGAATTTCACGATAATTTTCCTGTTTGCCGCAGAACTTTTGACGAAGCTTCCGAAGCGCTTGGTATGGACATAGCCAAACTATGCTTCGAGGAAAGAGATTTGTTAAACCAAACGGAGTACGCACAGCCAGCTCTTGTAACTACGGGTATAGCTGTTTATCGTCTGCTCGCAGAACGAGGGTTTTCTCCTAGCTACCTTATGGGATTATCCCTGGGAGAATACACGGCTCTTACCGCTGCCGGTGTTTTTGATTTTACAGATGCAGTGAAACTTGTGCATAAGCGCGGCAAAATTATGTCAGAATTTGCAGGAAATGGCGGAATGTTAGCCAGTATTGGTATTGCAAGCAATGTGTTGGAAAATATTTGCCGCGAAATGAGCAATATGGGTTTTGTAGCTTGTGCAAATTACAACACATACGAGCAAACCGTATTGGCAGGCGAACACACAGCTTTGGAAGCTTGCTCTGCCAAAATCAAGGATGCAGGCGGCAAGGTGATGCCGCTTAAAGTATCGGGTCCTTTTCATACTCCTTTGATGTCCGAAGCCTCAAAGGAATTTACCAGAGAGTTACTGCAGCTTACCGCTAAAGAAACCACATTGCCCGTTATATCAAATGTGGATGCCGAATTATTCCGCACGGAGAAATATGCGGATATTTTGGCAAGGCATATGACTTCCCCTGCGCGGTGGACAGAATGTGTAGAAAAAGCTATTTCTATGGGCACAGACACTTTTATAGAGCTGGGTAGCGGCAAAACCTTAGTAAATTTTGTAAAAAAAATTGACAGCTCTGTGAAAGCCTTTGCCATTGAATCTATAAAAGATTTGGAGGAAATTTTGTGAACAATCGCAAAACAGCAATTATAACAGGAGCCGCAAAAGGCATTGGGCGGGCAATTGCCTTGCGTTTTGCACAGGACGGTACAAATATTGTGCTAAACTATCGCTCAAGCGATCCATCTAACCTTGTAAAGGAAATTGCGGCACTGGGGGTAAAATGCTTGTCTATACAGGCGGACGTTTCATCTTTTGAGCAAGCTAAATATCTGATTGCACGTACACAGGAAGAATTTGAGACCATAGATTATCTTATTAACAACGCAGGTATAACCAAAGATGGCTTGATATTAAAAATGGGTGAAGAAGATTTTGACAGTGTTATTGATATCAATCTCAAGGGCGCTTTCAATACCATTCGTCATGCTTCCCCAATAATGTTGAAACAGCGCAGCGGCGCAATTGTGAATATTACCAGCGTGGTGGGTATACATGGCAATGGCGGGCAAGCCAACTATGCCGCATCAAAAGCCGGACTTATCGGTCTTACAAAATCCGTGGCCAAGGAATTGGGCTCCAGGGGAATAACCGCAAACGCTGTCGCACCCGGTTTTATTGAAAGTGATATGACGGCCGCACTTCCAGATACGATAAAAACCAAAATGCTGGACAGCATTGCGTTGAAGAGATACGGCCAGGCTGAAGAAGTGGCAGATGTGGTGCATTTTGCGGCTAATTGCAAGTATATGACAGCACAAGTTATCACAATTGATGGTGGTATGAGCTAAAGGAGGTTGGTTTTAATGAACAGAGTGGTGGTTACAGGAATGGGCGTTATCTCCCCTATCGGAAATGATGTACAAAGCTTTAGCAATAACTTGCAAAAAGGAATGGTGGGCATAGGTCCCATAACCAAGGTCATTGTCGAAGATTCGCCTATAAAACTAGCGGCCGAAGTGCGAGATTATAATCCCGAAGCGAATATCCCAAAAAAAGAAATTAACCGCATGGATAAGTTTTCTCAATATGCGTTGTCCGTCGCGGCCCAAGCCATACAGCAAAGCAGATTAAATCTGGATGAGATAGATAAAAAACGTTTAGGGGTTATTATTGGCACAGGCATAGGTGGCATGGATACCTTTGAATCCGAAGTGGTAAAATTGCACGAAAAGGGTGGCATGCGTATTGCTCCACTGTTTATTCCTATGATGATTGGAAATATGGCATCAGGCAATGTAGCTATCCAATATGGCGCAAAAGGAATTTGCACTAATGTTGTGACGGCTTGCGCCTCATCCACAAACGCAATAGGCGAAGCTTTTCGCAATATTAAACATGGTTATGCTGACATCATAATAACCGGCGGTACAGAAGCCAGCATAACAAGGGCAGCTGTGGCAGGCTTTAGTGCTTTGAAAGCACTGACACGGGCAGAAGACCCCATGCGGGCATCAACACCTTTCGATAAAGAGCGTAGCGGCTTTGTCATCGGCGAAGGTGCAGGTGTCCTGATTTTGGAAAATTATGACATGGCAATAGCTCGCGGGGCAGAGATTTTAGCAGAAATTGTGGGATATGGCACAAATTGCGATGCGTACCATATGACGGCACCTTCGCCTGACGGCGAGGGGGCAGCAGATGCCATGATTTTGGCTATGGCCGAAGCAGGCATAGCTCCAGCCGAGGTCGAATATATCAATGCCCATGGCACCAGCACACCGCTAAATGACGCAGCAGAAACATTGGCAATCAAACGATCCTTCGGCAGCCATGCCAAAGATTTGATGGTAAGCTCCACAAAATCAATGATAGGACATTTGCTTGGTGCTGCTGGTGCGGTAGAAGCCATTGCCTGTATCGAAGGTATTACAAAGGGCTTTGTGCCGCCCACCATGGGATATAAAGTAGCAGACCCCGAATGTGACCTAAATTATGTGCCAAATAAAAGCGAGAACAAGCAAATAAACTATGCACTATCTAATTCATTGGGATTTGGCGGGCATAATGCCACCATATGCATAAAAAAATGGGAAGGATGATGATATATGAATTACAAAGAGATTATGGAGCTAACTGAATGGTTGGAAAAATCATCGTTTACAGCTTATTCATTAACCATAAATGGTGTGAGTTTAAGTGTAAGCAAGCAGCAAGCAGCCCAGCAGCCGATTGGTCATATAACCAGTATGCCTGCCGCCATGCCTGCACCAATGCCAATCGTCGTGTCGCAGCAAAATTCTGTTGAAACAGAGTCTGCAAAGCCAGCAGTGGTCAACAAAACAGCTGAAGGGCATATAGTAAGGTCGCCCATAGTTGGCACATACTATGAAAGCTCAAGCCCTGAAAATCCGGCCTTTGTGAAGGTTGGCCAAAAGGTGAAAAAAGGTGATGTTCTTTGCATCCTAGAAGCAATGAAAATCATGAACGAAATAACCTCTGATGTAGATGGCACTGTTTTAGAAATTTTTGCATCAAATGGGGATATGGCAGAAGCACGTATGCCGCTATTTAGAATCGATGTCTAATCTAGGAGGCCGAAATATGTTTAATAAAATTTTGATTGCCAACAGGGGTGAAATTGCTGTGCGAATAATCCGCGCCTGCAAAGAAATGGGGATTCTAACTGTTGCAATATTTTCAGAAGCAGACCGCGAGGCACTTCATGTACAAATGGCGGATGAAGCCTTATGCGTGGGAGATTCGCCCAGCAAAGACAGTTATTTGAACATGCATAACATAATATCTGCCGCTATCTTGACCAAGGCAGAGGCCATACATCCCGGTTTTGGCTTTTTGTCAGAAAACGCCATCTTTGCTAATATGTGCGAAGATTGCAATATTAAGTTTATCGGACCATCCGCTGCTGCCATTGATGCAATGGGCAACAAGGCAAATGCCCGCGAAGTAATGAAATCCGCTGGTGTGCCTGTAATTCCAGGCAGCGATGGAACAGTAGATTCTGTCGAGGCAGCTTTGAAATTTGCCAATAAATACGGCTATCCTGTGCTGTTGAAAGCCTCGGCCGGCGGCGGCGGCAAGGGCATACGTCTTTGCAACAGTGACGAAGAATTGAAAAAAGGTTACGAAGCCGCCAAAACAGAGGCACGTATGGCTTTTTCTGATGACGATATTTACATGGAAAAGGCCATTGTAAATGCGCGGCATATAGAGGTACAGGTTATTGGCGATGAGCACGGCAATATCATCCATTTGGGCGAGCGCGAATGTTCCATGCAAATCCGCAATCAAAAGGTGTTGGAAGAGGCACCGTCATCTGTTGTTACTCCGCAGCAGCGCGCAGAATTTGGCGAAATAGCCATCCGTGCGGCGCATGCCTGCGATTATAAAAACGCAGGCACACTAGAATTTTTGCTGGATAAGGACAACAACCTATATTTCATGGAAATGAACACCCGAATACAGGTAGAGCATCCTATAACAGAGATGATAACCGGCTTCGACATCGTAAAAGAGCAGATATCCGTTGCATATGGCAACAAGCTATCCATTGCCCAGGAAGATGTACAGCTAAACGGCCATTCTATCGAATGTCGTATAAATGCCAGCACCACAGGGCTTATAGACTATATGTTTCTGCCTGCGGGCTGCCTGGGCATTCGCGTAGATTCCGGCATTTACGCCGGATATACGATGCCACCTTTTTACGATTCTATGGTGGCAAAGGTGATAAGCCATGGCAAAAACCGCGAAGAGGCAATTGCTAAAATGAAGCGGGCTTTGGATGAATTGGTGATAGATGGCATAGAAACCAATATTGATTTGCAGATGCAGATATTAGAAAATGAAGACTTCTTGAAAGGCCAATATTATACTACCACCTTAACGCAGATGTTGGGTTTATAGTGTTTTGAAACACCATAGGAAGCGAGGCATATCATGAATCTATTTAAGCGAAAGAAGAAGTATATTGCCATCCAAGAAGTTAAGCCCAGTAAAGAGTTAAATGTACCTGACGGCATGCTAGTAAAATGCAACAAATGCAAAAGGGTGATTTACAATAAGTTGCTTGGGAATTACAAAGTTTGCCCCGGTTGCGGGGGTCATTTCCGCATTTCGGCTAAGGAAATGATTGATATAATTGTAGATGCGGGCAGCTTTGAAGAGCATGATGCAGAACTTGTTCCAGAAAATCCTATTGGCTTTCCTAACTATACAAAGAAAATTGAAGAGCTGGGCGAAAAACTGGATATTAAAGAAGCAGTGGTTACAGGAAGCTGTTCTATACATGGCGTTAACACTATGCTTTGTGTTATGGATAGCCATTTTATCATGGGATCCATGGGTTCTGTGGTAGGCGAAAAAATCACCCGCGCTTTTGAAGATGCCACTCAAAATAAACTGCCCGTAGTAGTCTTCACGGCATCGGGTGGCGCCCGTATGCAGGAAGGTATTATTTCCCTTATGCAGATGGCAAAGGTTAGCGCCGCAGTAAAACGACATTCTGATGCAGGATTGCTGTATATCTCTGTTCTTACCGACCCCACTACGGGCGGCGTTACAGCTAGTTTTGCTATGCTTGGAGATATAATTTTGGCAGAGCCAAAGGCCCTGGTAGGCTTTGCCGGGCGCAGGGTTATTGAACAGACAATAAAACAAAAATTGCCGGCCGACTTCCAAAGTGCCGAATTTGTGTTGGAGCATGGTTTTGTTGACAAAATTGTAAAAAGGAGCGAAATGCGTGACACCTTAGGGAATATCTTGCATATGCACAGCATTGCTCCATCTGCTGCAAATTTTAAGGGCAAGGGCAATGAATTAGAAGATTTCGATTGTTATAAAGGAAATGCCGATATAAAACCATCCGAGGCCGTGGATATTTCTCGAAAAGTTACTCGCCCCACATCCAAAGATATTATATCACACATTTTGACAGACTTTATAGAATTCCATGGCGACCGAAGCTTTCGCGATGATGCCGCTGTTGTAGGCGGCGTGGGATATTTGGCCGGCAGGCCAATTACCGTTGTATCTACTCAAAAAGGTCACAATTTAGAAGAAAATGTGGCAACCAATTTCGGCCAACCCCATCCCGAAGGCTATCGCAAAGCTTTGCGCCTGATGAAGCAGGCCGAGAAATTTGGGCGTCCTGTACTGGCTCTTATAAATACCAGCGGGGCATATTGCGCTGCTGGTGCAGAAGAGAGGGGTCAAGGCGAGGCAATTGCACAAAACCTGCTTAATATGTCCGGTCTTAAAGTTCCGATATTATCTGTAATAGTGGGGGAAGGTGGCAGCGGCGGCGCCTTGGCATTAGCACTGGCAGATAGAGTGTATATGTTTGAATATTCCATATATTCCATACTATCTCCGGAAGGTTTCGCCAGCATATTATGGAAGGATTCCAGCAGGGCAAAAGAGGCTGCTTCGGTAATGAAGCTGCGCCCTGTGGACCTATTAGACTTGCAAGTGATTGAAGGTGTGATTCCCGAAGTGGATGGCGGATTCGACAAAGACATAGGGTTTTCTATGAGTTACCTTACGCGCTTATTGGCATATGAATTTGATTCGCTGTCACAAAAAACAATCAAGGAGCTATTGGACAATCGCTATGATAGATTTAGAAAATTTGGAGCCATGTGAGCATATGGGAAACGATATTTTATCAACTCAAGGCATAATCCCTTTTTTATCGGCCGATAAGGCTAAAATAATCGTGCATGCATCCTTGGAATCCACAAATAACACTGCAAAGCAGCTTGCTGCCTCAGGGGCGGAGCACGGAACCACAATAATTGCTGACCATCAAACAGCCGGGAGAGGGCGATATAGCCGCAGCTTCTTTTCACCACCGGGTCATGGAATATATATGAGCATTATATTTCGCCCGGCACATTTTAGCTGTGTCCCCACCTCTTATACCACATATGCCGCTGTATCAGTATGCGAAGCCATCGAAGCAGCAACAGGAAAAAAGCCGCAAATAAAATGGGTTAATGACATTTTTTTGAACGGGAAAAAGATATGCGGCATTTTAACAGAAACGGCCACAGATTATGAAAGCAGTGGTATACATTGGGTAGTAATTGGCATTGGCATAAATTTTTCAACACCCGCCTCTGGTTTTCCGGAAGATATAGAACATATTGCTGGCTCTATTTTTTCTGATAGCAAGCCAGGCATATCAAGAGGTAATCTTGCGGCAGAGATAATAAACCGAATATTGAATTTTGAAAATGAATACGATAGCGAGGTGATATTTGACAAATACAAAGAACGTCTTATGATATTAGGCAAGAGGGTAACTATAGTTGGCTCGAAGGAATCTTTTGAGGCCATAGCCGTTGACATTGATAGCTTAGGGCACTTGGTTGTAAAAAAAGATAATGGTGAAATACTTTCACTTTCCACTGGTGAAGTTAGAATCTGTATTAAATAATGGGTTGCGCGGATTTTCGAGTATGATTTTCCACCAATCAAGGATTTGCTCGACCTTAGCGGTTTGCTACGCAAACTGGGCGAAGCCCACTTTCGCGTAGCGAAAGTGCAGGGAGTGGCGGAAAATCAGCCAGAAAGACGTGTGACAGCTTATTGAATGCAGGTTCTTAGTATAAAAATAACATAAAAAGGAGTTAATACAATGGTATTTGAAAAAGTTAGAGACATCATAGTTGAACAAATTGGCATCTCAGAGAGCGCAGTCACTCCTGAAACATCATTGGTAGATGATATTGGCGCAGATTCTCTTGACATTTTCCAGATAGTTTCCAATTTGGAAGAAGAATTTAACATAGAATTTGCGCAAGACTCTGTTGAGGTGATGAAAACGGTTGGGGATGTTGTTGAATACATCAATGCAAATGAAAACGGGAGCGATGAATGATGAAATCTAAGGTTTGTGACCTCTTAGAAATTAAATACCCCATCATTCAAGGTGGTATGGCCTGGATTGCAGATGCACACTTGGCTGCCGCTGTTTCCAATGCCGGCGGATTGGGTATCATAGCCGCCGGCAATGCTCCTGCCACCTGGGTGCAGGAGCAGATTAGGCTAGCCAAAACCTTAACCGAAAAACCATTTGGCGTTAACATCATGCTAATGAGTCCACACTCTGCCGAAATTGCCAAGGTATTAACGGAAGAGAAAATCGCTGCTGTAACAACCGGAGCCGGGGACCCTTCTAGATTTATGGATGAATGGATTGATAATGGAATTAAAGTTATGCCGGTTGTTGCTTCGGTTGCAGTTGCAAAACGAGTTGCAAAAAAAGGGGCTTCTGCCATCATTGCAGAAGGCGGCGAAGCCGGTGGGCATATTGGCGACCTCACAACAATGGCACTAATTCCACAAGTTGTTGATGCCGTTGATATTCCTGTTATAGCAGCAGGCGGCATTGGTGATGGGCGCGGCATTGCCGCTGCGTTCATGTTGGGAGCAGTTGGAGTGCAGCTGGGTACGCGGTTTCTTGTAGCAAAAGAATGTGCAATCCATCAAAGCTACAAAAATAAAATTTTAAAAGCAACAGATATAAGCACGATTGCAACAGGGAAGAGATTGGGACATCCTGTGCGCGCACTAAAAACACCGTTTTCGCGGAATTTTTTTTCTAAGGAATACGATAGCTCTATAACCAATGAGGAGCTTGAGGCCTTGGGTGCGGGCGCATTGAAGCGCGCCGTTGATGGCGATGAGGAAAGTGGCTGCTTTATGGCAGGGCAAATTGCAGGGCTAATAAAACAGGAGCAAACTACCGCCGAAATGATTGAAGAAATGTTTATGCAGGCAAAGTTGACGATAGCAAAGTTTTCCAATTTACAAAAGGAGGTATGCAGCAATGGATAAAGATGCTATAAAGAATATACTTCCACACCGCGAACCAATGCTGATAATAGATGAGGCTGTTTTACAAGATGGTATGTCTATAGGAAAATACACTGTTCGTGGCAACGAATTCTTTTTACAGGGACACTTTCCGGGAAATCCGGTTGTTCCGGGAGTCATCCTTTGTGAAATGATGGCCCAATCGTCCTGTCTTTTGGTAGAGCAAGATGGTGCATCAGAAGAAAACTTCACACCCTATTTCACAGGCTTAAATAAGGTTAAATTTAGGCATAAAGTGCTCCCTGGAGACACCATAACATTTAGGTGTGAACTGATAAACAAAAAGGAACCCTTTTATTTAATTAAGGGTTCCGGATATGTAAATGAAACACTATGTGTTTCGGGTGAAATATCCTTTGCAGTTATGAAAGAATAGCCTTTATAGCAATTAAACTTGCAAACCATCCCATAAAACTTGTCGTTTTTCAAGTTTAATTACTATATCCAAGATATTTACGCAATATTTCCAGCACCTTATCTATATCAAAAGGCTTGCCAAGATGGTCGTCCATACCTGCCGCAATGCAGGCTTCTATATCATCTTTAAATATGTTTGCGGTTAGTGCAACAATAGGCAGCCTTCCACGCTGGCGCGGCGGCAGCGCACGTATGAGGCGCGTGGCTTCCAGCCCGTCCATTTCCGGCATTTGTATATCCATAAATACAATGTCATATTTGTCAGGATTAGAAGCAACCATATCCAGTGCTTCTTTGCCATTTTCGGCGCAATCGATAATTAGCCCGCTGTCTTCCAAAAGTATTATCAAAATCTCACGATTAACTTCCATGTCCTCAACAAGAAGCAGTTGCTTCCTTTTAAATACAGCGGTATCCACCATATCCGTATCGTTGCTATTATCCATTTCCAGGCATTCGTTTGCTCTACTTATCAAATCGCGTTCCACTTGTACAGTAAATATGAATTTTGAACCTTTGCCCGGCACAGATTCCACGCAAATACTACCGCCCATCAATTCCACAATGCGTTTTGTAATTGGAAGTCCCAGCCCTGTACCTGCATGCGTGTGTTTTTCACTTGTAGCTTGGATAAAAGCATCAAAAAGCGTGTCCATCTGTTCTGGAGATACGCCTATTCCATTATCGCATACTTCTATGCGTAACATGCATACGCCGTCAGTTTCATCGACCAAAGATACATTTAAATGAATTTCTCCGCCTTCATGTGTAAACTTTATTGCATTTGACAGCAAATTTGTTATTGCTTGGGTCAACCGTTGTTCGTCGCCTACAACAAAGGTCGGTATAGCCTTGTCAATATTTACAGTAAGCACTTGCTGTTTTTCATTTAAGTTGAAATTATTTATTGACATCACTTTTTGAATCATTTCTTCAAAGCGATATTGGATAGGTGCAAGCTCCATTTTATCCGCTTCAATCTTTGCCATATCAAGTATATCGTTTATTACGCCCAGCAAATGGGTGGCGGCATCTCCAACCTTATCTAAGGCATAGTTTTTATCATCTACACTTTCTTTTTTCTTTCCAATAGCTGTCATTCCAATGATTGCATTCATGGGTGTGCGCATTTCATGACTCATGGATGACAAAAAATCACCTTTTGCTTTGCTTGCAACGGTTGCCTGCTTCAATGCAGATTCTAGCTGTGTAGATGTATCCCGCAAGTTTTTAAATGTTTCATCTCGAATAACAGCATTAGCGAACAGCAAGCCACAGGAGCGCAAAATTGCTTCTTCTTCATCCGTAAAAATACGTTCGCTGTGGCAATCATCAAAGCCAATAAAACCCCAAAACTTATCTTCCATAAATACCGGAACAAGCAAAATCGACAATATACCTTGCGGGGATAATTGAGCCTGAAGCTCGGGCGGCATTTGGCTCACTATGCCATTAATGCAATTCCCGCTCGAAAGGCTTTCCAGCCAGTCAGGCGGCATAACTTCGCTATAGGCTATATCAACCGTAAGTTCGTTGCCCTGCTGCGGCTCTACATTTTCAGACCACTCATGCAACTGGGTACAATAAAGTTCGCCATCTACTATATGATTTTTCCAAACAAACATGCGGTCGGCTTCTACAGACCCTGCTACTACCCCCATAGCCTGAAATAGGCTATGGCTAAAGAATTCAGGATGTGAACTTAATAAAAGATTCGCAGCTTGATTAACCGCTTGAAGCAGATTATCTCTATGCCTGATATCCCTCATCATCTTATTTTGTTCGCGTAAATCCCGTATATATCCAATTGTGACGGGTTGGTCATCCAGCACCACATATTTCAGTGTTACCTCGCACGGAATAGGCTTTCCATCCAATGTACAATGCATCCAATCAAATGTACATCTTCCGGTCGAAAATACAGTATCCAATACCTCACCCATCCTTTGTTCCGAAGAAATGCCGTCAGGTTGATACTGCGGAGAGAGTCTCTTGAAATTATCACAATATTCTTGCTTGTTCTTTAGCTCAAAAAGGTCTATTGTTACCTGGTTGCAGTCCACAACATTATAATCATTATCAGTAACACAGCAGGCCATTGGCGAGGCATCCAACATAGCTCTAAATCTTTGCTCTGTAACACGGGCACTTTCCTGGCTCTCAAAAAAGCTGGATTCAACCTCTTTAGCCTCGCGCAGTTCTTGTTCCATCACTTTTTGTTCGGTTATATCTTTTGCAATCAAAATAAGACCAATTGCATCGCCGTCTTTTAATATTGGTATCCTGGATGTTTCAAATACTATTTGATTGCCCGCGGTATCGGGCACAGTTTCTTCTGCTTTTACCGGGGCCTTGCCATCCAATGCCCGCTTGTCAAGTGCGGTAAATTGCTTTTGCTGCTCTTTTGTCCAGTTCAAAGCCTCTTTAGATGTCTTTCCTGCAATACTTTTGCTAGGCAGGCCCAAAAAGAGCTGTGCCGCTTCATTGATAAGCACAAAACGAAAAAGGCTATCTTTTACGATAATCAAATCCGGGGCAAAGTCCAATATTGCCTGTATTGCGCCTTGTTCTATGTCCGGCCTGCTTGCTTGCTTCATGGGCTTGTTGTTTAAGCTCTGTTGATTTGTCATGATAATATCCCTCGCATTTTGTCAGCATCGCACCTCATGTCATGTCACGATTATAACACAGAATTTCGGGATATTTCAACAACATTTTTATACCAACACAGGCGTGCCTTTCCTTAATATGAAAAACCGGCCATTTCATATCATATGGGCCGGTTTTACAATTTTTATGGAGCCACAATACGCTCGCCATTAATAATAATAGCTGACACCTTATCTATATCAATAGGCGCATTTGCAAAGCTAAAAAGCGTAAAATCGTTTTCACCAATTCCACCGCTCATACCCGAAAACCTGGTATTAAGCCAGCGGTTTTCAAATTCTACGCTTATATCAAGCAAGTGCGAGCGAAAGCCCCATGCCCCATATGAATGCGAGCCGGTAATCTGCAATCCGAATGGACTAAGCGACATCTGCTCAATATACATATTTCCTATCGGAACATCAGTCCAAACAATAGGCTGTATACCCAGGTCGCTGGCATTAACCGTTATAATCCACTCTCCTTCAAACGCCCTAATCATCGGGCCAGAATGTTCCGTGCAAATAATGTGGTTTATAACCAGTTCTATCGTGTCCGCTTTGGGCATATCATCACGTCCCAAAAGCAGCCTCTCTGAGTAACGGGTATTGGTAGCGCGGTCAAAATGCCCCCAGCTGCCACTACCGCCGCCAGTGCTCATTATCTCTCCATCAACATAAAATTCAATATCGGGCCACATATGCCGGGTTATACGGTTTTCTCCACTTATATCCTGCATGATGGTGTATAAAAGCAAAACATTGTCAATTTGCTGGGCACCCACTACCTCTATGCGTATTCCTTGGTCTATTGCATAGGCGGGATTTATGGGAGCTATTGCAAACTCTCCAAAGTTGGGATTAAAGCGGGTAAGAAACTGTTCAAGGCCCCCGCTGGTAGCAAATATTGCGGTTGATGTTACCAAAATCAATACCGCGGCAGCTATCATTGCAGCTAGCTTTCTCATTGATGGTCGCCTCCTTTTGGTCGGGCTTTCCATTGTATTCATTTTTTCAAGCGAAAGCCGTTTTATGTTTTCAAGATTTTTATCAGAGAAATCGGGCGTGTAGGCCAGCAGCTCGTCAAGCTGCTCTTCGGGCAGTTTTGAAACTAGGTTTTTTGAAAGCATAAAATACCGCCTCCTTGTAAAATTTTTCGCAGTTTTAACTTGCTTTGATACAGCCGATTTTCGACTTCCTTAACCGGAATATCAGTTTTTTCCGCAATGCGCCGCGGTTTTTCATCAAAAAAGAACCTGCGTATTACAATTTCTTTGTTGGGTTCTGTTAGGGTCTCAATGGCAGCGTATAGCTCGCTATGCATCTCTTTTTCTACGATATACTCCAGCAAATCGTCATCGGATGCGCCGATAGCTTCATCCAGCTCAATAATCTTACTCTTTGATAGCTTTCTATACGTATCAAGTGCCTTGCTTCTTGCAATAACCGCAAGAAATGTTTTAAACGAGCCCTTTTGGTGGTTATATGCTACGGGGTTTTTCCATATATGCACATAAACATCGCTTATACATTCCTCAATATCCTGTGGTGTGCCCACATTACCCAAAATACCGCCAACCACCACCCATAAAAGCTTGCTATATGTTTCTATCATATATAGAAAGGCATCCTGCTCTCCATTTGATATTTTTTGTATCAACACATCATCTTGCAAATCATCACCTCCTGCGTTTTTTGTAGCTACACAATATAATACGAAGGTTTATGCAAAAACACTAAGAGCCTATCCCTTAATAACACCGAAGCAAATTTTCGTGGATTTTTCTTCAAGACAAGGAGATAAAATCCGCAGTGTGCCCAAAGGCACATAAGGATTTTATCGACGCAGGATTGAAGGAAAAGACCGAAAATATGCGAGAGTGCTTATTAAGGGATAGGCTCTTAATGTCAACCAAGGGTCGAAATTCATCATATCCACTCAAGCCGTCATTGCGAGGGCAAATATGCTCCTGGCTGCTATATATAGCAATCCAGTTGCTTAGCTTTTGGTTGGCATATTTGGATTACAATAGGGGATTCCAGCGAACGCCAAAATCCCCTATTGTAATGATATCTTTATAGGATAACGTACCCTCTTATCTCATCCACCCGCTCCTTTTGATGCGGCAGCAGCGCATTGTATGTAGTTCCTGCCATAGCATATATGAAAGGGTCCGCTACATCTGTGCTAATGCCACTAAGCTCTTCTATGATAGCATGTGTGCAAAACGGCACGTATGTTGGACAGTATCCTCCTTCATGCAAACATACCATGCGGCCACTCGCGTGTTTATCCGCCAGGGCTTTCAGGGCTTTGGTCATGTACCTGTATCCATCTGCCGAAAGCATCATTCTTGCCAGCGGGTCAAATATACTAGCATCCTGCCCCGCCGAAACCAAAATCAACTCCGGCGCAAAGCTATCCACAGCCGGAATTACTATCTGCTCAAAGGCATATTTATACACGGCATCGCCGGAGCCGGCATGTAGGGGTATGTTGATGGTGTAGCCCTTGCCCTTGCCTGCTCCCACATCGTCCATATTCCCCCTGCCAATAGGCTCCAGGCCATCTTGATGAATAGAAATAAACAGCACGCTGTCATCTTCGTAAAATGCATCTTCCGTTCCGTTACCATGATGCGCATCCCAGTCCAAAATCAATATTCTGCCTATGCCCAGCTCTTTTTTGGCATATTTGGCCGCTATCACAGCATTGTTAAATATACAAAACCCCATACCTCTATCCGCTTCTGCATGATGTCCCGGCGGCCTGGTTAGAGCATATGCCGTTTTTATTGTATCGCTTTGCACCACAGTTTTAACCGCCTGTATCACGCCGCCGGCAGAAAGCTTGGCAATTTCATATGAACCGCGCCCTACTATCGCAGAATCTCCGCAATCTTCGCCACCGATTTTACTCATTCGCTCCACAGCCTCTATGTGCCGCTGCGTATGGAAGTATCGCAACTGCTCCACGGTTGCTTCCAAGGGTTTTATAACTTCCAGCTTGTCCATCAGGCCGCTTCGCTCCAGCAAATTTTTGACCCGCCGCTTGCTTTCCGGACTTTCCACCGAGCCATTATCCTGAATATAGCCGCCCGCAGGCTCGTATAGTGCCCCATTGCCCGCATTATGCCAAAAATAGCTCTCATCCCATATGAAGGCCGCATTTGTGGTTTTATCTTTATTCATCACTAACCTCCTTTTTCACCCACATTGCAGGCCTAATACCCACATTAAATAGCTCTGTGCTGACGCGGTTAACAAAATCACCTGTAACAGATACCCTGCCATCCACCATAACAACCGACACAAAATCATTTGTGCTACCAGGTGTGCGCAAAAGCCATCTAGTTGGAGTGCCATCCGCCAATGTGGCTTTGCGGGCATCGTTGTATATGTCATCAATATAAAATTTCACTTCTGGGGCGCGTAGCTGCCCACTATCACCAAGATACTTCACTGTTTCTTCAATCGATAGCAGAAAAATCTTTTCATCTGAAATAAGAGATTGCTCCTTGGGCGAAAACCTGTCATAGAAGTCGCTGTTTAGATATCTTCGCACATCAGATGTTTGCCATGTAACTTTTTCAAATGTATCGTGGTATCTGCCAAGCTCTATTACATTTTCTGACAACAAAAGCATCTTTTCATCCCATTCATCCAAAACCATCCAGTCATATCCGCCAAACTTAACCAGCCTCTTCTTTAGAGCGGGCCGCCACAGCGGATACAGCACGGCAGTATCCGTAAACACCATCAGCTCCCCAACAGGCCGATATCCAAATTTGCCGTATACCCCGCCGCCGTGATACGGCGTGCTGGCTTCCAAATATGTAGATATACCCATGCCATCAAACAAATCTAGATTATGCTTTAACAGCGTAACACCCAGTCCTTTGCCCTTTGCCTGCGGGCCCATTACAAATCCAACCAACTGATAAAACGGCCCCATTGGCGGCTCGCTAAAATGTGACCAATCTGCTACTGCACGGAAATTTGGCGCGTATTTGCCAGCCGCGGCATCTATATCATCATATACGCTGGCATCTGTATCATGCGGCAGCCACACAGATGCACCTATTATGTCGCCATCAGCAGTTTCGACCACATGAGCCACACAGCCCCTGGCGTTAAGGTACACCTTGTAGTATTCTGTTACAATATCCAGCCGCTCGTCATCATTATCCACTACCCATTTAAAGAAAATATCATGATAGTATCCCGCGGAAATCAAGGCAGCTATTGCGTTAATCTCGTCAGGTTTTATTGGTCTTACGTTAATGTCGCTCATTTGGCACAGCTCCTTTCGCATACGATTTACAAAATCTATTATATCACAACCTTATGTTTTTCGCAAAAAAGCTTGCATAGTACGGCGTTGTGTGATAGAATAGGTGGACTGCAATAAAGCCGATATTAGGAATCTGGGGTTTCCTCAGCCGATTCTTGATATTAGGGATAATAATATTTTCGAGAGGAGAAACAAAAAAATGGCAGTAGACAAGAAGGCAATTATCGAAAAGTTCGCAAAACAGCCCGGAGACACGGGCTCACCAAGGGTGCAGGTGGCAATTTTAACAGAACGTATCAACCACCTTACAGAGCATTTGAAAACCCACAAAAAAGACCATCACTCAAGACGTGGTCTTTTGATGATGGTTGGACAAAGACGTGGTCTTTTGGACTATTTGATGAAAAAGAACATCGAAGAATATCGCAGCTTGATTGCGGAGCTCGGAATCCGGAAATAAAAAATTAGCGGCTGTATGCCGCCCCCACAGGAGAAAAACATGCATAGAACTTATGAATTAGAACTGGCGGGCAGTCCGCTAAAGGTCGAGATTGGCCGCGTAGCCGAGCTGGCCGGTGGCGCGTGCTTGGTGCATTACGGTCAGACGGTGGTGCTTTGCACGGCCACTATGTCCGAAAAACCCCGCGCAGGTATAGACTTTTTTCCGCTGTCCTGCGATTATGAAGAAAGGTTATACGCCGTGGGCAAGATTCCCGGTGGCTTTATTAAGCGCGAAGGCAGGCCCACTGAAAATGCGGTGCTTACATCGCGCCTTATAGATAGGCCAATTAGACCGCTTTTCCCAGACAATATGCGCAATGATGTGGCGGTAGTAGCCACGGTATGGTCTGTGGACCAAAACCACGCACCGGAAGTTGCAGCAATGATAGGCGCAAATATTGCACTAGCGATTTCCGATATTCCATTTAATGGGCCAACAGGCTCTGTTAACGTGGGTTTGGTGGATGGCGAGCTGGTAATTAACCCCAATGCAGAGCAGCGTGACAAAAGCAAACTGGCATTGACCGTAGCATCTACCAAAGAGAAAGTAATGATGATAGAAGCCGGTGCCCACGAGGTGCCCGAAGACCTGATGTACACAGCCATTATGCGCGCCCATGACGAAAATGTGCGCATTGTGGAATTTATTAACAGCATCGTGGCAGCCGAGGGCAAGCCAAAGCGCGAGTTTGAGATAATTGCTGTGCCAGCAGAAGTTTATACAGCTGTTACGGGTTTTATTGGCGATGCTCGCATGGAAGCTGCCGTATTTTTTGACCAAAAGCAGCTGCGCGATGCGGCTGTAGGCCAAATCAAAGAAGAGACCCTAGAAGCTCTGGTGCCGAAGTTCACAGATATGGAGCCGGAAGAGGCTGCAAAATGGATTAACGAGGCAATATATAAATTTGAAAAGCAAACCGTACGCCGCATGATTTTGAAGCAATCCAAGCGTCCTGATGGCCGCCCATTGGACAAAATCCGCAGACTTCACTCCGAGGTAGATGTGGTGCCGCGTGTGCATGGTTCCGCCATATTTGCCCGTGGCCAAACCCAGGTTATGACAGTTACCACGCTTGGTTCTATGAGCAATGTGCAGCGTCTTGACGGCCTGGATTTGGATATGGAAATGAAGCGTTACATGCATCATTACAATTTCCCGAGCTTTTCTGTGGGCGAAACCCGCCCATCACGTGGCCCAGGTCGCCGCGAAATTGGCCATGGTGCCCTGGCAGAGCGCGCCCTGTTACCCGTGCTGCCGGATGAAGAGGATTTCCCATATGCTATCCGCCTTGTTTCCGAGGTGGTAAGCTCCAATGGTTCCACATCCCAAGCCAGCGTATGCGGCAGCTCACTTTCCCTTATGGCGGCAGGTGTGCCTTTAAAACGCGCTGTAGCGGGTATTTCTGTGGGTCTGGTAACAGATGATAATGACCCTAACGATTTCGTACTACTGGCCGATATCCAAGGTATAGAGGACTTTTTCGGCGATATGGACTTTAAAGTTGCCGGTACAACCGAAGGCATTACCGCCATCCAAGTAGATATCAAGCTTGACGGCCTAACGCCCGAAATTATCAAGGCTTCCCTGGAGCAATGCCGCGATTTGCGCGTTACAATCCTAGAAGAATCCATGAACCCGGCAATAAGCACCCACCGCCCACAAATATCCGAATTTGCACCAAAAATTGTTATGGTACAAATTAATCCTGAGAAAATGGGCGAGGTTATTGGGCCGCGTGGCAAAGTTATACACCGCATTATCGAAGAATGCGGCGGCGACAAGCTTGAAGCAGGCGGCATAACCATAGATACCATGGACGACGGCAAAATATATGTGGTTGGCTACAATATGGAAAATATCCAAAAGGCCGTTGACACAATACACGCTATTGTGATGGAGCCAGAAGTGGGCAAAGTATATATGGGTAAGGTTGTGCGCATAATGGACTTTGGTGCTTTCGTAGAGATTGCGCCGGAAAAAGACGGCCTATGCCATATTTCGCAACTGTCTATGGAACGATTGGAAAAAGTCGAAGATGCCGTAAAATTGGGCGACACACTAGAAGTCAAGCTAATGGAAATTGACGACCAAGGTAGGTTGAATTTTTCACACAAAGCCACACTTCCAGGCGTAAAGCCGGAAGACCTCATCGTAAAACGTCCTGCCAGACCATCAAGGCCAGGTGGTGACAGAGGCGGAAGACCAGGTGGTGGCGATAGAAACGGCCGCCCCGGCGGAAACAGGAGGTAGGGGCGAGTACAGCTCGCCCGGCTCTTATGGGATTTTACATTCAACAACTAGATAGCGCTAAAGACCTGCCGCTGCCACGTCGCATGACCGATGGCGCGGCAGGTATGGATTTATGCGCCCATATTCACGGTGAACTGGTGTTAAAGCCGCGCCAAATTGTGCTGATACCCTGTGGCTTCAAAATGGCCCTGCCAATAGGATATGAAGCACAGGTACGCCCCAGAAGTGGTCTCGCGCTTAAATGCGGTATATCCATGCCAAATGCGCCAGGCACAATAGATGCAGATTATCGCGGCGAGGTATGCGTGCCGCTGATAAACCACGGCCAAGCAGATTTCGTAATACGCCGCGGCGATAGGGTCGCCCAAATGGTCATCAACAAAGTTGAGCTTATAGATTTTGCTTCTGTGGATAATCTCCCGGAGAGCGAACGCGGCAATAATGGTTTTGGGTCCACAGGCTTATAGATTTGGAGGAAGGATATTTATGGAAGGTAAGTTGCTGGCTTCTGTGAAATATATCAACCCTAGTGTAAAGTGGTTTTGTACGTTTATTGGTGTTATCGGGCTTGCGTTGCCGGTTGTTACTGTGATGATGATTTTTGGCGACTTTGGCAGCTTCCTGAATTACGATGGCAACATGCTTGACCGCATACTTGCAGACGAAGATGGATTGATTTTCCTTATTGTTTTTGGAGCAGTAATAGTTCTTGTGCCCCTACTTTTGGCAAGTGCACGAATTAGCATTCATGTATACGAAAGTTATGTTGTGTTTAAATGGGCTCGCCTTGCGAAGGCTGTTAAAGTTGAATATAGCCAGATTCAAAGCATCCAAATAGGCAAGTTTTATGCTCCGGGGGAATTTGCAAGCAATGGCCTTGTCGGCGTGCTTGTAACCATCCTTTTTTGGTGGGTAAAGACATTCAATATCCAGCTGAGCAAATCGGAAGGTGTTCCGGAAAAAATTATGTACATAATAGGCGGTGGAATGTCGCGGTTTAACAGGAAAAAGGCTGAACAAATAAGAAGTTTAATCTTGGAACGCATAAGATAGCGTAAAAGAAAAGGCTTTGAAACAGGTCTAATTTGAGGATAAGCTATGCTTGAACTGATTGATGCGTTAAGTGCAATAAATTTCACAGTATTCAAGATAGCAGGCATGATGATAAGCGGAATTGTGGGCTTAATCATGTCTCGAATTTCCATGCGCTCTGTTAATTACAGAAAAATTGACAAAAGCGCAGTTTTGTCATCAATTTTGTTTTTTGTATACATTAATAGCGCAATTTTTGCGGTTTCGTTTTTTGGTACTTTAGCTGTTATAATACTTTATATACAAGATTTTGCTTTGCTTATGTTGATTGGCCTGGGTCTGGCAGCAATTACCGCACTGATATTTTGGGGCCTTATGCTAAGAAAATCCAAACGAATGAAGACCATGATGGAAAAGGCAAAATTGGCAGGCAAAGGTCTGTTTTTGATGCTGCATTGGGTTTCCGCTTTTTCTATTTTGCTCAATTTTATTTATATGCCATATTTGATTTTGGAGATGCAAAGCACCACGGCGGCCCGCGCAATATTTGTAATCAGTTGGATTTGCACCGCATGGTGGTTAGCCTTGATAGTTTCGTTTATCTGGCGAACAGCCAAATATATTTTCTCCGAAATGAAAATTACACTGGTAGATGGCGAGATTGTCCAATACAGTTGCAGCCCACAGATGTGTAGGGTACATAAAAACTACATAAGGCTAATAGAAAGAAACGAAAAGGGCATAATAACGCGCGAAAGGCATATAAACGAAGCATCTATCAAACAGATAGAGTATTATTAAAAAAAATCTTTGACAAATTAAGCAAGATGTGATATAATAACTCTTCGTGTAAGAACCGCACGGTCTGTAGGTCATAATCCGTGTATAAGCGGAACCTATCCCGGCGAGTATAATTGAAAGAAGGTAGGAAACATGTACGCAATTATTGAAACAGGCGGTAAACAGTATGATGTGCGCATTGGCGACATCATCAAGGTAGAGAAGCTGGAAGCAAACCCCGGCGAAAATGTTACTTTCGACAAGGTGCTGCTGGTATCCGGCGAAAGTGCGCCAAAGGTAGGCGCACCATATGTTAGCGGTGCATCGGTCAAAGCTTCTGTAATGACTCAGGGTAGAGAAAAGAAGGTCATTGTATACAAATACAAGTCCAAAAAAGGCTATCACAAGAAAAAAGGCCACAGACAACCCTATACCAGCCTTAAAATTGAGGCTATCAACGGTTAGCAAAGCATGATAAAGGTATTGCTGTATTACAACAAAAATCGGGATATCTACCGCTTTAAGGTGCTTAACCATGGCCAAGATATTGTATGTGCCGGTGTTTCTGCCCTTGTTATCACTTGCGCCAATTTTATCCAAAGCCAGCTCAATCTAGATGTGGTGCAAAAGCACAGGGACACAGGATACATCGACTTTGAAATTGGTGAGATAAAGCGCGGCGGACGCAACCATGCCGCAAATCTCATCATAGATAATATGGTTTTTGGCCTGCGTTTGATAGAGGAAAGCTACAGCGACGATATCCAAATAAATGTTAAGAATGAATGAAATGAAAGCGAGGTGCAACATATGATTAAAATGAATTTGCAATTTTTTGCCAGCAAAAAGGGTGTGGGCTCATCCAGAAACGGTCGCGAATCTGCATCAAAGCGTTTGGGCGCAAAGCGTGCCGATGGCCAAGTGGTACGCGCGGGCAACATCCTGTATACGCAGCGTGGCACAAAAATCCACCCGGGCAACAATGTGGGCCGCGGCAACAATGACAATCTCTTTGCTCTGGTAGATGGCCGCGTGAAATACGAGCGCATGGGCCGCGACAAAAAGAAAGTTTCGGTATATCCTGTAGCTCAATAGTTTAACTATCCCCATGGTGCGGCCCAAAGGCTGCACCATGTTTTTTTGAAAGGAGAGAAAATATGCGGCGTATACTTGCGATACCGGCTCTAGTAGCCTTATTTCTGCTTGTCGCATGTTCGACAGAGGCTGATGCCCAAATACTTGACCTTCACACAACATTGTATGAGCATGAAGCCATTCTTGAGGCCATTCCTGTTGAGCTAAACCCGCTTGTGATTGATGCCCTAACCGAATACTTGGTAGCCAGCGGATTTGAGCCGCGCGATGCTATTATCTACAGAATCAGGTACATAAGCGATGCATACGAGGTCATTGGATATGTGGCCGCCCCTATCGACTATTTTGACCATAAATACCCTATCCTCATCTACAACAGAGGTGGAAACACCGAGATGATAGGCATGCTAACTCCAGAAGAGGTTGCTATGATTGCCATGGGCGGCTATATTGTGCTGGCCAGCCAATACCGCGGAGTGGCCGGCGGAACAGGTGTAGAGCAATTTGGTGGGGATGATATAAATGATGTGCTAAAATTGATTGACATAAGCGAGGACTTTGACTTTGCCCGGCAGGGCGGCGTTTATATGTTCGGTGGGTCGCGTGGCGGCATGATGACCTACATAGCCAGCCGCTTGGACGATAGGATTGTGGCTGCCGCTGTATGGGCCGCCCCTACAAATTTACTTGAGCATTTTCACGAGCGCCAATCGTTTTATCAGCATGTGCTAATCACCCGTATAGGCGGCACTCCAGATGAGCTGCCCGATGAGTACATAAGACGCTCTGCCATATTTTGGGCCAATGAAATCATGGCTCCCATTTTGATTGGACACGGCGGCGGCGCCGATTATCGCGTGGCAACACACCATGCAACTAACATGGCAGAAGCTTTGGAGCGGTATGGTATTCCTCATAGGCTAAGTCTGCATCTCCAAGCGGGCCACGATGTGATTGGAACAGGTTTTTTGCACGAGGTCGATGAGTGGTTTAGACAGCACCCGATTACAGATTGAGAGGTACACAATTGCAAAATCTAAAGGATTTTATACTCAAGCATTATGCTATTAATGCCACCAATATTTCCCCTGCCAACCGCGGATATTGGGGCGAAACTTGGCGTATTGACGCTTCGTGCGGCCGTTATTTCGTCAAGCTGGATTATTACCCGCGCCATCAAAAGGTATTTCAAAACAGCCTGCCCGTTGCGGAGTATCTATGTAGCAATGGTATAGCCTTTATCCCCAGAATTATCAAAACCATCAAAGGCGAGCTTCATTCTTATTTCGATTCTGCTGTTATGGGCGTATTTGAATGGATTAACGGCAAAAATGTCGAAACAAATGACACCAAAGCCCCAGAGTATCAAATGATATGCAAGATATATCCACTTACAAAGCCAGGCTTTAACATCCCCATCATAGAATTTTCCGACAGCACCGCAGCCCGCTTTTATGGGCTATGGGGCAATATAGAGGATACACAGGTAAAATCTATGCTGGAGCAATGCCGCGCTTTATTTAAACATCGCGCCGCACGTCTGGCGCATTTTGCCGCGCTTTGCCAAAAAGATACATCTGATTTCTTCATCACACACGGGGATGCCGGCGGTAATTTCTTTGTAGGCAGCAATGGCCGTAATTATATCGTTGATTGGGACGAAGCACAATATGCGCCACCGGAGCGCGATGCATGGGTTATGTGCCACCACGAATGGGCCCAGGAGCTATTTAACGATACGCTTCGCAAACATGGTATACAATACGAATTACGCCCAGAACGGCTGGCATTTTACTGTTATCATATGTATTTCCTGTATCTTAGCGAGTTTGTTGAGGATTTCATATCACAGGGTATGGTAGAAAATCTAACCGAATATCTGCGAGATAGTTCAATAGAGGAGCAAATTAAATATGCCGACAAATTATGAATTAGCCACAAAAAAATTTATAGATTCTTGCCATTTCAAAGACGACATCGATTGCATCTTTTTGGCGGGCAGCCATGCATCAGGCAATGCGGATGAATTTTCTGATATTGATTTGTTTATCGTTCTAAATGATAGTGTAGACTGGCGCGAGCGCGGAAATAAGCGTGTTGATGGCTTTCTGATAGAATATTTCGCAAATCCCGCACGGCAGATAAAGAAATATATTTACAATGACCATGCCAAAGTCAAACTAACAAGCATTAACATGATTTTGAACGGTATTGTAGTCTTCGGAGATAGTTCTGTAGCCAATGAACTTATAGAGTATTGCAGAAAGAAGATGGCATCTGGTTTTGCAAAGATGAATCACTTTGATATCAATACCGAATTGTACTTTTTATGGAATGACTATGATGAATTGAGCCGAGCATACGCATATCAGGCTCCCGATTTTACAATGCAGTTTCATCTATTTATAAATAACGCTTTCGAGCTATATTCACGCTACACCTGCTCACCCGTGCCCAATTATCATAACCGACACAGATGGCTAGCAGATGACCAATACTTCGCAAAATACGGCCTGCCTCCTCACAACGACCAGAATTTCCTCGTGATAATCAAAAAATCTTTTGACTGCGATAATACTACCGCTATGTACGATTTGTCAAAAGCCCTCTACAGCTATATCACAGAACATATGGGCGGCTTTGATATTGATAATTTTACGTTACGTGGCCCATGCGATTAATATCCATGCTTCTTCGCAATGCGTATATCATCACCAAAAAAACCAAGGAGCGTATATTCCCCAAATATCCGCGATGTAATGCGATCGCTGTAATATTCCTCAAAATCGCTTGGTGCAAGGTTGGTAGATATTATTGTAGACTTCTTGCTCAGCAGCCGCGTGTTAATAAAATCAAAAAGTTCGGCATTGGTCACAACCGTGGAAAATTCCGTGCCCAAATCATCAATAATAAGCAAGTCCACGTTCGGAACCATTGATAAATATGCCGGCCCTTCTGCCACCTTTGCACGATTAAACCGTGCATCTTCAACCAACTTAAAAAGTTGCCCCGCCGTGGTATACAACACCGTTTTGCCCGCATCTAGCAACTCCTTGGCAATACAATTGGACAAAAACGTTTTGCCAAGGCCTGTCGGCCCATAAAACAGAATATTTTCAAATTTTCTATCAAAATTCTCAACAAATTTATGGCTGGCCGTCCAAATACGCCTCATGTTTTCCCGCGCACTAATGCCACGCGTGATATCCGCAACATCCGAGTAATAATTGAGATTAAATGCATCAAAATTTTCCCGCTCCAACACCTTGGACAGGTTCGACATCTCATAATATTTCGTAATCAACCGCTGTTTCAAACAATGACAATGCTTGTCCCGCAAAAAGCCCGTATCGCTACATGCTGCACAGTTATACACATCTGAAAAATATGTGTCATCATACCCATTGTCATACAATATTCGGGCCTTTTCATTGGCCAACCTATCGTTTTGTAGGCGCAAGGTCTCAGCGGTATTGGCATCTGCATCTCTTTTTAACACCATCTTCGCCATCTCTAGCCCAATACCCGCCATCTCGCCGTCAATTTCCTTTATGCGTGGCATTTTTTCATATAAAAAGTCCTGCCGCGCTTCCAGTGTTTTTTGCGCATGCAGCCGCTGTCGCTCCAAATCCCTTATGGCTTCTTTAAACATTTGTGACAATATTGCCGTCCCCTTTACTCCGCAATCTTCCTATCCAGATATTCCTTTTCCATTTTCGCCAGCTTCTCGTAATCCCATTTGCGTCCTTCGTAGTTCTGGAATTTTGCCCGTGGCTTGCCTTCGCTTTTCTTTAACCCTGACTGCCGCGTGGTCTTTACGCTGTCATAATAGTTCTTTTCCAGCGCCTCTGCTTGCTCCACGGTGCTTATGCCGTCTTTTTTCCATTTGCGGAAAATACCGTCTGTATACGCAAAGCTGGCACTACCCTTGTTCATGATAGTCTTTTCACAGGCCAGTTTAATAACAGGCATCGCCCACATTTCCTCTTTCAGCCAGCGATGCATAAATTCCATTTCTTTATCAATCGGGTCGCGCCCGGATATGCCAAGATACCGCAATATTTCACGATATTCGTTGTTAAACAGGTTAATATATCCCTCGGCCTCTTCAAAGGTCGAAATGCCGCGCTGCGACCAATCCATAGCCACGGTGCGAAGGTAATTATTGTGCTTCTTGTTTTTTTCGATACAATATTCCAGCAGCACGCTGATAACATCCACAGGCAGCCCCAGGTCGTCATAAAAGCCCAGATACATCTGCCGCTCCGAATCTGTAAGTGGTTTGCCCGTCACATGATGTACCACCGCAAATAAGCGCTGTACCTCTTTGTCTTTCAAATGCAGTTCTACATCTTCAAGCGAATATTGCGCAAAGCCGCCAGGTACACCCTTCTCTGGCTCTTTTTGCGACTCCGTGGCAGTCTCTTTCGTTGAATTCTTCGCTAAACGCACATCCAAAAAAGCCAGTGTAATTATGCTGTCATCATGCGACAGTATCTTCACCAATCCGGCCTTTTCCCAATATTTCCAGGCCTTTTCCACATCCTTGATGGTAATATCAAAGACCTCTGCCATATCCTCGCATGAAATCTCGGTTAGGCCCTTTGAGTACTGACGATAACCGTAAATATATATCACAGAATACACAGGATTAGCTGCGGACATATGCTTGTCTATGAATTCATTGGGTATGCCTGTCGTAAATATAATTTGCTCCATCGCTAACCCTCCAAAAGCTCATTAATTGCCTGCATTATCGTATCCAAATCCGCCATGGCACCCCTGCCCACATCACCGCAGGCCAAAAGCGATTCACGCGGCTGCACAAAATGATATCCAAATGCCCCAAGCTTGTCCAAGTTGCTCTGCACAATGGGGTTTTCATACATGGCGGTGTTCATGGCAGGACATATCAAGACCGGTGCTTTGGTTGCCATCACCACCGTAGAAAGCATATCATCCGCAATGCCGCCTGCAATTTTGCCTATGATGTTGGCCGATGCAGGTGCAATCACAAATACATCTGCTCGTTGCGCTAGCGAAATATGCCGTATGTCCTCATATACAATTTCCTCAAACATATCCGTATACACCTTATGCTTGGTCAGCGATTGTAGCGTAAGCGGCGTGATAAATTTTGCACCGGATGATGTTAATATGCAATGCACATCCGCCCCGCCCTTTGTCAGCATATTTGCAAGCTCCGCCGCCTTATAGGCCGCAATGGAGCCAGTTATTCCCAAAACAATCTGTTTTTTCATTTGACACTTCTCCTATGCTTCAAGGTCGTTTCAACGATAGCCTGTGCAATTTCTGTTTTTGTGCTATGTTCGCTATATTGCCGGTATTTATCTATCAAATATCCCTTGTGCATATCACCTGCAATTTCTGCCGTATCGTTCGCCAAAACAAAATCGCAGTCACTTCGCCTCAGCATCGCATATGCAACATCTATCAATGTTCCACGTGGAACATCGCTTAAAAGCTTGAATCCAACAAATGTTGACTTTGGCGATAGCGCACGTATGCTATCGATAATCTTGGGTGCCCTTTCAAGATGTACAGTAATTTCGCTGTGATGAGAGATAATTTTACCCCCCATAATTTCCAAGATGCCGTCAGGCGCTGAAATGTCCTTCACACGATAATCCGAAACAGCCATTGCATGGATAATTATGCCGATATCGTGGCTGCACAATATTTGTGATATGGCATTTTTCGCGCTTTCGACATCGTCAATCTTTACCACATCTACACCAGTCTTTGGCTGCGCTGCATTTTGACCACATACATAGAAAATCTGTGCATCTTGCGCAGCCATTGCAAAAGCATCCGCGATGGCGCATCCCAGTCTGCCTGTAGACGTATTAGTAATACTGCGAACATTGTCGATTTTTTCGGCGGTGCCACCGGAAGTAATTAGAATCTTCATATGGAGAATATATCATAATTTTTGGGCGGTGTCAATGCGGCTTAAATATTGTACAAGCCGCATATAATTTACTCCGGGAGGTGTGGTTCATGAAAAAAATTATGTGTGCAACGAAAATATGCTTGGGCATTGGGATAGTTATGGTGGCGGCGTATTGGATAAGCTCTTTTGATGGATTCTTGGGGTTGCTATTGGGAACATCACTGATGTTGGCAGGGGTTGCGCTGGGCGTGTTTCTAGAAAAGCGTAGCTCACGCTTTTTCTTCATTCTCTCTTTACTTTCTTTGCTTCCAACTTTTCTCATTAATTCGCACTTGCAGTATTTCACTGGCGGATTTTTGATATATTTCTCATCTGCAATGATATTTGACAGAAAAAACCTGCTATTCCTTGAAATATTGGGGAAAATATGCTAAAATAGTTTCAACAATACTAGGAGGTACGCAGATGGCAGCAAATGGAGCAATTACCAAAGAGAGACTGAAAGAGAGACTGGTTGAGAATGTTAAAACACTTTCTCGCAAAACTATTGATACCGCTTCTAAAGAGCAGCTGTATGAGGCGTTGGTATTCACTATAAGAGACTTGGTTACGGACAAATGGATTGCAACGCATGATGTGTATAACAACGAAGATGTAAAAACTGTGTATTATTTGTCCATGGAATTTTTGATGGGACGTTTTTTGGGCAATGCGGTCATAAATCTGGGATTGGATGCGCAGGTGCGCGAGGTTTTTGATGAGCTAGGCATAGATTATAATCTTGTGGAAGATGCCGAGCGCGACCCGGGACTTGGAAACGGCGGCCTTGGGCGGCTTGCCGCTTGCTTCCTGGATTCGCTTTCCACATTGCAGCTGCCCGCATATGGTGCGGGCATACGCTACCATTACGGCATTTTCGAGCAAAAAATCGAAAATGGTTTCCAGATAGAGCGCCCCGACCATTGGTTAGAAAATGGCGACCTGTGGGGCGTAAAGCGTCAGGAATATGCCGTAGAAGTAAAATTTGGCGGCGATGTACGTGCCGTAAAAAAGCCTAATGGCGAATTTACATTCGTACAGGAAAATGCGCAATCCGTGCGAGCCGTGCCATACGACTATCCTGTGCTAGGCTACGATACGAACACCGTAAACACCCTGCGCCTATGGGATGCCGAGGCCATTAATAAATTTGACCTGGGGTATTTCAACCAAGGGCAATATCAAAAGGCCGTGGAAGAGCAAAATTTGGCCAAAACCCTGTCCGAGGTGTTGTATCCGGCGGATGATACCGTTGCAGGCAAAGAACTTCGCTTGCGCCAGCAATACTTCTTTGTGTCGGCCACACTTCAGCGCATAATCGCCCGTTTCAAGGAAAATCACAGCGATTTTAATAAACTACCTGACAAGGTAGCATTGCAGCTCAACGATACCCATCCATCTGTGGCAGTGCCGGAGCTAATGCGCATACTGGTAGACGAAAACGGCGTGGACTGGGACGATGCCTGGGAAATTACACGCAAAACCTGCGCATATACCAACCACACCATTATGTCCGAAGCATTGGAAAAATGGCCCACAGAGCTATTTTCCCGCGTATTGCCGCGCATATATATGATAGTAGAAGAAATTAACCGCCGTTTCTGTGCGCAGCTCATCACATGGTTTGGCAATAACCCTGATAAGGTTCGCAGCATGGCTATCATCGCCGATGGATATATCCGCATGGCGTTTTTGGCCATCGTTGGCAGCAATTCTGTTAACGGTGTGGCGGCATTGCATACAGAAATTCTCAAAAGCCAGGAATTGCGAGATTTCTACGAAATATATCCAAACAAGTTTAACAACAAAACCAATGGTATTACGCAACGCCGCTGGCTGGCACATTCCAATCCTGCGCTGGCTGGGCTTATCACCGATACCATCGGTGATAAATGGCTCAAAGACCTTAGCCATCTTGAAAACCTGATTCCATATGCTAAAGATGCCAGCTTTGCCGAGCAATTTATGAAAATAAAACACGACAACAAGGTTAACCTGGCGGGCTATATTAAACAGATGACTGGCCATACCGTAGACCCAAGCTCTATCTTCGATATTCAAATAAAGCGTCTGCACGAATATAAACGGCAGCTTCTTAATATCCTACATGCGTTATATCTGTATAACCAGCTTAAAGTTGCACCATGGATGGATATTGCGCCGCGCACGTTTATTTTCAGCGGCAAGGCAGCGGCAAGCTATCATCGTGCCAAGCTGATAATCAAGCTGATAAATTCCGTAGCAAATCTAGTTAACAATGACCCGGCCATCGAGGGGCGCATAAAAATCCTGTTCCTTGAAAACTATCGTGTATCGCTAGCAGAGCGGCTTATACCAGCGGCAGATGTATCCGAGCAGATATCTACCGCAGGCAAAGAGGCTTCCGGCACAGGCAATATGAAATTTATGCTTAATGGCGCAGTAACGCTGGGCACGATGGATGGCGCAAATGTAGAGATATTTGAAGAGGTAGGCCCGGAAAATATCGTCATATTCGGCATGAGCGCAGATGAGGTAGCGGCGCTGGCTGCTTCCGGCACATATAATCCCTGGGATGTTTACAATATGGATACCAGCATACAGCATATTCTTACACAACTTATAAACGGCTCGCTATCCGATAACCACGAACTTTTCCGCGAACTGTATGAGGCCCTACTTAACGGCTTCCACGGTCAAACACCGGATGAATACTTTGTGCTAAAAGACTTCGCCAGCTATGCACAGGCGCACGAAAAGGTAGGCAAGCTATATACCGATACGCAAAAATGGCGCGAAATGGCCATCATCAATGTTGCAAAAAGCGGCAAATTCTCCAGCGACCGCACCATCAAGCAGTATAGCGATGAGATATGGCAGCTTAATGAAGTTAAGATAAATCTATAGGATTATAGCAATTCCAGTTGAAAACAATTCTGCCGGAGCTGATTCGCACGAATGTTCCAACGTGGAATCGGCGACAGGCGGAATTGATTTGAAACGGAATTGCTATATAAACGAGGGTATCATGCTAGAGCGTTTTACAACCATATACAAACACGCCGAAATCGAGATTATCGAAAAAAAATCCCGTTTCATTGGCCAAGCCTTTCCGGTAGAGAGCGAGGAAGAGGCGCTGTCCATTCTGACCGATGTGCGCAAGACCCATGCCAAAGCCGTGCATAATTGCTTTGCCTGGCAAATTGGCGAAGCTAACCAATTCACGCGCCAAAGTGACGATGGCGAGCCTAGCGGCACGGCCGGCATGCCCATTTTGGACTATCTGCGCAAAGAGGGCATCAAAAATACCTTGATAATTGTTACGCGCTATTTTGGCGGTACACTTTTAGGCACGGGCGGCCTCGTCCGTGCCTATGGCCGCGCCGCCAAGGAAGCTGCCGAAGCTGCCGTCATCATTGAAAAGATATTGCACGCAAAAATTAGCGTTAAATGCCCGTATCATTTGCAAGGCAAATTGCAGTATGAAATATTGCACAATGGCCACGTGCTGCACGACACTCTTTTCTCTGACAATGTAGAATTCATCGTGTTAACGGAAAATGTCAATGCGAACAGGCTGGAAAAATCAATGGCAAACGCATCATCGGGCCAGGCAGAGATACATATTATGCAGCAGCTATATTGTGCCTATGTTGAGGGCGATATGGTGCTATTTGAAGAAAGGAATTAACACATATGATTATAGAAAAAATGATGGAAGAATGGAAGGTTGGACTTAGGTCAGAGTTTGACTTGCAACCAGCCATAGATGAAATAGGCGTTCGGAAGCTACTAGACGTGCTTTTAGATAATGTCGGCAATACCAATTCTTTACTTAGAGAGAATGTGCTAGGAGCATTTTGGTCATTAGCATGGGGTAAACCTGTTTTAAGCCATGAGGAATATATCCACGCGCTTAACACATGCCTTGCAGATACCCATTTGTTTAGAGGAATTGGCGGCGCAGAAAATGATGATGCGTTTTGGCGTGGTTTTGCTTCTAATTACGTTATGTGGATTATATATGCTGATGCAAAGCATGGCTTCTTATCCTATGACCAGTACATAGAAGCCTTAGACAAATCTATTGAATATATGATGAAAGAAAAAGATAGGCGTGGGTTTGTTTGCGGTAAGGGAACAGTTCATGCAATACCCCATGGTACAGGCATGTTTCAAGCCTGTATCGAACATCCTAAATTTCCTCATGAGTATGTAGAGCCTATTCTGGATGCCGTAAAATGCAATGTAGCAGACAAAGGTCGCTTTGCACCTGATTGGGCAGATAGTGGGCTAGCGCAGATAATTCCTGCATTGCTCAACAAAGATGTTAGCGAGGTCACCATAAAGGAATGGATAGAATCTCTGCTTCCTAATGTAGATGTCGCGATATATACCGACGAGCATTACCCCTATGTTCTACTAGGTAGTAACATTGAGCATTTTTTGATGTTTGTGTATTTTGAATTAAAGAACAAAGGGATGGGCGCCGAGCTTAGAGAATGGATTTCTGAATATCTACCCAAATTACGCGACAAAGTATATACTTACTAAACCGAAAGGATGAAATCAAAATGGCAGGACATTCTAAATTTGCAAATATCAAACATCGTAAGGAACGGCAAGATGCCAAACGTGGTAAGGTGTTTACCAAGCTGGGTCGTGAGCTGGCCGTGGCCGTTAAAATGGGTGGCTCCGACCCCGCCAGCAATGCGCGCCTAAAGGACGTTATCGCCAAGGCCCGCGCCGCCAATATGACCAACGATACCATAGACCGCAGCATCAAAAAAGCCGCAGGCGAGCTGGGCAACGTGAACTACGAAGATGTAACATACGAGGGCTACGGCCCGGGCGGCATAGCAGTAATTGTGACGGCTCTTACAGATAACCGTACGCGCACCGTGGCCAATGTGCGCCACGCCTTCACCAAGGGCGGCGGAAATATGGGCGCCAGCGGCTCTGTGGCCTTCCAATTTGACCATGTGGGTCAAATTGCCGTAGAAAAGGCCGACAGCGTTGATGAAGACGAGCTAATGATGACCGCCCTAGATGCCGGTGCACAGGATTTTACCGCCCATGACGAGGGTTTTGAAATTATCACAGACCCCACCGACTTTTCCGCTGTGCGCGAGGCCGTGGAAACCGCAGGCTTCCCCATCCTCTCCGCAGAAATCACAATGCTACCCAAGTTGATGGCAAAGCTTGATGACCCCGATGATGTGAAAAAAATGAACAAAATCTTGGACTTGCTGGAAGAAGATGACGATGTGCAGGATATATATCATAACTGGGAAGCATAGGCAAAACGGCTCTAAATCAGACTTTTCCTTGGATTCTCCATATTTGCATATAGGGGCTTAGGGGGTTAATGGCACCCATAATAAAAAACAGCGAACAAGTGAAGCCCGACACATTCCAAGCAGGGAGTGATTATATTGCAAGAAAAAATAGCAGTATTCGACGAAAACGGCATTGAGGCCGGCCGCACATACCATCGCCGTGCCAAGCAACTGGTAGCCAAAGGTCGTGCCGCATGGCATAACAGCGATAAAACTGCCATTCACATGATGCCCGAGGAAAATGAATCTGATAAGGAGATTATCATTATGGAATATGACACAGCAGAAAACAAGCCGGACAACGAGGAAATGCTGTACGCCGCAAAGCGCAATGTACGGCTAAAACGCAGCCTGAAATGGCATATTATTGCCTTTGTAATTGCTGCACCATTGATTTACATTCTTTTTGTGGGATTTCTTGACAATGTGCTTCATCAAGGTAGATTTGTGATGAATGATGGCCGCACATTAATGAGCGAGATGAACAACATGGCTTTCCACTTCACTGCGGCAGGTGACACAGAAGCAGCGGCAATCTTAGCTCAAGCAGCAAGAGATTTGGTTAATTCCCCAAATGCCGTTACTTATGGCACTTCGCACTGGCACGCCGCATGGTTTTTTACTTGGGGTGCATATGCCGCCTGGGGCATCTTCATCGCCACTCGCCTGGTAATGTATTTTGTGCCAAAAATCAAACAAAGAGAGGAAATTCAAGTGTCGGCAGAATATCGCCGCCTAGCCAAGAGTGACACTGTAGATTTACGTAAAAACGCCTAATAACACAGAGGTGATACCATGAAAAAGGGATTTTGGCGGTTTGGCGCGATATTTGCTCTGCTGCTGGTTTTTGCAGCCTGCGATGAAGTACTCTACGAACCATCTTTAGTGTACGAGCCGCCCGCAGAGGATGTCGAGGAAATCGTAGAGGTCGAGGATGTCACAGAATATTTAGCTACATATGAAGCACAGCAGGAGACAGAGCCTGAAGAAGAGACCGAGAATGATGAATACTATCAATACGAGGCGCAGCCATATGTAATTGAGCCACCTGCGCACTATTTTGATGTCTTTAGCTCCGGCCGCACTAGGGGCGAATATCTATATGACCTGGACTATCTATACAATACCCTCTCCGCCAATTTCCCATTTTTCGGCGTAATTTACCGTTTATGGGGCGTAGATATGCACGAGCTATACTTTCAAACGCGCCGCCATTTTGAACAAATAAGCGATATACGAAGTGACCAAGAATTTGCCAACACCGTAAATAGCCGCTTCATCGCTCCCGCACGCGGCGCCGGGCATTTTGATATGCTCACAGGCCGCAACCTTCAAATACATATCGAGGTATTTAGCAGTCATGTTAACCGCCCCAGCGACCAATTTCTGTATTTTTTGTATGAACTTGATAATCCCGCAACACGTGCCCTTCACGGCCTCACGGACAACCATTTCGCGCCGCCTCTACCCGGCGATGGCAGCTTTGTATTCCCCACAACATCAAATAATATCGAAGCCCGCATAATAGAACCTGGCCACATTGCCTATGTAAATATCTTGCAAATGAACCACGGTACAATGCCGCTGGACCGCGAAAAACTGCTGGAATTTTACCATTACATATCCAATTTTGACCATCTAATCATTGACATACGCCAAAATGACGGCGGCGATACACGCTTTTTCCCCGAGCTGGTGATTGCACCCAATATATCAGAGCCACTGGAATACTATTTCTACATGTTTATAATGGGCGGCGAACATAACCGCCGCCTGCTTGAAACATGGTTTGGCCCCTGGTGGAATGATGGCCTACGCCACACCATCGCGGATGGCGTGGCCGCTTTTGTTCCCGTACATGATGATTTGTTTGCCCGCTTAACATATCTTGACCCCGGCGATGCCGATATCCTTGACCATTACTGGACATGGCACGAATACATCGCGCCCAGCCATGGGGATGCTATCTTTGGCGGCAAAATATGGCTGCTGGTGAGCGAGCGCAATTTCTCCGCATCGGAGCAGGCTGCCGCAATCAGCCACCAAACCGGCTTTGCTACCCTGGTGGGCCAAGCCACCAGGGGCGATGGCATAGGCATAAACCCTCTTGTGCTGGCCCTTCCAAATACCGGCATGGTAGTACGCTATTCCGCTATATACGGTGTAGACCCACTGGGTCGAAATAACCAAGAATTTGGCACATCCCCGCATATATTCAACCGCCCTAACCGCAGTGCATTGCAAACGGTACTGGAGTTGATAGCAGAAGGAAATTACTGATGCATGTTGTTGATAATCTTTCTACGTTGTAGCAGTCCAACAGCCACCAAAATGCCGCCAACTATGCACCCAGTTAACAGTATCAGTATATGGATATTGGCATTAGTTATGGTCACATTACCCCATGTAATCAAATTCGCACCAGTAATCCTGCTTTGCCAAATTCCTGATATAATCCAGTCCACAATGCTCCCAATCTGAGACATAAACACGCCGCTGATAATGAAGCACAGTCCGGTTTTTATAAGCGCGCTCAATTTAAGATAACGTATCGTCAAAAACATCAACCACGGGTATATAACATTCACTGTTGTAATCAGTATAGCTATGCGCCATTGCCCTGCGCCGCTCTGCGTATATATTATGCTAGCAATAACTACCGCATACAGCAGTGCGGTATTGATGGCCATGGCTAGCAGTCCCTTATGGCGCGAAGCAAACCCTGTTAGCGGCAACTTGCTTATCACATATGGCCCAAATATGACAGACACGCTAAACAATATGGGTATCGCCGCCATCAAAAACCAATTGCCGCCACTATATATTGTAATCGTCAGCAAAAGCATCAGTAGGCTTCCGGTAAAGCTACCCAGTGTCCACAGACCTTTGTTTTTCTCAAATACCAGCGGCACAACAGTAATTGAAGCCACCAGCATCAACGATGTTAGCACGATGAAGAACCAGTCAAGGGCCTGGCCCACAGCCAAATTCACAATCATTGTTACCAGCACTGGAATCATCAGTATGCCGGCAATGGTAGCCCCCACAATAAATGATGAGCGCTTTACCTTCCTCGTGTGTTGTCCAACAACATCTCCTCGCTCCACTGCAATGCGGTTATCCAGCGTGTTGTCCCTAATTTTTCCAAGAATTGCCGTGCATGATGCACATTGAACCACATGTTCTTCCACCAGCACACGGCTGGCATCATTGCATACGCCATCGTGATACAGCGGCAGCAAATCCATAATTACATCACAATTAATTTTCATCCTTTTCCATCCTCTCCATAATTTTAAGTCGGGCGCGATGATGCGTGACACGGGCCCAGTTTTCTGTCTTGCCAAATATCAGGCCAATCTTCGCAAATGAAAGCTCACCGAAAACCCGTAGGCCAAACACTTCCTTATACGGCTCATCCAGATTGTGCAGCACCTGATGAATACGAAAAGCCGAATCTTCATTCACAAGCTTGCGCTCTATATTCGTATCATCCATCACATCAATTTCTGCATCGCCTACGTGCTTTTTCGCCCGCAGTTCATCCAAATACAGATTCTTTGCGATAGCACACAGCCAGGTAAGTTCTGATGCTTCGCCACGATGTTTCTTTTCTGCTGTCATCGCTTTAAAAAATGTCTTTTGCGTAATTTCTTCGGCATCATGCTGGTTTTTTGCCAGGGCTGCCATAACATACGAGTACACCCGCATATAATATGTGTTGTACAGCTGCTCAAAGTCCATCCTCGCCCTCCTTTCTTTTTAATTTTCATAGATTAGACGGAGCAATTCCGATTTCGTTACAAAGTTTTTGAAAAAAATGCACCATTTTTGTAAGAGCCTGTTTAGCATCTCGCTTTCGGCAGATTTTCGAGGCAATTTTTCGCTTTTGCCGGGGAATCGAAAATCGCCGCATACCTGTCAAGTTTTGGCACGAGAATCATGTGCCAAAACCAAGGGGTCATGCAACGCAGCAAAACGATATAGTCATTTGCCACATTGTATAATCAACTGCGACACCTAATAACAAAAAACTGAAATAACATAGCCCATAACACCAAAATCATGTAGAATAGAGTTTGATGAGAACAAAA